>Ga0209700_100291_pt1 | contig 89153 bp, 33 predicted proteins | sample SiratroredBW_FD_187528 | JGI IMG/M metagenome (GOLD analysis project Ga0209700, IMG submission 187528) | Root nodule microbial communities of legume samples collected from California, USA - Siratro red BW (SPAdes) (version 2) | ecosystem: Host-associated > Plants > Roots > Nodule | place: USA... | reverse complement strand
CTGCAGTATACTGATACTGTGCGATTGGGGTTAATATTTGTTAATTGTTTGAACCTCTGCAGATTGCATTCTAAGTTTCTCTAAAGAATTTGTATTCTCACATTGAAAAGCAAGTTTGCGAAAAGTAATTGAAAAGGGTTCAATTCACCCCCCCCTCTTGAACTTAGGCCAAATACTTACTTTAACATGTCCATAGTAATCTTTGTCTTCTCTCAAGAAACTCCTCAAAGTACAAAGAAGAGGAAACTAAATTGTGGGATATTGTAGGAGATGACTTATCATTGAATGTTAATGGAATTCTTGAAATTGCTAGCTTATCTCTTGATGAACAGAATTAGAAGGTGTATTTTTCAATGAATATTAAATGTAGAAGTTATATCTTTTGTTAGACTTTTTTATAAAAGTTTTTTTTTATTTCTTTTCACATTATTAATTATATAAATAAATTTTAATAAATTCATATAGTGGTTTCATAGCCGTTAATTTTTAATTTAGTCATATCCATGTGTCTGTGTCCGTATCGTATCTGTCCGTGTCCGTATCCGGGCTTTATAGCTGTGTACTCAAAAATCACCACCACTGTCATTACAGCCCACATTGCTGATAGACCAAAATTCTCATATAGTGATTGATAGTAATAGAAAGGAGAAACTAGTAAGATTGCAAGCCCCACTTTTAGTGAATGAATCACTTTTCTAGGATCATCTTGAGCTATCTCTTTTGTTAACCTACAAATTCCCAACACTTTCTTCTTAAGAACTTTTGGCATGACCAATACTCGACCAACCACCCCAACTTTCTCCTAGTTTGTGTTTTGAGATGCCATCTCTCTTGAAAGTAAAAAACAAGCAACGAAGCACAGAGATAGATATGACGTGGTTGTTGCTTAATTAGGTTTTACGCTAGTCACCTTCCATGTGTTATTTATAGAGTGAGAGGGGCAAGAGATAACACCTGATTCAGAATGTGGAGAATAATATTTTAAAGCAATGAGGTCCACTTTTCTCTTTATTGGAACTCCATCCATGTTGATCTTGACAAACAAACCTTTACCAGCATAGTTATCAACAGGTTTTTTAATAGCAACCTTGTTATGCTACTCAGGCTGTGACTCGGTCAGTGGCTTAGAAGAGCTACTGCTTACGAACACTCAGTTTACAATGCTGAAGATAGTATAAGTTAAAGAAACCATACTTATCCAAATCTTTGGAAACAGGAAGAAAACATCATTTTATAATTATTCATCAAGATAGAAAATAAAGGACAAAAAACATTTTTTTATGATAGATACTGTTAGCTTCAGGAGGACAAAAATGCAAGACTTCCAATTATATCTCAATCAAGACACAGTTCTTGTGACATGTCAATTGGTTAAGCATCAAACACAGGCACCTTAATACTTTTTTGTCATCAAACAACAAGAACAATAATAGTAATAATAGTAGTAGAAGAAAAGGAGTTTACATATCAAAGGAATTCTACTTCTTTGAAAATGAAATTGAATCTAGGATGGAACAAGTCATTGAGGACCTAGAAGATAACATAGAACCGATCCATATAACCTGAAATTTCCAATCTGAAAAATTAAAAACTACACAAGAGAAATGGATAAAGACACTCAAACTATAAACATAAGAGCAAGGAACAAATGCCTGTGAAGGTACTCCTTTACAAATTTCAACCCTACGGATAATCCACTCACTCAATCAGTCAAACATAAAAGTAATGCATAAACAGTTGATCATAAGTAACTCCAAAATCTCTCAACAACACTACAGATCACCCAATAAACTATAACTAAACATGTATAAACTCTTTCACGGATATATCATTTCATGGTTGTAGACGTTGTCCAATGAAAGTCGCTAGATAGTTATAGATGTTGTTTAATATTAGTGTCATTCGATTATATCTTACAGTGAAGCAGTCGTCTTATACAGACATTCTATTATTTTAGTTAGATTTTTATTTGTAGCTCTAACTAACTTCTAAACACCTTGTGTCCCCTTTGTAAGGGTAAGTGGAATACGCATTGAAAACGAAGGATTAAATAAGGCTTATTTTTTAAAACACAAGATGTAATATACATTTATAACATGTTTGTTCTCTGTTCTTCATTTCCCAATAGTGTGATTCGATTTACCAGTTTTGCAAGTTTTTTCATTGTTCTTGAGCATAACTTTGCAAGTTCTTTCATTGCTCTTCAAGCATAGTTTTTGCATTGTAGTGTACAATAAACTTCTATCAAAGCCAATTTTTCAATCTTATTTTTGCGTTAGTGATAATTTCTTGTAAGAAGATGGATATCACTTCAAGTTTCAGAAGAGAATAATTTCAATTTCTTGATAATCAAGATAAGGTTTTTTTTTTTTTTTCATGCGAGAAAGACATGTGGACACCGTTTTTTAGGACTACGTCATACATAAATATGTTTGTTTTGGAGTAGATGGAATAAAATACTTATTTGATGATCTTTCGACACTATAAGGTATTTTATGAGATTGTGAAGAAGACTTCAAAAGTGTTATTGATGAAGTTAGACAAACTCTTCATGACAAAGTTCAGTTGTTGTTAAATAGGGGATGTTTCAAACTATGTAGGAAAGAGGATATATCACTCAAAGCTCATCTTGATAAATTCAATATTAATAAAGCTTTGAGACATAAACTTTCAAATAGAAGATGAAAATGCAACGACGATTTTACTAAACTTTTTTCTACCATCTTATAAGAACTTGGTAAGCTCTTTATGCAAAATATAAAAGAAAGAAAAAGTGACAATAGAAGATTGGGTTGAAGTATGACTCGATGCATCTAAACAATCAATGTACACTCTCATATGCGCCCTTTGGTGAGTATAAGAAAATTTGCAGGTTAAAGTTATCTAACAAACACGAAACCGTTGATCAAAGCATTTTGAAAACTCAAATAAACAACAAACCAGATAAACTCTTAGTCTTGTGATTATTATTCTTCTTATTATTATAACAACGACTACTATTGTCATAATAATTATTATTTTTTTATTATTATTATCTTAATAATAATAATTATTATTATTATTAATATATTTATATCATTATTATTAATATTGTTATTATTATCTTAATTATTATGATAATAAACCTAATAACAATTTCTACTATTATTTTTGTTTTAATTAATAATAATAATAATAATAATAATAAAATATTACTATTATTATCTTGATTATTATTATCATTATTGATAATAATAATAATTATTACAATAATAATGTTATTAATACTTTTATTTTCATTAATATTATTATTATTATTATTATTATTATTATTTTTACTATTATCTTAATTATTATTTTTTATCATAAATTTGTTTGTTGTTATTATTATCATAATTATTATTATTATTAGCTTTTTAAATAATAATATTAATATTATTACTATTATTAATATTATTGTTATCTTTATTATTATTATTATTATCATTTTACCATCAAATTAAATCTCGTAATAATCATTGACATATTTTACCAACTAATAATTAAGAACAGACTTGATTTGTTGGTAAAATCATTTTATAGATAGATTTAAATTTATCGATAAATCTGAAAATTCTTATAGTAAAAAATAAAGCTATTGGACAACATGAGAACCTAAGACAAGTACTATTACAGACGCCAGTGATCTAAAGATATGTTACTTAATGTTGATGACACATTTTCTGTACATAATTTATAGTTTTATTGTAATATTAACTTTACCTACTGTTTTGACCATAGCGTTTGTTTTAGATATTATTTTTTGTTAATTCTAATTGCATTTGATTCTAAATTCTTAACGCTTAAAAATGAACATATGGTTAGCTAGATTTGGAGTTCTCTACTAATTCCTACAATTTTTAGAAGTTGAAGTAGATTTGCTGAATATTTTAAAGAAACTCATGCCAATTTGTTTTTCTTGGACTTTATAATAGGATATTTTTTAAAAAAAAAATTATCACATAGAATGAATAAACACTCTACTTATACTGGAGAGATTTATGCTACTACTGAAGCTTTGGCCAAATTGAAATACTACTTCTTGGGTCATAAATTAATCTTAAAAATAGATCAAAAAGTTTGAAGGAATTGTTGGAACAAACTTTGCAAACCCCTAAACAAAAACAATGGTTGCCTAAGTTATTCGGTTATGATTTCACGGTTCAATATAAGTTTAGAAAGGAAAATATTCCAACAGATCATTATCCAAAAGTTTTTTTGTGGCAAGGTCTAGACTTACTTGATTATGATTAAAATAAGTTGTTGGTTTGACCAAAGTTGATGAGCAATTATCTTATTTATATTCCAAATGTGTTAAGGGAGCTTTTCATGATTCAAGTTATTCTGTTAAGATGGTTTAATATTTTGGAAGGCGGATTGATGATTCCTTCAAGTGAGCAGTTGAAAAACAAGATTTTGTGCGAGTTTCATATTAGCAAGGTGGATGGTCATGTCGGCATTACTAAGACAATTGCTAGAGTTACTAGTCAATGTTTTTTCCAAAGATGCAATTAGACACAAGAGGTATTGATCATGTGACTTGTCCAAAATCTTATTTTAAAAGTTTTTTTAAGATAAAATCTGTAATTATCAAGCTACCTAATAATTTCGATGTTACAACTTGATATTTTGGAACCATTAAGTTTTTATAATATTTTATATATCCCAAAGTTTTTTTATAATCTTGTTTCAGTTCAGTGTATTATTGAATCTCTTAACTGACTAATTTTTTTCCACAAGCAATGTCTGGACATGATTTAATCAAAAATGATTGGTCAAGTTAAACTACATGAAGGATTATAACTTCTACAAATACCAACACGGGAAACTTACATGAATGTTGTTGATTTCAAGGATATAACTTGTAATGAAGACATCTGGCATCTCAGACTCAAACATCCATTTGATAAAATTCATCAATATATTGTTCATCCTTACATTTGCTTTAAAGAAAATAACATGTGATACATGCGATTATGCTAAACACAAACTGCCTTTCCACATAATAATAGTCGTTCTGAACACATATTTGACATGATTCATGTTGACATCTGGGACCTTGTGTTGTTTCATCTATTTATGGGCATAAACTTTTTCGTAACAGCTGTAGATGATTTATCTTGCTATACATGTGTTGGATCAAGCGCTTACTACTAGGTCAAAAGCTATAGTCATTAGTCAGGACGCAACTCTCTCTACTTAAGTGCGTAGCAGCCCAAGCACCACAGTTTGATTGTGACTCGACCACTTGACCTCCTCCATGGGACAATTGATACAACCCACAACAACATATATATTTCTTATGAAAATAAAAGCTGAAACTAGGGAAGCTATATCTAGTTTTATAAATCTTATACAAAATCAATTTAACGTTAGAGTTAAAATAATACGGTCTAATAATGGAAGTGAATTTCCATACAAAGATTTATATAATAGATTGAGTATCATTCATCAAACTAGTTGCATAGATACACTATGACAAAACTTTGTAGTGGAAAGGAAGCATAAACACATTTTTAATGTTACTAGAAGTTTGATTTTCCAATCCAACATACCAGAATCTTGTTGGTCTGTTGTTGTGATCCATGATGTGCATCTGATAAATAAAGTTCTTGCTATTTTAAGGAGAAAATCTCTTTATGAAGTATTTTACAATAAATTACCTAAATTATGTTATCTAAGAGTTTTTGGTTATTTGTGTTTTGCTTGCACCATTGAAAGAAACATATCAAAGCTTGATCAAAGAGTAAAAACAAATGTGTCTTCCTTGGATACAAAAGTGGCACCAAAGGTTATATAGGTTTGGATATCAACAATAGAGAGATATTGGTTACGAGGAATATTAAATTTTATGAAAATACTTTTTCATATGTAACAAATGATGATTCTAATACAGAATAAATTTTAACTGAAAACAATTTTAATTTTTTACTTAAGCCAATTTCAAATAAAATTATCAATGAAAAACACTGTGACATAATTGATAATAACCAGAATTTTCAAACTGTACGCTCGACTAGAAATATGAAAAAGCACTTGATCTTTCTGAAAGATTACCACATTAATAACTCTACTAGGTAAATTGTTGATTCTGAACACATTGTTTATTGTATCTCATTACACCTTAGCCATTTCTTCCAATGAAGAAGCAAAGTCTTACAGTGAAGCTGCCAAGATACCCGAGTGGTAAGAAGTTATGCAAAAAGAAATTGAAGCTCTAAAACAAAACCACTTGGATTATGATAGATCTACCACAAGGAAAAAAAAATTGGATGTAAATGGATTTTTAGAATAAAATATAAGACTGATGGAAAGATAGAAAGGCATAAAGCAAGACTTGTTGCAAAGGGTTATATCCAACTTGAATGCATAGATGAACATGGATACATTTTCTTCTGTTGCAAAGCTTACAATAGTGAGGTTACTTCTTGCATTAGCTTATATTCATGGCTGACATTTACAACAATTAGATGTGAATAATGTTTTTTTACATGGAGATTTAAATGAAGAAGTTTATATGCTTCCACCACCTGTCGCCTAACACACTTTGAAAATTACAAAATACTATAACATAACAAAACTATTTGGTTTATTTCTTCATTTTATGTTTCTTCTCTAATTGAACTTGCACTTCATCCTGAAAAAAAGATAAAAACAAAAAATATCAACAAACTCAGTATGTGATCTTCTTCCAATTTATAAAAGTTTATATCAACATTGAGAGAGTGAGATAGGGGATGAGTTGTGGATTTGAGAGAGTGAGGTAGGGGATGAGTCGCGGGATTGAAAGAGTGAGGTAGGGTAGAGGATGGAAGATTTGGCAACGGGAAGTCTAATTAATTTTAGTTTTAATACCTTTAATCTTTTGTTTGTACAAGTCGGAACCCTAATTTTTTCTACAAGCGGAAAACCTACTATTTTACCTTTTATCTTTTGGTTCTATGAGGGTGAGTAATAGGCTACATTCAAAACATGTGATTTATTAAATTTCTAAACATAAATAAAATATTAAATTTAAAAAAAAAACAAAAAGTATCAAATTTAAATAAAATAAAATAAGGTTTTAAAAATAATAAAAATATTAAATTTTGAAAAAATAAAATACAAAACAACTTTAATAATACAAAACTATAAAAAAATAAAAAATTTCAAAAAGTAAAAAATATAAAATATTTTTTAAAAATAATAAAAATATAAAATTTTCAGAAAAATAATAATAAATACCAACAATCATAATAAACTATTTTTAAATTAGAACTACGTCAATCATGATTTTCCATCCTGCATGAAAATACATAGGACCAAGGTCAGTCCTTGTCGGGTCAAAAAATAAAAAATATTTTCTTTGTTTATTCTTTGTCTATTTATTCTTGTTTGCATTCTTTGTAAATATATATTTGTTTATTTCTTATTTGTTGTAATTACATCTGTATTGTTATCATTTTTAGGAAAAATAACATTTTGTAAAATCACACTCATTTTTGCTTTAATTACCGTCTTAGGACAGGTGTTGTAGGGGTGCTAATATCTTCCCCACACGTAACCAACTCCCATTGCTAGACATTTCATTTTTGGTTTTTCTATAGTTTCCCATAATAAACTATGATGACGACTCCAATCTCTATCCAAATATTTTTTATCGTCCGTCATGATTCTGGTTGCGACATGAACAAATAGTTATAACATATAGAATGATAAATTCACATTTTTTTGTACTACTACAACATAGATAGAGAGAAAATCCTCAAGGAACCTCAATGTCTGGACGATATTATGAGAGATAATTGGACTCTCTTGCATGAGACAATGGCCGAAGGTATGGATAAACGAGTACCAATATGGCTGAGTTGATCAATTTTGTGTTGAAGAAAATAATAAACCTTTTAATATTTTCCATGGTGATTAGCAACATAAACTCTTTGTGCCAAATTCTTCATGAAAGAGGTAGAGAAGGGGAAGTCATGACAATTGTCAAACATGTGTAGTCCAAAGTTGCAGCAAAAACATTGCAAGATGCACAATCAAAGACAAACACTCATATAGTGATTTCCTTTGACAGGATGAGCACTAGATTTTTGGTATGAGTAACACAAAATTCATGAGAAGTATGACCACCAGGCTTATTTGCAATCTGCTTAGACGAATTATGGTTTGAGTGTGGGTTCTTCCAAAAACTACACCTACCATACTCCCATATGTTTGTTGCATGCAAACATGCACACCACAATTTTGCTATATACATCTCACCTATGTACATATTGAAGCAAGTCTTTCATCTCTACAAAATCCTATTTGGTGAACTCAAAAATGAAGACCACTAATGTGCTTACATTGGTTACATATTATGTCACTTCCAATCATTGATTATATTTCATTTAACACCAAGTATTTAATGTACAATTAACTAATATTTAATGAATGCATGTTTGTCATTTATTTTCTTCTTTATATTCAACATATACTACATCATTTCAGTAATTAACAGAAAATTTCAACTAACAATACTAACAACTTCTAAAAATAATTTACAAAAGTCATTAATGCTACACCGGATAGCACAACCATTCATTACTCAAACAAAGTGTAGGAAAACTGATATACCAAATCTGCACATGTCTCCATAATGTATTATTATTAGGACACAATGGTCAATCTTGTGCACCACCACATCAGTCCCCACAGTGGCTTTTCATGATCTCACACACCAAAATAATGTCCATTGTGGAATCAGTCATCCATAATTGTTTTTTCTCAGGCGACATGGGACAATAATGTACATCATCATACCACTCTTCCATAATTGTTTTTCCTAATGTCACCTAACACAATAATGTGCACTGTCAAATCACTCATCCATAATTTCTTTTCCACACAATAATGTGCACATGTCAAAATCTCACTAACATAGATACACCAACATCATTTTCTCATGTAATATGCTCACGATAACACTCATAATAAATTTATCATCCAATACACACAGATCATTTGACACGTCAAAAACAACCATCTTTATTATATCTCAATCATTCTCTAGCTATAAATTCAAGCATATATTACACACCACTTTCAAACCATTCTGCTAATACATAACCACGAAATACATAAACAAATTCTTCCTTCTTTCTAAAACTTTTGCTATACATCTTCTAATCTTTTAATAGACCATTTTTACATAACAGATAGTTATGAATTAATTTTATTTTTAATTTGTTTAAATAATTAAATTAATATTTATTGTTTTAAAAAAATACACCAACATTTTTTTTTATTTTTCTAATATTTATTTTAATACTTTTTAAACTAAATATACAAAATTTAATTTCAAATCGCATTATAATTTATTCTCCCCAGTTCAATTTTATTATAAAATATTCATAACCAAAATTATTATAATTTATTCTCCCCAATTCAAATTTAATATAAAAATACATAAAAAAATATAATTTACTCTTTCCCTTATAATTAATTATTTCAAAATACCTATAAAATATTTCGTTTCATTAACTTTTCTTTTTTATTATTCTTTCAAAAATTTAATTCAATTATTTTATATTATTAATTCATTTTCATTTTAACCTAATTAATAATCATAACTGTAATTTCGTATAAATTTAAAAAAAATTATTTTATCGCTTACATAATTTTTTATTTTCTTCCCTGTCTCGTGCAAATTACCAAAAAACCTTTCCAATATTTAATTTAAACTTTAATAATTTTATTTTATTATAAAACATTTTTTTTTACTTTTTCCTAAGTTTAAATATAAAAATTACAACATATATTTTATTCATTTTATATTTTTAAAATCCTTTCAAATTTTTAATTCACCAATAACAATAAATATTCACAATTTTTTTTTATTTTCTTCTATTTTAATATTTTAAAAAATTTAATATTCTACACAAAAAAATTATATTTTGAGTTACATAATTTTGTATATTTTAGAAAAAATTTAAAATATTTCAATTCTTTACATGACCAAAATTTCAAAATATTTTAATTTTTTTGCTCCCCATTCTTATCTTCTGTATTTAATATTTGTTTATTCACAAAAGTATATTTATAATTTTTTTTTCTTCTCTTTCTTCTTTTCCACTCAACCCTTAAAAAAAAAAAAAAAAACTTCAAGTTCACTCCCAAAAATAAAACTAACAGGGAACCAATTTTCCATGAAGCTTCAGCAGCCAAAAAGGAATAGGAAGGTCAACATTTCTATATGCACAGGAGACTCTTCTTCTCACAAAAAATACCAAATTCTAGGTGTAAACACCTAAAAATCAAATTCTAGGTAGATTTATTTTTTCTAAAAAGAAAATTATAATTAGAAATTCAGTCCTCACAAAGTAGAATTTCCTTCCACTATAAGAAATAAATCTATTGTACAAATTCAAGCCATATGGAAGTACACTTGGGGAATTTTTTCCCCATCCGTACCATTTCAGCAAAACTTTTATTTTGTCACCGTATATTCATGCATTTTTAACTAAGAGGAATAATGTTTGTTAGTATGACTAAGTTAATTACGTGTTTGTGTAAAATTTTATGATTTACTCTAGTAATTTTTGTAACATGCACTTGCCATGTTTTGTTACATACTAAAATTAATGAGTTAAATATTGTGTAAAAGGTGTGTCTAACAATTTGAAATATTTGTCACCACTGTTTTAAAACTTTATTATAGTAAAAGAAATGGAAAAAAAAAATGTACAAAATTAAAGAGAAACCAATCAAGTCTTCTAAAGATGTAATAAGCTTTTAAAAGCTTTGAATCCACCTTAGTGTTTGTTTACCTTCTTTTTATGAAAGTCTTTTAATAAAATAGTCAATTATGAAAATGTTTTACATGTTTAAATAAACTTATATATATAGTAATGATAACTTACTATTCTCTAGGTTATACTCTTCCTTTTTATTATTACGCCTTCAGTACTTTGGAGTTTTTTTATATCTTATTTATTTATTAACGAGCATTTTCATTTTCTTCTCTTTTTGTCAATCTCGATTTATTTTTCTAGTTTTGTATTTTGAATTTCAAATTGATGTGTTCGTGAACAAGTTTCACCCATTTTGCCTATAGAATAATTTCTACAATCAGAAAAATTATCTTAAAAAATATTCTTTTGGTAAACATATCATAATCTACTCACATAATAATTATTTAAAAATAAACCACGTTATTATATGTTTTTAATCACAAACATAAATGAAAACCTGAACTATTGATATATTAATTTAATTTAAAATTATACGTTTCTTTCATTTATTTTAAAATAATGTTTTTTAAGACAGTAAAAATTACGACAATCAATAAAAAATGAATCACATATAACCTTTTTATATTTACTAGTTTACATTTACTGATCTATCATAGATCCTAGAGGGATTCGTATAAAAAATAATTTTGTTTTTAAAATGCCAAAATTTGAACTAAATTAACTTAATAAAAATTTATTGGTGTGATCTGGATTAATTACATTCAATTATAAGCAAATATAAATAAGTATTTAAAAAACTAATTTTGCCTCAAAAATACATATTCCTATCATTAAATTTATATTAATTAAATAACGATAAAAATATTAAAAATTTAAATAACTATATCTAAAACTTATAGATAATCATTATTCATAAAGTATTTAGTTAAGGCTATATAAATATTTAATTCATAAATTCAATACTTAAATTATGCCTATTATCTTTTTCTTCTTTTATCTGGAACTGTGACATATATAAAATAATTTTATAATAATTTATATAATTTTTATTTGTATTTACCTCATTAATCGTGCTTCGATATTTTATTTTGTATAAGACAAAATGATAAATAAAAATATAAAATTTATAAATATTTTAATGTTGAAGATGAAGTTAAGATACCGTTATCAATCAACAATTTGAAACAGTAAAACAATCATCAATTAATAAAAAAAAAATAAGATAAAGTCTTTATGTTCTCTTATATTTGGAGAAAATCTATAAATTTTCCAAAATTAGTTAATCTAAGGTTAAATATGTTTTGAATAATATTAATTAATATTTTTTGTTTCCTTCATCCCAACCTGAGACAGATTTTGGGATGGTAGGCAATCAAATTAATGCCCATCTTAATAGTTTCATAGAATGCGGAAACATACAGAATCCTCTGCTAAGATTGCACTGAAGTATGTTAGTAATGCATAATAAACTAATATTAAGAAGAGAGGAAAAAGGCTCATAACTGGAATATAAAACTTGACAATAAAGTCACATACAGATCCATTCACTAATATGTACTGATAACAAACAAAAACCTCTAAGACAGTATAGTATTTAGCACGCGTTTAATAGAAAATTATTTTTTTAATATATAATTATAAATTATGGGCAAAGAGTGTAGTGAACAACAAATTTTATTTTCTAAATAAATTTTTTGAAGTGTCAAGGAGCTGTTCATCACATTTTAAATAAGTGTTTTTAGAGAGAGTATTATCAAACACCCAATTTCATCCTCTAGGTAAATAAAAATATGGAAAAAAATAGAGTATAACAAATTTGAAAGTAATAAAATATATTGAAAATATTAAATTGAAAAAATAAAAAATAAAAAATATCTTTTTGTAATAAAAAGTATTTCCTTTATTCAGTTTAAGAAAATTCTAAAAAATTATCAAATGAATCCTTACAATTTTTTTTTCTTAAATATTTAAAAGCTAAATTATTAATAAGATAATATCTTTAAAAAATATTTATATATTTTCAATAAATGTGCTTTATTAATCAAAATAAATAAATCTTCCACTTCCTGTTTTTCTCTCCCACATCTCTCTCACACACTCTCCTTGCATCTCACTCCACTTTTTCTCCCAACTCCCCACAGATGTATTTTACTTCATTTTTCCTATACAAAGAGATGCAACAGTAAAGAGGTAATAAAGCAAGACAATTGCACCAAAAAAAAGGGGACAGAGAAGGCAAAAAAGAAAAGTGGAGAGATTTTTTGTCTTAACATTCATTTTAGTTTTCTTCAGTAAGTTTTTTTATTGGAGATTATGAGTATGATTGCATTCTTTTCTCTGAACTTGGTAAATTTATTTTAATACTAAGTACCATGACGAGTTTTTGAGTTTTTCTTTTCCATCCATGTGAAGAAATGATAGCGTCTTAGGTTTCTTTTGAGCCATTCTGAACACCATCCTGGGCGAGGGAGATTAAGAATCTTATACATTAGACATCAATCCAATCGACACGTGGAGAGAAAGTGGTTTCTTCGTGTAAGTTTCTTATGTGACGTGGTGTGTGTGCTGTCAATTTACTGTGCGCGTTTGATCTTATGACGTCTTTAACGATTTCAAGATTAATTTATATAAATGATTGATGATTTTAAGATTAATTTATATAATTGATTGTGGAACACGTATAACAGATAAGTTTATTTATTTATTTATTTAAGTATTATGATTTCATATGGATATTTATTTTAAAAAAAGTAATTGATTTTATGATTTGATGAAAATTTAATTTTAGTAATTATATTTTATATATTTTTTATTATTAAAAGTATATTTTAATTGTTCTAATTTTATTTTTTCGTATCAAAATTTAAATTTTTAAAATTATTTGTAATCTATTTTTTATAATTGTATTTATTGTGTTGTATTTGTGACTGATATACTTCTTATCATAGAAAAAAAATGTTAAAACCTACGTTAGGGGACAAGGGATAGAAAAAAATGATATTGACAAATCAATGGCAAGGAAACGGCTTGATTTTCTGTCATTGAAGGTAATCTATATAAGAGAGGGTATTCAACCCTTAGTTAGGGACCATAGATTCACATGAATTCAAGGTGAGGTATTATTGGTCAACTTTACGAACGTAGAATTTATGAAAAAATGCAAAACTTGTAACATAAGAACCTAATTAACCTTCCTTCTAAATACCTATCAGATGTTAACTCCCTGTTGCCTTATGGAAAATACATATCATAGGACCTTTGAAGGACAATACAAAGTTTTGCTGCTAGTGTTGGATTATTGAAACAAGTGGGTCAAAGTCGAACCTCTCACTAGAGTAATAGTCTGATAACTTTGAATTGAAGAACTCATATGTTGTTTCAGGATTCCTCACCCATCATTTCCGATAATAGAAGGCAATTCACTTACAGAATACTCACAATTTTATAATAACCTCGGAATCAAACGTGTAATGAGTTTTGCATAGCACCCCCAAACTAACATTCAACCAAAGTCAGCTAACAAAGTAATCCTTGTTGAATTAAAAAGAAGACTTGGCATCGAAAGAGCAAAATGAGCCAAAGAATTGTTGCAAGTGTTGTGGGCATATTGATTACCTCACAAATCTGTACAAGAGAGTCAACATACAATCTCACATAAGGTACCGATGTCATGATACTCATTGAGGTTTGAGAATTGATATACAATAGAATCTATCAATTCTTATATAAACAATGAAAGCCTCATAATCGAGCTAGATCTAGTCGAAGAATTGCATGACAAAGCTAAGATATGAGAAGAATATTACAAGTAGAGAGTGACTCGATGATAAAATGTGAAAGTAAAACCAATTAGAATACCTTATTTTAGTGGACATTTTATCTCTAAGGAAGGTTTTGGTTAGGGAGGATTTAATGAGGCACTCAAATGAATAAAACTATTATGAAATGACTTTGGTACCATTGATTAACACTTCTCAACTAAAGATGTTTTCACCTAAGTGAATCTCTCTCGAAATAACTCGTTCTATTAACTCTTGAAAACACTTTAGAGAATATGTTTTATCCTTAGAACATTCCAATATAATAATAAATACAAATCAACTCTTTATCACATCAAATGATATATACATTGAACACACTCCACTAACTCAGAAAAGGAAATAATTAAATAGAATTCACAGTAGAAGCAAAACACAAGGTTAATTCAACAACACAACACATCCATTTTTATTTGTAAAATTAAAAGCACTCTTTAAAATTTGAAAATGGCTCAAATGATCCCAAATGAATTCACTTTTCACATTAGTAATTGTCATATAAATGAGTGAGACCAAAGTTCTATTTATAGAGTTTATAAATTGTTGATTGAAAACTTATTCAGATATATTTAACTAATTATTTCAAGTTTTTTAATCGATTATTCTCATTGAAATTTGAAAAACAATTACAATGCTTTCTATTTTAATCGATTATGGTACGTGTTAATCGATTATTTCAACATTTCATTTGATTCAGAAAACCAAATTAATCGATTATGCAAAATTTTAATCGGTTAATTTCCAAAACATCATAAACACATATATAGTAAAGAAAGAGATTTTTTTTTCTAGACTCTTCGCGACTCTTTATTTACTCAAACTTACTAAGTGAGGAGTAGTATACAATCACAATGACCCAGGGACGAATTGACAAAAAATGAGAAATTTTCTTTTCAAAACTCTATGTGACTCTTCATTAACTCGTGGAAGGCTAGTGTTAATATATACCCAAACCACTTAGTAATAAACATATAACATATGCTAGGCCACTCATCAACCAAAATAGGTTCATCTCATTACAGGATAAAGAAAACCTTAAACATGCAACATTTCAAATTCCATTTTCTAGCTAATCATAAAACACCTCATTAAACAACTAGTAACCCTACATAAAACTTTGCTTTGACAACCATAGCTGGCATACAACCACATGCCAACTGCTGACGTGGTATAATTGTATACGTGGATAAGGGTAAAACGAGACTTTTCTTTTTTGAAAGACATTTAAGGTATTTTGTTATGAAAGGAAATAATTGGATTTTTTAAAATTTGAAACGTAATAGGAGTCCAGTACACTCATTTGCATAAGGGAGATTTGGTGTGACAGCGATTAGGGCGAAAGTAGCGGTGACAACAATAGCGGCAGTGACAGCAGCGGATACAGCAGCGGATACGACTGTAGCGGCGGCGACAGCGGTGGCAACAACAGCAGTGACTAGATTTAAGAGATCTGAGATTCAAACTCACCACTTCTCAATAAAACCTAAAAATGACTCTCAGTGCTAGGTTGGAATGTTCTTTACACATCATTTATCTTGACCACATCAGCACCATGTAAGGTTGTAAAGTAGGTGTATGACATGTATAGTTGTCAAAGTATAATTACTCTATACAAAATTAAGTTACTAATCAAAGTTATCACACTAAAAATCATGAAGACAAGTAAGTAAGTATCAGCCCACAAAAAACTTGGATTCGTGCAAGAACTACAGGTAAAAAGCCCATCCGGAATAGTATATGGTATAACTCTCGTAGAAAAGAAACACATCTCTCTCTATATATATAACCTTTACTTAAACTCATTTCTTAAGAATAATTATATTTAAGATGTTTTCCTATCCATAGTCAAAATTGTTCCAACACTTATCTAGTTTATATAAGCAAGTCAAAATATAAAATTATGCAACAACTATAAACACATTATCAAAGAATAGGGCTAATAAACTTCTTCTATTAACCCTTGACAAGATTTGTTGATGTCATAATTTTCTCTGTGGAACAAACATTTTAAGTGTGATTTTACTTTTGTCCCTTATAAATTAATGGATTTTGTTTTGCTCCTGATATTTTTTCTCTAATCTTTTCATTCCTGACTTTATATATTTTACCTTTCAAAAAGATTAATTTGTATAGTCAATACAGTTTAGACCGTGCTTTGAACATGCTATAGAAAACGATTTAGACACAAAATAAAGTAAAAAAAAAAAAATATTAGAGACGAAAATTCTAAATAAACATTATTGAAACTTAAACGAAAATTCAATAGTTTATCAAGAACTAAAATTATATATAATCCCAAAAAAAGAAACGTTTTGTGAAGCATTTCTGTATATTTAATGTTTTGTGAAATATAGACAGAACAAATATATTTAATCCAACCAAATTCCTATAAATTGGGAAACAAACACAATGACAAACATGATAAAAGAATGGAGCAAAATAATGAACTTCTTTATCCAACTATTAGCAGCAGTTGCTGCAGTCATAAACTTCTGTATCAAATAAATTAAGCAACAATAATTTTACTATCATCCAAATAATATGGTATAACTTTAAAAAATTCCAACACTTTAGGGGCCCAAAGTTTCCAAATCTCTGTCCTTTGGTTGAACCAGACATTCACCAAATATGTCCTTCAGATTTTTATGCTGAACCATGATATCAAGAACTTTATCCTCAACCCTTACTCCAACATTCTCAAGCTTATCATTTTCAACACTTCTACTTGAGAATACCAGTTCAGATAACCGATCCTTCTCTGACTGTTTACCATATTTTGCACATTCAGGGGTGCCCTGTGCAAGAAGATGATAAGTATAAACAAACCTCTTCTGTCCAAGTCTATACGCTCGGCAAATAGCTTGCCTTTCCACCGAGGGATTCCAAACAACATCAACAAGCACCACCCTTGAAGCTCCAACCAAGTTAATGCCTTCAGAAGACGCTTTTATAGAAGCAAGCAACACCTTTGCCTGGCTATTTGCATCATTGAAACTATGAATCAGAAATTGTTTTTGCTTTTGATCAAGCTTCCCATGCATATACAACACTTCCGTTCCCACACTCCAACCGAAGGCTGACTCCAGCTGGTCCTTGATTAAGCATAAGGTATCAATGAACTGGCTGAACACAAGGACTTTCTCCTTAACTGCATCACACAGTCTAACAAACTCAATCAGAAATTTCGTTTTGACCCCTTCATAAGGGTCCAATCGAATCCTTTTCAACTGCTCTGAGTCAACAACAGATTGTTCTTTCTTTGACAGAGCGCAGTTCAGGAAAAGGGAGGGGTGGACAGACACCAAGGCCAGCTTGTGCTCAAAATTAAGTGCATTTTGAGAACAATCAAAGCTGTCCAGAATTTTTTGCTGCAAGCATTCTGGCTTTAAAATCAGCACACAATCTCTTAATCCAGGAAGGTTCTTCTGAAGAATGCTACCTTTGTGAACGTGAACAAAGGGATTCATCAGCAGCTTCAGCTGGTTTATCTTTTCATCAGCTTGATTTCCAGCAGAAATGGGTTCCCAACTCACATCTTTTGAAGCTTTCGTTTCCTGTATCAGTTTATTTTTCAAAAACTTTTTGAGTTCTTGCGGTATGCTGTCAGGAAAAGATGGTTTCATTAAGCACAAAATATTGTAGAGTTCAACAAAATTGTTCTGGAAAGGAGTCCCTGAAAGAAGGATCCGCTTCTGACTTCTACTCTCTGAGAGAACCTTCCAAATACAGCTACGCTTGTTCCTTGGTGTGTGGCCTTCATCAAGAACTAATAAACCAGGATAGTCTCTCAGAACATTTCCCAATGCAGTTTCAACATACTCCCTAGATCTTGCACGTTTCTTCTCTTTTCTAATCTTTCTACTTTTCCTCTCATTTTCCCCATCTCCTTCAGACTTTCCCCCGGCTAGCTTCTCATATAGATTGTAGCTGATTAACAGAATGCTCTTCTCTTTGTACCAAGAACACAACTTCACCATTCTTATGACATCCTTCTTCTGCTGTTGGTGGAATAACCAATCAACTTCCCTAATAGCATGTTCTTTCCCTGATAGTTCAGCATTGTTCAAATTGTGGAATGGAATTCCTATGTTCCACTTCCTCAGTTCATCTTCCCAAGTGAGTAATATGTTGGCAGGAGCAATGATAATGGGCAAACACTTGGGAAACACTTGCAGATATGTCTGCAAAAACACCATGGTCAACCTGGTCTTTCCAGTTCCAGGAGCATGAGAAACTATGCAGCCACCCTCACTCTGAGGATCAACCCTCTTCAACTTGGCAAGGTCAGTGGTTCCTGCCAAATTTGCCCAAATAAACTCAAACCCCTCTTGTTGGTGAGGAAACAAGCTTTCTTTTATGCCTGGAGTAAGGTCCCAAACTGTGCCATGATTGTGAGACCTCACAGCTTCTGAGTCTTCACCAGATTCATTGAACAGAACCCCATCAAATCCCGAGGTGTTCCCTCCACCACGCCACTCCCTTCTGCCACCTCTCTCAGAATCTATCTGTATTATGCGCAATGCAAACAACCACGCATCATCCTATTGCATTTATAAGCGTGATAATCAAATCACAGAAAAATGTAAAATACCAAAATTTATCTAAGTCCTATGCTTCCAGCAGTAGTCAATAACTGTTTCAGGTTTTACATTTGAAAGAAAACACAATTACTAAACTATATTCTTTATGCCCGAGTTCATAAGTGGAAAGAAAATATTCTAAAAGTGGCAATGGAAAAAAAGGATGGCTAACTTTTCTATAATTATTTTAATGGAGACAAATAAGAAAATTAAGAACAAAATAGGTTTATGTATATGTTAAGAATATAAATTTAGATAAATTATATGAGAGAATTTCTAAAAATTATTTTATACATAAGTTGATTTTAGTTTATAGAACTAATTTTAATATTTCTTTTTTCCTTTTTCTTTTCTGTAAGTGCCTATGAAGAAACTCGGACGGCTAAAATTTCTTTAATGGACTAAAAGAAGGGAAAAATATTTTCTATACACAATCATCAAAGTTAAAAGGGAACTTACAAATTGGGGTGTGATATATTTAATTTCAGTGTGAATCCAACCACACCACCTGCAGTATATCCCAATCTGCTCATCAAAAATAGTGTCATGTTTGCACTGCAAGGCTGGATTTTCTTCGTTTTCTCTTGCTTCATTTGTCCTCATATTATCAACCTGCAGATGATAACATACAAAGTTAGTTACTAACTTCTCCTAAAACTTCAAATTTCAGAGTTCTTAACATCTAATGATAATAACTGATATTTAACTACATTTTTCTTTGGCCTTTCAGCTTGTAAAAGGAGATTTACCTGGAATCCAATTTTTTCAGCTTGAAGCAACATCTCCATTTCTTCCCACAACATATCCAACTCTTTCTCTGCCTCTGATTTTTCAATAGGTTTTTCTTTCATCCTAGAGAAGCAGTTTAAAGGGATTGTCTCCTTAGAACCTAATGGCCGAGTCTGAACCTTTTTTCCCAAATCTATTGGAACATCTTTAGCAGAATCACGCTTGTCCCTAAAGCATTCAGTGAAGAATTCAAAACATTGGTTCTTCGCTTTCGATGACATCCTCAGAATTTCATGGAGCTCTTCTTTATGTCCAGTTTCTTTATCATTGGCCTTGACCCTATTATTTTTCTCACTCTTCTTGATCACAAATGTCTCTTTTTGAAAGAACACCCTTTGACCCCTACCTGCTTTCTCCTTATCCTCTAGAGCCTCATCTTCAGAAGGGACAGAGAGACCTGAAGTTTGCCACTGATCACTGAACACTTCAGGATCAGCATTGTTCACATTCTCTACTCTGATTGCTTCTTGTTTCTCTCCAACCCTTTTTGTTTCCTCCTTATAAATCTCTGATTTACTAGATGCCACGCTACCACAAGCACCACCATTCCATTTCTCCCCCTCTACATGCTTACTCTTCCTTTTACCTTTCCTTCTCCAACCTCTACTGCACCCAGAGTCACTCACCACCTTTCTTACCCTCTCCTTAACCATCTTGAATCCCCCCATCTCATCATCTTCAGAAGAATCATCACTCTCCCCACTGCTCGAGTATTCACTCTCAACTCCATCACCACCCTCTTCAACCTTAAAATCATCATCACTCGTCTCAACTTCCTCACTCTCCGTTGAAGACCAAAATGAATCATATCCATTATCCAAACTACCATCTGAATCAGGCAACAAAACAACCGGCTTTTCAGGTTTAGCACCATATTCATCATCATCACCAAAGCTCTCAACTTTATCAGCTGCCACAGAACATCCTTCAACCTCATCACCCCTCTCTTCCTCCTTAACCTGAAAACCCTTCGTTTCGCTACACACAAACCCCACTTCAGCCTCATCGCCGTCTTCCAGGTCAACCACCTCTATAGGATCATCCTCACCCTCTCCCAAAAACATGTAACCCTTCTTCATAGCATCTGGTGATGAACATGAAGCCCCAGACGAAGATGCAAATTTCCCTCTTGCACCCCCTTCGCCTTCCAAATTTTCTCCCAAGTAAATCACTTCATCATCATGTTCATCCACTTTTCTTCTCTTCTTCCGACCCATTATCAAACCACTCCCGACCACCATACGCTTATTGCTTCGAGTCCTGCACGCAACAGGAACACCCTGATACATTTTCAAACAACAACGAAAACAAAAAAAAAAAAAAAAAAAAACACTTTTTTTCTTGTATTCTCAAACAACACAGGAACCACACGATCCAAGATGAATTATTTTCTCTCCCCAGACCCCCAGGATCAATCTAGAGCCCAATAATCGATACCCCGAAAGTGAGAATGAGACAAACAATCAGAAAGAGTCGGAAGAAGAAACCGTGTTGGGGAAGTAAACAAAGAGTGAGAAAGAGTCACGGTGTGGAGTTTCCAAATACGTAAAAATGGCGCCAAGAAAAGAAGCAAAACAATTAGGGAAGGCCTTTTTTGCTATTCAATTGTTTATCCAAATAAGAGCAAATGATAATGCAAAAGGCCAAAAAGTCTTTAAGGGTCTCGACACAGACTGCACATGCTGACAAAAAGATCATCCTCAGTACAAGAATATCAATGTTATGTTTCAAAAACAATATCAATGTTATGTTGCAAATGTTTAATTGAAAGAAAACGTTCCGAATTCAATTCACACCACAGTAACTTATTCATTTATCACACCCCCTAAGTGAATAGTCCTTTTTCTCCCTTATTTTATGTTTTTCTTTTCTAATTAAGAAGAAAGTGTAAAGGATATGCATTGGTTAATGATCATGTCATCAAAATAGATAACAAACATACAGATTTAATGCATGTCCATCAACATAGATAACAAACATAAAGATATTTGTTGCATATGAATATGAAATCGATTAAATGTTAGTCTTTTATTTTTAATTTTTTTACTTTTCTATTAAAACTATAATAATGCATAAATTGATAACATGAATAATGTTGTAGTTTTTCTTAAAAAAATTAAATTCTTACTATATTATTTATTTATTCTTCCCTGTACTCATTTCTTCTTATTTATATTTTATTAATTATTTTTCAAAGCCCGATTTTGGCATACTAGAAATGTTTGATCAATATATAGCTTCAAGACAGTCATGCATGAAGGGCATGTCGTACAATGGTTTTTGAGGTGGGGAATAAACTATACATAAAGAAAATGAACCTAAATGAGCAAATAGTATGAGTACAACTTATTATTACAACTAAATTATACTTACATTCTTTTAATTTTTCTCAAAAAAAAGTTTAAATTCCATACAATTTCCTTTTAATTTAAAAATATTTCATTTTAATAATGAAAAAAGACACTAAATTGAAAAAAAAAAAAAAACTAAATATTGCTACAATTTACTCTCTAGTTATTAATAAAAACAATTTCTGCTCTCAGTTATTCAAACGATACGGATGTGACATTCTAAGTTACAAGACATATGGTTTTGACTCTCGATCATGCAAGCCACACAATGCAATCCATGCATCCAATGCACAGCACTCAATTTCGTTTAGATAAAAAAAAATTGTCTTAGAATCAATTCTTAAAAAACGAAAAAAAATTATTTTTAATTTAAATTTTATTACTTTTTTGGATTTATTATTTTCTTTATTTTTTTCTTATTTTTAGAAAAATACAAAAATATAATTTGCATGTTTGTGATTATATTTATCTTTTTATTTCATTTTAAAGAGAAAAAAAAAACATGGTTTAAATTTTTATTCTCTTTATCATTTGAGAGAAAAAATAGATTCAAGTTTTTTATTCACTTTATCATTTTTCATGTTATTTCAGAAAAAAAAAAGAACTTTAATAAATAATAAAAATGAAATTGGAATTTCCCCTTCTCCGCACTCTCGTACACCCAAAAAAACAAAAAAGGCTGCAGCGTACACTCACCCCTCCACTACTCTGCTCAATCTCCCCAAACCAAAAGAAAAAGCTGTTTTGTCTCTGCCAATAACGGCTGGTCCTTTCCCTCCACAAAGCTGCTCCACCACCATCAGAAAGGGTTATGTCCCCTCCTTATTGGGATTACTTGTCAGAGATTTTTCCCCAGAGGGTGGATACGTGCTTTGTTTTCTTTTGCTCACCTTGTTTTATCTTACCATATAAGCAACCTAGTTACATAGCTATCCACAAAACCCTACCATTTCCCTGCTTAACCAAACGCGCTTTCACCATCTCTCTTGCCAACTTAATGCTATCTCACTGTCTCTGTGTTTACTGCATCTATATATTCTAAACTTTTGCTTCATGGACCGCCTATCTTCTAACAAAGGAGGTTAAGGATCAACCATTCTTCTAGCTATGGTATCTCGATCAGTGGCTGGCAGTTATGAAAATGAAGCTGTTGCTTTTATGCATTGTACTGGGCACACTGTTTGCTTCTTTGAGCTCCAAGTGGATGACACGCCAAACGCTCCAGAGGATTATTGAGAATGTCGTCATGGTTACGTATAATGACCTATTTCTAAGTGATGTTCAAGGCTACCCAGAGAAAAGAAACGTTGCTTTCTCTGCAGGGTTACATGGGTGGGCTTTTACCCTAACTAACTTTGCCAAGATGTATGTCTCAAAGTTTGGAGTTGAGGAAGGGAAGATGATGGTTGCTGATGCAGGCGAGCTTGATTCCAAGGACTTGCAAGAAGATTTCATGGTTGCTAGATTCTACTGGTGAAGCCCATTGCCTTATTATTAATCACTGTTTGCCCCACTTTTCTTACATCTATACCACGTTTTTTAAGAAATTTTGGGCTTTATTTTCGACCCAATAATTGCCAACTGCACCTCTTTTCATGTTATACACCTTGGCCTCTTTCTTTTTAAATGTTATGCATTTTTTATATCATAATATTTTATTTTTCTACGCATGTAATAATAAAAGAAAAAAGTTTTGACAATTATCTTGGTTGTTTTCACACTATAAATAGAATAAATCGATTAAATCTTCAAAGGATCACACTTGTCTGGTGAAATTTAATTCGAAAAGTTTTATAATTTCGTTTAAATATTCAAATTACTTCACGTAATATAAATTTGTCTCTAAAAGATATACAATAAAATATTGAGCAGGTACCCAACAAATTAAAAATTTCCAAAATGTTCAATTTTCAAAATTATAAAAATACCAAATTTTCAAGACTAAACAAATATATAAAATTTCAAAAATTAAAAAATACCAAACACATAAAAATATCGCTGATGGAAATACATATAAGCAAGGTTAAACCTTGTCGGACTCAAAAAAATAAAAAAATATTTTTTTTAATCTTATTTTTGCATTTTTGTCTTTTTTGTTGGGAAAATAAGCATTTTCAAAACCACACTCGTTTTTATTTATTTAATTAAAGGTAGTGTCTTAAGACGGGCGTTGTGGGGGTGTTAATACCTTCTCCACACGTAACCGACTTCCGGACTCGAAATCCGGTTTCGCAGACCATGACCTTGATTTTCGGTTTTTCTATAGTTTTACATAATAAACTATGGTGGCGAATCCTTTCTCTATTTTTTAAAATTATTTTTAACTTTTATTTTCCTTTTGGATCGTCGTCCCCGTCATGATCCCGGTTGCGACACTGTCATGCAGTCTTAGTGATATGGTTTCTGCTTTCGAAGATGTATCAGATGCGGCTATACGTCTTTGCTTTCGATCACGTCGATGCGGCCACATGGAGAAGCGGCCATACTGAGACACGGTCACGACAATGCGGCCACATGGAGATGTGGTCATACTGAGACACGATCATGCAAATGCGACCACTCACAGATACAACTTTCAGATGCGATCATACTAAGACACGGTCATGCAGTGCGGCCACCCACAGATACAACTTTCAGATGCGGTCATGAGAAAATGCAGCCACTTAGATGCAGTTTTGCTTTGCTGACGTATACAGAGATGTGGCTTTGCTGACGGACATGGCATTCTCTCATTAGGTCTGAAGCATTTTATGTTGGTACGATCCTTTAATAATGAGTTAGCATATATTTTAACTCTTAGAATGAGCTTCAAAATCTTTAAACTTGTTTTTAACAAAGACTTAATCTTCTTTAAAATAAATTGATGAAAAATCTTTTTTGCAAAAAATCAATCGATTGATTTTGGCTTTTTAATCGATTGAATTGTCAATCGATTGAATTGTCAATCGATTGAATTGAGACAATTAAGTCAGTTTTTCAAACTAATTATTTTATAAAACAGTGACATGACTTTTGAAAAAAAAGACATAATACAATATTGAAATTCAAAATTTTTCTAATAGAATTTACAACATGAAACGTAGTAATCAAGAGAAGTTTATAAGACTGAGAAATTCACATAATTCTTTAAAAAAAATAAAGATTTTAGATCTTTAAGTTTTCCTGGTGAAGAACGTCCTACTTTGTTATCTTGATTGCACATTTTTTCTTTGTGTGATTTTATTCAAATGGTACATTATTTTTCAAGAAACATAAATCTCAATTTCATAAAATCAAATAGTTTATAGAGTACACATTTAATTATTTGTTCTGATTTTTAATGTTTTTATTAAATGCTTATATTTTTGACATAAAAATGTTTAACTCTCAGTTTCAAGTATTAAATCACATATACTAAGTAACAAAAAGTTTATCATCCTTATTCTCTCTTCGATCCTGGTTTATTGTTTCATTTGAAAAACTTTGTTTCACTTGGCAATGGTGTGACTTGTTTGATATTAATCAGTTTTACTAAATCTTTAAGGTTTTCTCTCAACCTTGATAACACATTTTTTTTTTCTTTGTATGATTTTGTTCAAACTATGTGCTACATTTTAGGAATTGTAATTCTCAATTTGATCAAATCAAATAATTTTTAGGACATATATTTGATTAATTTTACTACTTTTTATAATTATTTTACATTATCTAATTGTTATTTAGTTGTCATATTTATGCAATTATAGTTTTCTTCTTAACTAATGTGTATCCTTCTAACTTAAAATTCTTAATATATCATCAATGCAAAAAGATTGTGATTTATTAACAAATAATACATATAAATGAAAATTCGTATGTAAAATTAATATTACATACAGATTTTTATTTATAGATCCAAATTTATATATAAAATCAACATTACATATGAATTTGTATATGAATATAAAATTGACGTTGCATACAAATTTTTACATATGAATATGAATATAAGTTAATATTTAAAAACAACATTACAAAAGGTTATGCGTATTATTAATATTACTATAAATATTATTATTATTATTATTATTATTATTATTATTATAACTATTATTAATATTTTTATTAACACTATTATTATTAATGTTAATATTATTATTATTATTCCTATTACTATTACTACTAATATTATTATTATTATTATTATTATTACTCATGTTATTAATTAATTAATATTAATGCATATGAATTTTCACCCACGAATTTTTATATATAGAATTACGTATTATTATAAATATTATTTTGTTATTATTATTAATATTATTATGAATATTGTAAATATTATTATTATTATTATTAATGTTATTATTATTAATATTATTAATCCAACTATTATTATTAATTTATTATTATTATTAAACTATTAAATTTATTAATATTATTATTATTATAATTATTATTATTATGAATATTACCATGATGAATATTATTAATATTATCATTAATACTAACAATAATAATTATTAATACTATCATTATTAATATTAATAATATTATTAATAAAATAATAATAATAATAATAATAAAAATAATAATATCACAGAGTTGGTTGGTGCAGTGATAGATTCTATTTGTAGATTTGGGAGCTGGGTTCAATGATAAAAATTTTAATAATGGTATTAATTTGAGAAAAAGAATTTAAATACTAATAATGATACTTCTGGCAAACGGCGATCCGGAAAGAAAATTTATAAATTTAAAAAAGTAATAGAAAAGGGGAGTTGAAATGGAAAACACGAAAATGAGTGTAATGAAAAGCATAAGAAGAACTTTCTATGTGTGAAAGGAGAATCCTCTAAGAGAAAAGGGAGTGAGAATAATGAGTGAAGTATGAGTGGGCTTAAAGGAATAAAGAGTGGGGATATAACGGAATGATTTGGTGGAATTAAGAGATGGCGTCTGTGAAAAATCAGTGATGATGAGAGAGTGTGGTGCTTGCATGGCCAATCATAATCTTTCTCTTTTCCGCTCCCTCGTTTCTACATGCATGGTGCCTTTTTTATGGGTATGGGGAATGTGATTTTTTACGTGGAGATGAGCGTCAATTCTCCAATTCCCTGCGTAAGAGGCAAAAATTGTAGGGTTTTTTTTTCTATTGCCCTAGAGGCAAAAATGGAAATAGTGAGGTGCACAGCTTCCTTATACAATACGAGTACAAGATTTCGTGTACGGGATGAAGATTAAAGTGAAGAACATTGCAGCTTATTTTTCAAGTGATTGTCGTATGAGACAAAGCAGTAATGTATATAAGAAAGGTGAAAATGAGCTTTGTATAATCTTTTCTTTTTTTCAAAAGCTTAGCGTCTTTTTTTTCTAATATTTGTGTGAAAACCAACGTCCGTGAAACACGTCATTTTTAACTGAATTGCTTTTGAATAGTCTTTCGAATCCACCTTTGCCAGAATTGCTTCAAGATGATGGCATTTATGAGGGATTAGAAAATGGAAAATTAGGCGCGGGGGGAGTTGGGTTAGACTGCACCTTCAACCTTTTTGCAATTCCATTTTCATCCTTTTTGCAAATTGGACTAAAATCTTTTTTCTCTATTTATATATTTTTTTTAAAACACTAAATAAAAATGAAACTTTATATTTTTGTGAAAATGACAAAGTAAATTAAAATATATTTTTTCTTAAAATGGGAAAGTGATAAAAATCTTGACCATATTTATTGTTTTTTTTTTCTTTTTTTTAAATGGAATCATAAAAATACAAAATTATATATATTTTTTTTGTATTTTTAAGAGAAAACAATAAATTCAAACAAATAATAAAACAAAAAGATCATTTTTTTTCAATTTTTTAGAGTTAATAAAAAAACATTTACTTCTCATCTGGACGACAAAATTAAGTACAATGAAATTAAGTGTTGACAATACTAAAAAATATAATAATTTATTTTAAATACTAATGAGGAACTTAAAGGAAAAATTTAAATGAGATAACAAAATATGATAAGTTCAATAAGAAAATAAATGAAGCATGAATTTGCATAGTGTATTTTCTTCCTTAAAGAGTGTGTAGTTATATGTGTTTAAAAGAAGAAAGAATTTGTATTTATTATTTAGTGGAAAAAACCAATGTGGAAATTGTTCAAAAGAGGATGAAGGGTTACATGATATATAGGGCTTAAGATGGGTCTTGACTTGTTGGTGTGGATGTAGGGTATGTCGGTATTGAAGAATTAATGGTGGTTCTCTTGATATTACTTTTTGTCTCACAAACGAGAGGAGTTCCTGCAAAAGAGTCTCTGATGTTAAAATAAGTATATGAGAGTCAGAGTGATAATTATTGAACTGATATGAAAAAATACTTTTCTTCCTAGGGTTTTAAAAGTACTGTAGCATTGACGTGACATGTGATTGAATGACTTCGCTCAAGCTTCAATCATTACAGCTACGATGACAAGATATTTGCTAGGATTTGAATCATTAGTACCAAAATGACAGGATATTTGATGTGATAGTGGTTCCAGGTTTCATTCCTTCGAGGTTAACTCAAGAGTACTCAGTCTCTTTCCAAACCGTACAAGTAACATCTAAGACCGATAGGTTCTCGTCCTTAAGTGGAAAGGTGTCATCTAGAACTAGTTCTCATCCGCTCGATATTATACATACATACATACATACATACATACATATATATATATATATATATATATATATATATATATATATGTATATATATATATATATATATATCACTTTGAAAATTCCTTTAATTGTTTTTATTGTGCTCTTGGCGCAAAGTGGAGCTCCATTGGACAAATTGTGGAAGGGATATAACTTTCTTTTTTACCTTTTCAACTTTGTAGGAAAAAAATTATTTTTGTAATGTCTAAGTGTCCAATATATATCCTTGCAGAAGACTCTCCATATATCTAATATATCCAAGTAAATGTAGCTAATTAATATAAAATATATTTGGTTTCTCCATTACACTCAATAGACTGATTTGATGAGTATTAGACTTACAAATTCAATTTTGTTATTTGAAATAGATAAATATTGTTTTTATTTTTATTAAATTAGGGATGAGTAGATACACAAGTCCTCCAAGCTTAGAAGCCAATTAAGAGATTATTTGAGTAGGTGAATGATAGAGTTAAATTATACGATATTTTCATAATGAGATCAATTCTTTCTAAGCTTGAAACATGTTAAATCTCACGTTTTTATAAATAATTTTTTCCTTTTATAAATAATTTGTTACTTGAGTTTTTCATCAAAATTTACTATAAAGTCTATTAATTTCATAAAATAAATGAACATGAAGCATTTAAATTAAAAAAAAAAAAGCAAGATTTGAACCCCTGAAAGATAAATAAGGAAAAAATTGAAATGTTTATTGAAAGTTGAGTTGAAGAAACGTGCTTCGGACATAAATATTACTCAATTCCTGAATATGAGAACAATGGTTCTTCTACTATAAATCATTAAGTATAAAACTCAATCAGTTAAGAACATATTATAACTACATATATAAATGAAAATGTACAAAAGAATTATAATATTATCCAATCTCAACATCTAAGTCTTAACTACTCATAATTAGTAGGACATTACAATGAAAACAATGCTCTTCAACACAAGGACTTTATTAGTCCAATCTCCTTGAAGTTACATTTCAAATTTGATTTATACTTCTAAGCTAGTGTCTTTACTGGAATTCCTGGGCTCAACCTCTTACTCTTACGCTCAACAAAGTGAGTTTCTTCACCTGAAGGTTTCCTCTATGTCAGCTTCCTTGTGGTTACACTCGACGAATGACTTGAGACTTTCATTCTACTCGGTGCTTTAAGGGTTTGCTTAGTAGATCCTTGGCTTAATAAGTACCCCTCTTTGGAGTAATTCCGCTCAGCAACATTTAGCTTTGCTTAATAGATTGAAATGAAAAATTGGGTTGCTCTTTGCCTTGATGCCGCTCTCTGCCCATGCCATGTGCTTAGCAAATTGCCTGTGCTGGGTCTATTTCGCTCTGCTGCTACTTTTTCTTCTACAACATCATTAATCCTACACAATTGGATTACAAAATTGAATTAACTCTTTTGATTTGCAAGCATTTCAAATTTCTAAGTCAGCTATGAGTTTGTTTTGCAAAAGGTATTCCTATTTGAGCTATCTAAGTGTCAAATCAAGATTAAAACAAGTAAATTTGCCACTTATCAATATTCATCTTTACTGTAGTAGATGCTTGAAAAAAAGCCTCTGGTATGATTGATTTCCACGTTTTTGCATAAAACTTTACTTTTAGAAACATTTCAAATAGACACAAAATATATGAAAATTAAAACAGTTATTTCAACAATCATATTCATAAAGAGTTTCTTTAATAAAATATTTGTTTCTTTTAGACATTGGCATTAAACTCATTTCAAAGCATGATTTTATGTTCGTTAGAACAAATCTTTTGTAAAAATATATTTAAGTACTTTATCTAGAAATTAAAATATTGTTACATCATTTTTTTAAAGTAAAACTCTAGATAAAAACATTGTAGCAGAATCATAGATTGTTTATCAATTAACTCATAATGAATTATATGGACTTTTATTATTTTAATATTCATCTGCACATAAAAATACTTTGTTAGTATATATCTTATTTCTTATAGTGTTTGTTATTATCGAAATCTCTTAGACTCCTTATATTCTTAAGATGGTTCAAGGTCTTAAAGGTGACTACACCATCTATAATCTCAACAAAACTTGTTCCTAAAAACCTTCAAGCGTGTGATAATGGGTTTTCTCCCTTTAAAAAGCTTACATGGAGTGGGTTTCAAAACAGGTCTAATTTGAGGATTTTATTTGAAACATAGCATGCAATACTTGCAATATCTATTTAAAAATATTTTATGATCACTTCTTAGATATTTTCTTTTTAAATATTTTTCATTTTGTATGACCTTGGCAAACTTTTTAAAGGATTTGAAAGCTTCATTCTTTGCAACAAGAAAGAAAGTCCAAGTAAATATAGAAAAATCATCAACAATAACTAATGTATAGAGGTTTTCTTAAATATTTTTTGTCCATGAAGAGGCAAACAAATTCATGTCAATAAGCTCAATAGGTTTTTGTGATAATACAATATTTTTAGCTTTGAAAAAATGTTTCACTTGTTTTTCCTTTTGGCAAGCTGAACAAATTTTATTATTTTGAAAATTAATTTTTTGGTAAACCAGTTAAACAATCTTTTCAAATTAGTTTTCCTACGTGAGACATGTGAATGTGTGCAACTTTCGTATGCCAAAGCCATGCATACTTGTCATTAACAATCAAACAAGATGCATTTGAACATGCACTATTCAAATCAATGACATAGATGTTATTTTGCCTCTTTCCAATTAAAGAAATTTTCTCAAAATAGCCTTAAATAACAATGCAATTGTGCAATTCAAAGATTACCCTTAGTCATTTGTCACAAAGATGACTTATCATGAGAAGGTTGTGCTTCAAGCCTTCAATTAGCAAAACATCTTTGATTTTTGTTGATCTTACATTATCAATCTCTTCTGATCCAAGAAGCTTGCCCTTTTTCTGTCACCATATGTAACAAAATTGTTTTCCTTTTTCTTGAACTAAGTGAACTTGGTTTTGTCTCCAGTCATATGCCTTAAGCATTCACTCTCAAGGTATCACAATGAGTTAGTTTCAGTGGTTGAGATTTCAAGAATACCTTTTGTTATGCAGCAAATTTCTTCTTGAGGTTTTTCAACTTTGGCAAGATCTTCTATTTCTCCATATATTTTTCCCGATTTCATCCACATGTTTTTGACATTTCTGTAGGAGAGCTTCTTCATGCAAATATCCATACATAGTGCTGAAAAGATGGGTTCATTACTCTAGGTTCTGCCTATACTTCTTATTGAAATACCTCATCCTGCACTTAGTTATAATAAATTCTAGTCCTTGTAACTAATTGATGATGCAAGTAGTTTCATTTTGTTTTTCCAGTCCAGTAAATTTTCCCCACAAAACAAAGGTGGTCTTATTTGAAAAGTGTATCAAAGTCAATCAAGACAAGATCATCATTTTGATTAACTTTCAAAAACCGCCTCTAAGGTCAATTGTTATAAGAAATAAAGCACACAAGAATTTATACTGACTCGTATTCCTACTCCAGTTTCAACAATTCAATCTGAGAATTCTTAGTTCTACTAGCTTACTTGAAAGTTATTACAACAATCAACTCTTGAATCCCCTCAAGAGGTTATACAACACTCTTGATATTAAGAGGATATACAACACTATCAACTCTCAAACCCTAAATCCTGAAAAGGGATTTATTGCTTTATCAACTATTAATCACCAAGATTACAAACTTGGACAACTAATCGAGAAAGCACAACAAATTACAAATCATAAAATGTTACCACACAACAGAAGCAATTCACAAAATTAGCACTTGATCACAACTTTCTTGAAACCTTTGGAGTTCACAAATGAGTGTATGAAAATGTTTAGAGTCCTTTGATTGCTTTAAAATCTTGTTCTTAAAATTCACACTTGGAATGTAGAGTCAAGTGCTCTATTTATAGATTTCAAAAATCATTGCTCAAAAGCTTGTTTTAATGTATTTAATTAATTATTGTTCACTTTATTTGATAATTCTATGTAAATCAGTTGAAAAAAGTTTTCTCTTAATGGATTAATTCATTAGAGAATTGATTAATCAGTGAAGTGTGTTTAATGGATTGTACTTGATTATTATATTGAAAATTCTGAAAACACTTAACACGACTTTCTATTTTAATTTGTTATCAATAGGATAATCAATTAACTTGTTCTAAGCCTTATAAAAATGGTTAAATTGTTAATCATCATATAATCCATTGTTTTGATTCTAAAACATTTTCAAAATCATCTTAACTCATTTTAATTTGGTTGTATGCTAATCTTATATTCACCTTTACATGAGACAATTAGAAACAAATACACAAAAAAGCCTAAACACATCTATAGCAACATCATCTTCATTCTTCACGAATCTTCATCATCAAAACATCATCACTTGAGGCTTGAGTGTTTTCAAGACTAACAAGTCACTCCTCGCTTAACCAAGTGGATATGACTTTCCTCACACTTTCATTCTTAATGACCATACTCTACTCCTAAGGAATGATCTGTTAGTCTTGAAGACACTCAAGCCTCAAGTGATAATGTTTTGATGATGAAGATTGATGAAGAATGAAGATGATGTTGTAGATGTTTTTAGGTTTTCTATGTATTTGTTTCTAAGTTTCTCCCACAAAAATATTCATAAGATCAACACACAACCAGATTAAAATAAGTTAAAATGGTTTTGAAAATATTTTATAATCAAAATAGTTGATTAATCAGTTAAATTCTTTTGATAAGGTTTAAAATAGGTTAATTGATTATCCTAAAACAAAAGGTCATGTTAAGTATTTCCAAAATTTTCTAGATAACAATAAAACAATCTTGACATAATCAATTAAACATGCTCTAGTAATAATGAGTAATAAATGAAAAACTAATTTAATCAATTATTTGATGAATTAAAAACTTAAAACAAAAATTTATTTCAACTTATTTATATAGAGTAATCAATTAAAGTGAACAGTAATCCAATAAATATGTTAAAATTTGTTTTAACTAGTGATTTTTGAAATTTATAAATAGAGCATTTGACTCTACATTTTTGAAGCAGGAATTTGAGAAGATTTTAAAGCAATCAAAGAGCTCTTAACACTTTTATACACTCATTTGTGTACTCCAAAGAATTGTTTTTGTTATGTTGTAACCTTTTTTTTTTGTAATTTGTTATAATTTCTAGATTGGTTATACATGTACGTAATTTTGGTGATTAAGAGTTGATAAAACAATAGATCATCTCAAAGTGTGAGAGTTGATAGTGTGGTATATCTTCTAAATATCAAGATTCTGTATTCTCTTCAAGAAGTTTAAGAGTTGATTGTTGTAGTAATATTTGAGAAAGTTAGTAGAATCAATAATTTTTAGGTTGAATAGTTGAGATTGGATTAGGATCAAGTAGATCTGGACCAATATAAATTCTTGTGTACTTATTTCTTTTTCCTTTATTCTTTATATTGTTGCTTTCCTTTTCTTATATCAAATTTGATTCCAATTGAAAATGCATTTCATTTTTCAGTCTTTAAGATTTTGAAAAAAAATCCCAAGAAGGTAAATGTTTTCAAAAAAAGTTTTTAAAATCAATTCACCCTCCTCTTGGTTTAACTAAGTCATTTTTTTATAACATGACTTTCTAAAGACAGTATCTTTTCTAGTTGCTTGATTTTTTAAATAAAAGACATATTTTCATTTTATTTTTCTTTAAACTTTAAGCTTGGAGTAGTATAGCTTTGTTTCATGATTTCATGTTGTTTCTTTAGTTGTTCATAAACATATAGCAAATATTTCTTTTTTTAATAAGATTTTCTCATAAGTAGACTTGGGTTTTAAAACCTCAATTTTGTTTGGACAAAAATTTATTTCTCTTGTAAAATATTTATAAGCTTTGAAAAGGAGAGATGAGTTTGATTAAGGTTCATGATGTGCATAAATGACTTAGTGAAAGTCAGATAAGTCTACTTAGTCAATGGAGTTGTCTGATGAAGGTTTGGATGACGTGTCACCCACTAAGTATGAATTTGTTATGTCTTCAACCTCTTTGTCATCAAAGCTAGACTCGCCAAGTCTTCCCATATGATTATAATTATCATAATGTTTTCCTCCACGAAACCCTTATATGTTACATTAAGAGTGTTCTACATTTCTTTGGTTCCTCTTAAAGGTGTGGACCCTTAAGTATTAGAGAGAGCACACATGAAAGTTCTTCATTCAGTGTAGTATACATTTTTGCTTTTGCTCATCAATCCATAACATTTTTCTAGGTATGAGCTTGTCATTATCGTCAACTAGAATATAATTGGTCTTCTTACCACATCCATCATATCTATATGGCATGATTCAATAAACACAATTATATACTACTTCTAGTAGTCAAAGCTCTCAGCCTTGAAGAGATGTGGTCTATTGATATCTCCACCTTCATTATCCATTAGTAGCATTGGATCATTCCCTTTAATCTACAAAAAGCCTAGCTCTAAGAGGTTAGCTTTGGTACAAATTGAAAAGGATAGGTCACCTCTAGATGAGAGTTGAATAGAACTTTTAAAATGCTTTGAAAAACTTTTCGCAATATGTTATTAAGTAGACAATCTATGGGTTTTCAAAAGATTATTAAAGACTTGTGAAAGGATAACAAAATCAAGTACAAGTAAAATAGCAAAGGAAAAAAAACATTTGATTTTTATGCTGGTTCACTCTAATTGAAATATGTGAAATTCTTCTACCTTTAAAAGGTTACAACAACTCCTCTTATCTTCGTTTCATTAAGATAAAAAATACTTGGATTTCTTGACATTAAGCCTCTTCTACCTTTGACGAGTATTTTATAATTGTCACTCTTCACTACAACAAGAAATGTTCTTTTAAATATTAGTTGGATAATTCTCAAAGAGATGATATAAAAATGAACATTTATCATGAAGATAACTTCATAAATGTGAAGAATTAAAAAACACACTCTAATTTTATATTTATAAGACAATTTGTTGAAGTTAAAATACACAGCACATATTAAGTTCATGTAAGAGCATTAGATGATTTTACGATATTTAACTTATATTTATAAGGCTCTTGAAAAAGATAAGATTTAGAATTTAAGGTTAAAAAATATCATTAAAGATTGTGTGTTGATTTTCTGTGAATATAGAATTTTAGCATATGTTGGTAGCCTTTCAAATGTACTTCTCATTAGCATTCAAATTGTTAGATTAAAGTAACTTTTGTACTTAATATGGATGGAAATATGTGATGACTATTTAGACAGTCTAACAAATTTAGAAAAATGGTCGTTTCTTTGACAACTTGTGTTCTCTACGGTGAGCTTATTATTGTGAACATCATTTAAAAGTTATATGTAGTGTAGAGTTCTAAAACTTAACGGTTTATGTTTATATGAATATTACACTTGTTTTTACTTAATAGTTTGATTTGATTATTAAACTTAGATAAGAAAACATTAAAAAATCAAAACTTTGTATTTTTTTTTTTTGTTATGATAAAAAAAATAGAGCATCTTATCAAGACTACGTTAATGAGTTAGGACTAAGTTGCATTGATCAAACAGATTAGAATTTTATCATATCGTACAACTCTAACAATAAGTATTTAGTAAAATTAAGTATTAAAGTTACTCATAAATATAAAATAAAAAATAGGCATGTTAACTTTAAATTTTATAATTTTTTATTCACAAAACAATCCCTTAGTTATATACTATTCTTTAAAATGAACTTTTTTATGATACGTATTCTATTATTCATCTTAGGCTATATTTAAAATATTTGTTTTAATCAAATTTAAAATAAAGTAAAATTATCAATAATAAATAACACATATATTTAAACATATCTAATATAAAAATATCGAAAGGGAAATTTAACAAATAATTTAAGGATAAAAAATGAATAAATATAAAAAATTAAAAATTAATAGTGTCTTAAATGAGATTGCTTCTAGTAACGTCTCAAAACACATTACATACTAATGAAAAAGTTTGCTTATCCAACACTCTTATTAAGATCAAACAAGTTTTTCATTAGGAAAAAACTAGAAGCTAGCTCAAAAACCTTCTCAAATCTTTATCTTTAGGATAAATTACCATATTTCTTAACCCTATGATTTGTTTCCTAACTAGTTAGAATTATGATTTGTAAATAAATAAGAATCAATCTATAAATATTATGAATATATTAATACATTATAATATATCTCAGTTAATATCAACTCAGATTTAACATTTAATCAACTTATGATGACTTCTGACAATACGGACTTAAAAAGTTAAGACACATCATGCAGCCTATAAGAACCAAAGGACTGGAAAGTTGATAAACAACCATTTCTTGTTTATTCAAGAAGGTTCAATACGGGAACATGATCTTCTCAACAAATCTAATAGGTGACCAAACATTTTCTGGAAAATTCCTATGCTCAGTCTACCACTCAAATACTGTACAATGCTTAATTGCTTGAAGAGCAGTAATGAAGCCTTTGCTTCTCTTCATCTTAGACTGGCCATAGAGCTGCATAATTAATTTATAAGATATTCAGGCTCATGAAGGTGTCAGACATACCTATTTGACCAGGAAGTTTCTTCACAAATTAGGATTTCCACCTCAGTGGAGTGGCACCTTTCACTTCTCCTGGTTGTTGCTTGTATCTATTATCTTGGCCATCTGCAAATTAAGCAGTTCATGCACTCTCTGCTTCAACTACACAACAAAAGCAACACAACGCTTATTGATCAATAAGCTCATTCTTAGTCAACTATAAATAGGAAACTCTTAACTGACTGTAACTGCCTTTACCAGAATCAACAATACAGTTAGATTTTCAGTTAACTAATTTCACTGTAATCTATCAAGACACATAATTTTAGTTCAAAAAAATGTAATGTGATTGAGCATATTTCAAACCCACTGAGCGAAATGGCTTTACATCATACCAAAGAGATTAGCAGTTCTCAAAAGGATGCATTATGCACTAAAAAATGGGATGGAGCACAAAGAATGCCAATATGACTATCATCAAAAGAAGTGTTCTGTTCATAAAAGTGTGATTTATTAGAAAAAAATTGTTATAATTTACTAGGCTGAGATTCTGCAAAACTTTCAGCACAGCTACTATAATATAAAAAAATTTATTGTTTCACAAGAATTCTGTAAACCAGCTTCAATGTGGTCATTGTTTAGCTAACTCTATAGCTTTATTCTAACAAACAACCATCGTAGTAGAGATTCTAGTCAAAAATATGAAAATTAGAATAGATTTTCCTCACCTCATGTAGCCCTTCTTGTGTTTTCACAGATACATTAATAGCTCCATCAGGACCTGATTTCCGGTAGTTCTCAAGCTCAAGTTCTGAGGGATGATGCTCATCTGTTGCATAGACCACAGGAGAAGAAGTCTTCAACAGATCACATTTCGACACAACATCCAGCCATAAATGTCCAGTGAACCTTTCTCTTAGTTCCTTGTATATTGAAAACTGCATAACCAACCGTCATCAATTGAATGCCTAATCAAAAGTCAAAAACTTTCAAATGATTTTCATTTTCAGACTTTTTATAGCCCATCATCTCCAACCTTGATTTACCCCAAAACGAAAATAATAACCAAAAGTTATAACCAAAAAGCTTCTGTCTCTGTTCGTGTAAAAATTTTCAGATTAATTATACAGATAAATGACCATTTGCCAACAATTACCCAATGGGACGGCAAGGTTTCTCCAGTAAACTGAAGTACACAATTACACATAGACAACCATAAGCCAGCACTGTGGCACACAATTTGAGAATAATAGCATCGTCTTAGGACCAACCTTTTGAACTGTTTAATTTTCTACTCCACCTTTTGAGTAAGCAAGGTGCTACACAAGCAAGAATGGAAGGAAGTAATGCTTAATACACAACAGACCAAGAACAGATGCCCATCAACCCCAAACAGTGGCCTTTTTTAGCTTGTAATGGCTAGTTTCTTTCATTTACAACCTCAAATGGCTATCTTTTCATCTATACTACATGTAAAACTGTCCAAGAAAACAAACACATGTTGAGCCGTGATAGAAAAAAAAAGTGCAGCAATAGTTATCTGGGTAGAAGTAGCTGAACTGAAATAAATCTACAGCTCCCATTCTATATGCGTATCTTATCCATTTTCCAGTGTATTTACTTTACATTGCAATCTTAAATACTATCAACATGGATGTGTTAGTACTCTTCATCATTTATCAAGTCCTTAAGTTTTAAAGACGTTAAATAGCTTTAACAAACATTCTTCATAGATAAGAATTGTAAAATGTTTTTGAAAATCTTTTATCAACTCAATTCACTCCTCTATTGAGTTTGGAACCACTTTTAACTAGAATGACAGTCTAAATATTTTCCGTTAAAGATCTTAATAGGCTGGTGATATTTTGCCGACAGCAATAGAAATTATATTCATAATCTCTCTCCACAGTTTGAAAGGATTGTTGTAGGGATCAACTAGTTTTATACAATTGAACCAAAAGCAACAGAATCTCATGTGCTGCATCCAAATTAAGGTTAATGAACCCTTCTTTTGTAATGCACACGAGTCCAATAACTGAGACCGTAGCTCATTAACAATGGAACTTTCTCAAAGAAGGGGCAGCATTTAAATTGTCCCCTTTACAGTAGTATGCATAAATCAAAAAATGTTAGGAGCAGATGAACAGTATAGAGCAGCCTATCAACCATCCTCACTCCAGTCCATCCCTATTACTTCGTCATCTCTAATTTTGTTATTGTTTCATTTCTGACTGCTATCAGAAATACCTTTCATAGGTTTCCATGGAAGTAATTACAAAATAAATAACCAAAAATCGCTAGCCCCACAATACATTAGAATGAAGAATCCCTGAAATTGAACACAAACAGAAGTCTTTCACTGGCATCTAATTCTAATGGAGCCAGACCAAGTTAAGCCTATATAGTCTAGATAAGTACATGATTCAACCACTTAAATTAAAATTGTAATTTTTGCATTATAAGTTTGAAAGCAATGAACCAGATTACCTTTATAGTTAAAGAAGATTTATATTTCAAACTTATTTTTAGTTCTAATAATTCAGTTGCCAAAGAAGCCACCTGATCGGAAGGTGAGGTGCCACACTCCCCGGAAAGGTCGTGGACATACAAAACTGCTGTTGGCAGGTGTGAAAGGACAGCCAGAGTCAACTTTTCCAAATTATTCCTGTCCTCTAAATATCCAAACAAGAGAAACAAATTAAAAGGTGGAAATGATTGAACTTAACTAAATAAAAAGGAAAACTGAATCAATAGTAAAATCAATTCATAAATCACAAATTGTGATTTATTAGGGCTAACTAAGAGGTACAGGAGGCCTAAGATACTCCAACAACCCATAGTATTATAATGTACCAACTTGTAAAGCCCCTGCGAATTTTCAACCAAGTTAATTTTCAGTAAGTCCTGTTTCTGCAGCCTAGGTTTCCCATTGAAAGCCATTTCTATACTTTTTTTCAGTATAATAATAATAATAATAATAATAATAATAGTAATAGTAATAATAATAATAATAGTAACAATAATAAATCGTTAATTAAGAGAATTATAAATTCAGAATGATTAGGAATTCACCTACAAGAAAACGAAAAAGCAAACCACTTTCTTTTCGTAACAGATAGAAGTTCCTAAACAAATCTATGACTGTTACCAGAAGATGAAAACACTAGTTCTTTCCCACAGCAGGGTAAAATGCAGAGCAAATATTTTCACATGTACAAAGGTTTGAAGGTTCCACTCTTTCCCTCAAGTCAATTTTACTCTAAATTGTCAAACAAAATATAACGCCATAGCCATTTATTTATACAGTATAAACCCTAAACCAAATTACTGGGGAAAATCTCATTTCTTTCTGGTCCACAACAACTCCCCCAACTAACCAAGTGATCCTGCTACCACCATCCGTAAACAATAGGACATTTCCCATAATTCTTTATAAGGCAAAAATGGAAATTGACGTCACTGTCCACACTCCTCTATGCCATACCTTCCTCTTTAGGAAAACTGATCCTAAAACCAGTCGTGGACTAAAAAGAAATTTCCCTAAGAAAAACTTTGGAAATATAACATTCACCAAATAAGAAAAATAAGTACTGTTAGAAAACTGAGAAAAACACATGAAATGTTAATTACCATCATGCCTCCTCAGCAGGCCCGGAGTATCTGTTACCTACAGACATGCAAGGTATACAATTACAACTGCATGATATGCAGTTCACAATGAGAAAAAAAATGCTAAAAAAAAAAAAAAAAAAAAGTCAAAATTTACTAACCTGAAACTTCTGAAGGTTAAAAATAATATGACCCATGAGAATTCCTCGTGTTGTGAAGGGATAGTTACAAACCTGAAATTTTAGATAGAAAGGAATGGAAAAAGAATGAGAAATGAATGATGGAATCTTTAAATACTCAGCAACTAAGAAGTTTTGCTTAAGCTTGAAGCAAAATATGTCAAGATTTTACTTAGTTTAGTACGGGTTCACTGTACATATGATTAGTTAGGATCCAATTAACTGTATATACATTGATAAGGGAAATTATATATACAAAGTGCTACCTCACAGTCTAGTAAAAACCATTCCTTTAAGAACAAGAGAAAGAAAAAGCACAATTGTAACATAAGGCGCTTGAACATTTCTGAACCAGCAGCACATAACCATTGGAAATGGTCACAGATAAACCAAGTAACAAAATAGAAATATTTATCCTTTAGTAGCAATTTTAAGAAAGGTGATTGTATCCTGATTCATCACCATATGCATATTTAATCTTTTAGGCAAACAAATAAGAAGGAAATTGAAAGAGATGTACATTTATTGGAAATATGGATAGGATACTTAGTAGGATGAAAAATTCCATTCAAGCCAGATTTTTAAAGAGACTAATGCAATTTAACAAAGAAATATTTTAACATTTAGTTGCATACCTCAGGCTTGCCGGTAGACAGTACATGGACCAAAGAAGATTTTCCTACGTTAGGAGCTCCAACAAGACACAGAGTTGGTGTTTCCAAATTAATTACTGGCATTGCTCTGAGAGTCTGTAAAATTTATAACTATCAGCTAGATAATATAAATTAAGTTTGGATGGAATATTATTGGGGAAAAAAAAAATTCATAGGTCACCCATATTGTATATGTATGTTTTCATAGAAAACACACAGACAAAACCAAAGAAGCATTTCATTTGTTGAAAATGCAGAATACCTTGGCTATGTCTAACAAATCATCAACAACTTTTCTTTCTTGAGCAAAAGTCTCTTCAATTTTCTTAAGACCCTGCATAAAATAATGGCACATACTGAAATCTTCAGAAAAATTAGGAGGTAGATGATTCCTCAAAAGATCTACACCTCACCTCACTCAACCTTTCCTCTGCTTCTCGCTTTGATGAAGACTGTTACAGGATGAAATAAAATCAATCTTGTTAACAAAGCAAAGGATGCAAAAAAATCACCAATTTAACAAGATGATAACGTAAAGAGACAATCGAACAGTCCATCTGAAAGAATTCAATTCATAAAAATAACAGGCTGAGGCTGACATGATGGTACAAATAGTGACATAAGCAAGCTTCATACTTTAAGGATAAAGCAATGAAGACCATACGAATTATATAAAAAATCTCTGTTTCGAAGATGTTAAATAGCATAAAATCTTTGCATTGGGAAGACAAGATTTCATACCTTCAACAAGAACAAATTAGTATTGAATCAAGACCTAGCATAAAATATTCCAAATTTCGCTACTAAGACTATATATATCAGTTAAAATAATACTTTCAAGCAGCATGATGACAACTACGTAATTACCAAGCCAAGAAATAGATCAAAATCAAATGTAAATTACTAAATAAACCTTAGCACAAAGTGAAGCATGTTCCTTTCCAATAGATACTACTCTTTTCCTTAAACCATCTACCTTCCGTAGCACCTGTTAAAAAAAAATTTAAAACAAATTAGACAAAGTATAAAATAACAATTTCTAAGAATGCAGCGATCATCCAAAAGTATGCATCCATGCAGCCTTGGGAATGATAAATAATGATAAGAATATTATATGTCATGTAATAACAAAGGGAATGAACTAGTGGAAGTTACAAAACATGTCTAGTGCTGCAATGCTGTTTTACTAACTTACCATTTCATAGTATCCATCTCCAAGAGTCAGCTCAATCAGAGATCTTTCATAAGGATGAAGGTACGTTTTGTTAGGAAAATTCTCCACATAAGTCCTCAAGGGAACAGCTAGTTCCTAACAAGAGCTGCGCCGTTAACTTATGATACATTCTTCTTTCTATAAAATGTAGAAACTAGAATACACATTATAGGTCAAAGCATGACATATTCAGAAGTGACGAACATACTTTCATCAATGCATCAAGTTGCTTTGCCCCCTTGTTTTTCTCCCGTTTTGCAATGTTGGCAATTCCTAAAGTTTAACCAAACTAAAGTCAGAGTCAACCATAGGGTTTAAGATGTAAACACAAATGTAAACCTGGAAACAAAGAACTAACTGCAGCCAAGAACCTTTCGTTGGAGAAACCTTCCTCGCCTTTCTCAGTGCCGATCCAAGAATGTCAATTGATGGCATCACTATGGGCAACTTTTGAAATGCCCCAATAGATTCAATTTTCCTAGATGGCTTCACCTACAATTCAAAAGTCCATTCAAGCAAATCTTCCTCCCAAATTACCACAAAAACACTATTAAATACATACATACATATGAGCCCATATTACATACGCACATATTACATAGGCACATACCATTGTATTTTTTTCTGTTGGGTGTTGCACAGTGGGATGATAGCTTCCATTGGAAATTTCATATGAGTTAGTTTGGATGGCTTTACATAAGAACCAAATGGGGTGCATTTTTACATTAGGTGTTCCTGCATTATGTACCCAATAGCAAAAACCACTCTTTAAAGTGTATCAACACAAACTAACCCAACAAAATAACAGATTCAAGTTCACTGAAGCTATAGTTATAGCATGGAATGGTCCAATTAAATTTGAAGGCTGAAACAAAAGTAGACAAAATTGAAGGAATGAAGCGATACTTACTTTTGGTGTTTGTGAGGAGAGAAATAGAGGAAGGAAAGACGTGGCCTTTGAGGAAAAGAGAAGAAGGGGCTTTCATGTCTCTTCCTCTTCTCTTGCTGTGGGTTCGGACTGAGGGGGTAACGGCTAATGTTACAGAGCAGCTAGCAACCACTTTTGTGAAGCTCTGAATGATAATATTGCACTCGCCGTAACATGAAGTGTTTCATCTTTTCTTTTATTTTATAATTTTAAATTTTTTGGATCAAATTTTAACATGATTTTTTATTTAGTGCAAAATAAAGAAAACAATATGATCTGAGATAATGCCTTAAAGGGAGATACTTACAAATGACTATTTGGAGGTACTCCAAAAAATAAAGGGGTTTTATATTTTCTAAATTTTAATATGGTTAATTATATGATAAAAAGAAAAATTTAAATATAGATAAAAGATAAAAGTATTTCATATTTTAATTTTGTTTTTAAGTTTTAAATGTTTACTTTTTTATGTAATAAACACTATGTGAACACCCTATTTAGATTTTGTACATTTATTTACACATTCACACACACATATATATATATATATATATATATATATATATATATATATATATATATATATATAACATGAATAATTTAAATTAATATTATATTTTTACATTAATAATTTTTTTCTAATTTTTTTTTATTTTTGAAATTTAAAAAAAATATTTTTATAATTTAAATGAAAAATGAGTTAAAATTTTTAATTGGTTTTATTTTATTGTAAAAAGTTGAAATCTTTAAAAGTAGACTAAAACTATTTTATAATTTAATTAAGAAAAGTTTTTGTTGGGATACTTAGTCAATGATAGGTCAATTGTTTGTTTTTTTTTTATTTATTATACCTTACTTGAACTTTTAGATATTTTTTTAAATAACAAAAATTTGTATAAGTGATTAAACTTCCTATATTATATTATTGAAAGATATAAATACATAGTGTATTGTCCAAGTTAAAACATGATAGAATTGATTAGGTAAAAGAATAATCAATTGTGAGTTAACGATGTTATGGAACTATTTTGAATTAATCAATTATTACTAGAGATAATTTATTATATTAAGATAATCTATTAATTTCTTTTAAATATTTTCAGAAAAAAATTAAGACTAATGGTCACGCTTCTTATTCAATATAAATCTGCATAATTCACACACATTTTTAACACGAATGTTGTAAATATTTAATACAAAGTCGTTTCATCATCAAAATACAATATAGAGAAAATCATCCTCAATCTTCAATATCCTTGATCACGTTGATCAACATACAACCAGAAAGTCTCAATTACAAAATCGTATTGGATACCATTTTTATATGTACCTTATGTAATTATTTGTATAATTCAATGAATAAATTTGAAGTCATCGTATTTAACGATATATGAATCCATATTTCTTTAATTTAAAAGTGACTAAGAATACATATGTCTCACTCAAACTGATATTAATTACATCTGTAAAATGAATTTATATCAACATATAGAACACATATTTATCCTTAAGTGAGATATACTCTCACACTAATCACAAAATATTTAGTAATTGTTAGGTTTCCAAGTTCAAGTCGAGATTCTGGTGTGGACAATTATCTTGAGTATTGATTTTTTCGACAAAAGCATTACAAAGGTGCATTTTTTTCATTTTTTACCAAACAGGTGTAATTTTCTTTTTACAAAAATAAATAAATTGTGTCACGGAGACATGACTTCTTCATTTGAAATTGTGCCACGTTGACACGACTTCAATGTAAAAAAATGAACTAAAGTCGTATCACGTTAACACAACTTCAGTGTAAAAAAATGAATTGAAGTCATGTCAACGTGACACGACTTCAGTATAAAAAAAAATGAACTGAAGTCCTGCCAACATGGCATGACTTCAGTGTAAATTTTTTTTTACTAAAGTCGTACCACGTTGGCACGACTTCAGTTCATTTTTTTACATTGAGGTCGTGTCAACGTGGTACGACTTCAGTTCAATTTTTTTTAATTTCGTATTTGCCTAAAGTCGTGTTACGGTAGCACAATTTCTTCATTTGAAAGCGTGCCTCCGTGACACGACTTACTTATTTTCGTAAAAAAAAATAAAATTACACACATTTGGTAAAAATGGAAAAAAATTACACCTCTATGATATTTTTGCCGATTTTTCCACCAATCTAACACCTTGCCTTCAAGATATTCATTAGTGAATCTATCTCGTTCGTACTTTAGCTTACGAAGTTGTAACTTCTCATACAATAAACATGGTGTCATATTTTCGTCTTAATTTTGTCTTCGTATTACATTCGTTAAAATCTCTTTCCATAGCCTTCTTAATTTTTATTTTTTAATTCTTATATTCTCCTTTTTGTCTTTCTCAATATTTGTGACCTTTTAAAATTTTTATAAGGTTGTAAGAAATTCAATTCCAAGTAGACCTTTAAAATTAATCATGACCCTTGTGACCATGACAATCTTAAATGTTGTAAAGACCAACTTTTTACTAATTGTTTTAATTTGATGGATAGACTTTATTTTAAAGCAACTTGACTCAATAAAGGAATCCTTTACTATATGACACTAATAATTCATTATGGCTGCAAGTTTTATTAGATGGAAGTGAAAACTATTTTTCTCAATAGAGATTTGTAGGGAAATGCTTACATGGACTACCAAATGAAGTTTTAAGTTAATTGAAAAGTAAAATGTGGTGTGGTAATTAAAGAATTCAATGTTCGAATTTAAGTAAATTTTCCACCAATGATGTTTGAATTTCAATGATACTATTATTTTCTTCAAATTTAAGAAAAATATTATTGATATATATATATATATATATATATATATATATATATATATATATATATATATATGACCATAAATTTATATTTCTGACTTTATATATTGATAATATCTTGTTTGTATTGATTTTTATCTCTTTGAAAAGACTTAAATCTTTGTCTTTGATAATTTCAAAATAAAGGAAATGTTCTAAAACATAAGGGTTGTAAGTCTTATATCATAAAACACATATAAAAAAATTACTAAAGATATTTAAAATTATAAAAATGTTTGGCATTATTCCCATTTAGAAAATAACTATTTTAATCTCCCGAATGTCCTAAAATGATTTAGAATAAAAATAAGTGAAAGAAATTCTATATGCTTAGATTTGCACTCTACTCATGAGTTTTGCAACTCTAAACAAATTAGGAATGAAACGTTAAAATAATATAGAAGGAATGAAGGATGACATACTTATGTCCAAGAGAGTTAATCACCTTATAATCTTTAGGTAGTTAAATCAAACTTTATTGAATGCATAATCACAAAGGAGTTCATCCTTAGTTATATAATTAATTTTACTACAAGTTCAGTATCATGGAAAAGTTCAAAGCAATGTTATAATTGCATTCATTATGACAGCTAAATTTATAACATTTTTTTTTACAATTAAAACTAATTAACTCAAAACTTTATTCTAGGACATAAAATTATTGAAAACATCATCAAGTCATTAAAAATGTATTTTGATAGTTTAGTGGTACTACTTTTTTCTAATACAATTATACTAAGGATATAAAAGATATCAATTTAAAATATTTTCCTTTTAAAAGAGTTAGAAGCAAAACGGGTACAAATGTCATAATTAAGCCTTTCACAAAAAGATTATTGCACAAGGCACTTACTGAACATGGTGAAAATATAGACATTACCAATAATGATAATTCTTAAGTTTAATGTTTATTTCATTACGTAATTAACATCTTTGAACTCACTTAAGATATAATTTTGATTACATTTGCATATTTGTTCGCATGTTTGTATTACAATAATAAATACTTTTATTAATAAAAACATTATGTTACATCAATTATGTGTTTTTTTTTTGTTAAACCATCTATCAGTTAAGTGATGCGTAATTGTTATAACTCAAGCTTGGTTTCGAGTTTTAATAATTAAATTATTATAATATTGTTAAACTATCTAGTAATTTCAATACACATTATGTTAGTCTAATTTGTTGGCTCAATGCCCAAGCAGGTAAAACATTTACTTTAGGCCTTAAGGTCTCAAAGGCCTCAAAAAAATTTAATATACTTTAGGCCTCAAGGCCTCAAAAAAAATTTAGTGACTGCTTCTTCCTGTACCTCCATATCATCTTCCTGCACCTCCATAATTTTCAAAATTTCAATAATAGACATGAGTAAATTACAAAATTATCCCTCCTGCTATAAAAGAAGGTTTTCCATGAAAGGGGTGCGGTCCATTTCTGAATAGCGGTGAAAGGTGTCGCAAAGGTTCCTACGGTGTTGGAGTGGGGGGTTGAAGACACTTTGGGTGGCCGTCGGTGGTTGTGGGTGGCTGAAAAACAACCACCGTCGTCTTCGTCGAGGTATCTGTTATTCATTTTTTCTGATTTCCACGGATTGTAGAAACCGTAGAAGTTTAATATTTACGGATTTTGTAAGCCGTAAGTTTAAAAACAAGATTTATACCTCTTACAGATTACACAAACTGTAGTTATTTTAACATTCGTAAGAGCTTACGGTTTGTACAAACCGTAAGTGTATAGGTGTATAAGAGAACTCTACTGTTTGTCGAAACCGTAAAAGTAATAGACATTACGGTTTGTAGAAACCGTAGAAGCATTTGCATTTTTTTACTACTTACGGCTTCTACAAGCCGTAGAACATTTTTTGTCTACGGTTTGTAGAAGCCGTAAGAATTGAAAAAAATGCAAATGCTTCTACGGTTTCTACAAACCGTAGAACATTTTTTTTCTGTTATGCGGTTTGTACAAACCGTAGAACAGTAGCAAATTTTTTTTCTTCTGTGGTTTGTACAAACCGTAGAATAGTACAAAATTTTTTTTCTTTTGCGGCTTGTATAAACCGCAGAATAGAAAAAAAATTTCTACTGTTCTACGGTTTGTACAAACTGCAGAAGAGAAAATTTGAATTACCTACGGTTTCTACAAACTGTAAAACAGTTTGACAATGAAAAAAAATTGGACCACCACCGTCCTCCGCCACCAATCCACCACAACTACGTCTACAATCTAAAATTAAACTTACAATGATGCTTACCTTCCTTTCAATTGCTTGAATGGGTGCCAAAATGATGAAAGTTGAAGTTTGTGGATTACGGTTTTCACGAACTGTGAATGGAGAACAATGATGGAGACATGATGGATAACCAAGCCAACAACCAAGCAACTAAGGTGCACTCAATGTAGATATGCATTGGCAAACTGGGATACAAGCATTAAGAGTGGAGGTGGAGGTGGAGGGGGAGGTGCAGCCGCTGTCGAATGGGGTGCAGTGGCATGAGAACGGGGTGCAGGCAAAGTTGAGGAAGAAAGAATGTAAAAGGTGGTGGAGGATATTGTGGGATATGATATGTTTTAAAAAGGGTTAAATGGTAAATTTGCTTAAACTATGGAGGTGCAGGAAGATAATATGGAGGTGCAGGAAGATAATATGGAGGTGCAGGAAGAAGCAGTCAAATTTAATATGCTTTAGGCCTCAAGGTTTCAAAGGTCTCAAAAAAATTTAATACTCACATATTATTATAAAATAAAAAATATTTAATTTTAAAATTATACTAACAAAATTTTAATTAAAAATTTAAATATTTTAACTGACTTTTAAGTTTACATTGGTATTATAAATATTATTTAATGACTTTAAATTTATTTAATGAATAGTATTCTTGAAACTTTCTTATAATAAATTAATAATATTTAAAAAAAAATTAAACAGTCAAGGAATCTTTCTCAAAACATCAGTCAAGGAATCTTTCTTAAAACTTTGTACTTTGACTCTTGAGATGATTTAATAATTTCATTCTCAATATTTAAAGACATATCAAAGGACATGATCCAAAGATAATATCATAATATGAGACTTGAGACTCTACCATCAAGTTTATTGTCTTAACAATCAGGTTTTATCTTTCATTTCATTGAACAATTAAAATATTTTCTTTCATTTTTTGAAATATATAGAGAAAATGGATTTGAAAATGTATTTATTTCCACCAAAGAAATTGTTTCAGAAATTGATGTAGAACCTAAGTTTCTTAGAAAAAGAACTAATCCTAATAAAAACAATTTGATGAAAATATTGAAAATGAAGTTATTAAATCACCTCAAGAGAGTCATTTAGAATTAATTATTTTTTATATATGGTAGATAAAGCAATTACCACACTCCAAAATAGATTTGAACAATTTAAAATATATGAAGATATTTTTGATTTTTGATTTAGTATTAAAAATTTAAAGTTATTAGGTTGTGTAGTTTTGAAAATGCTTAAACCTTGAAAAATATTTGAAACATGATAATTTATTAGATCTTGAATGATTTAGATTTATTTTGAGAATTAAATATCTTAAAGAATATTATAGGATTGGAAAATTCCAGTATCAATTGCTTTGGCTGAAACAAGTTCTTCAAAACTTAAACTAATAAAATCTTATTTAAGATTAACAATATCTCAATAAAGATTAAAGAGATTAGTTTGATTGTCTATTGAAAAATATTTTTTAAATGAAATTAATTATGATAATTTAATAGATAATTTTGTATCACAAAAAGTTCAAAAAAATAAATTTTAGATCAAAATATCATAATTTTAATTATTTTATTAATTTAAAAAGACTCTATTTTTTTATTCGCTTTAGGATCTAAAGTCGTAAGCCGCCACTGGTTCTACTATGATAGGTAATTTCACATGGGACAATTGGCTAAATGTAGGTTTAAATATCTTAAGTGAGAGACACATACTTATAAAGGAGTATTAAATAATTAAGCACTAAAGTGTAAATAAAATAAAATTGTACAACTTTTATAGATAATTACTATTTTGTGAAAGTAATATTTTTAAGGGCTTAATTCTCAATCAGGTCAAACAAAAACCCTTACTAGTATTAATATATCTTAATCCCCTTCCTCGAGAATGTAGAGATACTAGAAATAATAGTTAAGAAAATGAAATGTTTTCTTCGTATCCCAAGCAAATTATTTATAGACAAAAATACTTAGTTTTCATTTATAGTGAGAAGTATAAGCTTTTTGATTCTGTAATTCTTTTTTATAAAATATCACTTAAAGTCACTGGGCAATCTTCTAGCGTTGGAACAACTTTTTAGAGTTAAAATTTAATTCATTCTCAATTTTGATACGATCCTATTCCAGTGGTGGTAATGCTATCACCTACAAAAAGATCCAATCTTTCTAATTCTTTCCATTTCCATTTGAAGATGCAGTAATGGCTTCTGCAATTTTTCTAGAAGCTTCTGCAATTAAATTTTTCCACTCAAAGCAGCAAGATTCCTCCGCCTTCTTCTTTTCACGCCTCTTTTCCCATTGCCTTCTCACTCCAGCACCAATCTTCATTCTTGTTTCTTTACCGGGCAATCAATGAAGAAGGCATATACTTACGCGATTGGTACCAAGCTTTCATGATTCAAGCAGTATATAGTGCCTTTTCCCAAGCACCTTTACCTATCCTTGATAGAGAAACACTTGTCTACGTACATCGTATACTAAACCTTCAAGAATAGTTTTGAATAATTAGTGTGAAAATGTTGAGATTTTACTTTCCATGATGATAACACTTAGTGCGTGTAGTAGGTAGAATAAGCTGTATCCATCACTAAAGTACCTATTGCATTGGATAATATTTCTCAGTTTGTGTTTCATAACTCATCATAGCTTTTGTTCTTAGTTTTATACCAGGAACATTTTTCTTCTTCTAATGTTTGGGGGACAGGGACTTCGTTGATCTGAATACTTTGACTGACTGAATTTTGCTATTTCAATTGCATCTTTCACACTTTGATATGCATTGTATTCATTCTTGCCTTATCATTGTGCCTACGAACTACCTAGCTTTGTGTTATATTAATAACAGTTTGTGAACCGGATGGCTAATGGTCGGAGGATGGCTAATATGTGACCGCATTCTATATACAATTTAGCATGAATGTTAACTCACTTATTAAATTGCAAGATGTGGTCACCTGTTGACCATCCGGGTTACAAATTTTGTTAGTTTTATAAACTTTGTCATCTATTTTATATTTTATTTAGAAATATAATTCGGATGACACTCTATCTTATTCAAATTTTTTTAAAATAAATCTGATGAGATGTGATTTTATTTATCTGTAAATTAGATGATATCTTATATGATTCATAACTTTTTTTAAAAAAAATAAATTAAATAAGATATCATCCAGTTTATATTTTATTTTAAAATATAATTTGAATGATAACTTATCTGTAAACCAGTGGTAACCTAATCCATTTTATAATTTTTTTTCAAAAAAGTGTCTTTTTTAGTGATTTCCATAAGTACAATTTTAGATTTTAAAATTTTATAGAGGTGCAGGACGTTATAGAGGCGCAGGAAGACTTCGTCAATTAAGACGGGATGTGTTAATCTAACATCTAAACCTTTTATAAAATATTTTCAGAATAATTTTAATCCCCTAAAATTGACATTGTTTTTTGTTGAAATAATTGTGTAACAATAGTTAAAACTAAAGGAGATTACAAACTAGCAGTTTAAAGTAATATTGTCGTGCAATCATAAATCATGATTAACTTTTCCAATAAAACTTTAAAAACTCAAAAAATCAAGTTTAGTTGCAATTGAAGACCCCATAATAACACACTCGACAGTATAAAGTTATATGGCCAATTGATCCGACCATCATACAATAATAAATCAATATCTGAAGGGAAATCTGCACAGAAAAAATGATGATAAAAACCATAAAATAGATATGGCTCTAAAAAACGTTAATATATATACACTAAACAAGTTCAACTACAAAGTACAGCTACTGACTACACAGCCTAGAGTCTAAACAATGCAAGAAAACTGGAATCTACAAAGTAATTAGGCATACTTTCCGGCACGCGTTTCTCTTGCTCTAGTCCATCCCTGTCAAACATGACACTCTTCTTAGAGGTGTGTTGCCATGAATTCCTTCAACCTTGGCAAACGAACACTTGTATAATCTTCAACCTTGCCACATTAACATGATCAATTGAAATACCTCCTATTTTATTAGATGAGCTATTGTTGGCTCTCAATTTGTGTCTCTGCCTCGTATCTCTCTTTTGCCGATGTTTGATCAGTTCCTATGGGACTGCCTTTGTTTGACCGTTTCAGGGTCAAGGTAAGAAAACAAGCATTGGAACACCAAATTCAAGGCTCGATAATGTGACCCAACCAAGAATAAAAATACAAAGAATACACAAATTATACATATCAAAATGAAGATCATCATTCTGTGTGGATGTACACTACAATTCAGACAACCAAATTAACTCCAATCTTACCCTATAGTCAAAAACCGCAATACAAGAATAGTACATAAGTAGATTACATCAGGGTCCAGCTAACCCATAACTGATCGCTATAATACAAGATTAGGAAGACACTCAGCAATATGCTCATCGTACCCAGGAAACAGAATCAATTTCATCCCTTGCTGCTTTATATAGTTCAAGCCTTTTTGCACACTGTAGTCTCCTCTCCATCAATGCAGGGTCTTCATCTAACATTTGCGATAGCTGTTTACCCTATAGCAGATAAAATCTTATCAAGGATATATTGGAATTACTTAAAACAATGAGTACATAAATGTCCAACATAGCGGAGTTAATTATATATAGTCAAACATCAAAACAAAGGAGAATTATTCTATCATGACATACAGTAAAAGCGTTAAGATGAAAAATTAGTTTCGAACAACAAGCTGTGTTATATATATTATTTGGCAAAATGGTCTAATGGAGACAAGTTACTTTAAAGATAAACAATATCTCCCCCTCCCCCAACCCACCCCACAACAAACGTAACGTAGGTTACTACGCTTATGGAAAATTAGCTTCAAACCAGAGGCTGAGTTATATATCATTTGACAGAATGATCTAGTGGAGACCAAAACTTGGGCTTAATTACGGTGAAAGATGTATGCTTAAGTGCATTGTAAATTCTTGTCTTCGTCCAAATATACAAAATTCATGCAAATACATATCCCTCGCAAAACTTGAATTTTGTTTTATTTACTTCTTATAAACCGCTGGTAAACTATCAAGTAAATATAGCACCATAATATAAATTTTGAGGGCTGACATGAACTATTAACTATTAAAAAAAAATACAAATGTATATAATTTTTATTCAAAGCACTTAGCATAGGTCTCAACAAAAATAGTGAACTTAAACAACTGCTGTCTGGATACAACTCTGTAATTCGCCTTGGCTTCCAAACTTTTCATTAAGTGCGCCACGTTAGTACTATTTCATTAATATTGCTTAGCTTATAAATGAAATAAAAGGATTTATCAAAATTTATTACCATTTCAATTAATAAAATTTAAACTTCAGAAGCATACTATTCAATAAAAGCCAACTATGCGATCCTTTCATGGTAAAGCTATTTGGAGTATACCATAGAAAAATATGTTTACGTAGAATTGTTCTGTCTCCCAAGAGTATGTCACTAACCCTAACACGTAAAATAGTTTGTCTCAAAATGTGAATGATAGAGGCAACTCAATACTTAGCGTTGACGTTGTCAAAATCTGGGTTATAACTTATAGCTTAACTGAAGTTACTGAACTACAACAATTTGTATGATACAATTGCGAGGAATGGAACTTATGTCCCACACTGAAAGTGTGAAATTATAGTTTTATGTTAACAAGACCCTAGGCTCTCCAACTACAACAGAAAAATGTAATGGTGTGGAAATCTCTGGAAGGTAGCAACACACGTGTGGTGACATTGATTATTGCAGTGTCTGCCCAGGATTAGTGGAGCGGGCTAATGCACAGCTGTGTGGATGCCGGTGGATATGGGGTAGATCTAGTGTAGGCTTTTTATGAGGCCTTGGGCTCTCCAACTACAACAGTTGGCTTTCGTAGTGTGATTTACCTAATGTTATGATTCTCCATTACGGAAAAAGCTATACTTTCTTAAGAGATAAAAAGAGAAAAGTAAGAGAAAGAATGTACCTCCTTCTTCCCTATTTGTGTGTAGAAATGGTGTAGCAAAGATTGTTTGGCTTGTCTGACCTGACAATAAACAACAGCCTTTGGAATTGTGATTCTAAGCGTGTCAGCCACCAACCCTATATACGATGACACATTTGATGCAATTCTCCTGAAATGACCCTCTGCATAACGATCAATGTTTGAGGGGGCAGGAGTTCCAGATTTTTCCACTTCTTGAGGAAGTCTCCGGAAGAAATCCACAGTGAGATAAGAAGATTCCATATCTACAAGCCGAAGGTTTGTCTTCTTACTCTCTTCACGAAACCTTTCTAAAGCCTCGTTTGCTGCTGCAGCTAGTTCAGCTTGAAATGTTGGGAAGCGTTTCAGTTCCTGCAGTCACATATTAGTATCTTTGCAAACTATGCCAACAATTCATGAACAAGGTAAAACATACTTCCAAAAGTTACCTGAGTTTCAGCTATTGATTTCCTCACAAGTTCTTTTAGAACAAAGTTAACCTACACAAAATCAAAAACAGTTAATTCAATTCTGTGTTAGATCAAAATTAAACCAGTTAAGACAGGCGTCATTCATACAGCATCAACTGAAGCCTCAGCTGGGCCTCTAAAGTATCCAAGAGCCCCCTCAATCAAGCGCCTGTAACCTTGCTCAGGAGCAATCAAGTGAGGTTGATAACCATCAGCCTCTGACACCACTTTCTTTACATTCTGGAGAGAAAGATGCCGATCAAATGGAAGCTTCCTTAATGCAGCAGGAAGCTGATTGTCAAAGACATTATATATCCTATCTCCTCCAGGCCGCCTATGAACAATAAAGAACATTATTATTAAAATAAAGAGACCTATCAACTAGCTCATCAGTGATAACAAACTGAAAATCTCGACAATCAAGTCAAACGGTTTTTTGCTATGTTCATTTAGCTTATGCAGTGGGCAAACCAACAAAGGTTCCTGTTTGTTGAAAGCCATTTCCATTCCTAGTAAGTGTTAAGAACTATATCATTCATCATTTCAGTTAATACATAGTAACACTAAATGTTAATGATCTCACATTAACTAGAAATAAGATCAAATTATATATACAAGAAGATGTAAATCTCACCTTATAAGCCAATTTTGTAGGATTGAGTTAAATTTAAAGTCAACTTTCTAATATGATATCAAACTCTATCGTAATGAGATATGTTGGCCTATCATGCTACACATGAATATTTATTCACCCTAAGAGATATCGAGTTCTCAGCACTAAGTGTCTTGGAGATCCCACATTAACTAGAGATATGATCAATTATAATACATAAGTGGGTGTAAACCTCACCCTACAAACCAATTTTGTGAGGTTGAGTTAGATTTAAAGTTCACCTTGTAAGACTAAATTTTGACTTCTTCAAGGAACTGGATAATAGTTTGTCTAGAATATTAGCAGCCCAAAAGGCAAAAGCAAGGAACTAGATAGTTGAGAAAAATATTGTGTATTATTGCAAGACTGCAAAATCTCATACGACATAAGATCATACATCAATGTTGAAAAATTGAATACTTCAAACCATATGATTTTTGGTAAAGTATCTCCATTTAGGAACAATAAACACTGACCATTGATAATCTGTTCAGTGGTTCAATATTGACCTTACATTCTTGCCCTCATAATCTGAAGTTGTTTTTAAGGGATCAATAGAACAGCTATTAGAACCCCTGCAAACAAGCTCAATGAGCATATACAACAGAGAACACCTCCTCTCCTAGAAAAAAAGCTACTCAGAGAAGATACTTTGTCTTGCCAGTTAAAAGGCCTAACAAACAAAAATAATTCTCCTCCCCCTTATCACACCAACCCAACCTCACTCCCTTCAGACATGCTAACAACCTGGCACCCCAGCTCCTCCACAACCAAGCCCTCCTTATACTCCAATAGCTGGGCTTTTTGACCAATCATCCAAACCAAGCCCTGCTACTGTAACGTTAAGGCCAAGGATCCTCTCAATAGCCTTTTTGGCTTTTGTGCAGGCTGAAAGTAAAGATACTTCTCAGGCACCTTTGTGTTCAATGGGCTTGCGCAAGACAGAGGAGAGGCTACTATAAATCCTAAGTTTAGATTGACGGAAAGAGATGGAAAGGAATGACAGCGGGATGGTAGTTTGTTTCATTTTGCACCTAGACTAGAAGTTGGTCAATCAATTGAAGTTGAAGAATATGAATTTGTGAGGACCAAATTTAATAGACTTCCTTAGAATAAATGAAGGAAAAACAAAACCCCCTTTAGTAAATGAGCGTAAAATACAAATTATGTTTACATAAGCGCTTATTGAATAGGAATTTTGTTTTGAAAAGAAATAAAAATCTCTGCAGAATCATCTCAATTCTCAGCTCATGATTGGGGCTGCAGCTTCACTGCTATTCATGCATCTATAGAAACCAAAGAAAATAAACTAGCAACAGACCTATGCAATGTTACTGTCCACCACAACAGCACTGTTATTTGGCACAATTAGCTGTGTAATGTATAGAAAAGTTCTAATTGAGGTTGGATCTTATGATTTCATCTTATCCATGTTTATCCCTTCTACAATCCTAAGTAGGATCTACAAGTTTCAAAAGCTTGGTAAACTCTTATTTGGATGATCTAAGGGTAAGACAAGAATCTTATGATCTAGATCAATTTTAAGTAAATGCTTAGCTCCCAACTTAGTACGAAGGGCAATGAATCAATTCCATTCCCCTCCTACAAATCCTTCCAATTTATCACCTTTACCCTCCCTTCTCCATTTCACATTGCACTTTAACATAGCATAAAAATGGAATACAGTAAAAGAAGATATTTACCCTCCATCTAAATGCTCCTTGAATATCCGTTCAAATGCTCGGCAAAGTTCTAGGATGGTGTATAATTGAGCCTGAATAAGAAATCCACATTCAACAAATACTCAGAAGGACATTATGGAAAGAGTTTTACTTTTTAAAGAAACAATCCCAAGTTTAAACCACTCACTCCAGCATCAAGAGCAATAGGCCTCCCAAGATGATCCATCTCCGATTCAAGTTCCTCAATGCTTTTGTTTATTAAAGATGTTATACTAGGTATCCTTGCCCTAATTACTGACTCCAAATGCTGCATAATAAGTTCATGGGATTAAAAATACGACTTATCTCAAAAAAGGATTAGCAAAGACTATCTTCCAAAAGAAAACCTGCGAGAGAAGTTTTGCAAGGTACTCTGAACCCATTTTATTGGCCAAGTGCCCATAATCAGAACTGGATGCAAAATACTCACGCTCCTTACGTCGAGCAACAATCATATCAACATTTCTATTGATGTCCGCTTGGGATCGATTTACTATACCAACCCAAGGATGTTGCAAATGATAAGACCTTCCTTCGAGGACCTTGAGGGAATAAAAGTAAAAATGAGGATAAATTAGTATAATTTTACATACACAGTTCAAAGTTTAACATTAAAGATACATGCATCAAATAAAAAAGAAAGATTACATCTAAAGCATTAGTTCCTTTGTCCATCAAATCCAGCTTTGTCAACACCCCAAATGTCCTTTCACCTAGCAAGATTACAGAGAAAATTTAGTAAAATATGACAAAGCAAGGTCATAATGTCCATTCCAGGAAGAATCAAAAGTACCTGTGGGGTCAACTTCCCTTGAAAGTTTAATAGCATCAGAAGTTGCAATGTCTTGATTGGCCGGAGATATTGCTAATATGATGCAATTAGGCTGTTGAAGATAAAGTAATTGATTAAAGAAAATACAGAACTTGGCAGTACATCATGCAAGTAGTTTATTTTAAGATACAACGAGGAAACAAAAGATTCATCAATTGAAATATAGAGCAAGCAATGTTGTTTAGAAATAGACATTTCATAATAATAAACTCACAATAAATGTGAAACAAAAGGACATAATATAAGAAACTCTGATGTACAATTAAACTAAATTAAAATAAGACTTAAGCAATACACTTAAGAGCATCACAACAACATTGCAAACTACCAACTGATTCCCAGACTTGTGACATAAAACAAATGAGAATGTTAACACCTTATTGTTATCTGTTGAATTAGGTCATACTAAATAGTTTCACAATGTTGAGACATAATCACTTCTTGAATGTTCAGACCCATCAGCATATCATTTTGGAGTACATCCTACAGGAATATGGTATAGCCAGAGATGGCAAAGTCTACCCGGAACCTACAGGTACCACAAAAATATCTGCAAATGAATAGGGTAAATACCCGCTTGTTTGTCGATGGGTTCAAACCAGATATTTACCCGCAAAATTTAATGGGTATGGATTCAAGTACTATAGTACCAAACCTGCCCCACACCTATACATATATACATATATACATATATACATATATACATATATATATATATATATATATATATATATATATATATATGTGTATATATATATACATATATACATATATACATATATATATATATATATATATATATATATATATATATATATATATATGTGTATATATATGTGTTTGTGTGTAAGCATATAAATAATTATTTTATATAACAAATTTAATTTGAAAATCTCATATTAGAGGATTATGCTATGATGCTCCAACACACCTCTTAAATGGCTTTTGACACTCATTTGACATGTATCAGTAAAGTGTCCAATTCGAAAGACATTGTTTAGGTATCTGACCATTCTAACACACGGTTCTAACACAAGTCTAAAAGGAGCTAATACAACGATCTTCTACAAAATCATAAACTTATTGTATAAGTTTCTATTATGATTATAGAAATAAAAAACAAATCCTATATATAATTAGGAATATTTAGATTATACATGTTTTTTTTTTTCACTTTTTGGATCTTAGATAGATGAATTAGATTCAACTTGTTATATTTTGCTAACCTTGTTCATAGATGATTTTTGAATACATAAATCTTGATTATCAATTGATATAGTTCATATTGATATAATATATAGATATGTGTCTCCGTGTCCTATATTTTGGAGATTGCATGTGTCGAAGTGTCCGTATATGTGTTGTGTCCGTGTCCATGTCAGTATCTGTGCTACACAGGATTATGTTCCCAATATTTTTTGTTATAACTAACATTTTGATGACTTAAGATTGTAGTTTTAATATTATGTTTTAATACTTTTGATGTTATGTTTGAGCAATTTATAGTAAAATTTTAATAAACTGTTACTATTTGGATTCTAATTTAAAAAAATTATGATTACAAAACAATGATAATTGTAGAAATAATATATTTTACTTTTATATTTGTGCACAATATCATATTTTATTTTATGTGTGAATATATAATAATCAATTATTTTGATACTTTTTGTGAGTTTTAAGTTGTAATATAGACTTTCTCCAAAGTTTTATAAATTATAATTTTTTATATATTTGTGTAATTCTTTGTTCTTATAAGCGTGTTTCATTGATTTTTGAGAACCTAAGAAAAAAATGGTTTTATTTACGAAATGGACTGTGCTATACAAAGAGGCAGAATGAAATATTATAGTGAAAATCTTTTTGTCAAAAAAATGGTAAAAGGTTGATTGCATATATCTACATCTTTTTCATAATGGAGATGTCTTTGTAGAAATAATTCAAAAAATAAAATTTAAAATGTAAATAAATCAATTGAAATTCAGAAATTAAAATTATAGTCTATGGCAAATATCTACATCTACATAATTTTAAATTTGTATAACTAATAAACATAAGTTAAAGTGACAATTCCAAAATATGATAACATGTTTACCATGGCAAATGTCTCACTACTAGTTATTTAGTTATATATATATATATTAAATCTAAAATATCTAACGTAAATAATTATATAATATATAATATTTATTGATTTATTGAATCTATACATAAGTATGGATGGCGGGTACCCAGCAAAGACGGGGATTAAAATTGATACCTGTGCAGGGATACCAAGCAGGGATGGGGTTAAAACTTGATACTTGTGCAGGGGTGAACCAGTATGGTTATTTTTTTAAAATGCGAGTACAGGGAAGGGTACTATAGTACCCTACCCATTGTCATCCCTAGGTGCAGCTGACCGCAAAAATGTGAAGTGAATTGCAATGAGACCTCTATATTGAAGATAAGGATAGAATGCAAGTGATTTATCTAGTCCTAGCTTAAAAGGAACAGTAATCAGCTTCAGGGATAACTAGAAGCAAGTGAAAGAAAATATAATTTTTCCTGTATTTTTTCCCATAGCCTGATATTTTACTAAGAGTTTGGAGCAGGGGCTGGAAACACTGCATGAGAGTGGAAAGAGAGTGGACTTGTCTGAAATAACTACGTACGATCAATTAGTTATCACATTTAGTTGGCACGCAAAACAAAATGTTCACTCACAGAGTCAATGTTGGCTTTCCGTATCTTTCAGAAATGAAATTCAAGTTGTAGTTGAACTATTAACTCAAACTACAAGTAGGAAATAATTTCTTAAATTATATCATATGATTGCTTATATCATTCTCACCGGATTGGTAACGCAAATAAATTATTAGAAAATACAAGAAAATTTGGGTATTATATAAATTTTAAGGTCAGGTGTGGCTGCTCGGTCAGTGAAAGCTTCCAAGCTCAAGGAGCACTTCCCCATATACTTAAAAGGGATGCATAGCAGATAAAACAAGTAAAAAGAAATTATGCTTACATACATCCAACATATTTTAATTCAAAAAGATAAAAGGCAAACTGAGTGTGATCACACCAAAGATATGTCCAATATATATTAACTGAAAAAGAGAAAATCATTTTTTACCTTTTCAACATATGATCGAACCATAGCTTCAATTTCTTGGACAATACTCTCCGGTTGTCCCTCTGAAAAAAGATGGACACAATTGTCAATTAAAGATAAAGATTATAATTTGATCCAAACATTTGATTTCTAATTAAAAATAGGAGTTAAATACAAAGCATACCTATGGCCACTTTAGTCAAACCCGGCAAATCAATTAAGGTTAGGTTGACAACTGTTCAAAAGATAAAAAGGAAAAGGTGGTAACATTAGTCAGAAAATAAAGGAATCATATTAGGTACAATAACTGTGCAAATAGTCATGCTCATTATAAAATGGTTTTTCAATGTGTTAAAATATAGTTTTATCTTAGGAGTAAGGAAGAAGAAAAGAAGATAACTAACAATAAGATGGAATATATTATCAACTACACATAATGTAATGCAATACACTAACCTACTGTCATTACTTAGGTCTATAAGTCATATTTGAAAAAGAGGGGAAAATAACCTAATGGTTATGTGGCACTAAGGATGTGTTTGGATTAGGAAGTGGATTTCAGGGAGTAGATTTGAGTTGATTTGAGATGAAAGTGTGCAGAAAGTTGAATTGTTTGGATTAGGGCAAAAATGATAAGATTTGAGAAGAAAATTTGTAAATGATAAATATTTTAATATTTTTTAATATATAAAATTAAAAAATTATTTTTATAATTAAAAATAAATTATAATTATCTTATTTAATATAATTAATAATATTTTTTTTAAAATTATAAAATATTAAATTATGTAATTATTATTTTTAAATAAATTTAGTTTATTATAAAATACATTAATTAATAATTTTTTAAAATACAAAATTAAAACTTTTTAAAATAACTTTAATATTAAATTTAAATATTATTATTATTATAAAAATAAAAAATTATTATCATATTATTTATTTTCGTTTTAAATATTTATATTTATATTATTTAATAATAACTATTTGATATTGTTATTAATTATTTCAATAATAATATTTTTATTAGAAAAATTATATAATATAATAAATTAATTAATATATATAATAGATAATTTTATAACTTTTATTATTATAATTATTATTTGTAAATTTGTTTTTAGTTTTAAAATGTTTTTAGTACGTTATCTTGATCATTATTTTAATATTATTTTATTATTTTATAATACGATATGCAACTAAAGTTGCATATCGCCGCCAGCGAGCGAAGAAAATTGGAGGTGTGTTTTTTTTTTTTCGTTTTTCGTGAAATTATTTTTCGTTTTTCTCACTTTTCCAGCTTTTCTCTTCTACAAAACTTTCCATCGCACTATACAAGCATACCCGAAGAGAGTGGGGAGGGTGATATGGGAATCACATAGCGGGCTAATAGGGAGAGAGAGGAAATGGGTATATAAGGAGGGAGGGTACCCAAATGAAAATGAGGGAATTATTGAGGTTCTGGGTGGTGATTTTGGGTAGAGGCTGGCTCTTCTCATCATCTAGGTGTTCGTTTGTCTTTACTTTCTTAGTGGCTATTCCATACTTGTAAGGAGATTATTTCCATCCGTGGCCATTTACCGTTTCTCTATTAGATTTCTCTAATCCATTATATAGAGGAATTTTATTCTTATACGCAAACTAGTACCAATTTAGCTATTTCTCTTGTTTGATACCTTGGTTCCTATCATACTTGGATCATAGACTACTAGTACTACTCCAAGCCAAATAAATAAGACTATCTACTCTAATTTAAAAAAGGTTCTTAGAATTTAAGCTCAGGACTTAATTCAAACCCAAAAACTCATGCCATTAGATCATGTCAATGGTATACTCGTCTGGGATGCTACACCAGCAATCCATACCACTAGTTCTAGTCCAGGGTAAACTTATGTTGAATGAGTATATGGAATTGGATATCTTTTCAGTCAGCAAATGTTAGCTCACTCTTCTTTGGTTGTCTCTAATGTGCCTGCTCAAGGCCAGCTAGTATATTCTCTACCAAAGCCTTTATCCAAGACCACATTCTGCCTTTTGATAGACAAACTCGGAATCATTGATCATTACATCACCCTGAGTTTGTTTTGGGATAAGGGGGAGGCAGGATCCGGAGTTAGAGATATAGTGCCGGCATGTATCACTCATTCGGTGTGCCGTTTTAGTATGGCAATTGTATAATAAATACTCGATCTCTCAGTTAGTTATAATTCTGTTGTAACTGTCCTGAGACTGGAAAGCTAATAGTCTAACTACCTTAACTAACTTCTCCTTCTCCTTGTGTCCTAACACATTGGTCGAAATTTGTTTGCCTTATAGTATGAGTAGTGTCATTATATTCCAAAACGTCGTGGAGTTTTTGGAATAAAATTTAAATTTAAGACTATTAATTAACATTCTAGGGGCCTCGATGACTAAGATATTTGTTTCTTATATATAGGGTCAGGTAGTAACATTCTAGGGTATTTATTTTGTCCTTTTCACTCACTTGAACCCATCACATTATTATACATTAAATATATGTATATATATATATATATATATATATATATATATATATATATATATATATATATATATATATATATATATATATATATATATATACATACATATATATATATATATATATATAACCTATACAAGTTCAAATCAATTTTTAAAATATCTTTGATAAAAAGCAAGAGACAATGAAAACAGATGCCTACCATTTGGTGAATAGATGCTAAGATGAATTGGAATGGGAGATATTTGTTTCGTCTTCCCTGTTACTCTATCAGTTTCATCCTGAATTTCTTGGCGGACCAAAGCTGGAACAGGAAAAATTGTTTTAAGAAATGAACATAGCTTATATATATTATGCTACAGAAACTAAGAAAAAAATCAAGTCTACAAAAACACAAACCCTATTAGCATGTGAACAGTGTCACAACGAACAATTATCATATGATAAATTGCTAGCCAAACACAATCGTGAGACTTGACCAAAGGTTCTGTTCAGAGTATTGATTCGATCACAAAAAGAATTAGGATTTGTTGAACATGTTGAAATTTGATTCTGTAAGCGACACATGAGGATAGCTATAATATTATCATGAAAAAAATGAGAGAAATGCACCAGCCATAAACATAACAATAATGGAAAACTAAAAGAAAATGATTCAGGTGAGAGGGGGCACATTAGTGACATGCAATTTTCAAACAACAAACACAAAATATGCTAACAAGCCTTCAAATTCTTTTATAAGCAACCAGAAAACAACAGTCATCCTATAATTAGTCAAAAACATGCCATTCCCGTATATATATAAGGAGGGTAGTGGGTTACAATCGTACAAAAGTCAGTAAACTTCCTCCTCGGTAGGTGAAGAAACTCGGCATACTCTTGTGACCCAGTTTCCAATTTATGAAGCTGCAATACCAATGGACGCCTTGTCACAATCCCTGTAGTTCATTCACAAAAAGGGAAAAGGATAAGTCAAATAATTCTTTAAAATGAGAAAAATAAGAAAGAAGATATCAAACCTGATCCTCTAGGCAAAAAGTCACGTCCAACAATGCTCTCCAAAACTGAAGACTTCCCTGAACTCTGCTCAAGTTTTAAAAGAAATAAAAAGAGAAAGTGAACTCAGACCTACACTCAAAATACCGTTGTTAAAATAAAATTAAGCAAAACTAAACACTTTTCTCAAACTCTACTCATTTTTTCTGAAAGAAAAATGGAAAATACAGAAAAAATGGAAAATACACACTATGCAGACCATATATCCAGCATAGAAAATAAACAAGAAACAAAAAGAAAGGCTGCTAAAAACAATTGTCTAGTCTACTCTAATACTGAAAAAGCGATAGAACTACACCTTGAAAATTACATTATAACAGAAAAACGAAAAGAACCCATTTCCAAATATCCTATTGATTCTACTTTCTCCGCCGTAAGTTTCAAAATTCCATACATACACACAGCCACTAAGCAAAAACACAACAAAAAAAATACCTACCACCAAAACCACTCTCTAAACTAAACACTGAACTCAACTGAAATCAAAACAAAATATAATTCAGAAGCACAACTAGTTTGCTTAAAAAATAAATTCTTGAAAAAAGCAAACTCGGTTTTCAGAATTTCGACCTTTCATTCTCCGCCGCAAAATTTAAGAGCGTTGAAATTTAAAATTAAAAGGAAGAAAAGAAAAAACCATAGGTTGAGACTAACCTGGCCACCAACAACAGCAACGGAAGGAAGAGCTTCCCAGAGAGAAGAGAAAGTGCTGTTGTCAGCACCACCATAGTCACCGAGCGCCGTGCAAGCCCTCTGAATTCGGTTAACCAGCCCAATCAAGCTCTCCATGGTCGTCATCTTCTTCTACGAAACCCTAGAATCCTCGAACGAGCTGAAACGACGACGTAGAGCGCGAACGCGAAGCAAAGCACCAAAACGCAACGAAGATTCTATAGAGAGAGTGAAGTGAGAGAAAACAGAATTGTGTAGAGGCTTTCGTTTTCAAACAAAGGTCATGCACTGGTCACCGCTAGTTGAGTAGAAAAGCTGGAAAATACGAATATGCGATTATATAGCGTGGTGCGCACCGTTTTAGACGTTATCTTGTCTTAACGAAAGTTTCATTGCGTTTTCGAAATTTGAAATTCTGAAACACAGGTTGGGGTCCACCTACGTCATCGTGTGTGACTTTACAACAATTCATTCCGAACGTTGATTCATTTGTGTAAGGAAATCAGCAACGCGCCAAATATAAACCGTCATTTTCTTCGCATTAACATTTCCGACCCTTTACTTTTTGTATTTTTTTCACAAAATGGTACAATTTTTTTTTGTGTAAATTATCTTAAAAAGTAAAAAAAAAAATTACATTATTAGTAAAAAAATTATTCTGTGAAAACTTTTAACACTCAAAAGTAGTAAAAGATAATGATGACTTCCCTTTGTAATGGAAAAGCATTTTAAATCGAATTTATTGAGTATGACTTTGTTTAGCAAAATCATATTCAAGATAATTAGGATTGTTGAAAATGTTGAATAAATTTAATTTTTATGTTTACTTAGTCTTTAGGTTAGTGCTTATTTGTTAGGGAGAGTGTCTAATTATTAGGAGATTTTTGAGTGAGTCAGTAAGTTTGTTTCTGAAGTTTGTTTCTGAATTTTTTCTTTAATTGTAATTTTGCTTATTTAAGTAAGTGAAATGTTAATGAATAAACCAAAGAATAAATTTTCTCTACGCCACGTTACTGCACTTGCATTTTTCTGCTGCATCTAAATTCTATAACAGTGGTATCAAGAGCTAGGATTGCAAGAGCTAGGATTGCAAGAGTCAGGTTAGGAGAGTTAAACACGTGAGGTCTGAGTGAAACATGTAAGAGAGAAAATTCAAGAATTTGTTGTAGCAAATGGCAGCTGAAAATTTTGTGCAACCGGCAATTCCTTGCTTTAATGGTCATTATGATCACTGGAGCATGTTGATGGAAAATTTTCTAAGATCAAAGGATTATTGGCAAGTGATTTTTGAGGGCATTTCAAACCTAGGGCAAGACACATCAGTGTTTGAAGTACAAAAAGCAGAGATGGATGCAACAAAATTAAAAGATCTAAGGCAAAAAATTATCTTTTTCAAGCAATTGGCCGTTCAATCTTAGAAACTATTCTTTCTAAGGATACCTCTAAGCAGATATGGGACTCCATGAAAAAGAAATTTCAAGGATTAACAAGAGCAAAGAGGCAGCAGCTTCAAATACTTCGTTCCGAGCTTGAATTACTTCAAATGAAATCTGGAGAGTCTGTAACAGACTAACTTTCCCGAGTGATGACAATCATCAACAAGATGCGAATCCATGTTGATAAGATGGAGAAGGTTACTATTGTTGAAAAGATCCTTTGTACAATGACACCAAAGTTTAATTTTGTGGTTTGCTCTATTGAAGAATCTAATGACATTGATTCACTCTCCATTGACAAATTACAAAGTTCTTTGCTGATTCATGAACAAAAAATTGCACAACAAGACAAAGAAAAGTAGCTCTGAATGCCTCAACTAACTTTCATGGATCTGGACGAGGAAGAGGTAGAGGAAATGGCAGAGGTCGTGGAAGAGGCAGAGGCCGAGGAATCAATAACCATGAAACAGGAACAGGTAGCTCCACCTCAAAGTTTTTTGACAAATCTAATATTGAATGTTATTGATGCCATAAGTTTGGACATTTTCAATATGAATGCCAAACTGATTTGTCAAAACTGCATAGAGAGGAATCAAATTTTGTTGAACAGGATGATGAAGAGGAGATCTCCTTGCTTATGGTTTGTCATATAAAAGAAGAAACAATTAAAAGTCAGTGGTTTCTTGACACTGGGTGCAACAATCACATGAGTGGAGATAAATCAGTTTTCTCCACTCTTGATGAATCTTTTAAAGACAATCTGAAGTTTGGAAACAACTCTAGAGTTGTAGTCATGGGCAAAGGACAAGTTTCAATTCAAGTCAAATGAGATTTTACTCACACAATAGCTGATGTTCTTTTTGTTCCAAAATTGAAGGCTAATCTTCTTAGCATTAGTCAATTACAAGAAAAGGATTATGAGGTCTCTATAAAAGGTGGAATCTACAAAATTCTTGATGACAACCAACATTTAATTGTTGAAGTCAAGATAACCAAAAATAGGTTGTTTCCTTTTTATCTCTATAAAATTGAGCAAAATGTTTTACTACAAAGTTAAAAGATGAAGCATGGTTATGGCACTTTCGGTATGGTCATCTAAATTTCAAAGGACTGAAAACATTGTATCAAAAGAAGATGGTGGCAGGTCTTCCTCAAATTGCAGCTCTCACTGAAACTTGTGAAAGTTGTGTTATTAGCAAACAATCACGTAGTCCATTTCCATAAGGCACCTCACGAAGAGCAGAACATGTGCTAGAACTTGTTCATTCAGATCTTTGTGAGCCAATAAAACTAAACTCCAATGGTGGTAAATTGTATTTTATAACCTTCATTGATGACCTCAGTAGAAAAACATGGGTGTATTTTTTGCAGGAAAAATCATAAGCATTGGATGTTTTCAAGCTCTTTAAAGTGCTTGTTGAAAAAGAAAGTGGTAAATCCTTAATTTCTCTTCGTACTGGTCGTGGAGGAGAATACACTTCTTATGATTTCACAAAATTTTGTGAGAAAATTAGAATTCAAAGGCAACTAACGACAACATATACACCACAACAGAAAGGTGTTTGCGAGCGAAAGAATCATACTATTCTTAACATGGTAAGAAGCATTCTAACAAGAAGTGGTGTTCCAAAGACATTCTGGCCTGAAGCAGTTGCATGGGGCATTCATATTTTGAATAGAAGCGCAACTTTGTCGTTCAAAATATGACACCAGAGGAGGCATGGAGTGGAAGAAAACCATGTGTCAACCATTTCAGAATATTTGGATGTGTTGCTTATGCCCATATCCCGGATGAGAAAAGAAACAAGTTAGATGATAAAGGAGAAAAATGCGTTTTTTCTTGGTGTTAGTGATCAATCTAAGGCTTATAAGCTATATAATCCTAACACTAAGAAAATTGTAAGCAGTCGTGATGTTGTTTTTAATGAAGAAGTTTTTTGGGAGTGGAATGGAAAAGCTGCTACAATTGATCACTCTGTTGTGTCAAATTTTGAAGAAGAAGTTAATGAGAATTTATCCCGACAGATTCTTACAACTGACTCTTCTGAAGATACTCAACATAGAGCTTCTGAGCAATCTAGTGAACCAGCAAGTTCACATTCTCATCGTGTTAGATGCAGACCAGCTTGGATGTCAGATTATGAGGTAATTGGAGTTTCTGAAAATTTTCTCTCGCACTTTGCTCTATTTTCAGATTGTGATCCTACTACTTTGAGAATGTTGTGAAAGAGTTAAAATGGTGCAAGGCCATGGATGATGAGATTTCTGCAATTGAAAAAAAATCAAAAATGAGTTAACTGAGCTTCCTAATGGCGTCTCAACAATTGGAGTAAAATAGGTGTATAAAACAAAATTTAAGGAGAATGGTAAAGTTGACAAGTTTAAAGCATGTTTAGTAGCAAAAGGCTATAAGCAAGAGTTTGGAGTGGACTACACTGAAGTATTTGCACCAGTAGCTCGCCATGACACAATTTGGTTGTTGAATGTAGTTGCAACTCAGAAATTGTGGCCCATGTTTCAATTGGATGTGAAATCAGCTTTTATATATGGTGCCTTGAAGGAACAGGTATTTGTTGATCAACCACTTGGTTATGTTAAAAAAGGAAGTGAACACAAAGTTTATAAATTAAAGAGGGCCTTGTATGGATTAAAACAAGCCCCACGGGCTTAGTACAGTAAAATTGAAGAACATTTCTTGAAAGATGGTTTTCACAAGTGTCCATATGAACATACACTTTTTGTGAAAATTGAAAAAAAGAAGATTCTTATTGTTTGCTTATATGTAGAAGATCTCATATTTACCGGAAATGATACTCTCATGTTTGATAATTTTACCAGAAATGATACTCTCATGTTTGATAATTTTAAGATATCTATGATGGATGATTTTGAGATGACTGATTTAGGCCAGATGTATTATTTTCTTGGTATTGATGTGGTTCAATCCTCTGCTGGAATTTCAATATCTCAGAAGAAATATTTGCAAGAAATTTTAAACAGATTCTCAATGGAAGAATGTAATCATGTAACTACACCAACAGAGTTTGGAGTCAAGTTAACCAAGGATGAAGAAGCAAAGAAAGTTAATAGTACTCTCTACAAACAGATTGTTGGTAGTTTAATGTATTTGACTACTACAAGGCCTGATATTATGTTCTCTGTGAGTTTGATTAGTAGATACATGGAAAATCCAACAGAGACTCATCTCCTTGCTGCCAAGCGAATTCTTAGTTATTTACAGGGAATTAGAGATCTTGGATTATTCTACAAGAAGGGTGAAAGATCCACTTTAATCGGTTTCACAGATAATGATTTTGCAGGTGATCAAGATGACAGGAAGAGTATTTCAGGTATGTATTTTTACTTGGTTCAGCAGCTGTATCTTGGTTATCAAAAAAGCAACCAATTGTTACTTTATCAACAACAGAGGCAGAATTTATTGCAACAACCTCTTGTGCATGTCAAACAATCTGGTTAAAGAAAGTTCTTGGAGAATTACATTTTGTACAAGGAGAAGCCATTGTGATTTATTGTGATAATAATTCAACTATCAAGTTATCTCACAATCCAGTTCTACATGGTCGAAACAAACACATAGATGTGAAGTATCATTACTTGTGTGAACTCACAAATGAAAAAAGTGATTAATCTAATCTATTGCAGGAGTGAAGAACAGTTGGCTGATATTTTTACAAAAGCTCTCAAATTGCCAACTTTTGAGAAGCTTAGAAGGTTAATTGGAGTTTGTAAAGTTTGAAAGAATGCGCTGATTAAATATCAGTTTAGGAGAGGGAATGTTGAAAATGTTGAATAAATTTAATTTTTATATTTACCTAGTCTTTAGTTAGTGCTTATTTGTTAGGAAGAGTGCCTAATTATTAGGAGATTCTTGAGTGAGTGAGTTAATTAGTTTGTTTCTGAATTTTGTTTTTAATTGTAATTTTGCTTATTTAAGCAAGTGGAATGCTAATGAATAAAATAGAGTAAATTTTCTCTACTGCACATTAGTGCACTTGCATCTCATCTAAATTCTGTAACAAGGATTAATTTTGTTAAATTAAAGCCGTGTTTGTTATTGACAACTTTAGTTGTAATTTTCTGAAATAAATCATGCTCGGCATTGGCAATTTCAGTATTAAGTTTTTGTGTTTAGTGTTGGTAACTTTATATTATTAATTTCTTTTAACTTAAGTCCTATTCAACATTGACAATTTCAGTTATAATTTTGTTGGTGGTGCTCGAGGTTGGTAACTTGAGTTTGAAAATTTTAAACCAATTTCATACTCATAATTCTATTCTCATTACAATATTATATCACAAAATTCAATTTAGTATGTTTATGGTTTAAGAGGTAGGGTAAGCTTTAACTCAAGTCCTGCTGACTCGTATCGGTATAAAAGTTATCAATGCAAAGCACGATGTTCAAGAAAATTATAATTAAAGTTGCCAATATTAAGCACGATTTCATATTATAAAACGAATTAATATTGAAACTACATACAATGAATACGAATTTATTAAATAAAGTCCACATATATGATTTTAACTGTTCTTCCATTTCAAGTGAAGTGGTCCTAGTACCTTACAATATAAGTGTTAAAATTTTCAACAAACTGAAGTTATCAACCATATATACAATTTATTTTCTTTAAAGTTGTATCCCTCAAATATGAGTTACACAAAAAAGTAATAATTTTTTTTTTTTGCATTACAGTAGTTTATTCAAAAAATTACATCATTTTAATGTAAAAACCTACTTTTTTTCATAAAGTAGAACTTAAAAGATAAACTACTTAAAGGTATTTTTTAATTAAATTTCAAGATTTATTTTAATTATGTGTAATGTATTTAATAAAATGTAAGTTATCAAAATAAAAATTTTAAATTTGATTTAAAAACAAAGTCAACTATATTTATTGCGAATTATATAAATTGTGTCCTTTATTAAAACAAACTAAATATGTATAAAATTTAATTTAAATGCATTACTAAAACATATATGATAATTTTCAGTCGATTTATAATGATAATAATTTTGTGAAGTTTTATAACAGTAGCTTTAAAGTTATTTTAAAAGTAATTTTTAACTTATGGTAGTATAATAAATGATAATTAAACTTCGTTATATATATATATATATATATATATATATATATATATATATAGAAATTAAAAGGAAAAATCGCCCCCACAATGTTACATATATTAATATATATAATTATTAATTCAAAATATAAAGATGTAAATTTTTCTTTAGTTGTATTCTTATAAATTTAATTATAGTTAATAAAGATGGAGACAAACTCAAAAATTGAGAGAAATCCTATTCTTATTTTTGTGAAAGAGTGAAAGAAGGGATAATGGTATGCATTCAATTTTCGAGTCTTTAGCCTTGTCTATTATGGTGAAAGTTTCATGTAGAAGATGAGAGCTCCTGTGGAAAAGTCAATACAAATAAGGTAAATGTTACTTGTTAAGACTTGTTATAGTATAGATTTTGAAGTTTTAATATTTACGAATATAATTAAGTATTGAATTAATTAATTTATATTGTGTTCAATAAACATATATAATATGTATATTCTTGAAGAAAACGTTATGCTTAAACAAAATATATATATATATATATATATATATATATATATATATATATATATATATATATATATATATATATATATATAATCAGCTTTGGTAAAACATAAAATTAACTTTAGCTAAACAACTTAAAAAGCATTCTAACTAGTTCATATTTTTTTATATAAAAATCTAATAAATCCTGTCGCAACCGGAGTCACAATGGGAACAACGATCCAAAAGAGAAAATTAAAATAATTTAAAAATTTAGAAAAAGGAGTTCCCACCATAGTTTATATGAAAAACTATTAAAAAGCCAAAAAAATTAATAAAGCAAGTTTGCGAAAATCAGATTTCGGATCCGAAAGTCGGTTACGTGTGGGAAAGGTGTTAGCACCCCCACAACGTCCGTTCTAAGACAACAAGTAAAATAAGTGTGATTTTGTAAAATGTTTATTTTTCCGAAAAAAAAATAAAAACAAAGAAAAATATTTTTTATTTTGCAAAAGGGTCCGACAAGGTTTGACCTTGCTCCTACGTATCTCCGTTAAAGATGAAGAATCAGGGTACGTAGTTCTTTTTTAATGTAAGAAGAGTTACCACTTAAGTGAATCCTCTTTTTTATTATTTTATTTATTTTTATTCTGAAAGTAGTTCAAAACAGTTTTGAAAGAATGAATCTTTCTTTTTTTTCTTTTTTTTTATTATTATTATTATCAAAGGTGAAGTGTAATGAACGTGAGATGAAGTAGTTTTAGAACAGTCATGTTTTATTTTTATTTTTATTTTTTATTATTGTGAAAATGGAGAACATGGGTGGTTCAGAGCAATTTTAAGATTGACTGATTTTTTTTTATTATTATCTTTATTTTTTTGTGAGAAGTTAAGATTGAGTGGAAAGTTACGGAGAGTTGAGGAATTTTTTTTTAATTTGTATTTTTTTAATTCTTTTATTTTTTTTTCTTTTTTTAAGAAGAGAGATATTTTGGAATATCTCATTATCCATTATTTCACTCATCTTTTATCTCTTGATCAATCTTGAACAATTTTAAACAGTCTTGAACATAACATAGTTCGTAGAACCAAATCATCAATTTTTTTTTATACTTTTTAATTTTAATTATTTATTTAATCAGATGAAATTGGGTGTTGACAGTTTGCCCCTCTTTACTTAAGTTTTACTGGATAATATGAAAATTTAAAGAAATTTCATATTATCAAAGTAAAGATTAAGTAAAGATAGAGACACTGATTTCATTTGGGTATCTGCAAAAGTTAAAAGAAGACTAAGATTTGGTGGTAGTGAGGTCGGACCTTGGACTAAGCTGAAAGGGTCGCGCACCTTCACGATTGTAAAAGAGTAAGGTTGGACCTTGGACTGAGCGAAAAGGGTCATGCACCATCACGATTGAAACAAAGAAAAGTGAGGTTGGACCTTGGACTGCGCCGAGAGGGTCACACACCATCACGTGGTGAAAAGAAATGTGAAACTGCAACCTTGACCTTATAAGGATGAGAGGGCTATGAATCTAGACTTTGAGTCCTTTCTCCAAATACCAAGAAGTAAAATTGTTAAAAAATAAAGTGCAGAGATTCAACTTTGAGTTCTTTCTCACGCAAGAGCTGAAAAGTAAAGTGTGGATATGACTTTGAGTCTTTTCGTACACGAACAGAAAAGTAAAGTGTGGATACGACTTTGAGTCACACGAACAGAAAAAGTAAGGTGTGAAGATACGACTTTGAGACCTTTCTCCAACACGAGCTGAAAAGTAAAGTGTGGATACGACTTGGAATCCTTTCGAACACAACATAAAAGTAAGAAATGGCCAAGACCTTGCTTCTGCAAGGGATCAAGCACTAAAAAAACAAATGTGACCTTGCTTCTGCAGGGGATCAACATACCAAAGAATACTTGTGACTTTGCTTCTACAGGGAGTCGAAAAATAAATTATCTGGAGATACGACTTTGAGACCTTTCTTCAAACATGTTGAAAAGCAAATTGGAGATACGACTTTGAGTCCTTTCTTCAAATAGAGATACAACTTTGAGTTCTTTCTCTATAAAATAGCTTTGAGTCATGAGCTATCATGTGAACATTCAACTTTGAGTTCTTTCTTCATTGGAGATTCGACTTTGAGTCATTTCTCTAAATATAAGATTGACCTTGAATCACCTTTCAACAGTAGAGATACAACTTTGAATTCTTTCTCTCACTACAACATTAAGTCAATTATTTTTTATTTTTTATTTGTGAAGATATGACATTGAGTCCTTTCTTCACTGGAGATACAACTTTGAGTTCTTTCTCCAATAGGGATTCAACTTTGAATCCTTTCCCTAACAAAACTTTGAATCATTCTTCTTCAAAAGGTCGACTTTGAGTCGCCTATTTTTTATCTTTCAACATGGAGCCAGACTTTGAGTCGCTCATCCAAAAGGTCAATTTTGATTTGTCTATTTGCCCTAAAGATATGTATGTATGAATGCATGAAAACTTTGAGTTTCTGATTGTTTGAATGTATGCATGTGCATGTTTGAATGCATGAAATTTTGATTTGATTTTTTTTAATATGCATGTTTGAATGCGTGAAATTTTGAGAATGCATTTATGGATGCATGAACATCTAGAAAAATGCACATATAAAAATGCCTTTTGAGAATGCATTTTTTTCCTTCTCTTTCTCTTTTTTTTTCTATAAATGAAATGTTTTTTTTAGCAATCATTGCATTCATTGAATTTGAAAAGGTTTTCTTTTTTATTTGATTTCGATTCTTTTCCTTTTAAAAAAGCTTGACACTTGAAATCAAAATCTCATTGACTCAACATTCGTCACACTTTGTTGCGTATGTACTTAAATTGGTGGATGAACAAAAATATGGGAGAAAAGGCTTTTGATAAACTGAGGAGAGTCCAAATGACATTATCTCTCACTGAAAATGACAGTGCCCCCAATTTGGATATATAGAGATTGAATTCAAATAGATAAAGGGTGCAACTTTACTTTAAAATTTCTCACAAAATCTTTTGAGAATATGCTATAGGCATGATGAATGTACCACCGGAGTTGTCACAGTTTTGAAAAAAATGGGAAATTAAGGTTCAAAGGGATGTCTAATTTTGATGGGTTAGATGAACAAAAATTGATTTGGTGAAAAACTAGGATAACGCGACTTATATGGAGAAAGTTGTAGCTAAAAACAAACATATGCAAATTTGACCGAATATGGACTGTCCCAATTTTTTTCGAAATATGAGTGAAAAATTAAACTAGATAATGGTTCGGTCTTGAATGTAGAAAAAATATGAAATACACAAATGAGGAAGGATTGCCCCAATGTTAGTGTTTCTCTGACACTATTTTGCTCTTATTTAGTTGGCAGATTTTTATCATCTTTTCTAACAAAGACATTCTGATTTTTTCTTTTTTTGTTTTTTTTTTCATATCGACAGTCACATTCATCTATTGAAGGGTTATTCTTTGTCAAAATCATTGCAATCATTCTTCAATCAATATGGACTTTGTATGGCTTGTAACGTGGTCAGGGGTTAAAAAGGTTTTAAAGAAAAGGGTATAAAGGCTCAAAAACTGTTTATGGGTTTTTATTCTTTTTAAAACAAGGACCATCAACCTGATGTTGCATAAAATAGTTTAGGTTTTTGCTGAGATCATTTTCTTATTTTGTTTCTTTTTTCTCTTTTTTTTTCATTTCTTCTTCACGATAACATCCTTTGTTTGTGAATTGTCATTCTTTTAAATTGATGACACACTTTTTCCTTTTAAATTTCTTCCCTTTTTCTTTAGAACTTTTGAGGCACTCTTTCCTTGATAGATCTCCTCTCGTGAAGCTTTTGACATATATCCTAACTGAATTTCAACATGCTAATGATCCTTGTTTAGGGTACTCTTGAAAGGTTTTTTCTTTTTCTTTTTCTTTTTTTTTACTCAAAAATGGTACAATGAAAATTTTTATTGATATTTCAGGAGGAAGAAACGTAGTCATATATCATTTCGAGTCCTGATTGTTTGATTTTCAAAGAGATTAACTCTTGCAACAGATTTCAACGACTTCTAGCATGTGTCATTTTTTTTCATCCTTTGTTTTGCTTAAATTTCCCTTTAGAGGTTTTCAATCTATCAGACTTTTATTCTTTTTTTTTTAATGTCTCTGGAGAAAGGAACTTGAAATTAAGATTAACCATGTACAAAATCCAACTGATTGCTCCAACATGATGTTTACTCTAAGTTTTAGTGGGTGACACCACATATTACTAAGACAAATCCTTTCTCTTTGGGGCTGAATGAAGGAAGGCTCAAAGAGGTTTTTAAGACATATGCATGCAAATATGTTATGTCTGAAAAAATCAATTTAATTCCTCTTTTTATGTCAAGCTTTAAGATTGATCCAAAACTTTTTCCTTCACTTTTATTTTTCATCAATAGATTCAATGATTCCATAAACATGATTTATTGTGCAATTTTTTTTATCCATCCTACAACATCCTTTAGAACTCGAGAAAATCTTGTAAACAACTTATGGTGTGTACTTCTCTTAGCAATAACAAAGTATCAAAGAAAATTTTATTTCATCACAAGATAATGCAAATACGATTCCAATGTCTTTTTTTTTTGCACAAAGTTCAATATTCCAAAAATATTACATTGCATAGACTATGGAATCAGATTATGTATAAAATTTTTTAGCTGTGTCAGAGTTGACCAGTAACGATAACTCTTCTCCATTCATCCTTGTGAGAATTAACGCTCCTCCAAAAAAAACTTTCTTCACAATATAAGGACCTTCATAGTTTGGCACCATTTACCGCGATGATCCTTTTGAACAGATATGATCTTTTTAACCACTAAATCTCCTCAAAACTTTCACTGACAAACCTTTTTGTCAAATGTCTTTTTCATTCTTCTTTGATATAACCATCCATGACATATATTGTCTAATTTCTTCTCATCAATGAAACTGAGTTGATCATATATTGCTTGGACCCACTAATTCCAACTTGGTCTCCATCAATACTCTGAGAAAAGGTATTTCAACCTCTTTACTTGATGCAATTTTACTTCCCTTATCTCTTGTTCAACTAATCTCCACAATTTTGGAGAGGGTTCACATTTTTCTTCATATTCATCATTTTCCATATTATTGTCGGGGTTTGTAACATTTAGATATGAAATATTGGAATGATTATTTTCAAAATATATGTCATCATATCTGCATTATTCAATATTACAAAAACAAATAGACAAGACAAAAAATTTTGGATGAAAACAAAATTTTATTGAAACTGGATCATTATTATTGCTAAGAGAAAATATCACACTAGAAAGAAATTGCTCAAAACCAATCAAAGGTTTCTTTTTGTAAAGCATTACTTTTCATCCTATGCAAACACCACAAGTATATCTACAGATTCCCAATTGCCAATTTGTTCATTGGGAAGACAAGGGTGCATAAGATTGATAATTTCATCTCCATACTCCTGCTCGATTGTCACCACTTGATCAACATTGGTGCTAGTCGAAGCATTTGCATGACCCATCAAGGGATTCTTTTCCACACTTGTCTTCTGCTCTTGAAAAGTAAGTCACCCCGAATCGAGCAAAGATTGCACTTTATATTTGAGTGCTTGACAATTTTCAATTGAATGGCTAACCTCTCCACCATGATATTCACACTTTGCATTGACGTCATAATATCTGGAATATGGTGGTTGTATAATCCTTGCTGGACATATGACCACTAGCGCATTTTTTAGTAGATCAGGTAACAGCTTTGTGTAAGTCATTGGGATAGGAGTAAACTTCACAACCTTCTCTCTTGAATTACTCCTCTGACCACAGCCTTGACTTTGCGTTTGATTAAAACTCTGACCTTCAATATTAGGCTGAAATGAATTATTAGGTGTAAATGGAGGTTTGTATGTAGTTGGCGGCCTAGGAACATTTTGAGGATAATTTGGCACAGCATTTGCAACATAAATAGATGAATGTATGTAGTTGGGCCGATATTGTCGCTGATATCCTCCCCAATAAGGCATGGCGAAAGCTGCTTGAACCTCTCCTTCTATCTTCTGGTTATTATTATTATTGAACCCGAGTTTCTTAGCATTTGTAGTCGCGGACGGGCTTTGTGCTATTTTTCCATTTTTCAATCCATGTTCAATCCTTTCTCCAATAGTGACAATATCGGAGAAATTGGAGGAAATGCTTCCAAGCACATTTTCATAGAAAGGGGTTTGTAACGTTTCTATGAACATGGTGGTCATCTCCTTCTCATGTAATGGAGGTTCTACTTGAGCCACTAACTTTCTCCATCTCTGCGCATATTCTTTGAAAGTTTATGCACTCTTCTTTGTCATATTTTGTAATTGCATTCTGTCTGGAGCCATGTCTATATTGTATTTGTACTGCTTTAGAAAAGCGTCAACAAGATCCTTCCAGGAGCGGATGCAAGCTGACTCCAAATGCATATACCAGTTCAAAGTGTTTCCAGTTAAACTTTCTTGAAAGAAATGGATCAACAACTTTTCATCATGAGAGTGTGCAGCCATTTTCCTACAATACATGGTTAAATGGCCTTTAGGACATGTAGCCCCTTATATTTCTCAACCTCCGGCACTTTGAATTTTGGAGGAATCACAACATCAGACACCAAACATAGTTCTGCAGCGTCTCCAAACTCACAACTAAAGGAGTGGTTTGATGGTGGTGTTGTGACGTGTTAAACATCATAGGAGGTATGCATAATTGATTATCAATGAAAAAAAAACACATAATTGATTATCTCCTAGCATAATCCATTATGTGTGTTTTTTTTTATAAATAATCGATTTTGAATAATTTCATAATATTATTTGTTTCAAATTTTAATTTAAGTAAGATTTCAAATAATTTAACACTTTTATTTATTTAGGATTTTGAATAATTTAAGAATGTTATTTATTTTAGATCGTTATTTAAATAAGATTTTGAATAATTTTGAGTTTTTATTAATTTAACATTTTGAATAATTTAGAAATATTATTTATTTTAGATTTTTATTTAAGTAAGGTTTCGAATAATTTAAAATTTTTATTTATGTAGAATTTTGAATAATTTAGAAATGTTATAAATTTCAAATTTTTATTTAAATAAATTTTTGAATAATTTAATTTTTATTTATTTGGGATTCTGAGTAATTTAAAAATGTTATTTATTTTATATCTTTATTAAAGTAAGATTTTAGATAATTGATAACTTTTACTCATTTAGGATTAAAAATAATTTAAAAATTTTATTTATTCCAATTTTTTATTTAAATATCTATATCTAAAAGTTCTAATTTTTTTATTCAACTGACTTAATCAAATAATTTTTTAATAAGATGTAAATGTCATGTACGTCGTCTAATTAATCATATATTTATTTAAAATTTACTTTAAGTACAATGGCAGAATTATAATTTTATAATTTAATTTATTTTAAGTACAATAGTAGAATTATAATTTTATAATTTAATTAATTAAAAAAATTAATCAATAACACTCAACAAATAAACCATATTTCATTCTAAATTAATTTTAATACAAAGGATAAATTTATAATTATATATTTTCACTAATTTAAAATAAAAAAATTAATCTTTCGCATCTAATAAATTAATTATACTTTATTTTAAATTATTTTATTCATTAGTTTTATGATTTTATTAATTAAAAAAATAAAATTATTAATCAAATTTATCTTATTATTTACAAATTTTCATAAATCTTTTTTTATTTTTCTTTTATCTATTTTTTCTCCTTAATCTAAACACAGAAAGTAATGGATGCAACCATACTTATATTTAAATTTTATTTAAACGAAACGATGCAAACTAAAACATGTTTCTCACCTTTCTTACAACGCCTTAACATTATCAATGAAAACCATTGAAACAAAAATAAGAGCCAGCCATAGAAAGAATAATGGAATATAATGGCCCCCCGCATGGATGGCCAATTCAATTTCACTCTCACGTTTCAAAGTTAAAATTAAGCCCAGGATTTCGGATTTAAAACTTGTTGCTTTATACAAATATGGAAACTAACATGTGAATGTATTTCCGGAAATGATTTTCGGACACCATGAGGTACCACACCATGTCTGCTCCAAAATGCATGTAAATGTAACATATAATTATATTTATAAACTAGTTCAGAAAGGCTAGGGGTCAAACTGTAAAAAAATAAAACAATATATATATATATATATATATATATATAAGAAAAATGTTGTTGTAAAAAAAATAATATGGGGAGAAGTTGATTTTGGTTTAATTATGAATTACATATATAAGATGGTAGAATGTGTCAAGTGTTGTAAAAGACGGCTGAAAATTAATAAACTAAAATTCCTGAGACGTGATAAAAATCACTGTCTTTAAAGACTTATCCGCGATAAATGCGCAAGTCTCCCAGGATACAACAGGAACTTCTCAGTTAAAAAAAAAAACTGATGATCTCAGAACTAGCAAGAAAGCTCTTTAGAGCAAAAAATTATCCAGAATATTTTCTAGAGAAGAAAAGAGAGAGTAAAGAGAAGAAGAAAGAGAAAAGGAGGAGAGGAGATGTTGTGTTGGAATGTTTTCGGAATGGGCGAGTGCTACTATTTATAGAGGAAGGGGTGCAAGTGGAAGAAACGGCTTGAGCAAGATCTTTCCTTCAACGTTCAAAATTTTGCACACGAATCGAAAGAGAAACGACTTAGCTTGCCTCCAACGTTTGAAAAATTGCTGCAACATCCATGAACCCGCGGTTGAAGGCTTCTGGAAGATAGCACTACCCAAGAAAATCTCCGTAAATCTCTGCAAGTTGGGTTTGTTAGGTTTGAACCGTTTTCCCTTTTCAAATCACAATAGGGTACGAAACTTTCATTTTCCCTTTATAAGATTTTGCAATACCTTGTTTTTCCTATTTTCACAACATTAAGTTGATCTAATTGCTCTCTTTACTTGTAGTGTTTTGATTATCTAGAAAAATCAAGTTACAACTCAATAAAAGTCATTGTGATATTGTATTTTTTTTACTCTTAAAAAAACAAAGTTAATTTGTGGGGAATTAGTGGTAGTAAAGAGAAAATCATATCCTGAGACATCAGTGTATTTGAGTGAAACACATTTTCTAATAATGAATGATACCTTTAGTTGTCCACAAAAACATTTTGTCATGATTATTAGTTTGTATTGGAAAGTTGCACATATTTTCCTTGTTACATTTGCAATGACAATACCATAACTTAGTTTTGACTAGGAAACCAATCTTTTTTTAGCTTTATTGGAGAGAGCATACATAATTGACATCTGAAGTGATTGTGTGAACTTAGTTTTCAGTTGTTATACCATTGCTAAGTATTTGTCTATTTGTGTCAAGTTACCTTTGCTTGAGGATAAGCAAGGTTCTAAGTTTGGGGAGTTTGATAGAGTTAATTTATATGATATCTTTTGATTTATTTTCATAATAAAATCAATTTCTTTAAATCTTGGAATCTACTAAATATCATGTTTTTATTTTAATTTATTTCTTGTTATAAATAATTTGTTACTTGGGTTTTTAATCAAATTTTATTCTAAATCCATTAATTTTGTTAAATATATAAGTAGGAGGCAATTGGGCCAAGAAGAACAAGATTAGAGCCCACAAAGAGGGAGATAAAAGATAAAATTAAGCAATCAACCTAAGATTAAGGAAGCAAAAATGCACCTAATGTGGTAAACACGGTCCCGACGCACGATGGGCTTCCGAACTTCGACTAGTAACATAATCCAATGGCGCCCGACGTAATTCACATGGGTCGGGCATGAGGGTCAAAATTTGAATTCTATTTAAAGGATTCTTTGCATTAGGGTTAGACACTTCCACTAGGGGAGACTTCCAAAACTTCTACCTTTGGAGTCAGAAAAAAATGTAATTTTGGGATGAAGACTAGGGTTTGGAGAGTTTCCTTTTTCCTTCTTTGTATATTCATCTTCCTCTGTTGTTCATTCTTCTCATTTTTTTGGGGTTAGATTTAACCTTCTGAATTCTCATGTAATCAATATTGGGCTTATTTATGACTCATCATACATGTTTTTCTTTTAATACATTAGTATTTTAATCATGTGTTTATGCAAGTGTTATGAATCCATGACTTGATTATTGATTCTTGAAAGTATTGGAAAATATCTCAAAAAATCTCTTGATTCTAGGTCTGAATTAATTTATCGGACAGGAGCTTATGTCTAGAAATAAAGCATGATTCATTTTTTGTAATTAAGAATCTTGTGCCATCTATATAATTGATCAAGAAATTGACGATTAATAGATAATCCTAAGCTCATCTGCTGAGGAATAAGGTTTGAAAATTTTTTTGGGTTGACATTGACATTTGTTTGAAAAGAAGATAATTGATTTTATGCACGAGAGTGATCTTTTTTTAATCCTAGAAATTGCGTTCTATCTCCTTTCTATTATCTTTCCACATTCCAAGTGCTCACTAAAAATACAAAAATATATTTTCATTGTTTTAATTTTATTTCTTGCATAAAAACCAAAACTTTGGAACTGTTTGTAGTCTAATTTTGTTATAATTGTATTTATTGTTGTGTATTGCATAATTCCTTGGCAGAAAATGATATATTTATTACTTGCTACATTTGCGACTGATTTACTTGTCATCATTGCTAGAATATGCTAACAGTTAGCACCCTTCCATCCGAAGTCATTAATCGTTAATTAAATGTGCAAAAATAAATGTGGTTTTTCAATTTTTTTTTTCAAAGAATGAAACAAAAATACAAGTGAAAATAAAGAAAATATTTTTAAAATTTTTTATTTAGGCTCGACAAGAATTAATCTTACTCATATGTATTTTCATTCACAATGAAAAATTAGAGTTTACATAGTTCTTTAATGAAAGAAGTTTATTTTTTAAAGATGAATTTGAAAAGGATTGACCTTGTTCCTATATATTTCCATTTACAATGTAAAATCATGATTGTATAGTTCTTACGTGAAAAGTTGTTTGTAAAAATGTTTGTGAGTGTTGACGTATCTTTTAATTTTTCAGTTTTTTTTTTAAATTTTCAATTTTTTTATAGTTCACACCATTTAAAGTATAAGACAGTGCGAGGAACTTAACTTAGTATTCTCACAAATTGTACAACAAACGAAGATAGTGTAAACTATAGATCGAAGTACAAATTGTTATGTTTCTTTTATTTGGAGAAAAAATATTTTTAATCTTACTGAAAAAAGGGATTAAATATAAGATTATGCATATACTCAAGTAGTTATATTTATTCGTCTTTTTATTTTAAAATATTGAATACGAGATGACGCGTGTAGTCAAATAAGTATCTAGAATTTATTTAAGCATAAAAATGATAATATAAAATTATTTTATATATCATATACTAGAAAACACATTCTAAATAATAAGCACTAGGTATAAGATGATGCATGTAGTCTTATAAATACTCAAATAATTCTTTAACATAATAATAGTGTAACCTATGTAATTTATATTAAAAGAACTGGTGTCGAATTTCTTATTTATGTTGTATCTGTTTCGAGTGATTTACTATTTAGTCAGATGAATTTGGGGGAGGCAACCTTGTTTGTATCCACAAATCTATAAAGAAACGAGAGGACAAATTTACGAGAAAGTGGGTCTGCGGCCTCCATGGTCTTGTGAAGAGAGAATGGAGAGGAAAGTCATGTCATTCGTTGTGAAATCACACAGGTGCCCCCTCTTTCATTAAGCAAATTCTCATAGCCATGCAAAGATTCTTAACCCACGTTTGAGCCTTGCACATGCCATACACAACTAGTTTTCATGGTTGTTGGTTAGGAAAGCAGTTTGAGCTACTTGATTGGTGTTGGTCAAGAGGGTGGTTTGTTGGTTAATCGATTGTGTCCCAAACCATAATTGGTTATCCCAGTACCATAATCGATTATGCTTGTTTTTTTTTCATGGATAATCGATTATGCCTACCCCCCATAATCGATTGTCCATGATTTTTTTTGCATTTGCTTATTTGGTTTATTTCTCCATGACTCTCTCTACTTTCACTTATTGGTTATGGAAGTATGCATGACAATAGGGAGCTATGAAAATATATAGTTTTTTTGAGAGGTAATTGATTATGCAAGAATAGATTCTCGATTATACATTATTTTTTTTCATAGAATCGGTTATCTATGCATACATAAATGATTATATACAAATTTTTCAATACATAATCGATTATGCCACCGTAAATAATCAATTATGGACTTATTTTATTCATTTTTCCTTTTTTGTGAATTTTGCTTGCATTGCTAGGAGTTTAGATTATTGTTTTGATTGTATATACAACTTATAGTGCTTGCATTGCTAGGAGTTTAGATTGTTGTTTTGATTGTATAAACAACTTATAGTGATGTTTATGTTGTGTAGATTGATTGCAAGGACACCAACATGAAGTTGGAGCTTAAAATGGTTTAGTTTGTTCAAACTTTGGATAAGTGTTGGGTGTGTGTAATTACATGTGTTAGAATTTCACTTTATTAGGAATTTAATAAATATAAGATTATAATTTATAACCCAAATTAATGTATCATGTCATAATTAATTAAGATTATAAAATATACAGGACTTTAAATTATTTAGGAGTTTAATTAATTTATAATGGCTTAAATATTTAGAATTTAAATTTTTTTTATGATTTTAATTGATTAAATATTTTTGAATATTTTAATATTTTTATTCATTTAAGATTTTGAATAATTTAGGAATATTATTTATTTCAAATTTTTATTTAAGTAAGATTTTGAATAATTTAATATTATTATTTATTTAGAATTTTGAATAATTTAGAAATATAATTTATGTTGGATTTTTATTTAAGTAAGATTTTGAATAATTTAGGATTATTATTTATTTTGTATTTTGAATAATTTAGAAATGTTAATTATTTCAAATTTTTATTTAAATATCATTTTGAATAATTTTAAATTTTTATTAGTTTAAGATTTTGAATAATTTAAAATTTATTTATTTCAAATTTTTGTTTAAGTAAGATTTTTGAATAATTTAGAATATTTACTTATTTAGAATTTTGAATAACTTAGGAATATTATATATTATAAATTTTTACTTAAGTAAGATTTTAAATAATTAAATTTTTTATTTATTTATAATTTGGAATAATTTAAGAATGTTATTTATTTTAGATCTTTATTAATTAAAAATATTTTTTATTTATTTTTTATTCTAATCTTATAATTTTATCAATTAAAAAAGTTAATCTATAATATCAACAAATAAATCATATTTCATTCTAAAATAATTTTAACATAAAGAATAAATTCATAATCTTATATTTTGATTAATTTAAAACAAAAATTAATCACTCACACCATCAAATCATATTTCATTTCAAATTATTTTAATCACAAGATATAATTAAATTTTATAATTTTATCAATTAAATAATTATTAATCACATCACTTAAACTCTTTCACAAATTTTTATTTTTATTTTTTTAAATTTTATTATTTCTCATCATCTTTTCATTCATCTAAAAAATTTTATTTTCTACTTTCTTACACCTCAAATCCATCTATTTCCATTTTCTCTTATCCATCTTGAAATTCATATACACCATACACCATTAAGAAAGATGCTAATGGATGCAACCATACTTATATTTAAATTTTATTTAAACGGCACGGTGCAAACTAAAACATGTTTCTCACATTTTTCTATTAAACCTTAAGATTATCAATCAAAACCATTGAAACAAAAATAAGAGCTAGCAATTGAAAGAATAATGGAAACATATATATAATGACAGAATTAAAATTCACTTTCACGTTTCAAAGTGTTAAAATTAAGCCCATGATTTCAAATTTAAAACTTGTTGCTTTATACAAAAAAGGAAACTAACATGTGAATGCATTCCCGGTCATGATTTTCTGACAACGTTAGGTACCACACCATGTATGCTCCAAAATGCATGTAAATGAACACATATAATAAATATATAATTAATGTCTTGCCACGTGAATGATGCTATGCCAAGCAATTAAATCACAATATTAAATCATAAGTATGCCATGCAATCATGCCTTAAACTTGAAGTAGGATTATGCCATGCAATTACACCTAATGATTATGAATGTTCTACTAATGCATTGATAATTATAATATAAAAGCTAGACCCCCACGCAAAAAGAAAGCATGCAAGAGTTACCAAATCAGCTTTTTTTCCATTCTCCTCAAAATATTTCCATTATAAGTAAATCGTGTTAAGTTGACACGATTTTATTATGAAAAATTTATGAAATTGTGGTATTATGGTATGATTTTAAAAATTTAACTGAAATCGTAGGACGATTTTAATGAATACCTAAAATCGTATTATAATGACAATTTATAATGACATAATTTCTCTGTAATAAAATCGTATCAACTTGACATAATTTATCTATAATGAAAATTAAAGAAAAATTACCATTTTGAAAATGTTGAAAAAAAATTACACCAGAATAAAAAAAAAAACCTCAAATCAGCTGTATCTTTCAAAGCCACATGTATTTTTCCTATCAATTCCATTTCCAAACACTTCACAACCATTCCCAAACACCAACCAATGTATTTTCCGTTGGAAGCAGCCTAAAGGCACAATGAGTTGTTGCAGCAACGCACCCATAACCTCTGTGAATTCTAGCAGTGCACCCTCAACACAAACAGAAAGCACTTTTAATTTAATTTAGTTTTTTATTTTATATTTTTAAAATTTTCTTTTTTCCTTTTTATTTTTTTAGAAACAAACTTTGTTTATCTAAACGAAATTGGGTACCGATAGAAACATTCGACTACTTCTCCGACGAATTAATACCAAGAACATGAAACACCTTAAATTTTATTATAATTAGATTTTGAAAGTAGGTACTATTTTTTCTACTTAATATTTTTCTTTCGAGGTTTTTGGATGAGGAGATTTTAACGAGATACATAAATAAATTGTGTTAACCTATTATATCTTATTATATCTTAGTTCTACATTTACGTGAAAAATGAAAATATCTCACTGAAGAAAGTTTCACTTAAAGTGATCCTTCCCATGTAAACTTACTCAAGAAATTTTATGTAGAAATAACTAAATAAATAGGTCCTTCACTACAATCAATTCTAAGATATCAAGCAGGATTTTGCATATTATTGAGTTATTAGACATTTTTATTGATTCAATACATTACACGATCTCATATTTAATACTTATTAAATTGTTTTTTATAATAACAAAATTGAATTTAGATTTAAATTATTTATTTTAATATCCTTTCGTACCTCAAAGAAAAGTACATTTCAAAATAATATAATTTATTTAGATATCAGTTAGGTTAGAAAAGAAGACATATTTTTATGGGACCATCTTAATAAATATAAACTTTACTTCAATTAGTAAATAATATATTTTAATTAAAAATAGTTTAATATCGATGTATAGACAATCTAAAAGCATGTTAATTGATCAAGAAATTTGTAGATAAAAATAACACCTTTTTTTTATAACTTTCAACTTCTTTGTTCCTAGACAGGGAAAATATGTTTGAGGGGGGTTTTATGAAATTTGGTATAAACAAATAATTAAAAAAATCATACAATAAAAAAACAAACAATTATGTGGATATTTCGTTTTCCTTATCAACTTTAAAACAATTTTAATTTAAAAGATTAGGCAAATAAAATACTTTCTTATGTTTATTATAATTTATTAAAAACTTGAAATATCGATAAAATAGTTTATTTACGATCACACTATCTTTATGTTTATTTTTATGCAAGATAATTGAATTTTAAGATAAATATGCATATAAAATTGGTATATTATGCATGATAATTTTTTTAGGAGAAATTAATACAGGAGGGAAAACTGAATGAAATAAAACAACAGTGAAATTAAGAACTAGAAAAACTATAGAACTAGAAAATGATTTAAACAAGTTACATGGTAAAGAACTTGATAACTAGAAAAAGAGAAGTATAAGAGTTAAACTCAAGAAAAAAAAAAAAAA
>Ga0209700_100290_pt1 | contig 89352 bp, 49 predicted proteins | sample SiratroredBW_FD_187528 | JGI IMG/M metagenome (GOLD analysis project Ga0209700, IMG submission 187528) | Root nodule microbial communities of legume samples collected from California, USA - Siratro red BW (SPAdes) (version 2) | ecosystem: Host-associated > Plants > Roots > Nodule | place: USA... | reverse complement strand
ATATAATATATATATATATATATATATATATATATATATATATATAGTTCATATTTTATAACAATATATGTATTTGTTCAATAATATTTTATACTCTTCTTCACTTGTTATATAAATTTCTCATCAATATATTATTTATAAATTGTTATTACTATTATTTAATTTGTATGTTAACATTACACCTTGGATATGTCAAGAAATGTAGTTATAGTTTGCTAATTTACTCATTATAAAAAATAAGTGGGGATATGTTAGCACACTCCATACCATTTGCTAACTTGAAAACATTTACTTTTAGGAGTAAGTAAATTACACCTTGAGGGCATTTTAAGAACTCTGTTGTTATAAATTGTGTAACTTAATTCTTCTGAAAGACAAGTAGGTGTAAGTTAGCAAATCTCATTACAACCCTCCGCAACAATATCATGATAGCAGGGCTGTGGCTTGGAAAGGAGAAGTCCAGTCGCACACCATTCAGAGGTTAGAGGAGTTGCAAATGGTAAGGAAATTGCTTACCATGGCAAAAAAGTAGGGTTTTCTTTACCTGGTTGGGATTTATGATTCCACGATTGAACATGGCAAATCACAATCTCACTTTACAGCAACCTTGAATACAACCTAGCTTGCTTGAGGGTGCTTGACTCATAAAACCATGCAATCTTACAAGTTAGATTGTGATTTTAACAGCACTGCTAGAGGGTCAATTACTTGTTGATAATTTCCTCATTATCAGAGTATCAAACTGCTATAATTTTAACCTCTTCATCACTATGCTTGATGAACAAGCTTGCTAAAATAATACGTAGGCTTACAAGTCACAATTTTAGAAAACAGCAAAACATGTGAAAGGAAAATATTAACAGAAAGAATTAGGGAAAGAAAATAAATTGCAGGTCATGTTGGGGGGAGGGGGATTACAAACTGCATGAGAATCAAACGCTTACCTTCAATGCCACCAACATATGTTTCAAGAAAAGTTTATTTTCATCTCCATTAAGCCTTTGTTTACTAAGTGAGATGAGAGACGAAAACCATGAAAATAAAGAACAGTGTTTCACTAGATGACGGATCATCTCATGTGATTTAACAGATTTCTTTATCACCTGCAGAATAAATAACAAAGGCTCACATTATATTGGTAGAGGAAAAGGACAAGGATATGGACAAGGAAGTAGTCACACAAGAAAAAAAGCATATTTCATCGTACTGCAAAGCATGAGGTATGAGTGTGGGTAAACAATTTATTAAGCAGTAGTCAGTAAGCACAAGCACAAGTAAGCTCGTGAATTGGCCATTTCTTAAAGGAGAAGCATCAGTTAGATGCATTTTTCCAAGCTAGGTAAAAAAACTCCTTGAAATGCATGTCACCACAGCTATTCAGCTGATAACACAAATTAATGTGATTCTGGTATGCCCCTCATGTTAATACCTAATAAACTCAAAAGGTGAACATTGGACTAGCTGGAGAGTACCAGAGCATTGTGCTAAAGATCACAAGTATTTTAAGGTTCAAACTTAATAAACCCAAAAATTTCTCCCTGGCAAATACATTAGTTTTTCTTGGTAGAAGAAACTCGTCCATTCTTTAGACTGCCAAGCTGCTAGATAAACATGTACATTATCTTCAAACTTCAACACGTTTTGTGACAGTTGCATGTCTCCAACTTAATTGGAACAGTATAAAAATTTTGTAGAAACAGCATCCGAATATCACTACAGATATAAGTTTTGAGCTTTGAGTAATGAATTGTTTAACTACGGATTCAAACCAAAACAATTCAACAAATAAAAATGGCACCTAATTTGTGATTTGATTCACAATACGACAACCAAGCTAAACGATGAAAACAGGCTGAGTAGAAACACAGCTTTGAGTACAGTAATGCATACCCCAGAAGGAGATATAAACATACTCTCACACTACAAGTTGAAGTACAACTATAGACAGACAGGAAAAGAATAAAACAAATTTTAAGAATTTATTTACCTCAATAATCAGGTTCTTTGACTCAAAATCAGAAAGAGGACAGACATAAAAGCTCATTAGGGTCCCAAGGATGGAGTTCTTGATATATATCATGGCATCATCATCTGAGTTCAGCCCTGCACATACTAGCCGAAGGATCCAAGACCTCTCTGCTTTAAAATTGACAGAGGTGCTCCAAAAGAAGTTATCAAACATAGGGATAACCTACAAAATTGAAGCAAATGGAACATAAAACTAAATTACTTTTCAAAACAAAGCAAAAAATTTCATGTAAAAAAAGAAACTCAACAACTTACGAAAGAAATTGCAATGACATACCCTCATATTTAACTTAGAAGAGTGTATCAAAAATGTACTTATAGAAGCATAATGATCATTTGTTGGATCTAACAATACACACGATGCCTCCGCAGCAAACAAAGAAATAACTGAAGGGATTCTTTGCCATGGCTCTTCTATACTATTTTGAACAGAATTTAATAGAAGTCGAAGTCCCATTACATCCTTTCTCTTTTGGCATTTCTGCAAGACATTTTTATTGTTAATCAACAATTATCTTTCAACAAGGAATATATGCATATACACAAAAGAAAAAAACAGAAAAGCAATTATGAATACAGTATAAAACTTGAATTCCATAGAAGCCTATTCAATAATGTTGTATTCTCTAGTGCACCATTAAGAGAGCACTGAAGCTACAGATCAGCCCCTGGAAAATGCCCAAGCCCAACAATACAACAAATATTCATTTCGGCCCTGGTTTGCCAAAGGCATGGGCTTCTAGGCAATGGTTTAGAGGCTTCCACAAGCTTACTTACAGTCTCATAAGATTCTCTAGCTGAACTTTCCCAACAAGCTTTTTTTGGACAAAATTAAAAGAAACAGCAAAGTTGTCTAATTTTTGTTTCCATTGGAGATGTCACATAGTGTTGGGTGTGGTGGATACAATACAAGTGATTAATGGATCTAGGATAGGTTCGGATGTCATCTTACCATTTTTTGTTTGGGCACTCAGCCTCATGAAACCTGTTTATAATAAGAGCACTGTCTTCCACTTATACATTTTAATTTAGTCATATTTTTAGACAATGTGGGTTTTCCAACATCCTATCATACCGAGACTAGATATCTCAAGCATGAGGTTTTCAACATTTGAAATCAATTGACAGTCCAATAATGGCTAGATAGCAAGTGATATGATAGATCTAACAAAATTCACTAGAATAATCTTTGATAACATTTTAGAATTTGGGTTTTAAACTTAATTCAATCTTGCAAAACCGCTTGTAGAGTGAAGCTTGCTCCCCACTGATATACTATATTTTGGTCATATTTCTAACTGATATAGAATCTCCACCACTTTCCATATCAGTAATAAAAGTTATCCCACTATAACATGAGCAAAATAACAGACATACTATAAACATGACCCAATGCAAAAGCACACGTAAAAGAACAAAACACCTATAAAAATAGTGACATTTTATCTAATGAACTGACCAAATACAGTAATACACCAAAAGTACACTGACATATCAAGCATCCTTGTTCTTGCCAAAAACATTTGAAATGAATCATGAGAAACTGCCGCATGGAACTGAACAGTCAACATACGAAATACAGTTGTACACAAAAACTTGCAAAAAAAGGGACAGATATTTGGCATCATTGTTCTTGCCCAAACATTTGAAATGAATCATTACAAACTGCAGGGAAATAAATAGTTATCATACCCATTTTCACAAACCCATATCAGATTATTCCATAAAAAAAAGTAGCTCCCCCATATGGAAGTGAAAGTATTAATAATACACAAAAAAGGGTAAAGTATCACTCCAATTTTGAAGAGTATGTAAAAAAAATCTGGCATTGCCATAGTTAAATTTTATAAGATGATAAAATAAGCATAAACTGATAAACCTGTTACCAACCTCCAATGCATTCTTAAATTTATCAAGAGTGACATAAGCTAATCTTCTTATCCCATCGTCCAGGGAAGACATGCTAACAAATGCTATTGCAAGTAACCCTGACCCAGCAAACTCCACAGGCTCTATATAAGCCTTTGAGAGACTATAAATTGAAAATCGCAATATAAATGCAGGATCATAACGTTCTCTGTCTTCAACATGAGAATAATATACCTGTATGGGAATTAATGAAGTTAGTTAACATAATGAGATATAAACTAGGACAGGTACAAAACTGCAAACACAGATTCAGGCAAGCAACTTAAAAACATGCTTAAACCTTTTTCCTGACAGTATCTGGTTCAATCTTGTTTGCAAAAGGTAGCTCATCCGAGATACTTCTATCAAACGGAAAATAGAGAACAGTTGACACACATATGTCAGGGTCAATTGGCAAGCTGTCTCTGTGATGGCTTCTGTACCATTCTTCAATTGTTTCTGAATCTAACTTGACATTCAGAGACAACAGGCAACTCATAGACTCAATTTGTTGCATAAGATGGTGTATCGCTAAATCAATCGAGGTGACTGTTGCACCATAAGAATGACGAAGCAGTGCATGCAGTTCTTTTAAATTTATGTTAATATCATTTCCATAATCTGAATCACTTTGGCGAGCCTTCATCCATAAGAGTATCCAAAGCATTTTAACAATTTCCAATGGTCCACTAGGAAGTACAGTTGTTAGCCCTGTCTGTTTCATCTCACTTTCACAATAGTCAGGAGAAGGAATCACAAGACATTTCAGAATGCTGGATACAGGCTTCAAAAAGGAACCTGCTGGTTTGTGTACAGAACGGAGAGTGGGGGCAAACTGAGAATGTGCCAGCAATAACTGAAGATATAAATCAAATGATACCCTTCCCTCATTAAGCTGTGATAATATAACCCGAAGAGTTTTCATTGTTGTAAAATCACAAAACCTATAGAGAAGAGCAGATCTGATTAATTGCTCAAGGAAGGAAATGGATTGCAACTGAATAAGATCATTTTGCATTTTCCCAACCAATTCCAAAATACCCTTCAACAAAAACCCTTCCATGTGATTATATAGCAATGAAATATCTGTGCCTTTTGCAGTTCTACATTGATCAGAGGCTAAAGAAAATTTCTTCACAATAAACTGCCAAATGTCCACCAAGGTATTTATGAAACGTATCCTAGATCTTCCCATTTTGCTTTGCATTTTCACAGAAACATCTTTCAAACCCTCACCTGCTTCTTCATGAAACAATAATATTTTACAAAGTGATATCTTCGCAACAACACGATTGATAACGTTCAAAGACTGATGTGGAGAATAGCTATCAATAACTTGACTCTCACAGTCTATCAGGTCATCGTGTGAAGCAAGTTTTGGGCAAATGGATTTAAATAAATTTAATCGCTTTTTCAGTTTTGTTGAAAACCCATTAAGAGCAAAGTGATACTGCAACATATGAATTGATTTCCCAAGAAGACTGCGATCAATAAGAGACAGAAGTTCTTGAACAGATGATGGAAATAATTCCCCATATTGTTCCTCAAATATATCTTTTGACGAAAAGCTCCTCCACTGACTGAAACCTTTTAAGAGCACTTTTGAATAAAAGTAAGGTATAGGTTCACAATCTTTGTGACTCTGCTCCCCAAATCTCTTGGAAATTAAGCTCAAGTATGACAAAGAGGCTGGTAGAAGCAGTATAAACTGATCTTCTGAAAGAGTAAGATGAGAGATATGTTCCATCCCACCAATATCATTATGTAAACTTGTATTCACTACACCCAACAATGAATGCCCAAAAACCAATGAATGCAGGGAACTCAATTCAGTAAGAATATGCAAAAATTTAGCTTTCTTAGCATTTGTCTTGTAAATGCAATGGGAAAGAATTTTCAATGGAGTAACCATTATAATTTTCCACATGATCAACAGCAAAGGATGAAAAGTTTCTTGCTGCATATGTTTCTGCGTATACAAGGCATTGACAGCTTCAAGCAAGCATCTATCAGCACTGTCTACTTCAAAACATAGAGAAAGCTCAACTACCTTGCCGTAAATCTGCTCAAAAATATCAGCTTTCATATTCTTTACATCCATCTCCCAAAACAAATCATAAGGTGCCCTGTTTTCAGATGACTGCTGAAAATAAATGGATAAAGCTCTGAAAGCATCAGCAGCTAAGGAACATCCAACAGATAACAAAGATTTCTTAATTGGCAAATCATCCGCTTCAACTCTACTGAACATCCAATCCACTAATTCAAGGAGCTCAAAAGGGGATAAAAACTGATGCAAAGTATGTAAAGTGCACAATGTTGGAATGAGAGGCATCACATCTTCAGTCAGAATGCACAGCTCAAATCTGTCTCTGACATCCAGAAACAGTTTTTTCTGAAGGCCTTTAAAATCCTTCACAAATAAACTAGCAACATCTTCAGCTGTAGACGCCCAAAGGTGGGAACTAAATAAAGACCACATGTGATCAAGAGTCATTGATAATACCTTTAGAATTGGATTACCAAATTTGTCCTCTTCGGATATTACATTTAGCATATTGAAATCATCCTCTACATTTCCATTTGCCATGTTCTGATAACTTCCCAAAGAAAAGGATAATGACATCAAAACACAGGGATGGAAAAAAACTGTTTTAATCACTTCTCTAATGTTATGTCTTGAACAAAAAAAAGAGTTTATATTGAATTCAGAACAACTTTCTGGGACCAACAATTGCACTAACAAGTTCCCTACAAGAATAACACACACATTCAGAAGTTGTTCAACTTCAGCCATTGGGTTAACTTGGTAACATAACTGCATCCGATGAGTCCAGAACAGCACAAGTTGCAGATTGGGAAGGAGCAAACAATCATTTATGGACACAGATAATTTATGCAGTAACAGCTCTTGTATTTTAGATAGCTTTGATATGTAAGGACCATTCATACACATCATTGCAGGAAATATCACATGGAAAGGAGCCTGCTTTAGAAAGATACTAAATGTAATAGCATCAGCTTCAGAAGCATCTAAAAGTTGGCTACAAGTTAGAGACTCTGGATACAATCTATGATCAGAATTCCCAACAGGAGCTGCATTTTGACTACCAATACTAAGATTTGACATGGCCATATCCAAACCAGCATAAAACATTCCAGGCCATAACTTTGAAGCATGGTGAAGAACACTATAATCAAGAAGAAGAACAGACAATAAGAGGGAGAAAGGAACTCCAACCAAGTCACCTGGAATGATCACATGCAATGGCTGATTTGTCAACATTTTACCCATACCTTCCAATATAAAGGAGGATATGAAAGCTATGGTTGTTTCAGCAACTGCATGACCAGACCCACAATTCAACAATCTATTTACACTAGCTAGCGCACTTCCCAGAGAACTATCAGGAAGGACAGATTCTTCCTTTTTAGAGATGATGCAATAATTCCGCTGGTGTAATATGCTCTCGAGAAAGTCCAACAAATCCTTCAGTGGCTTCCACTCAGGAAAGACTTCACCACATTCATAACTGCCACCAAGTCTCTCTGTCAAGTCTGCATGAACTAAAGCAGATAACAATTCAGGGTTGACCTATCAGAAACACAGATCTAACATTAGACGTGCACAAACTGCAAACAAAAAATAAGCAAAAGTCTCCAACGATGAATTATGTACCTGCGTTTGCAAGAGATACTTGACTGTACTGCAAGTGTATGATAATACAATTGATCTTTTAGGCAACGAGCAGGATCCTGACTTAGGTCGGACCACCTTTAGACACTTCTCCAGCACACATACGATAAAAGGGCTAAAATGAGGTGATAGATCTGAAAGGAAACCACCAAATCAGCAATGAAGAGCCAAAATTTTGGCAACATCAGATGGTAACATTTCTTACGAAATGAAAAAAAAAAAAAAAAAAAAAAAAAAAAAAACTAGTAGATACTATGACCATAGAAAATGATATTATGCATATTTCATAACTCTACAGCATAGCTCTACAGAAAGATAATGATCCTATGAATTTATAGAGCCAGATCAAAAACTTACGCAGTAGAACAGCATATGATAAACGTGATTTTGGAGTTAATTGAATACAAAGAATTAAAATACGAGAATATGGAACTGATTACCTGTACTGCCTTCCAAAATATGGGCATGACTCATAATAATATTCCAATATTTAACTAAATTATTCCCAAGTGTTGAAACAGCGTCACACAAGAATGATATGACAAACAAAGTAAGACTCTGTAATGCATCAACCTCCAAGATTTTGACAGGGGGTTTCTTTCCACGATAACCTGGTAAAAATAAAAACCATGCTTCTATCTCATGAAGGTTCCCGTCAAAACCTCCAGTACTGAACATAGCTGCCAAGGCCAGCCTGTATGCCAGATCCCGTGTTTCATTGTATGGTGAAAACATTAACAATTTAATGAATGGTTGCAGGTATTTGTACAACATGGGTGGTGTTCTTAAAGGAATTTCATTGTCAGGACACCATTCAATGTATTCCGCAAGCAAAGACAACACTGAGACCTGCAGATGACTTGCTAATTCCAATGGACTTTTGAGAAGACTCTTGAAAGTTTCAAAAGAATTATCCAAAGTGAAAGGCAGAACGCGCTGCAGAGGAAAAACAGAAAAGGAATATAAGATAACATCATTTATAATTGAATAACTAGGAAAAAAATATATAAATTTCTAGAAATAAAGTAACAAGTACACCAGATTTCCTTTCCTCCGTTAGGATTGTGAAACAGTAGGCTGTGTTAGAAAGAGTGCCTCTCCAAATTTTATAATTTTCAATAAACTTTAATCAATAGTAAATTATGTTAGAAAGAGTGTGTTGCTAACAGTCCTCTCATTGCCAAACACCACAAAATAAGAACGTTTAGAGTTCAACTAAGGCAGTCAATTTAAACAAATGATGCACCAAGTACAGTGAGCAAAAGGATAGAATATAAAAAGGCACTCAAGAGAAGAAAACATCATAGGAGACTTTTACTTTGTGAAAAAAGAAAAGGCATTTACATTTTTTTGAGAAAAAAAAATGAGATAACTATAAGGCATGCCAAACACCCCTAAATAATTATAATTTATTAGGTCTTCAGAGAAATACAACTTAAACTGGTTTAATCAGGACTATTTGGTGATAATGGAAATGAGGATGCTCAAGCCAATACAATCACCGAGACACCAACAAGGAGTTTCAAACAGAAAGAAGAATAAAGACACAATCTCAATGATGTTTACAGTTTCTGATGGATAAAGTGAGAGAGTTAAAGTGAGGTCTGTAAAATCAACAAACTAACGTGTAGAAAATCAGCTTTTTGTTACCATTATGGCTATGAGTATCTGTGGAGCCAATAAAAATTCGGGAATACTAAAATCCACATTACTTGTGGACAGTCAGACGAACTCTTATTTAGGAGTTCAATCCTAGTAAAACACATCACAGGCATCCAAGAATATGCTAAAATGCAACACACTCAACGATACACTGTTATAAGACATCATTGCTCCTAGAATAAGTGAAAAGAGTGAGGCATATGTCAACAGTCATTACAGCTCAAACGCTAAATTGGTAGGGAAAAGACCAAAAAACTAGTTTGTCTCTAAATCATTAAAGGAGATATATAAAGCAATGATATATCTCATTGAAGCAATTGAGTTCCCAGTGCACAGAGACAAATTCATTAAAAGTTCTTGAAATAAGCAACACTCTTCTACAACCATCAAAGAAACTAGAGGATCAATCCACCATCAAAACTCAAAAAGATACAAGTTATTACTTAAAATATCCTTAATTAAGTAAATCAAACGACATAGCACTACAGAAACCTACGAAATACCAAAATGCTAAACAGAAATTTGTCTAAATGAACTCCTAATAATATAATTCAGTAGAAGTATTTAAGTTTGCCTTCTATTTTGGTTTGATCACGAGCTATTTTTCTGTTTACTTAACAGTATTAGTGACACCCAATAGCTTGAATAAAATACGATTGAAAAAAATTGAACATACACGATAATATCTGAGAACATCAAGAAGTTTAGAAAGTAGGTATGAGTCCACGTCTGTCCATGTGCCAATATCTATGGAATGGAGGTCCACACCCCAAATTTCCCCTATGATATTCATGAGATCCACTTCTTCATCCAAAGTATCTGCTCTTAGTCCAATATCAACTGCTTCACTGTTGTCAGTCAAATCAATATCAGGAGTAGAACTTATCCCAGCAACAACTATATCTATATCACCACTCTCTGAAGTGTCCAGTTTTAACTTCTTTCTCCTACCGCTGTTATCTTCATCATGGAATGAATTTCTCTTCAAAGTGGTGTTACAGCCTTCAGAACTGGCATCTAAACAGGAAAGTAGATTTAATAAAACCTGCAGATCAGGAAGAAAAGCTTGAACATAATTCTGAATTTCATCCTTGATAAACATCATATGCTGCATGAATGGATTGTTGGAACTAGAATTATGGTTCAAACCACCAAAAAGAGAGTCCAGCAATTTCAGTAACTCTAGAAGAAGCCTTAGAGTACCATGTTTCACATAAGGTTCAGTGTGAGGCAAACCCTTATTAAACACAGGCCTGCTGAATGGACGGGGAAACAGGCACTTCACAATACTGTGTAAATCCATTGTATCTAACAACTGCCCTGGACCATTTGATTGAAAATTTGCAAATTCCTTAGAAATGCCATTACCAACCAACGAAACCAATTGAGCTGCCACAGATATTGCAGGAATCCTGAAAAAAAATATATCAGACACCATCCAAAAACAGGGTATGAATCAAAAAAAAGAAAAATAAACATATCAAAGAATCGCTAGCAACACCATCTTCTAACTCTCTTTTAAATACACTACCATTGTGCAAATTCTAATGCTAGACGATAGGATAAATTATTAGAAGTCTCAGACCACCACACATGCATGGTCTCAACCAATCTCTACGTGAAACAAAGTCAACTATTTTAATTTATGGAAAATGAAGAATAACACTCAATGACGTATTATGTGGAGATTGATTGAGACTATGATAGTCCCACACCATGTAATAATTTCTGCTACCATACGGTTGGCTGATCCGTTTTCAGTTTTCATCTAATATTTTGGGAGACTATTTAAATAGAGTCAATTATTGTATTGCTAACATGGTAACATTACTCATACTCATGCACATAACATAACAAATAACACAACAACAACAACAACAAAATTCAGGTAAACAATTCTAACCATGAAGAAGACTTGAAATTTTCAATGTTGTATGGAAACTCCTTCAAATACAACAATCCAAAAGAACCCTTGGCCTCAACAATAGCCAAAAGCAAGTTCCTATGATGTTGAACCTCCGTCACCCGCAGCTTCTTCATGAGGTCCAAGACCCTCTTAGTATTGCCCCTCAACCGCATTTTCGAATCCGGCATCAAACCATTACACGGATCAGTACAAACCTTAATAAGCACCCCAAAAGCAACCTCAGCAGCATCACCACCACTCTCCCTTCCACAAACCTCAACCAACTGCTCCAACGTGGCACTCCCAAACAACACACTCCGAAGCGGCGGCGGGACTAACGACTCCACAACAAGAACCCTATCTCTCAACACCGTTAACACAAACACTACAGTCTCGTCATCATCCCCTCCCAACCCTCTCAGAACGCCAGAATACATCTCTCTCTGCTGCAAAATCCACCTCAACAGCCCGGGCTTCCCGACCTCCAAAAACGACATCGCGAATCCAACAAACGACTTCCGCAGCACCCCTACCCTCGCCTCCGGCCTCCTCTTCCGATGCTCCGACGCGATCCTCCCGAACTCCGCCAGCTTAAAATCGAAGCTCTTCGAGACCTCCGACGCCAAGCTCGCGCCACGCCGCACAATCGACGCCACGAGCAATAGCGCCGCCTTCTGCCGGCGCCACTCCTTGCTGTTCACCTCCTTATGGATATCACTCAACCGTTCGGAAACCAGTAACCGTGCGAATTTATCCAAGTCTTTGCTCAAGCTCACGCTCTCCGCGTCGCTAGGGTTGTACTTACCTTCACTGTGGTTGAAAATCGCGGAGATTAGGTCGAACACGTAGTTCATGCCTTGCTTTCCTTCACGAAGCTTCCACGCCTCGAGAAGTTCCGAGCACTTCGGGGAACCACGCACGTACTGTCGGAGTAGGTCGCCGCCGTTCGCAGACTTCAGAAGCTTCGTAAACTCTTTTGCGCCGTCGGAGCATAGCTTTATCTCGAGCGAGGTGATTCGATGAAGCAGTTCCTGCAGTTTCGCTTCGTGGCTGACTATGCCCTGGAATGTCGGAACCACAGCAGGTTCCGCCATGGACGCGGCGGCGGCGGACGGCGGAGTGATGGAGGTTAGAGCACCACTCTAACGTATAGTGTTGTGCACTTTGTGACTGTTTTGCGCGGAAACGACGTAGGTTAAACCCTGACATACATAACCGACGTCGTTTAACCTCGTTATTTAAATGCAGTTTAATAAAATGGGAAAAATTATTAACAAAATGGAAAATTAAAATATCAAATTTTTATTAAAGTGAATGTTACATTTAATTATAAAATATGTTGGATTCAACTCAAACCAGATTTATTATACACGTGTATATATTTTATTTATAATTTTATGATATTATTTATACTTATGTTATTGTTTTTATAGATATATAAAATTATAGCATAACTTGTACTTATTTTTTTTCAAATATATTTAATTAGAAATATTTTTGTAACTAGTTGAGTTAACATTGATAAATATAATTACCAAATTGTGTAAATTTATTTTAATATAAATATTCAAAAATTATACTACTATAAATACATGTCACGTGTATTTTCTAGCTGGAAATAATCATGCTTGAAGTGCACTGTGTTGCTAGAATGATAAAAAAAAATCTGAAAATATGTATGTGGTATTTGTAGTAGTAGATTTACGATGACTTATAAGCAAGATGTTCGATATTTTAAATAGTTTTTTTTTTCTTTTATCCTATTATTTGTATAGATGATTGTGTTTTCAAAATTATTTTTCAACAAGCATGTTTTTAGATTTTCTAAAACAAAGCATATTTTGGCCATTTTTCTTTTCACAGCTTTAACCTTTTTTAATCTCTGTTTGTATATTAAATTATAATATTTTTATGAAATTTGATTAAAATTTTAAAAGACGTATATTACATACAAAATTGTTTACCATTTATCTAAAATATAATATAATTTATGTCTTTTTAATGTTATTATTTATAAACAAATATTTTTTTCCAAAAACAATACTTTTAATATATGATAAAATATTAGGAAATCTTAATAATTGAAGTTTTAGAATAAAATGAGTCTTGGAAAATTTATGAAAACTCCAAAATAAAATTTTGCTCTTTTTGAGATTATAATAAATCTAATACAAAGTCTATTGAAATTAGTTGACCCTTTTACAAATAATGTAATTTTTATAAAATTTTTGCATATCATGTTTCATGTGAGAGGCAAAAAAAAATTCACCTGAAGTGTTAAAGGTTTTTTATTCCTAAAATATGTTATTAATTCCCTCTCATATGTTATTAAGAGTGTGTTTTTTTTTTAAATTTGTACTATTTAAGTGAATGGATTTCCAAGAGGAACCGTTATTTGTTTCTAATAATTTGCAAAGAAAATAGAGAGTAGATTTGTAAGACATGGTTGTCTCACGTTCCTAACTTCAAGGAAAAAATTAAAGGAAAAAGTCACATAAGTAGTGAACCAAGTATGAATTTAACCTTCCTTTCACTCTTCAGCTCATATGTGAGAATGGTGCGTGCAGTTTAAATTGAGTCGTGACAAGGACAGTAGATTGTGTGTTAGCTGCTTTAAGAACTTGAAAGATAAAATAATCAATTACCTATTCATACAATCAATTATATGTTATTTTCGTAACTCATAATCCATTTTAAGATAAATGTATAAACTATTATATATATATATATATATATATATATGTATGTATATATATAATCAATTATATAATATAATATTAAATATTAGATAAATTTATATAGTAAAAATATTTAATAATAATATAATTATAATATAATAAAAATTATATGCTTTTTATTTTTTTAATTTAATTTTAAACAATTATATGTATTAAAAAAATTAATCGTATTTAATTTAAATTATTTTTAATCATGAGAGTAAATTTATTCTTATAATTTTATTAATTAAAAAAAATAAAATATCAACCACACGTATCACATCCTTTACAAACTTTCACAAGTTTTTTTCTTAAATCATTTCAAATCTCACCATATTTTTCTTAAAAAAAAAAAAAAAACTGACTTTTCACGTATTTTTATTTTAAATCCACTCAAATTCATCTTTAAAAGCAAACACACTCTAAAAGATCTCTAATAAAACATTTAAACACATACGATCTTTTCTCTTTAAACAAATAAATATTGTACCTAAAATACTTATTGGTACTAAAATTTGTGCAACCAGAAAATTTCAACAAATTTAGAATCATGTGGTAACATTTATTTTAAAAAATCAAGACCAACTAAATTTTTTTTCAATAATAGAAACCAACAGATGTCTTCTTGTCTTCTAGACAAAGCATTAACCACAATACTTTGTTTCCTTTTTTATGCTTTATGACATGTAAAAATTGTTCTAAAAACATTTGACATATTTTTTTATATAATTTTGATTAACCTCTTAAGTACTTTAAAGATCCATTATCACTATGAATCACAAATTTGTTTAGGTAAAAGATAGTGATGCCAAATTTGTAATGCTCTCGCAAAGGCATCAAATTCCTTAGTGTTGGGAGAATTTGAGGGGGAAACCTCACAAGAATGAGAAATGAGTCAAACCACATAAGGGAATGACACCTCCCCAAAAACTCCGTCAGGAAGACTTTCGATACAAGGTCAAGTTGTACTCGTCCAAGCCGCAAACCATCAGCTCTGATACCACTTGTTGGGAGAATCCGAGGGGGGAAAACCGGGGAGATCTCACAAGAATGAGACAAGAGCCTACCTATATAAGGGAATGCGTCACCTTCAACCCAAAACCTTAAGGCATTAGGTTTGTGGGTCTTCTTTCTTATATGTTGCTCAACTTTCTCATTCATACCCAATGTGGGACTTAGACTCACTCTTGGATACCTAACACTTAGCATAACTAGGATAATTTAGGGTGATCCTGTTTAACTCCTTATTAAAATAAGCATTTGGATTACCTTTTGTATCAAAACAAGTCATATACCCACATTAGATTCAATTTTAAAAGATTTTGCAAAGTTTGGTAATGTAAAAAGGGGAACATTAGTCAATATATGCTTAAGACCATCAAATACTTTTTCTTGTTTTTCTTCCCATTTAAACCCAACATTTCTTTTTTAACAATCTCATTTAGAGGTGTTGCCAATATGCTAAAATTCCTTACCAATCTCATAAAAACTAGTTAGGTCATGAAAGTTTCTAACCTCACTCAAATTTTTAGGGATGGATCATTCTTGGATAGCCTTCACTCTTTCATGATATACTTGAATCCCTTTGTCACTTACCACAAAACCTAATAATGTAATTTGTTCAATATAAAATGTGCATTTCTCAATATTAACATGCAACATTTTCTTTGTAAGCACACTCAAAACAACGAACAAATGTTCCACGTGTAATTCTAAATTAGTGTTATAGATCAAGATGTCATCAAATTAGACCATAACAAATTTGAGTAAAAAATTATCTCAAACATATGGTTTATTAATCTAATAAAACTTTTAGGACATTAGTTATATCCCAAATGGCATCACAAACCACTCATACAATCCATATTTTTTAAAGGCAAACTTTCATTCACCCCCTGTCCTAATTTGATGTAACCACTTCTTAAGTCAATTTCTGAAAATATATAAGCACTGAGTATAACCAATAATAAGGTGTCTATACTTGATGGTTATGTTATTTACAATTTGTGCACATCCTCCAAAAACCATTCTTTTTAAGCAGCAAAATGACTATAACATGACTCATGCTCTCTTAAACCTATATTTTGTTCATCAATTTTTCAACTTGAGTTTGGATCTCTTGTATCTCGTAAGGGTTGGCAAAGATACGATATATGGTGCTTCTATATGGTATTCAATTACCCTTAGAGGTGGGAATCCTTTGGGTATTTCATTTCGAAACACATCATTGAACTCCTGCAAAAGAGAATCAACATTAGGAGGAAGATTAATTTGATTAGAATGGTCAACAATCAAAGTGTTTATGCAATAAAGTAAATAGAGAGGTTTGCTAGAAAGTAGCAATTTTTCGCTTCATTTACTTTCACTAGTCCACTTATCTTTCTTTCACGTGTTTCTCTTTTTAGGTGTTTCACTCTTACTTGTTTTTCTGTTTTACCCTCTTTTTTCTCTTGTAACTTCCTTTATATTTTCATTTGATCCTCACACACCTCTCTTAGAGATAAGGGTTTGAGATTATCTTCTTAATTTGTGCATGAAAGAGATTTTATTGGTGAAGCCACCATGAATGGATTTGGTGTCAAACTGTCATGGTGTCCTTGAAAGAATGTGAGTTGTCTCCATTGGAACCACATGACACATACCTTGTCATTATATTGTTGTATAGATAAGTTCACCTCCACTTACTTGTTCATTGTCATCTTCACTAAACCATTGAAGTTTAGATGGCTTTGGGTAGGATTTTGTCTCCAAATTCAATTTGGTAACCAATTTTGAGCCAGCTACATTGGTGTAACTTCCTTTATCAATAATAAATAGACATATTTTTCCTTGAATAAAACATATAGTATGGAAAATATTTTTCTCTTTGAATTTGGTCCAAAGCTTGCATTTTACTTCCCATAAGCCTCTTAATCATTAACAAATCACCCTCTAATGCATTCAGTTCCACCTATGCCCCTTCCTTATCTTCTTTACTTGAAGGTTCACTATCTATTTCTCCATTTGTCAATATGACTATATTTTTTTTTTGTTGGAAATTCTAAATCACAATGTCATCTTTTCCAAGTATTTGAAAATTTTACCTCACTCGTCTTCTATTTTGGTGGTAAGTTATTATAACTATTATTTGACTCCCCATGTGAAGATGTGGTTAAACTTAAGTGGATCCCTTTATCCTTCATAATCTTATCCCTCCAATTGGAAGTTTTATTATTGTTAGAACTCCTCTTTGTGGTTCCCTTCCACTTTATTTGTTGCTTTACTCCAATGTGAAGCAAATCTTCCATTTCAACACACTCTTAAAACTCCATAACATCCATAATATCATGGTTCAATCCATTTAGAGTGGTTGCTTCATTTTCTTCATTCATCCAGACTCTAATTATAATCACCTACGTTTCCTTAAAGTACTCTTTCACACTTCTATTTTCTTGAGTCACTATTTGAAGTTTGAGTTGCAAACCCCTATTATAACTTGATGGAATATATCTTTTTCTCATAATGACTTTCATTTCAATCCAAGAGTCCATCATAAGTTATTCATTTCTAGTCCTTTCCCTTTAGTATTTATTCCACCAAGTTAAGGCATAATCTAAATATTCAGTTGCTACCAATTTCATCATTTGCTCCTCATTATAGTCATTGCAAGTAAGCATATGTTCTACTTTAAGTTTCCACTCAAAGTAAGGTTCAAGATTTATCTTCCCTTTAAATGTGAAAATATTTAATTTAATCCCGTCAAATTTGAGTTGTCTTTGTTCTCTCTCGCTTCATGATGTCCATCACTTTATTGTTTCATTAATCTTTCTAAATGTTAAGTCAAGATTTTGCATTATTTGCGAATGTCTAATATTTAACATTTTTCTTAGCACACTAGTAAACATATTATAAAAACAATAAATATAGGTCTCACAACATTTTTTCACTTGTTTACACTCCACACTTATGATTTACGCAACTTTTTTAAAATGAAAACAAAAAACTTAGTACATTTGAAACTTAAAAACTTTTCAGTAAGCGCTAAAACAAGATAAAATATATAGTTCATATCTTTTTTATAAATGAATAAAGGAAAAATACAATTTCCATATTATGAATTTTCTTTTTTAAGAAAATGCTATTAGAGTTAGTTATACATTTTTTTAATGTTACAATTTACGCTACTTTTTAACATTATTAAAAAATTTAGAAGTACACTTAAATATGTTATTGAAATTTATGATTTTCATTAATATAGTTACATATTTTGAATCAGAATAAAATAATATACAAATAATCTTTTAGAAGTTATTGAAAATATTTTTTCATTATAAATTAATTACTTAAGTAATATAAAATTTAATTTTAAATAAATTTTATTATTATTTTCAATTTTATAAATAATTTATTTATATTAAATCGTATATCAAATTTAATTCATATTAAATCAAATATCAATTTTAATAAAGGATATTTTATTCATTTATTATATTATTCATTTTTTGTCAAATCTACTACAATTTTTTTCACTTATCTTTATTTCTTAATTTAAAGAATTTCACTTTCTATTTTTTTTTCTCTTCTTTTCTTTTCCTCTCTTCCTCCAATCCAATTCGGAGAAAGAATTAAGAAAACACATACGGTGGCTTAAAATTGAGACTAGTTCTTAAAAAATAAAAATTAATTTCCAATACTAACAATGTCTTCGTAACATTATAACTTAAACTAATATTTAATCATAATGAATAATCTTTTAGCAAAAATAAAAATTTATAAAGGTGTTAGTCTTACAAGATTTAATATTGAATCAAACCTTGCAAATTTTTTTTCTTTACGCAGCCAATAAAGATTTAACCGACAAGTGATACAATCACTACCATACTACAACATTGAAAAAAAGAACAAGAATGAAAGCAAGATACAAACGCGATTCCAGATCGAACCTAGTAACAGTAACAATATCATGTGGCAATGCTGAAAAATGTTTAATTGCTAATGCCATATAAGATTTTCTAGCAAAAAAAAAAATGAGTTATTCATCACACGTTTTGCCTTAAATTATCACCCACAATGGTGAATAACTCTTTGAATTATATGATTATGGGAGTGCAGGAAGAAAAAGTTATAGATAAATTTTTTCTCCACTTCCATACCTTATTCCTGTACCTCTATAAAAAAAATTAATTCATAAAGTATTCATGTTAAAATGACTAAAAAAATAACAATTAGATGTCATTTTCAAAACAGAATGAGAACTGAATGAAACTCATCCGATTGTTGAACTCTCTAATCGACCCAAGTCATCGTTAGCTGTCAACAGCCATCCAATCAATAAATTAATTATTCTAATCAAAAATATCACTTACAAATTGCTAATAAACATCAATAATTATTTATCTAAAATTTATTTGAAGCTTTAATTTAAAATTTAAACAGTGAACGGCAAAATAATAAATGACAGATGAGAGCTATAAAGATAAAGGAATAGAAGACAATACTGACTGATAAAGGAATAGAAGACAATAATGACTTTTCTATTTTTAAAGTAAGAACATATAGGTAATTTTATATTCCCTGTGTAGATGAAAGTTCTATACTTGATGTACCAATGGGCCCAGTCTTCTTATGCCTATATTCGATAATTGCTTCCAGCACTCCATCAATTGTTGCACCCACCAATTTTCGAAAATGACAATTATGTCTTTGTCAGTTTTCGGGAGTTGAGTAACGATTTCAAAAAGTATTTTTTTTATAATATATTTTGATAATACATTTTTAAAATATATTCTGAAAAAAAATTTCAGAAATTGTTTTTCAAAAATATGTTTTAAAATTTTCATTTCGAAAATATGTTTTAGAATAACTATTTTGGAACATTTTTTTTACGCGAAATCTTATTTCAAAAAAATATTTTAGGAAGATTTTCATAATTTATTTTTTGAAATGTAAAAAAACAATGCATCTATATTTCGAAATCGAACCTTTGACTATTGCAAACCGTTGTGGTTTGCCCTAAACCACCGCAGTTCAACTTTTCAACAATATCAAACAAAAACCTAATCAAAGTAAGCATTTTTTTCCAAACCAACCCTAAATCAAAACTAAATAAAATTTCCCAACTTCAAAAAAATAAATAACCAAATAAGATGAGAACCCACCTATAAAGATTATCACACTACATTTTCCTATCAGAAATGGGGTGCAAGAAGTAAATGTAAATGGTAGGGTGCAAGAAGCAACTACCTAGTTATATTCACATTTCTTTGACTAAGCAAGTCAAATTCATTTTTCTTTTCTGTCAATAACTTCTAGAGCTAATTGTTGAGAGACTAATTCTTTTTGAATGGTGGCTGATTAAACACAAATTTCTCCACAATTTCTGGACATGTTGCCCTTAGATCTAAACTAAGTTTTTTGACATGTTGGCTATGGTATAAAAGTTAAAATCTTTGGCTTAAATCATAATTGGATTTGAAAATAGCTTTTCATATTTGTACATAATATAATTTTCTCAACCATGCTCATTGGAATAAGAAAGTAGTAACGAAGTAAATTATGCTTCATCTATTTTCATGAATGAATGATATTTAAGAATATTTTTGTTAAAGCAAGAGAATATTTAGTTATTAAAGAGAATATTTAGTTGTGTATAATTAAAACTCTTCTAGGGAAAGTTCTTTTATAGTTTCTTATTTATGATGATTTAGGTCATTTTAAAAAACATAAAATAATAATACATTTTGATTGTGTAAGTTGATCTCTAATAAATTGATAGTACAATTATTATCATCAGCCTTATGAATATACAAATTTTGTTGGACATCGTAACATTTGGTGTTGGTAAAAAATAATTTTATTTTGAAATTAAAAAATATTTTTTTTTATCAAAAATGTTTAATTTAGGGGAAAATAAGATTTTTTTCTCTAACTTGTTTTAAATTTTAAAACAAGCAATTTCATTTTACCTTTCAACGTTTACGAAAAATCGTACTTTAACCTTATTCGTTTCTCACTTTGAAAAATTATTATACTACATTTCTCTAATCATTATTATTTTAGGTGTTGATTACACTTCTTTCTCTTTCATTTGAGTCTTTCAATCGCTAACAAATTAATTAATTAAAATTCTTTGAGGTTTTTCATTTAGATTCGTTCATAATAACTTATTATACATTATGAAGAATTTTATAATTTCAAAACAACATCAACAAGGTGAATCAATTCTTAAAAAAAATGGTAACCACCCGTCTCAAGCTACATCTTATATCATACTATTTATCTTACAAATACTATTCAAAATGTTATAGAAGTTTAATTAGTTTAAACATAATGTAGATAAAAATAATACCTAATTATTTTTTTTAAGTGATAGGATACTAGATACTTATTATTTTTGTTCTAAACTAAATAATTTTCAATGGAAAACTAATCTTGTAATCATGAATAGTTGTTGAATGGGTTATGATAGCTTGACACATTCAATCACTTGACAATTTGACGTGACTGTAACGGAGAATAATAATATTTTTTTATTAGAAGAGATAAAAATATTATTATTTTATTTGAGAATGATGAAATTAGATTTAGGGATTGTGTTATCTTTATGTTTTTTGTGTCATCATTTGTGAATGTTTCTTCCCGTTTCTTCTTCTTGTGCCGGTCATTGGTGGTGGTTTGGAGTGATGGTTGCGTTAAATTTTTTTTGCACAGTTATGTGAGAGAATCAACCAATTGGAAGAGATTGTCTTCTTCCCCAATAAAACCTTCCTCAACCAATGTTTCACGATTTTACCTTTCTTCTTCCTTAATAAAAATTTCCCCTTTTATGGTTTGATGAGTTAGTATCTTTTCTTTCCTAACATATTTATGTTTTCACCATAGCAGCTCCTCATTTGTACAAACTCCTCATATGTTTTTGAATATATGTGAATATCAAATAATTTTCATTCAAATTTATTTAAAACACAATAAGATAATACAATTTTATCCTTAACCACCTAAGTTATGTCTGTCACGTCCAATTGTCAAAAATAATTTTTTGAACGATTGTCAAAGTAAAACTTTCCTTCTTGCATAGTATAATTTTAATTTGAATACTCCACAAATTGTTATTACAAATAAGTTAATAACTACTTAATTAATAAAATCTAACCATTTGAATATTTGATTATACGAGCCTCGATGATCCATGTATTAAAAATTGGTTTCACATCCTTAAAAAGGTTGAACACAAAATTTGTAGCATTTATAATATAGTGAGACTAATTCCATGATTTTTCTTTCTATACAAAAAGGTTGAACTCGGCATAAAATCAAATATGGTGACATAAACCACATGGTCACAAGACAGCTAGCATTTGAAACATAGGAACTCAGAAGAAAATCAAATATGGTGACATAAACCACATGATCATAAGACAGCTAGCATTTGAAACATACAATACAATAAGTCATGTTATTAAAATGATAATTAATTGAAGGATTTAATTAAAAATTAGGAATTATTTTTATACAATTAAGTTATTAGGCGTGCATATGTTCACTGTCATAAATCAATACAAAAAAAAAATAGTAATTGACACGACTTAATTAATTATTACAAAAAAAGTTTACAAACTTGAACAATTATAAGACCAAGTAATTAAGAAGGATAATTCCAAATTGGAAACTAAATTAAAAAAGGGTATTGAGATTTAGCAGAGACCAAAATCAAATTTGGGAAGTATGGTCAAGTCAATTACAAGAACAAAAGCACGTGAGCATTTTTACGTTACCTTTCCTTTGCATAGATTAAAAAACCTCTAGAATACAAACTTTACAGCTAATTATTAAAGAAAAAGTTACTTAAGTGAAAATGCTTTATCATAATTACCCAACATTTCAAATCCAAACGCGCAATTAACTCCTAATCTCTCACAAATCTAAGTGCTTTTACAATGCTTTTAAGGCCAATTTGTCAAAGCAAATCCAAAAGGGTATCCATATATATATATTCCATTCAGTCTGATAATGATATACAGATATATGCAGCTGACAAGCACAAGATGCTGCATAATATGCAGCAGACCATTCACTATATATAAGAAAAGCAAAACAAGGAATAATTGAAGTTACGAGTACATTTTTAATCAAAATTGAAGTTTAATGCAGATTAATAACAACTAAATTTGATAAAAAAACAGTGTTATATCTTATCAAAGTGTTCAAGTGCTCCTTCCATTTCCTCACATATATAATCTGACATCCAAGAAACTCAAGAAATATGAAGATAAAAAGGAAAGAGAGGAAGAATATTAAGCAACAAGGCTCAAAGTATAGAACAAAGGGCACTCCCTTGTTTTGTATATATGTACAAAGAACAAAATCTGCAAGCACCCTTTTCCACTATAAAATACCAATATATATATATAACCCTAACCCCAACCACATAACTCAAAAAGCTCTTGCATCATGATAACGAACAAGAATCAGGATTGACCCAACAGGCCAATTCTCTTTTTCATCATCATCATCATCATCAAGAGAACTCTATAATCTCTAACAAGCTACAAAGATGAAGGTTTCAACTGTCCTCAGGGATGCTCTGAAGTGCTGGTCTCCAAGGCCTTTGAAGTGCTTGGAAGCCTCCACTGTGGTCCATCAACTGCGACAAAACCTGCTCCACCCTCAACTCTCTCACGTCCACTTTGCTCAACAACTCCTCAAGCTGCTTCTTGGTGATCTTGATCTTCACCTCCGTGGTGGTGACAGCGCCAAAAGATCCCTTCTCTGCTGAAAAACTCCAATCATCATCGTTGCTGTCTTCATCACTCTCATATCTGCAAGACGATTGGTGCTTCAAGCAGTTTCCCATTTTGCAAGAAGCTTGAGTGTGCTTGTGCAAAAAGAGAGAAAGGAAAGAGAGAGAAGGAAGAGGGGTATGTGATGAAGGTTTGTTGTGGTGAATGAGAGGGTTTTGGAAAAATGTAAAGATGGATAGAGAGAGTTGGGGGATATATAAGAGATGGTCACATGAGAATGAGTCAAAGGTAGTTTATTCGACGTAAGGAGGTGTTTGTGTGTGTGTTTTTCTTTCCATGTTCTCTTACGTGGAAAAGTTGCGGTCAAATGGAGCCCACCGTGGAAAGTGGCGGCTTTTGGCGTTTGGCTTTTGGCTTTTTCTCCCATGGAAAAGGAGGTTATATAGAGTAGTAGTAGTGTGCATGGGTCGTGAATTTTAGGTACCAATTTAGTACGGTTTGATTTTTCTATATACTGTTGCATGTAATTGTTGGTCTGGATTAACTTAATCTTCAGATGGAAAATATTTCGTATAGTTTTTATATTTTATATTTCAATTAAACTGGTTTTGTTTTAATAGACTTTTGTATTTAGTAATACTTAAGCTGAGTAAATTTTATTGATAGAAATTTATATTTAATTTATCATAAAAAAGTTATTTATCTATGTACAATTAAATGATATATCAAATATAAATTTTTTAAATAGATATTTAAAGTAAATATAATAACTTATTGTATAATACATACACACATACATACACACTTATTGATATTGAGATTTTGTTTTTTTAATTGAAATTTAATTTAGAATTTTAAGGCAGCAGGAAATTATATAGTTGCAAATGACTATTTGTTCCTTTGTACTGACTAATTTTGTGGTTAATTTTTTTAGTCAATGGACTTATTGGAAAATTAAACAAAATGCAATCTTTAGAAAAAAAAAAAATGCTTTAACTCTTAAATTTTGGGGTGGGTGTAATGAGAGTTTTTGTATTATCAGACGGATGAAGATCTTGATTTTTCTCAAACATGTAAATTTAATCTACTTTTACTAGAAAGAGATGGGAAGAGTCTGTAATCTTATATAAAAAAATTAAGATATAATTAGAGATGTTTAGAATAAAAAATAACTATAATCAATTAAAATTTATTTTTTTATCATTTTGATATTATTTTTTTCAAAATTGAGTTTTTTAATTCAATTTGTGGTTTGATATTTCATAATCCATCCAAATTGAACCGAAAAAACAATTATTTAAATAGTATTATATTATTTATTATTTAACTCGTGTATCATAGATGTGAGAAGATAATATAATGTATTTAACTTGGTTTATGTTTATTATAGTCTTGAACAACAAAAGTGTTAAAACAAAATAGAATATTAATGGAAGGAAACAATACAAAACAAAAACAAATTATTTAATATTAAACACAACATTAATAATATGTGTAAGTAAATACCTTAAATTCTAAACTATTTAATACCATATACAATGTTAATAAATAAATATTTAATTATAATTAATAAAAAAATATTTATTATGATACTAGATTAAAGAGAATATATATATATATATATATATATATATATATATATATATATATATATATATATTAATAAAAATTATAAAATAAATCTAATTCAAACTGTAAAAATTAGTTAATTTCGTTTTATTTAATTTTTTTATAATGAAACCAACGAGTATATATATATATATATATTACTTTTAGTTTGTATATTTTTTTTAACTACAAATCAAATTAAACCAAAATTTAAAGATCCTTATTTTCATATTTCAAAATCTTAAGGTTATATATTTTTTTCTCTTTATATCCTTTTTATATGTTATTTTTTTACCTATTTTTATTTAATATGGAATTCCAATTTATACTTAGCTCTAATAGTAAAGTAATATTATTTATAACATTTTTCAACAAGGAAATGATGTGTGTCCTTAAAAAAAAGTCAAATTCACTATGTTTTAAAACTATATTATTACAAACTATTCATTACCAACGTATTAACTAATAACTTCGAGGATAACATTTCGTTTGTCTTTGAAGGATGAAAATGTTCGTTGTTAGTTTTAAAATCAATTTAACCTCTAAATAAATAAATAAATTGTTTTTTTCCTTTCAGAAATAAAAGGATTTTTTTCAATAATTAATGCAACTGATCTCAAATATATAGAAACCAAAAATATTGTTGCACCCAATTTCTGCTACCAAACAAGTTTGCAGAAAACGTGATTCATGAAAATAATCTTCGCACGTCAATTTGGAAAATTCATTTACTGTAATAGTTTATATCCAATTTGCGTCCAGTAATAATTATTATTTTTTTTCAAATTATTTATATTTTAAAAATGTTTTTGCAGCAGATATCATTTTTTTTAGTTTTTTTCTTTTACGAAAACAAGATAATTAAATTAGCTACGATTATACTTATATTTTTCATCCTTTTCGTCTGAACTGCATACGTTTTTTTATCTCTTCAGTTTCTCCAAACAATTAAATCCTTATATTTTAAAAGTAAGTAAATTTTTAATTTTGTTGTCAAATTTCACCTCAGTATATTTGAAATTTCTAATGGCACATAATAAATTTTAATAATAATAATTCTGAGAAAGTTTTGAAAAGAGTGAACGTAATATCTCTCATGCATGATGATTAAAGTGATAACATAAAGTTAGTGTTTGTTAATTGATGAACAAAATTAACACATTATTATTTATAGAGAACACATGCCAAAGTAAAAAAGGTATAGTAAATGTGGAAATTGGGTGGTTTTAGGTGTGAAAAGTCAAATTAGGAATATAAGGATAAGTTTAAAAAGATGAGAGGTGTGAGTGTGAACACAAAGGAATCTTTGAAGGAAATTGGTGGGTCTTGTTTGGCTCTTACTTTCTCAGTCACGTGTGCTTAATTGGTTGCTCAACTCTCTTCATTAGAGATGATTATGATTAATGTTTATAAAATTTTAAAATAAATTTATTGTCATAATTAATCTTAGAAACTAAGACAAACTAGACTCGAGTTCCTATAAATAATATTTTTGTTTGATTCTATAAATAGTGTAGCACGTGATAAAAGGTACATTTTCAAATTAATATTTTAATACTTTAAATTTTTTATTTACTTTAAATCGAAATACTTCTTACAAATACATTCACTGAAAATCATGACCAAAATCAGCATGTAAATTTTTAAAAAACATCATAATTCAGAAAATCACATAATTAATGAGTAGATAGAAATAAATGATAACATAATTTTTAGTTCTTGTAAGAGTACATAATCTTTGACTCCAAATATATAATATGAAAATATGAAAAAGTAATATATATTATCATATGCATTAACTCATGTAACAACTACTCCTATAAATAAGAATTTTATGATATTTTTTAAAAAAATTATTTTTGTCAATACGTGAATAATTTTATTTTGCGTTTTTATCTTATTATCCATTGTGTAAACTTTTGTACGAAGGAACTTATTGATGATGTATAGAAGAAGATAAAGAAAATATATATAAAGTAAAGCAATTTGATCTGCTTTAACTTTAGCATCCAAATCTTCAATAAAGAACAATTAGGTGAAAAGCAAATGGTGAGAACATATATTGTCTTTTGACTAAAAACATTCTTTTGTATATATTTTATATTACTCCCACATGCTTCTTCAAGTGGCTCAGAAAAAACACTTTAATAAAATAACTGTTAATTTTATTTTCAAATTAAACTCATTTATATGCAAATAAATATGGCGTATAATTAGAATCCCTTATTGCTGTGCCTTTTGGGGGGGAAATATTATTAATCTGTAATAGGTAATGTAAGCAGATATATTAGGAATGTGTATGAACAAAAGTTCTCTATAAATATTTTAGTCTAATAATTTTTTTGAATTAGAATTGATTTATAAGTCAGTTAATTTGTAAAAGTTTTTTCATATAATTTTTCTAATTGTTTATTTTAAGGTATACATAAATTAATTTTTATTTATAGATTTTTTTCTTTCCATATAGATAAATTTAGATAACTTTAAAAGTATACATTAAGTAATTAATTGAATATTGTAATATCTTCATGTGACGCGAGGAAAGCTTTTTGTTTTTCTATTTCTCCTATTTTCTTTTAAAGAGTCAAATAAATATTTTTCAAAGTTGTACCTCTTTGTTGATCAATCACGGTTTATTTACTTGTTAATTTGCTCACTCCATTTTCATAAAATAAAAAAAAGAATAAACATTTTTACTCTAGAAGTATAAAATATTGTCAAAATATATATTCAAATTTAAATAAATTAAAAAATATGTAAAATGAGTTTTTAAATTTATTTATTTTGTTGTTACTAGAGTCCTTAAACATATATTATCATACAATTTTTTTAATTTGGATTTAATGGCTTGATATTTCACAATTTTTTTTTAAACTAATGTGATAATATGTCCGTTTTCATTTACTAAAATGATGGACTATCAAATAAAAAACTCAAAATACAATTTTAGGTTTTAATGATAAATTTGATAACATTGACCAATATTTTCATAAATGTTATAGTAAAGGGTTTTACAACATATATTTATGATGTTGATTAAGTGCTTAATTTAATAAAACATAAGACAAGAAATTGTTGTATTTGATATATGTATTATTTGTATTTAAAGAGCAGATAATATAAAATATAATTACATTGTTTAAAAGATTATATAACACTATGCAAAGTTTGATAAGTGTTGATAATGATCACACTATAAGTGCAAACAAACTTTAAACTAACTTATATATGAGAAATATTTTCAAAGCATAACTTTGTGTGGTAAGGAATGTTTTCACTATGTGTTATCAGCATGATTTGAGTTACATATCTATTGGAAATTAAGTTAAAGCTCCATTATCCACCAACTATGATACATGCATGATATATTAATTTTGGTCCAACTATTTGTTCAGTACAATGTGCACTCTAATAATATTTTGCTGTAAAAATACTATGCAGTCTATGTATATAACTAAGATTAATTTATCAAGGATGTTGTATGAAAAATAAAAGAACAATTGATGTTGCATAAAGCGCATTTAATAAGGCAAACAATAAAAGAAGAATAAGATGTTCAAAGTGAATTCAAAGTTATTTAACCATTACACAAAGGATTGCAACAACTACTCCTTTCAAGTGTTTATATAAAGACATGTTTCAAAGAGAAGAACAAAAATAAGAGTCATTATTTGTAAGTGTTAAAGCTTTGTCAAATTTTCTCTGTGCCCAAAAAGTTTTGTAATAACATTGTTGTGTTCAACCTTCAACTAGTGTAGAGTGGTTAACTTTACAAGTGTCAAAAAATGCAACTCCTATTTAGTGAACAAAATTTGTGGTTTGTTGATCACAGAGACAATCTTTGTCTTAGCTAAGAATTATTGATTGTTAAAAAATACATTGATTAGTTAAGAGTGACTATACTCTGAAAAAGTACTTAAGATTTTTAGCTAATAGTAAATGTTAAAGAATATTTTCTGGGTGAGCCAAAAATAAATATGTTCTTAAATAATATTAATATAGCCAAAAGTGAATATGAGAAAAATATATATATATATATATATATATATATATATATAATTATTTCACAATACTAATCTACTTAGTAAAACGATTAATTAATCAAGAATTAAAATAATCTATATTAACCAGTATGCAAATGCTCTTTCTTAATTTATTACATTGCATATTATTTTGTCTATACTAATTAATACTGATTAAAGAAGAAAAACATTTGCAATTTCTTTTTGAAAACTCGTTAGCAATTCCTCTATCATATAAATCATTTGTGTGATTATCTTGTATCCTATGGTACTTTATATAAAATAAATTAAAAGAGACTTTGAAACACAATTTACCAATCCTTTATGCCATTTTCTACGAAAAATAAAATAAAATATAGTCATATACGAAATTCTAGTTACCCTTATTTTGAAATGTACAATTACTTGGCAAGGAAACAACAACAAAAATATTAGAAAATTATATAGTTATATATCTTATCAAATAATAAAATTATTTGAATTTAATAAGAAATAAAATGATCTAACTAAAAGTAATATTAAAGCAGTTATAACAATTATATCCCATTTATGTAATTACAAAAAAATCTATAATTATTTAATTAAAAATGACACAAAAAATCAATTACAAAAAATTATATTCTTTTATATAAAAGCATAGATATTATGAATAAATATGGACCGACAAATAAAAATAAAATATTTTATAAAATAAGTCGATTTAGAAATAGTGGTGATTGAGTCTAAGATGGCTCCTTCAGTCTAATTAAGTTTGCCGGTAGCCATTAAAGAATACGCTTTGCCACCCAAAACCTCACAATTTTTATCTGCTCGAAAGATTCGGTAAGAATATTTAATATAAATAGATTCCATATTATTTATTAACTATAAATTCTTTTAAATATTTTTAAATAATAATAAAAGTTAGTATTTTAAATTATGAAACTGTTCATAGTTAAATAATAGTACATTTTCAGTTAACACAATTCTATAATTATACGTAATCAAAACTATAGTGGAAATTGATAACTATTTTTCTTTCAAACAAGGCAAATATTCCTTGTTGGTGAACGTACATACCAAAAATATATATAATATTCCACACACATAATTAACCTAATAAAGTTTTTTAAAAAAATAGAGTGAACTGTGTTTACCTAGTTCGTGAGAGTTCTAATTAGTTTTTGTGAATCAGATTATCTATGGAGTTAGGAGTATTAATTAATCTTTCAAAATAACTATATTAATTTTAAAAGGACAACTATTTTTCTTTAAATATTTAAAATTCAAATACAAATTTCATTAATCTTATCTCATGACTGATTATACATGTGGTCCTAAATTTTGGAGAGATGAGATTTATGCATACAAAGATTACATATATAAACTTTATTTTACAGATCAAATTTATAATAAATTTCATTTTTACTTTTTAATATAATATCAAAATTCATCTTAATAAAATTTAATAGAATCATCACGTTATTTGTTATTAAATTATTGACAAATATTTAACGCTACATTTGAAAAGTATTCCATCTTGAACATAAAAAAATACGTTAAAAATTGTATATAAACTTATAATATATAAGTGATGCTAAAATATCACCTTTGTAAAATTAAATTAAATTTAAAGTCAAGTTGTTAATAATTCAACCAAAATAATGTTGAGGGACCTACAAATTATTTTTTAATAGACTCAAATTAATTACATCATCCTCATACCTTAACCACATATTGATCCACACGTGGCGCCAACCCTTTTGTTTCCCAAGTGTAAAAGGAGTATACGTGCAGCCATTCAGCATGAAAATGTAGGCTCAAGTTTATCTTCACATGGCCTCTATTCATCATATTTGCCTTCTAAATTATTGAAGATGTAACATATTTGGCTTTTCAATTTGTCCAATGTTGACCACAATCTTCATTACACCTTCTGAGTCATCATTCACCAGTTACCCGCAGTCTCTTCATGCAATAGGGTTTTTGGTTTCATGTGATAACTTTTGTTGACTCATGTTTGAATGAATGTATATAATATAGTTTAGGTGAAGACTTTGGTTGCAAACTAATAATAGAATCAAAGAAAATAAAATAGAGTGTACTTTGGTTTGGTTACTACTTACCTTAGTTACTAATAAATAATAGCCGGCATTACATTTTGTATATTAATTAATCACTGTAAAAAAAATTGTTAGAATGATACTTGACTTGTAATTAAAAAAAAAAATTATATAGAAACCAATTTTTAGCTATCAAATAAAATTGTTGTTGATTATGACTAAAATAGTTTCTAAATTAAATAATTACAAAATATGAATTTAGTGACCAATTAAGTTAAAATAATTGGTATCTAACATTAGCTACCAAGATTTTAGTGACCTACATCATTAGATTCTAAATTAGTTTTGTAGGTCACTAAAACCTTGGTAGCTAATGTTAGATACTAATTATTTTGACTTAATTGGTCACTAAATTCATATTTTATAATTATTTAGCAACTAAAATCTAATTTAGTAACTATTTTAGTCATAATTAGCAACCATTTCATTTGATAGCTAAAAATTAATCTCTAAATAACCATTTTCTTATAGTGTCGTTTTTCTTTTCAATTTTTGGATTTCAAGATTAGGATTAGAACTTGTTTGATCCACTAATACAAATTGATTAATTAAAAAGGTCATGTTGGATTCAATTATATGCAAGAGTTTCTCAAACCAACAACTATGCACTAATTCAAATTAGTATTAGTAGGTTAAAAATATTAGTACATGACAAAAAACATGACATGAGGGACACCCTAATTAGGTTTTGTTTATGAAGCCAATTTCATGTTCATATAAAAATACTAATTAATTGCTTCAAGAAAGTGACAAATGTTGTATACCATTTCAAATAAGGTCTTGCATGTGCAAATGAACCAATGGTGGGGTTGATATGAAGTTGAATGGTTCTACTTGTTGTTAAATATTTAGCTTGATTGAATCAAATTTGAATAATCAGAGTAGTAGTGAGTTTATTATTGGTTGCTCTATAATAAATTATGTGAAGAAAATTGATAGTTTATAAGAAGAATGAAAGATAGTGAAGTTTAGCTTTGAATGCAAAGAGAAGAGTGAGCATGCCGTTGAATATGCAATTGCTTTGTGTTGATTATGTGAACATAGTTATTATTTTAGTGAAATGGTGATAGAATTTGACTCATTCAAATGAATGATAACGTTGTGTTGGAAAATACGTGCTAACACTAATATAAGTTTCAAAAATGGAAATATCTTAACCATTCTACACTTTCACGTAATTTCATGCAACAAATTCAATGGTTTCATGAGTATAAATATGTAGGTTTTCTTTCTTCTATTTGTAACGTAATTAAATGCAATAAGTGTAGGTTAATGCACTTAATTAAGCAATGAGAAAAAAAAAGAGATTTATTATTAAATAGATAATAATTAAAGAAATGTTAAAAGGGAAAATTCACATTCCTACAAATGTTTTGGATCTAGTAAGCATTTGCCTATATATAGAATGCATTATGATCACATGTGAAAATTTGTGTAAATTAAAAATAAACAATTGAAGGTGGTTCTTGAATTGCTATATTTTTCTTGACCCTTTCTTGTAAAAGTTAAATACAGAAAAAGATGGAGAAGACAATGAATGTTCTAGATAGTTGTTTGATGTCAAAATAATGTGTAAGTAATTCAGTTCAATAATTTGGAAATTTACTCAACTTTAAATTTATATACATATATTCCAAGACCAATTTAAAAATAATATTATTGTAGTTCTAGGGGATACCTAAGGAAATTCCGTGTTTCTATACATTTTTTGTAATAAATTAAAGGGAAAAGATAAAATTATTTAAATAAAAAATGAAATTGTACAATTATTTTTAATTTGGATTTATATGCAATTAATGGGTAATTTTTTTATATCTAGTTAAAGCACAATAGCGGTGAAGATTTAATGTTAATTAAGGAATAAAATAATCTCAAAACACGGAGACAAAAATATAGACCTCATAATTTATTTATTTTTGTGAAATTGTATTTGTCTTTCTTAAAAATAAGTTAAATAAAATTAGTATATATTTATAGTTTAAAAACAAATATTTATCTTTTTTTATTTATTTTCTATTACAATAATATTGGCATTTTTCTCTCATTTTAAACAAACATATGTTTCCATTGTATTCTTAATAAGTGACAATAAGCGACAATCGTTTTTCTTATTTTTTTTTTATAGAGTGATTTCTCTTATTTGAAAATAATGTACTAACTAAAACATAAAAAAATATAAAAATTAAGTAAAATTTATAAAAAAATTAATGATTTTTAATTATTAAATATTAACCATATAAAAATTATATTATTACTCCATTATAAATTGTCTTGTAATATATACAAATAAATTATGTTTAAATAATTTAATATAAATATAAATAAAATAAAAAACAGAGCTATTTATTAATAAAATAAAAAAAATCTTCTAGTTAAAATTGAAAAAGCCTCAATGACATAAAAAAGAATTAGGTAAATATCTATTTTGAAATGAGAGAGTATATGAGTTCATTAATCTGACTTTAAAAGAAGAGAGTAAAATTTCTTAATTTTACTACATAGAGCAATTTTTTTAATTTTTTTTACATGAAAGTAAGTTTTTCTAACTGCTTGCTAATTGATAATTTATTGCGATAATGGCTTGACTTCATGCGCACTACATATATAACCAATGTATAAAAAAACAATTTATTACTATATATTATGTCATGAAAGTATATAAAAACACAAGTGAAAAATTCCAATCTCAATAGCGGAATTTAGAAGATACTTATAATTCATTACATGTGTAATATAAATTAGTTTCTTCCTAGTAAGACTACAAAAATAAATTAATAGTGAATTGTGTAACGATGCGTTATAAATTTAGATAAAAGAATTTAAATAAATGAAGAGTAAATATGTTTTTTTATTATAAATAAAAATAAATAATTCATTTTTTATTTCTTAAAAACATTTACTTTTTTAAAAACTAATTTTCTTTTAACTTCTTAAAAAAATAGTAATCTTTTATACATCCAACCTGTGATTATTAAGAATATCAGATTAGATTTTTTATTAAAGTAATTTTTTTTTTCTTAAGTCTTTGTTTATGTTTTACATTTATGGGTTGAAATTTGTTGTTACATTAATTTGATAAGAAAAATAATTTTAATTAATGTAAATTTGTATTTATGTATTTTATTTTTTGTAAAAATAATTAATGCCTTATGGTTATTTGCTTTAAAATACTACAACTACAATATATCGACGTAACAAAAATTAACTTCATTTTATAATAATAATTTATCAGAATTACAAATCATATATTAGATATGCGAATAAATTGATGTGATATTAAATATTTTTTTATTATGTATCATTTTGTTGGATAGAGGTATATATATAGCTTTTTTATATGTAATTATATTAGTGAGATTGACTTGTATAAGTGATTATATTAATGAAATTAATATGTAAGAGTGATTATAGTAATGAATATTATATTGAGCGGACCATATTTTTTATGTCAACATTCATTTTGAAATCAATTCCAAAAAAATTAAACTTATAAGTATTGTTATTCTGTGCTCAAGGTCATTCAATCGCATCAATGTTATAATATATTTGAACTCTATAAATAGATCTCTAACTTATAAAAAAAGATACTTTTTTTATGTGAATTTAATAACTATTACTCCGATACTCATATATTTATTTTGGCATTAACATTAGAGACTATTTTGCATGGACTACTTCTACATGTGAAACGGAAAAATAAAAAATATCAATAAAAGAGCGACCAACAATTATTCAAGACCGAGATGCCTGACACTAGTTTAAACTAACAAAATACGTTCTTAAGTTCTATAAGAAGAAAGAGTTTTCTCAAAAACTTATCCATGATGCCAAACATATTCTTATCATCCTCAATTACGTATCGGCTAAATGATCACCCAAACTTTCACACCCTACTTGAACCAAGTCACACCAATCAAAAGTTAAAATCAAAATCCGCAAACACCAACACCAACTCCAACGGTCATTCTCGTAAATCAAGCATCGCTCCACGTCCACCACCCCAATCGCCACTCTCCACTGCCAACCATGACAGATTCACAAAATCCTTATATCTATTCAAATGCAGAGGGTTATTTTCATCCTTTCATATACGTGATCGGGTGCAAGTCACAATTGATGGGGTGTAGAAAGTTTCTACCACTCAGTACTAGGATACATTCTTCCTGCACTTCCATCGATTTTTCGTGCACCACCATAATTTTTAAGTATTATAAATACCTTTTTTTAAATTTTATAATTCTAAATACAATTTTTGTATTTGTATTCAAGATTATACAATTTGAAATATATATTTTTTTTTATCTTCCGGATAATCTAAAATACACATATCTTTTAGTTCGGACTGTACAATTTAAAAAACAATTTTTATATTTCAAAATACAAATTTTATTTTATAATCCAGATTATATAATATGATTTTTTTTTTATATTCAAGGTTGGATAATCAGAATATAATGTTTTAATTTTAGATTGTACAATTTAAAATTAAAAAAGGTTAAGAGGTATAGAGTTTATTTAATTTTCTTTTCATCTATAATGATTATGTTGTTGAGTTTAAAATACAAAAAGGTTAGAAGGTGTAAAGTTTATTTAATTTTTTTTCATCAAGAGTATTCTATGGAGAAAGAAAGTATGGAGGTGGACGAAGAATGACTCAATTATAAATAAAAAAGAAAAAAAACCCAATCTTAAAGCCTTATATACAATTGTCGTATTTTTTATACACTATAGAGAATGTGAAAAAACTCAAATATCCTTAAATGATCGTAATATCGTAAGTTATTTCTCCTTACACCTCCATGGTCCCATGGCTTCGCGGTTGCTATCAAGATTAGTACTGCCGTTAAGGGTTCTGTTTGCGTTACACCTCCCTCTACCGTCATCGTAGGGCGCTGCTTCCATGGAAGGTACATATTCTCATTGTTCAGGGAAGGAGAAAGGCTGAGTCATTTCCAAATCTGAAAATATTATGAATTACTATCTTAAATTCACCAACATATTTTAGATTAGGTTAATCAAAAATTATAACTTTAAAAGAAAAATTTGAATTTTACAATCCAATGATTTTTTAAATTACAAAATTCAAAATATAAATTCAACCAGGTTACACCCACTTACGAAAGGCACTTAAGCCTTTTCACCATAATCTTTTAAAAATATAAGATTTTATGAAACTAATCTAAAATTTTATGAATGTACATGAAGAAGCTAGGAGGTACAAAAAGGAAGCAGTCCACCCGTTACTCCTTGTTATTGGCTGGCCCCGCCAAACGGGCCCTAATTTCTAACTCTGACAAAAACTTCCTACCACCCCATTATTTGTAACCTACATCCCATCGATTTCAAAAAATCTAAAATTATCCTTTAGCTAATATACTCTGGAAATAAGATCCAAAATTTAATTTTTAAAAATAGATCGTAAATATATAAATTTTATATTTCGAAATATATTTTTCAAAACTTATCTCTAAGAAATATTTTTTAAAATAAGTAAAATTAAAAAAATTCAAATATGACTCAAGAAAAATGAAAAATAATCTTTTTTTTATAACCGTAAAATCTTATGTTATCATGAAAATAAACTTTTATATTTATAACAAAAATGAGAAGTGAAAGATAAAATAAAATTGTCTAACTCGGAACGATTTGTGGGTATGAACAGTAAAAATCTTCTGGAGAGATTTTGAGTTGGGAGAATATTAACGAAACAACCTCGTTGGTCCCTTTTACCAAACCACCACGCGGAAATCTCCTTTGTTTTTGCTGTCACTCTTACCCGATTCCCAACTTTTTTCTTCTTCTTCTTCTACTTCTCATCCTTTCTCACTCCTCAACGCAATTCAATTTCTCTCTTTCACTGGGTATGTGTGATTCCTTTTCTTTTCTCTATTTTGCGATTACCCTTTTTCTTTTTCCATTTCAATTTCCCTTTTTTTCCTTTTGCATTCCATCTAAGAAAAATAGGATGAAAAGGGATTGTGGTTTTTGTAATTGATTTTTTGTCTGTGTTTTCTTGGAATAATTTGTTGAAGGGTTGATGTTGGATTGGGCTTTTATTTTTGCTTTGCTCAAATATTTTTCCCTCTAGAATTTTCCGTCAAAATCATCTGTTAACATTCCTAGCTCTGATTTTTTTTTTAATTTTTTATTTGGCGTTTCTATTGCGATTTCCTTTCAGTTTATATCAGCTTGTGGGTATATTATAAGTTAGAAAACTGAAAATTGTCTATATGGGATGATAAAAGTTTGAGTAAATTGTCATATTTTTAGTTCATAAAATTGGCATAACTGGTCGATTTGGTCATTGGAATCAGGAAAATAAAGCTAATTTAGTCCTTGAAATTAACTATTAAGTTGGTTTCTTGGGAGATTAAGAAAAATATTTGGTAAGTATAAACCGATTTGATTACTGACGCCTCTGAAAGAGAAACAAAACAAAAATTTTATAACATAAATCATTTGTGTTAACCTACCGAGTGCTTATAATTAAACTATGAATAGATGACCTTTGTGGTCATATACAAAAGGCTCTTCTTCGTGTCTGTTTGATTATGTCGCATGACTACTAATACATATGCATGCTCATACTAATTTACTCTTGCTTGTATATAGAACAGTATAATTCATTCATTTTTTTAAAAATTTTAATGTCCTCAAGGTTTAGGTTGATTTTACAGCAATTAGTAATAGCTATATTTGCAGCTTAGTCTTCATTCATTATAACATCATAACATGAATTCTTTTTGTTGACCTATTGAGTCCTTATAATTAAGCTACGAATAGATTATAGATGACTTTGTGTTTGAAAGGTTTGTATCTTGTGACCACTAATGCATGCATATATGAAATATGCTATGCAGTACAAACTTTTTTGCATATGAATTTCAATGAAAATGAAGCTAACTAATCAGAATTCAGGACCATACTTTTACTTAACATTTGGAGAGTTAAAACATGGCAACACAAAACAACCAATTGCACTTCATTTCATGGGTGGTATGAACTTGTATTTGTACTGTGGAGCATATACATGCATTTATTTACTAATTCACACATGTATGCATATGAAAGCATAATTTATTATTTAAAATTTTGTAGTGCTCTCAAAATTTAGATTGATTTTGCAACAATTAGTAGTTGCTATATTAATTTTGCAGCTTATAGTATCCATTTTTGTTTGACTGGATTATGAATTTTAAATGGCTGGTCGGAGAATAGTTTCTGGCTTTATCATATTCTGGAATCATTAGTGGACAAGTGATTATCCATTTTAGTCTGGACACATGGTCTACTTTCTTTTGTCGGAGAATTGAGTGTTTTTAGATTTTAAATTTGGTTCACTGCAATGCTAAAACTTTTCCTTACCACATTGCAGTAACTTAGGTTTTTTTTTTTTTCACTTGCAGTAAAAGCTTTTTAATAGATTTCTGATAGGTTCATGATAATATGTATACTGGAGTTGGCTAAAAGGGAGTGAGATAAAAAGGTGATGATGGACAGCACGTGTAGAGTGAGAATTAGAAGAGGAGAAAATGGGCAAATCATTCACACAGAGAACTTGCCAAGGGGGGAGTTAGATAGAAAAAAGAGGGGGGAAATGATAGCAACAAGGACAGCTGTCACATGCTCAAAGGGGAAGGGCATTTGGGGAGAAAGGGAAATGGGGGGAGGGGAGAGAAAGTGATTGAGCAAGGAAAGGGTTGGGTGCTCTGTTCTCTGCAGAATATCCATTGTTATTGTTTGAAATATGAACAAAATCTCCTTTTAGTAATTAATGTAGAGATTTATCATATAGGCATATCATATTATGCTTATATGAACAAAGTCTCTTATATTTAATTGTATTTATTCAGCCTGTATAAATCGATGTGTTGTGTAGTTAGACGCACCGTCCAGCATCTGATGTTTCTTATGTATTCTTCTATGTTGACAGAAAATTTCTTATATTAAAAGGAGCTTGGAATCCATATCTTGTATAATCATGTATTGTGAACTTATCAATCATATGGATCAAGGGTACACTGGATTAAAACTAAGTTCTTATTTTTAGGCTTTTGGTTATTTGTTTGAGTTTGTCAATGGCATCTTAAGTTGGTACATTTGGAACCCCCCCCACCCCTTTTATAAAGGGTATTTGTAATTAATTTATTTCTTGTAGAGAACTGTGCTTATTCTATTCAAACTCCCTGCAGCAATAAGAAGCAGCATACTTGCACATCCAGTTCCCTTCTGTGTTACTTTCTTCTACTCTCTCCAGTCTTTTCAACACGAAGCTCCTTCCAGCACTCTCAGGTTTTTCTGTCAAGTATTGTTGCTGCTTCTGCAAAACTCATCCAAATATTGCTGGTAACAAGTCCTCCATGAACTTGTTGAGCAGACTCGTTGGGTTGGGTAGCCCAAGGGCAGCAGAAAACATTAATTCAGCAGTTGCTCAAGGGCCAGATGATGACATACCAGAACCAGGTCAACAGTTTGCTCAGTTTGGTGCTGGCTGCTTTTGGGGTGTTGAGCTGGCCTTCCAGAGGGCATTGGGGGTAACAAAGACAGAAGTTGGTTATAGCCAGGGGTTGTTGCATAATCCAAGCTATGAGGATGTGTGTACAGGGACCACACACCACTCGGAGGTTGTCAGGGTCCAATATGATCCCAATCAATGTAGCTATGAGAGTTTGCTTGATTTGTTCTGGGCTAGACATGATCCTACTGCACTGAATCGGCAGGTAAATTTTGAATTTTTTTTAGTTGTGTTATAAACCTAGTCATGCTTGATTGAATGAATTGGTCTGGTTTGTTATTAGTACCATGTTCTTACTGTTTCTAGTGTGATGTTTAGACTTTCCTGATCTGAATTACAAGTTTGGGCTGGTGGATTATTTATGTAAAGTTTCTTTAGAATTATTCACCAACTCTTTACTTAAAATAGTTCATCGTTTTGCTATACTTTCTTTTTGCATCATGATAATTTGTCTAGGGTGATGCTAATAATTTCTGTTGCCTAATTGGTGCACTTATATTTGAACATCCTGTGTCGTTTTTTTGTGATTTCTTTTTCCAGTGTGTTCTCTGATGTATAGGGTTATATGAAATTGTGGGGTCTCTTGATGTTTGTTTCTTTCATTACTAATTTTTAAGCTTTTTGCCATGCCAACTGTGGGATTTTTTACCCTGAAGTTTGTTTCCTTCATCATTCATTCCACTTTTACTTACCATTGCATCATATATATGCGACTTCACAATTCGTAAGTTATTACTGGGGTTCTCACTCAGTTATGTTTTGAGAGTTCATTGCAAATACTGATTTTTACTTGTTTTTAGATTGTGTTAAAGAACCAGTTGCTAAAGTAGATCTTACTCAGTTTAGATATACTACACAAACAAGTGTGGCATGGCCTGCCTTTTTCATTTTTCAGTCCAATGAAATTTTTTCGTGAAAAGAAACACGAGCTTTAGTTGTTTTTGTTGAGAAATTTACATATCCTTATGTTAAACTTGGAATATGTCGTTGACCTTAATTATTGAACATGATATGTAGAAAAACCAGTTTGATATGGAGTGATCTATTTCTTTCAAGTCAAACCTTAGACATAATTCCTTATGTGCTTTCAGTGCCATTCTTCAGTTAGAATTGCACTTACACCTCAGTAATTTTATATTGACTTTTAACATAAACCTTTGTAATGCGAATTATTGAGATAAAACTAATTTTATTGGAGGAGAATAACAGCAAAATCATCTAAAGAATTGCATTCAAGTTTTATTACTCCAATTATGGAGATGAAATTTTAGTTCTGTATGGAGAAAATACGAAAAAAAAAAATAATCAAAGAAACTGCATGAGTTTTGTATTCTCATTTATTTCATTTTGTCTTTTCTTTTTCCTTTTCTCTGATCAAAACATTCTTTTCTTAAATTCTGTCTTTTCAGCACTCCAATTTTTCTCACTCTCTTCACCACTCAAATGCATGCACCTATGAACTTTGAATATATGTTTACAACCTGTGATCTGTGCTGCTGATGTAGCTGCACATTCATGTGGCTTAAGTGCTAAGTAACAGTTTGTCCTTCCTATGTGACAGGGTAATGATGTGGGAACACAATACAGGTCTGGAATATATTATTACACACCTGAACAAGAGAAGGCAGCCACAGAGTCCCTGGAACAGCAACAGAAGAAGCTGAACAGGAAGATTGTTACTGAGATCCTTCCTGCCAAGAAGTTCTACAGGGCAGAAGAATACCATCAGCAGTACCTCGAGAAAGGGGGCAGATTTGGCTCCAAGCAATCTGCTTCTAAGGGATGCAACGATCCAATCCGATGCTATGGTTAGATTGTTCATATGGGAATTACATCAAAGGCTCTAAATCATATTTAGATGTTGAAAGCATGGCTTTGTTGTAAAGTATTTTATCCATAAAGCTAAGTCACACTCTACCTACTCTCTGTATTGTATTTATAGGGTGAAGATCACTATACAACTAGAATCACTTTTAGAGTTATGCAGTAGTTTTATATGTATAGTTTTGTAATAAACTGGTCTTATAATATGCCTTTAATAAGTGTCACTTCTTGACTCAAAATATGTTACTTTTTTTGGAGTCTTCACCTAGATTTATGTGGATAATGACTCAAAACATTATTTATATAAATTGGATTAATAAACTAATCATGGTTTAATAAATTGAATTCCAGATTTATATGAATATGGTTTAAGAGGGGCTAGTTATATATATTATATATAACTAATAATGAAAAATATAATAGATTTTTGTTAAGGCCAAAGTCCAAGTGTAAATTAGTGCCTTAGAAAAACATGATCACTTTGTTCACCAAACTTTGAGATAAAATGTACACCAAACTTTAGGCGAGAGTGGTAGCTATGGCAATAATAGGGGTGGTAGTGGCATGGTGCACAGGGTAAATTTTAGTCTGTTCGTATGGTGGTGCAGTTAGTAATTATGGGGTGTAGGAAGTAAAGGCTCCTTACTTTTCTTTCCTTAGATTACTGAGAGTGATAACAAAATTTTTGGGCTTTTTCTTCCTAACCCCGTGATTTTCACCTCCATCCCATAGTATAATGTTTTGATTGATTTGGATGAATATATAATGAATATATTTGGTTAAATAAATGTGGATTGAATAATGTTTTTGATTGCGTGTGAATTCTCATCTAACTTGGGTAATAATACTTGTATTCCAAAATACAATTCAATTCGAAATACAATCTAAATTATACAATTCAAAATACGAATAATTACTAGGATTTATTTTATATATTTTTGAAAGTATGGGGTGTAATGAGAAAACGTATTGGAAAAAATACTCATTTTTCAATAATATAAAATACTCCAACTACTCATATACCTCTATTTCAATTAAAACCTAAGAAAAAATCAACAAATAAAATAACCAGATCAACAGGATAGAAATGAAGATAACCATACAAGAATAATATATATAAACTTACCCTTAAATCTTGATTTGTAAGTAATGAGCAATGGTGGATCTTGTTTTGTTTTGTTTTGTATGTAACGGGCATATGCTATTATAGCTTTCGAAGAGTGTTGGGGAACTGTTTAGAAAATGAGATAAAGTTATAGAAAATATTGACAATTTAATTCCTTGCAAATAATTGATGCAGGGAAATAAATGCCAAAATTATAAATAAAAACTATAAATGTTCTGTCATGTTATTGTTACATACTCTATTATAATTAATGTTGATTCTGAACATGCTGCCCCCACCAAATGTTGCTGTCATTTCCAAACGGTAATGGAAAAAACCATCACAAATTTTGGTCTCATCTGATTTCTTTTTCAGATTATATGTATAAAATTAAAAAATTAGAGATGAGAAAAGGAACAAGTGGGTGCTGCAAGAAGGATTAGAAAAAGACATTTGAACAAATTGCAGTTGCCATTAACACAAAAAAATAGGAAATGCTATGCTAACCTTGTTTTAGAAAAAGCATTAAATAAAGTTTGTTGGTGGAATTAAAATAAAGAGTAATCAACATGTGATCTACACTATTATACTCAGTCTTTGCCAATCCAATGCACCCTTCTTCCACAAACATTTATTACTATACATATATTGTCTCAAGCCAAACACTCAAACTGATAGTATTTTTTTTTTATTGAAATCAAATAAAATGCATTAAAAATAACTTATAATAACATCTTGTTTGTAAAATAAATTAAATATTGGTAAGTATAATCAAGATGTATAACCATCTTTTCATTATTTATTTTTTACAGTAGAATAAAAGGAAGAAGAAGAAAAATCTTATTTGACAATATTAATATATGTCAAAAAAAAAAATGGAGTAATCAAAAGTTGTTAGGTATTTCTTTATTTGAAAAGTTGAATCTCTTAACCAAAGAGTGCAAATTGACACATGTTTTCCACATCTTGTTGTTGTTAAAGATATTATTTACTTAAAAAAAATCATTTGAATGTCAAATAACAATTTATATTAGTGACTACAAAATTAAAGAACTTGGGGTGACCAAGTCTACAATAAATTTAAAAAAAAAAAAAAACTTGTCATTTTGTTCTGAAAAGAGAAAAAAGTTTTTAATATAATTTATCCGTTTTTTAATAAATAAATTGAATATTAAAACTCCTTACTATCAAGACAAATTTTCATATTATAATATTATTCACCAATAAAATGTTCACATCAACAATAAAATTGAATGCATATCTATAAAATATCAAATTTATATATTTTTAGTTTTAATTTTTTTACAGTTAAATATACATTAATTTATTACATTAAAATAAAATTATTTAAGAGTATTTTTTTTATTTTTACATGGAAATATATTGTAAATGCTTGGATCATATTACTATTAATTTTTTCTTTTTCATTTTCTTCCTTTATTCGATATAGCAAAGTCCATTGCATGTACATAATCTAATTTGTATAAATATTAGGTGTACATAATCTAATTTCTGTAAGTGGTGGAAAGAGAAGAAACATTTACATAGTTAAAGACTATTTTAGCATTATAGATATTAGTATGCTAAACTTATCTTGGTCTTTCACTTTTATAATTTGATAATAATTTAAATATTTTATTAGATCAAATGTTAACATCTAATAAAACATTTTTAATATGAATTTTTTGAAGAAAATATATCTCATTTGTTTTTTTTTTTAGCATCATGCTTTGATTTATAATCATACAGTCCTTAAATATAGATAAAATATAATTACTGTATTGAAACACACCCTAATAAATATAATTATCGTTTAATTATAAATTTATTTAATTTTAATTAGTTTATTCTTTTGTATGATTGTTTTGGTTACGAGGAATTGTATCTAATATATAAAAAGAGAATGTTACATATTTATGCTTTGTGAACCTAATATTAGACAAACTCCTCTATCACATCATATTGTCATGCCATATTTTATTATAGTATTGGAAGTGAATATTTTCTTTTTAGTAAACTCATTTTGGACTGTTATATATTTTAAAAAGAACGACCACACAAACTTATGAACTGTGATGACGGTGACCCACACGCAAGTGTGGACCAAGAACAACCTCTTAGATTCCATTCCATGGATTTCATCAAAACCTTTTTTCCCACTTTGCTCTTTATCAGTTAATACCATTATTAAATCATTAATTATTTTAACTTATTAAACTAAGCTATCATTAAAAAAATAAAGTTAGGATTAGTAGCCGTTACACCCTTTTTCATAGTTTAATTAATTTAAACACCTCCTAGATCTAACTTGCAAAAAGAATTTCACACCAACATTGAATAAAAAAAAGTGTTATGTCAAATCTAATCAAATCATACACACACGAAAAATAAAAGATTAATCATTCACGATGCTCCATCATAACAAGGTTCCACTCCACCACAATAAAATTGCTAAACGACAACGGTTTTTTTTATCCAATTTTTTATTACAATGTTCATGAGTTTTGTTTAAATTTATCTTATAATGAAAAATAACGTAATAAAGTGCAAAATGTGTTTATGTATACTTATATATATATATATATATATATATATATATATATATATATATATATATATATATATATATATATATTAAGAGTTACATATAAAGGAAATTAATTATATTCAATTTATATAATCTTTTTGGTTACATAAGAGATAGAAATTTTTTTAGTAACTTCATTTTCTATTTGAAGAAGTTTAACAATGAGTTATATTGAATAACAGTGTTATAGATAGATTTGACATGATTGATAACAACATATATAGTTTTTACAAGAATAATGAATGATCATAACATATTTTCTCACAATATATGTTAAATACATTTTTCATCATCAAACGAAACTCTATGAATAAAAATATATTAAAAAACATTTTGCGGAATTACTTTTTTGAAGGAACTTCATGGATTAAAGAATTGATTAGATATTTTAACTTCATTAATTATGAGAGTGATTTTACACTATACAATATGTGTTTAACTCTATGCTATGTGAAATTTCATTAGATAGACTATAATCTTGGCAAACGAAAAGAATAACCATTTAGGATTTCTGAATTTAAGTGCTTGATTACGAAATTTATTTATAAACCATAAACAATTGTTAGCTAATAAATTAACGAAAAAATGTTTCAAAATATAAGATCGAAAATTTAAAAGAAAAATGTAGAAATTAAAATCATACTTAATCCATGAATGGAAGAGCATGGGATGAAGTAAAAAATGAAGGTGGGATTTCCTAGGAACCCATGTGGGTGGAATTTTTAAAATGCTTCCACGTGGCGTGTTTTGAGGAGGACCACGTGGCGTGTTTTGAGGAGGACCACGTGGAAGCTCCCTCGGATGCTTTGCTAGATTCTAAATTATGAAAGGAAAGAAAGAAGAGAGAAATTAATGGATCTGTCATTTTTTTCCTACCATGTTCACACCTTTGTCACAGTATTTTATTTTTATTTTCATATTATATTTATATATATATATATTATATTTATATTTTTTATTTTGTTATTGTCGTTTTTTTAAACTTTGTTTTACTATTTTATATGTTTTTAATTTGTTTTCAAAAAGTCAATGTAGTTATTTTAATTAAATTAATCATAACAGTAGCATTAGGCTGATACATGTTATTTGTTGTTGGTGTTATTTTTTTTTTTTACATCATCATAAATTTTAATTGTAAGATGCTTGGTATTTTTAAATTTCAAATAGATCTTGATCCCCTTTTTTAAATGATTTTACTACTGTCCAAAGTATGATATTTTTAATTTTTTTTTTCACAGAAAGAAAGAAAATGACAAACATAAAATGATGGTTTTATTGAAATAACTGTTAAAGAGGGTGGTAGGCATCAATTGAGAAGTACTAAGGGGGAAGTATGTAAGTCCCACAGCATTTTATTTTATTTTTTCATTTTCTTATTCATATTTTCATTTCTAATTTTGCTGCATCTACTTTCTCTTTTATTTTAAATATTAATGAATTTGATAAAGTTATTAGTATTGAGAGGGTTGTGTTTTAAGATGTTTGGTTTGATTTAGTTAGATTATGTTTTCTTTTTTTTTAGATTTTGAATTTGATATTTGGTTTAAATGTTCATTATCAGCAAGACTAACTATAGTGTGTAAATTGTGTAAAAAATGTGTTTGGGTATATATTTATTTATTTTAAATATTTTAGAATATATATAATGGTAAATTTTTGATTTAGAAGTTTTATTTGTTAGATATCTAAGTGTAAGTTTAAGTTTTACATTGAGTAGAAATGATAAAGTTGAACACTATATAAGAAAGAAGACTCATAAACTTAATGTCTTAAATGTTTTGTTTTAAAGATAATGTATTTTTTTTATGTGAGTTTGACTCAGTTCTAATTCTTGTGAGATCTTCTCTGTGTTTCTCCCTAAAAAATTGAGCAATATATAAAAAAGAAAATTCACAAACTTAATACTTTAAGGTTTTAGATTGAAGATGGTATTATTTCGTTATGTGAATTTGATTCAATTCTCATTTTTACGAGATCTCTTCAGTGTGTTCTTCTCCTTAATTTTTTCAAATGTAAAAATTTATGGTTCTTTATAATTTGTCAAGTGGATAAAATTTTTTTTATTAAATTTTATTAAAGAGTATAAATTTATTTTTATATATTTGACCCAATAAAAGGTAATTCACTCCATTAATAATAATTTGCTTTACAAATAATAATTTACCAAAGAACTTTTTTTAATACACTTCATGCATAAGAATTTGTCTAGCTAATATCATTTCGATTGGAGTGGACTTTTTTTTTTTATTTAAATATGTCAACTCAATCAACTATATTTTCTTATATTGAAATATATAATTTCATAATATACTTAGATGTTTATATATATATATATATATATATATATACATGAAATTGATGTAGGTGTGTTGAGATGAAATTTCATAAATGGATTAAAATTGAATATATGTTTGTTTAAATTGAATACCTAGGATAATATATCAATCAATTTACAATTTGTAGTATCAAATACATAAATTTATTAGTAAAATAATATATTTTGATGATTTAAATTATATAAATTAGCATCAGAATTTATCCTAATATATAAAATTGAGGTTCACATATAAATTAAAATTTAAATTTTTTGATGGGAGATACTTAATTCAAATATTTTATTTATTGGAATTAATGTTTATAAACAAATAGTTATTTAAGATAGATAAAATAAATTATTTTATGTAAATTTCATAACTTGTATATCTATATATTTTGACTATAAATTTTTGATAATTTCCCTTATTTTTTCATGTAGTTTTATATTATAAGTGTACGTGATAGATGAAACATATTAACTTTTAGGTTAATTGTTTTTTATAAATATATACGGAGTTTTGATTTTTATATATATATAATTTTGAGATGTAATATTTGGTAACAAATGCTAAAAGGTATTATATTTTAATAGTTTGGTTGAAAAAAAAGTATAGAGGAAGAAAATTCATACCAAGAATCATGAAAAAAGTTAGAAATCTTGATAATATAATTTCTATAAATGACTAAATTATGTGTGATTAATAAAAAAATATTATTAAAAATATTAATATAATTTTTCTTAAAATTTTAGAGTAATATTTATATTTACTAAAAAATACATTTACTATATTAAATTATTTAATATGAACAATATATTTCTTTCTTCAATAAAATTTTTATTCATATTTCTCCCATAACTACGGTTTTTTTTTATTTCTGAAAATGTTGACCAAAATCCATTTTCTGAAAACATGATTTATGGGAGATAGTAGTTTTTAAAAGACAAACAAAATAAAACGTGAGAACATACTTTCTTAATCTTATAACAATAAAGTTTTCATCAAACTCCGTCTAAAGTGAAATACGATATGCGAAAGATTATATATATATATATATATATATATATATATATATATATATATTTTTTTTTTTCTTTTAGTTTTAAAAAGTTATAATATAATTTTATGTTAAGGAAAAAGGCATTTTATTGAAAGATATAGGTTTATTAATTATTTCGTCACACGTAAAATTTTTATTGCTTTTATACATGTAAACATTTTACGTTTTAGTCCTTATATTTGTCAAAAAATTTGTGTTTTGATATTTATACCTAGAAACTCTGTATTTTTAGTGTATTAGTATTTGTTGTCAATTATGAAATAATAGAAACAAAAATATAATAAAATTATTTTCATTTAAAAATGTTGCGCTAACAGGCATCCATGTCCATTTTAAATTTAAAATAAACATACATATTCTCTTTACTTTTAATAAAATACATTCGAGTTTTTTTAATTTTTTAAATAAATCCTTATATTCTTTATATTTTTACCAAAAGACATTCATTTTTTATAATTTAAAAAAGTAATATTCATTTCTTTTATTTTATTTAAAAGTATCATATTGTTTAAAAGTTTAAATAAAAATAAAACTTTTAAAATATAAAATCAAAGAATTTTATTCACAATAAAATAAAAAATAAGTATTATTTTATTGAAAATAAAAAAGTTATCAACAAAATAAGAGAAAATAAACATTTATTTAAGAGTTATAAAAAATATAATATTAGAGGAGATAGGTGTAATTTCTTAAGAAATAAAATATAGAGCTATGACACATATAAATACTACAGCATAAGAAAATGTTTAAATAGAGATTGAAAATTATAAAAATAAATATAACACGCAAAATATTTATTAACTATTATGTTATAAGCTCAACAGAAAATCTATATAAGATATAAAATATTTTAAAATATTATTTATATACACATAAATCATAGATAAATACTTGTACGTAGAATAATCATCCTAGGATACAAACCATGCAATAGTAAATTATTGAAAATAAATTAACACACAAAAAGTATATAAAATATAATTCAAATTATCAAACTATAACATTTTAATTTCAGTTCAATTGATAATATACACTAATTATATAGATTATATATATATATATATATATTAAGAATATTCAGAAAAACAAATTATCATATGATACTTTTTTTAAGACGTTAATATCCAAAAATCATGGTATTAGGATAAGTTTAATATAATAAAAGTTCTGTATCTACATATGTCACACTGTACAATAACTTTTCTTTAGCCCCTCAACTTATAACCACCTATCATATTAGTACATGTGACTTAAATAATCAACAAAACAAATGATTTTTTTCTTATAACATAAATGTCAATACTTAAAATACAAATCAAACAACACATATAATTCCATATATGTAATCACAAGTTCATACAATTCCATCAATCTCAATACACATTATCATAGAATATAACTTATTTATATAAAACACAAAAATCAATTAAATTTAATAATGGTGTAATATAAGAGATTGTGATTTTTTTAGTATTGGTATTTTAATGACCTATATTGTAATTTTGAATGAAATATAAATATGTATGTATATTGATACATGGAAACCTTGCCTTGTCTTTACTGTGAATGTTTTTTTGCATATCTCAGTCAAGTGACCACTTATCACTTTACGAAAAAATATGTTTTTAAATTTAAATCTCATCACTCAAGAAACAAAGTGTGTTCTACTCAAGTGTGACAACTTGTTGTTTCTCGTTGTTCGAGTGAGAAAACAACAAAATAATACCTCTTATATTTTATTAAAGAACATCATTCAAGCAATTGTTCTCACTGCTCAATAAATAATTCTTGGTTAAAGTGAGAAAATAATGAAATGTATCATTTATTTTTCTAGATTACATCATTCAATCAATGATATCTTATTGAAACAATATTTCATTGTTTTATATGACATGTTTTAATGGTTAAAATTGCTTTTAAATATGATGGTTTGTGCTTGATTGTGTTCTTATATAACCTTTTTTATCTTTATTATTAAAATGTCAAAGATTATACATAAATAAATAGTTTAAGGTTTAGAATTAGATTTTACTATATAAATTAAATTAACTTTATTTGAGTAGAGTGTGAACATTAAATATTAGAATTATTATGTGAAGATTTTCATTTGAGTAGCCAATATAATGTAAATGAAAATATGAGAAGACGAAAACTTAAGAAAAATATCTATACAATGTTTTGTTAGGTATATACCTTGATTGTATGTGAGTGAGGATATATATTATATTTTAGAAACTTTGATTTTGAAGTATTAGTCTTATTTGAAATTCCTTGAAAATTATTTAAAAAAATAAATAACTGAGTGTGTTTTTTTTATTATGTTTGGATCTATATTATAGAAATTCAAATAAGAACTCATTAATTTCACAAAGATTTAAAATATTTTTCAATTTTGTTTTTATGTTTTGAGACCCTTACTTCAAATTTTCTTATTCAACTAAAGCTATAATTTATAAGTTTATATGTTTAATATTAAGATTTTGTGCAAGTTGCAAGATTTAAGAAAACATCAATAATAGAAAAGGAATTTTTTTTATATTAGATATTTTAAGCATTATGTTTATCAATATAAATAGTCCCACACATAATATCAATTACATTATGTATATGTTAATTTTTTTAATGAAGTATAATCTCATTTTTCAGATAAATTTTGTCATATAAAAAAATGACACTTTTTATATGGATATTGTATTATAATCTATGTAACATACCATGTGTTCTAAAACATGCAAATTTACATTCTTTAGAAATGAATATTTTTTAATTTAATTATTTCAAAAACATTTATTTTAAGTTTACTAGTGATTCTTGTAATTTTGAATATATTAACAAAACAAGAAATCTATTTTAGAGTTTATTTTTATGTCTTATCAATCAATTATTTTTTAATGCAATGAAACACTTAAAATTCATTTTTATTAAAACATTCTAAGATAACTATTATCATAACAAATAAACTTAACATGCTTAAATTAAACAATAACAAAAAAATACCAATAGAATTAATTTCATCACTTTAATATTGTTATTAAAACTCAAATGGAAATATATAAATAATTCACACAAACTCCTAAAACCTTAAAAAAAAAAAAATACTGCTAAGACAAGAATCAGGTAACCAAATTAAAAATAAATGATAACTCATTGCATTCTATTTAAAAAGAAAAGAAACCCTATTACAAAATATTTTAAAACAAAATAACAAATTTTCAATTCATATCAAATAAACATTACGATGGTTTTTTTTTTTCTTTTCAATTTCTGATTATTTTATAAACTCCAACAACCTAATAAAAAATTTTTGTTTCATGAATACAAAAAATACAGGTTAAACTCTATTAAGAAACTGAGATGACCAATCACCAAAAAAAAAGGTAGAAAAGTAGTATTTGAGAGAGATGTAAAGTAGATGTAGCAGAGATACGTTGACCGTATAAATATACGCGAAGACCTACGCAATAACGTATAGTTCTGTTCTTTCTCTCTCACTATACTTTCAGATTTTTCTTTTTCATCACACAAAACGCAAACGTTAACCTCTTTCTCTTTTCTCTTTCTCTCAGACTTCACAAATCTTCACCAAAACTTCTCCCAACCCTTACTCTCTCACATTTTCTCTCTCTATTTTTCAACCATTATTTTCCATAACACTACCTTTAATGGCGAACACTCGACGGCGCCGATGAAGATCTCCGGCGACACCACCCGCGCGCACCGCTCATTTCCGTCGACCATTGCGGCTCCCTTGCCGGACTCCGATCTCCAGCAGCACCGCCGGCCATCCCGCCGGCATCCGCGAACTCCGGCTCGCCTCAAGCGGCTTGCCGGAGGTGCGGCTGGAAAACGGAGCAGGCCGGAAACCCCCCTGTCCAAGTGGAAGATCCACGGCGGCGCCAGAGAGGGGAGCGTCGGCGGTGGCGGTGATCCGCCCGAGGAGCTCGACAGGGAAAAGGAACTTCCGCCTCCCGCTGCCGTGTCGGCGAGGAAGCTCGCTGCTGCACTGTGGCGGCTGCAGCTGCCGGAAACGGCGGCGGGCGATGGCGGAAGGCGAAGGGGTTTGAGAAAGATCGGTGAAGATCGGTTGGGAGTTGTTCAGGTAAAACCCTCTCTGTTTTATGTGATCGTTCGTTTGTTTTTTTCTTACTTGCATTTACTGATTCTGATTGAACTTTGGAGTTTCAGAAAATGCTTTTTTTTTTCTTACTTGCATTTACGGATTCTGATTGAAATTTTGATTTCAGAAGATGTCTTTTTTTTTTTCTTAGTTGCATTTATTGATTCTGATTGAAGTTTTGAGTTTCAGAAAATGTTTTCTATTACTTACAGTTTTTGTTTTCGTAAATTATTTACTCGTTTTACATCGTGATTCAATCAGGAATACTTTAAAACATCTTTTATAGTAGTTCCTCAACAAATTTATGACTGAAAATTCTGGACTTGGGGATAAGTTGTTTACTCTTATTTTCTTTTCTTATCTTACTTTTTATTGATTTTTATGCAAGTTTTTGAAAATAAGCAATAAAGTGAAATTGGGTTGACGTATTTGTAATTAAATTTGGACAAAAGGAAGCCTTTTCTCATATTGTTGCTTAATTTTGAAGTTTTAGGTTTGACCTTTTTGAGAATCCATTTTTTTTTTTCATTATTCTGCATGTTCCTTTTTGTGTGATGAATAGGCTTTTTGTTGAAATTGTAATGATTTACTCTCTCTCTCTCTTTCTCTCTCCATCTGGTATTAGTACTTTTAATAATTTGTTGAAACTTTTATTGGTTGTTGAGTTTTGTGTTAAATGTTTGAAGTTCATTAAGTGTAACCAGTAATGAGTAAATGTTTGATAACTAATGAGGGACGTTGTGCAAGAATGGAAAGATTGGTACTGGAGTAATTCATGGCCTTAAATGAAAGGGAAAAGAAAACAATTTCAAGCCTAATAAATAAGTGTTGTGACTCATGATTGATTTTTGGTCTACTGCAGAACTCATTATTGTCCTTGGTAATAATTGGAGAAATGACTTTGACTAGGGTCTGCCAAGATTATTGGATTTATGTTATAAGTGTTGTTTAGTATCTGTACTGTCCTGTAAACGTTTGCATTTTCAATTGATGTGCTTTCAATGCTTGTTCTTAAGTGAAATGTGCAGTGCTGATTTGTATTCTGCATGTACTAAGTTAGTAATTATCTATGCATTGTTGAATTATTAGAGAACTGTTCTTCTTTATTGCATTGTTATGCAATTATTGTCTTTATTTTCAGAATTTGGCAGTTTGTTGTCATTATATATTTTATAGCTTTTTTCTTTCAGTTTAGAGCTGATATCACTTATCTGCAGCATGGAACTGGCCATGTAGACCATCATTTTCTCAGCCATCAAAATGGCATGGTGCATGGTTCTGCTATGAAGAATCCTTCACAAAGTCCTCGTACGGTTTCAGGGACTAAGGGTGGACATTTTTGTGAGGTATTATGTTTTTTATTTATTACTTACAAATATATTAATGGCTCTGGATAACTGAAGATTATACAGCGGACACCAGATATATAGAGTACAGACTGAATTGTTATTCCCTTTCCTGCATCACGGTCTTTTTCCTCAGTCAGTTCTGCAAATGCTTTAATTTCCCAAAACAATAGACAAACTACGCGGAGACTAATCTATTGACAGGGGTCTCATTACAATATTGTGTCAGAAGACTATTAATAGAACACTAGGTTGATCATTGCAGATTCGAATTCTTCTGCCTTAATTTACCATGTGCAAGAACACTAGACTATCTGCAGACTCGCTTCTCTGTAGTTAGCAGATATCCACGAGCCAATCCCTCTTTAAAAGCTTCTTAATCCTATATGATTTTGGAAGTGGAAGTATTTCTAGTAGCACAGCCCTTGACTTTTGTTAGCAAATAAACTTGATTAGTCTATGTTTTGGCCTACAGGTTTCTATGTCACTAAGTTAGGTTATATAATATAGATACAAAACAAGCTCAGAATATTACAGCAACGTACGGTCATGAACTAATGTTGTGAAAATTTAAAATGTCCGGCACTCAGGTAACGAACATGCTCGTCTAGGTTGGCATGACGGCCGCCCCTTTGATCTTATAAACAAGTTAACATATACGGTATAGAAGATAGATCTATTGATAGTATACATTTATACATAATATCAAATGTTGCTTAGACTATGCTGTGTATATATATAATTTTCTTTGTAAATATGCATGACCAAAACTTATGCATATTGTTGGAAACCAGAGTAGTGAAAGTGTCATTTAAAATATCAGTCATGAAAGGAAGCTTCTCTGTTTGAGGAAAGAGTTTAAAAGCGTCTCACTTTTACTTTCCCCAAGTGAAAGAGTAAACAATTAAAATGCTAATCTCTAACCTGTCTATTTTGTTCTTCAGCTCAAGCCGTCTTTCCAGATTTCGAATACTGCAATGGAGGGTGCAACAAAGTGGGATCCTGTTTGTTTAAAACCGTCAGATGAGGTGCAAAATATCTACAGTCAAATGAAACTTCACGACCAAAAGGTTAGTACTGTTTCTGCTGTATCTGCTCTTGAAGCTGAGCTAGAGCAGGCTCGTGCACAGATTCAGGAGCTTGAGACTGAGCGCCACTCCTCCAAAAAGAAACTTGAACATTTCTTGAAGAAAGTGAGTGAAGAGAGGGCCTCATGGCGAAGCAAAGAGCATGAGAAAATTCGTGCTTATGTTGATGACATCAAATCAGAGCTGAGTCGAGAAAGGAAAAGTCGCCAGAGAATTGAAATTGTCAATTCTAGGCTGGTTAATGAGTTAGCTGATGCCAAGTTATTAGCCAAACGCTACATACAGGATTATGAGAAGGAAAGGAAGGCCAGAGACTTAATTGAGGAAATTTGTGATGAGCTTGCTAAGGAAATTGGAGAAGACAAGGCTGAAATTGAAGCACTGAAGAGGGAATCTATGAAACTTAGGGAAGAAGTGGAAGAGGAGAGGAAGATGTTGCAGATGGCTGAAGTATGGCGTGAAGAACGTGTTCACATGAAATTGATTGATGCAAAAGTTGCTCTTGATGACAAGTACTCACAGATGAATAAATTGATTGCAGATTTGGAAACCTTTCTCAAATCAATGAATGTAAACCCAAATGCAAAGGAGATGAAAGAGGCTCGGTCACTTCAACAGGCTGCAGCTGCTGTAGACATTCAAGACGTCAAGGCATTTTCGTATGAGCCAGCCAATCCAGATGATATTTTTTCCATTTTTGAAGATTTAAATTTCGTTGAACCCAATGAGAAGGATATTGAGTCATGTGTTGCTTACTCTCCAGCGAGTCATGCCTCAAAGATTCACACAGTGAGTCCTGGAGCCAACTTGGTTAGTAAGGATAACTTCCACAGATGTTCTAATTTATTTATGGATGACAACGGTGATATTGAAGAAGATGAAAGTGGATGGGAAACTGTGAGCCATGTTGAGGATCAAGGATCAAGTTGTTCACCTGAAGGGAGTACCCTATCAGTGACAAAGAATCATCGAGAGAGTAATGCCTCAGGTAGGAGTGTGCTTGAATGGGAAGAAAATGCCGGTGTAGAGACCCCAATAACTGAAATTAGTGAAGTTTCATCAGTACCGGCTAAGCAATCAAAGAAGGTATCCTCCATAGCAAGGCTTTGGAGGTCTGGTCCAAACAATGGGGATAATTACAAGATCATTTCTGTGGAGGGAATGAATGGAAGGCTTTCAAACGGAAGGATATCTAATGGGGGCGTAATCTCTCCTGATTGGGGACTTGATAAAGGTGGACTAAGCCCCCAAGACCTTCTGATCCAGTTTAGTTCTCCTGAGTCAGCAAATCTGCACAATCGAGGCATGAAAGGGTGCATTCCTCGCACTGTGCAGAAGAGTAGTTTGAAAGCCAGACTTCTGGAGGCTAGGATGGAAAGCCAGAAGGTTCAGTTGCGCCATGTTCTTAAACAGAAGATTTAGAATGTAATGTGAGCATAGGCAGAGATTCCTCACTTGTATAACTGAAGAATGACCCACAAGCAGCACTTTTGTTTTGAATTGTAAGAGTACAAATCTACTGCTGCCAGAAGAAAACTGCTCAGAAATGATGGGGGGTCATGAATAAATGCAATTTTCCTGCCTCAGACTTTGACCATGTTTCAGTTCATCACATCACTCATATTTAAAGCATTCAAAAGATGATCTTTCAGCCCCTTGTGCCATTGCCTCACTTTTATCTATCATGAACGACCTTGCTTCATTTTGTGTTCTATGTAAGTTACAAGAAGCATGTTGCTTGTAGTGTATAATTTAAGTCTGAGGACAAAGATGCAGGGAAACCAAATCATCTTAAGGTATAGTGATAGCTTATCTTTTCAGCATTTTGATTTTCATTTGATGTGGCTTAGAATTTGTCATACAGATTGTAGACCACGAGGATGATTTCTGGTCCCGGGACTCAAAATTCACAAGTGATAAAACTTCATACCATAAGGCTGGGATGGACCACTTCCTCTGTCTCTGACTGTTTCTTTGGAATAACGAGAACCATTTATCTAAAAATAATGAAAATCAGATTAGTTTTGTTTTTTGGCCTTTTGTTTTATGGGCAATATTAACGTAAAATAAGGTTGAGATTGCAGATGTACGTAGGTATAAAATGACATTGAGGAACTTTATTTACAAGCAAATGATGAGACAATAATAATTGATATTATGTTATGTCTAATAAATATTAGATGCGTTGGAATATCAATAAGTATATTTTATAAACAATTGAGATTATATATTTTCTTGTTCTTTTGCTATATAGACGAATAACATGAAAAGACGGAGAATAAGCTATCGAATGAAGCTATAAAAAATTCCTTCAATTTGCTCATTATGCATTTAAATTCAAGATTTTGCTTTCTTGTACCTCCCTATTATGGAAATGATTTTAAGGAGGAAGTTTCTTTTCAGAAATCCCCTAAAAGATAAAAAAAAAAAAAATGAATTAAAATGATTTGCTAATATCGATTGCTAGTATATAACTTATTTCTGTAAAACATGACATTTTCTTCGAGTGAAGATCTGTTAACGGTTATAACAATTATGCTTTATATAAAGAAAATAAAAATATGATAGAATGTATTTTTAATATATATTTTTTTATTTTTATTTCTTCAAAATCAACCTTACAAGTTGTTAATATTTCTTATTATTTTATTTTGTTTTTCCAAACAACAAACTTTAAAACTAATATTAAGGAATATATATGTATTTTTTATTAGAGAACAGAGAAAAACCCGATTTATGTACTTTTTATGTAATAAATATTTTAGTAAAGCATACACTTCTAATTATTTTAAATTAATGATTTTAATTTTTCTAAATGAATTTTAATTCCTGCATTTTTTTTGTTTTCCATTTTTATATTTGAAATAAATTTTTTAGTTCTTGTAAAACGAGTGAATTTTAGTTTAGTTTTAACAAAAAAAAAAACTTTAATATCTATCACTTCAAAATCTAAAATCATTATTTTTAAGCTCTAATATTCATTGCTAAATAAATAACTTCCATTTTAGGTTTTTGGAAAAAAATTTAGACGAGTACGCTAGAAATTTGCCATTATTAACTAATTTTTTTGTTTAACATATATGCATTTAATTAATGTTGAATGATAATATAAAAAAAAAAACCACGCTTTTATGCTTTTCAACATGAAATTAGTTTAAAAAGTTATAAGAATCAAAATCCAAACTCGTTCATTTTTCATAGAAATTAAAAATATATATGGAAAAAAATCTTGTCAAGAAGCATCAGAGTTTTTACTGTTATTGGATGGATCATGGGAGATAACTAGTTCCTGGTGGGTGCTTCAGATCATACAATCGGTAATCATATTTCATATCTTGCATTACATAACCGTAATTCAGAACTATATTTCAAATTATATATATTATAAATTCTGTAATTTAAATAATATTCTAGATTACATGATTTGTAATATAATTTTAAATTGATTATAAGGTGTTATGACATAGACATGTTGGTCATTTTTCATATTATGGGAATAGAAGAAAATATCTCTCCTAGCTCTCTATATATACACAAATAAGCAATCAATTTCTTGTTGAAAACCTAATCCAAACAATTTGCATTTCTACCCAAACAAGACAAGGTTCACCATTCTCACATCTCTAGAACTCATACGATTGACTAAAGAATTTACTTCAGTAAATTGACAGAATGAATGTTTTGCTATGCTAATTGAGACAACTGAAAAGTGGAAAATCATATATAAGAAAAAGAAAAAATAGGTAGGAATAATTCAATTGAAGGGTAACTGAAGACACTGTAATAACTGGTGCCATATGAAAATAAAAACTCATAATCTGATTTGTACCTATCATTCACTTCAAAATAAAACGTTGAAGAGTTCAAAAGCATACAAATTGTTGTTTATCATGTCCATATTTACAAGCTAGCAAGTATATGTACATGAAAACATGAACACACATCACACAGAAGGACTAGATCTGAGAGTCTTCTCAAGTTTCTCAGCTTTGATGTAATCCTTGTCACTGAGGGGTCCAGCAGGAAAAGGGGTGATTTCCACAATGATATGGGGAGTTGGAAGCTCATCAAAAAGAGCTCTCACATTGTTGCAACACACACTTTCTCCATGTGCACTTTCCCTTCGGATTTGACAACCCTGTAATGGTTGTTCATTAGCAACATGTAAGTCAAGCATGTCTTGCATCAAATTATGGAAAAAACAGAAAAAAGGGTTGATGAAAAATTAGTTAAGACCTTGTGAGAGGTGGCATCAACAAAGTGGTCATCATCTGATAATAGAGATGCAATAGCTTTAAGAAGTCGTCGCCCTTCGGACTTGGATGGAACTCTGTAGTTCCTTCTAAGTGTACCCTTTGTGGTAGGATGCCATTTGCTAACCAATTTCTTTCCATTAGCAGCTTCCTTTGCTGATCATATACAAATAAATACACATAACTGAAAACATGTACTTTGAAACAACATCATGAATAATAAGAGACAAGACAAAGATAAGGAAACACATTGCCTTTGCAAGCACTCAAAGTGTAGAGAACTATAGATTTAGAGAAAGGCCAAATGAAAGTAAGGCAACTAACAATAACACACAAGATACAAAATTCTAATCCAGCAGTACTATTTATGCACTTATTTAGGTTAAGGACTTGTATTACTAGTACAAGTCCAAAGCCACTAACAACAAGACCAATAACCCAGAAAGGTTTTAACAGCCCCATCAAGCTTAAACATGTTCCAAGTACCAGTAATGCAGGAACAAGGCAGCAAAGACCATCAATATTAAATCAATTTAACCTATCTCATTTGAAAATAAGAAACTAATACACCTGATCCTAGAAAGGGTCGAAAACCACTTTATAATGAAGGTCATTTGGATCTCCATCAACTTGGGACTTTTCCAAAGGAATGAGGATCATGTATGGCCAAATCAAGCTTCCTTATCTCTCTTGCTTCCCCACCAGTGACCGAGGGAATAACAAAACATTGGAACATTCTTAGCCCATTTTGCTTTTAGTGAGCACATGTCCCAAGTATACGAGGTTCTAAGTCCTCTACCTTTCTCCTCAATAGACCACTCCACTAATTTCCAAAATATTAAATATCCAAGTATGAGTTTAAGTTCCACATTGAGTGGAAATAAAAAAGTTAAGGAATATACAAGAAAAAAGATCCACAAACTTAATGTCTTAAGGTTTTGAATTAAAAATGATGTTATTTTATTGTGTAGGTTGGACTTTTGTCTTATTTTTGTTTGATCTTCTCGATCCTTAATTTTCCCAACACAAAACACTGTATCAAGTATCATGCAACCCAATACCTACCAACATGGTGTGACATGTTTGATAGGAAACCATAACTATTAAGCATGTGGTCAATCTTAGATCTTCAGATCTCTGTGTATGAAAGAACATTTGTTAAGTGAGGTTAGTCTCTTAAATAGGTCTCAGTTAACCTCGAGAGATTAGTCTTTGACTCTTGGAAGAGAGATAAGATACCCTGAATTCGCCAAAAAAGTAGTATAAACCAAGTAATGACCTCCTAACAAGTCTCCAAAACACTCCCAGATATAATACCACCCAACAACCCAAATGGGATCCTCCACTACGTTCCAAAAGTCTTCAAATCACAAGCATTCCCACTAAACAATGATTACTTAATCAGAATAGCCTTCACCTCACTGATCAACTCACCCCATATGTTAACACACAGCACAATCAAACCAGCTTCAATCCATTACAAACATTCACACTTGAGTAAGAAGCTATCAGAACTAAGGGAACAGGAGCAACAAGTACATCAGACATGAATTGGACATACCTGGTTTTCCTAATATGGTCTGGGCCCATTTAGAGAAACCCAAGTCAGCAGCAACTTCAGATTCATCATTCCTCTCCCCAATTTCCAAATCTGAAACAAAGAAAAAACACCCAACACATAAAAATGGAACCTTTTTCCAAATTAACGTTGAGAAAACTGTAAAAAAAGAATTTTTTTAATTAATTAATTTGGTTTGGCACCTGAGACAAGTGGATTGGCTTGAGATCCAGCCAAGCCAGCTTTAAGAAGGGCATAGAAGATGCATATTCTTCCAGCCCACAAAACTGGAGCCTCCACCAAAGAGGCATTCACACGAACACTGACACTCCCACCTCTCACTCTTCTTCTCCCACTCACTGAACTCCCTTTGAGTTTGAGGGAAACACCGCAACCAAAGAGGGTTTTGGGGAACCCAGAGAAAGGTAAGGAAGGGGGATTATTGAGATTACAGTGGAGAAGAGAGACGCAGCTGAATTGCATAAGGGATGCAGAAAAAGCCATTCTTTTTGCCTCAACAAATCGCAGCTCTTTCTGAGAGACACAAATGATATTTCCTCTGTTACTCGTTCCTCACCAGAAACGACGTCGCATTGCGCGCACGTGGGGCCGAGTGGAAATTGTTTCGGATAAGATGAACTGATGTTGCAAGCAAATACAAAACTTACATGTCATGTCCACCAAAGTACAAAAAAAATTTTAAATTTAAAGTTTTTTTATTGCCTTCAATGTATAAAATATTTTTACACTAAGAAATAATTATGAAATATGTGATTTTTAAGATGACTAATTAAGGCATATGATATAAATATTATAACATTGTAGAGTTCTATAGTAACATATTTTTTATTATCATCAAATTCTACAGTATTATTATATATTTGATTGGGTCAGATTGTATACGAAGATAGAACGACACGATCATTTTTGTTTGGTTGAGATGTTTTGCGCTGATTTAGGAGGACAAGATCATTTTTGTTTAGTTGAGATGTTTTGCGCTAATTTAGAAGTGTGAAAAGGAAGGAGACGATAATAACTTCCTCCGTATTCCAATGCGAAGAAGAGGAAGGAAAGTCACCATGACATATATGTAAATAAATTTCTGACCTTGCATGTGCTTCTACAATATCTTTCATTGTGTAACTTTATGCTGCATGCATGACAGCACCTTTGGCAGAGATTTCGTCTACTTCTCTTTGGCAGAGAGATTCTTTTGAGACTTGGCTGAGGAATCTTGACTGCATTTTGATGGTGGTTGAGGGATTTGAATTCACCACTAAAAGGGAACGTTGGAGATAGTGTGGTTACTGGTTGAGTATTCTTCTTCCTCTTGTTTTGGCTTTCTGTTTCGTCTTTTGTGAGCTCATGGGTTAGAGATCCGCGGTGAGTAAGAAAACTAGTGGCTTGGTGTGTTGTGGTAGAATTTTGTGGTCGCAAGAGAAGGTGGTGGCGGAAGTCGGCAGTGAGTGAGACTCGTAATAGCCGTGAGATTTAAACTTAGTAATAATTAATTATGACACAGAGTATAATCGATTATACTACATTTTGTAATATCTAGTTCAGATAATATAATTAAATAAAAATTGAAAATATCTTATAAAAAATTGTAAACAGTTTTAAAATAGTTTATTCTTTTATTTTTTAAAATTAGTAAACTTTTAGATTTTACAATAAATCACACTACTATTAAAAAGATACCTAAGACTGAAGCAGGTTAGGTTGATCAAAATCTTAATTTAGATAGTTATTTTTTTCTTATTTTTTTAAATTAATACTCCATTTGTTTGAATCAATTAAGAAAATATGAATATTTAATAATTTGAATAAGTGGAGATATTAATTTTATAAGTTTAAGTTTGGAAAGTTGTTTAAAAATATTTAGAAATTTCTTTGTTTTATTTTGAAAGCCTTTTAGAAGGGGGAGTTATTTTTCTTACAAAACAAACTATTTTTAAAATTTTGTAGTGAATTTGAGATAAAAAGGTTTAAAAAAGTGAGTTGTTGAAATGAATGAAAAAATGGGGTGAGATTTGAAAGGAATGTCTATGAATTATTTGATTAAATTATTATTATTAATAATAAATTATTTTTATTATTATTATAAATTTTAATTATATAATTATTAATTTAATTATTATTTTATTATTATATATGAGTTTATTAATTTTGTAGATTTTAACATTAAATTGTTAGTATTTTATTTTTATAATTATCTTATTTCTATAATTATTTTTTAAATTTATTATTAATATTTATTATCCTTTTATTTTTATTAACATCTTATTACTATTATTTATAATTATATTAAATATATTATTATTTTAATAATAATAATTATTATCACATTATATTATATTATAGAATTAATTATATTTATTTTATTATAATATAAATATCAATAAATTTATAATAGAAAGTAACTATATAAAAAAATATAATATATATTTAATATAATAATTATATATGTAATACATTAAAATATTTATTATATAATAAATATTTTACTATATTTAAACAACTTTCTTTGCAAATCTCCTTACTTATGCGAAGAAAGAGCAGCTAAACTTTTTTTTTTTTAGTTTTCTGATTTTAATTGAGTTTTTTTATTATTTGATTGTCGTGCTTTTCCTTTCTTTCGATTTGTGCTATATCTATTCGGGCCTTTAACCTAAAATAATCTAAGTGAGGGGAGCTAACTTATATAAGTGGGTCTGATTAATTTTAAATGCATTGGTAAATTTGGATTATTTTAAAGACAAATTGGTATTTTTGTAAATGTGGAAAACGAAATTGTTGACTATATTGTTCACTCTTGTTAACATTAAGACTTTTACTTAATTTGAATGTGAACTAGTCAAAATTAGTTTAGGTTAGAAGATTCATCACTTGAAGTGAGAACCAAGTTGGTTAAATATGTTAGATATGTTAAGATTGACTAAATTTGATTTGTAAGCAAATTATGAAATTTGTTGTTTATTTTTTTTTTCATTTGAGCATTAAATTTCAAGCGACACTACTAATCTCTTAAGTTATGACTTGAAATTTGATTAAGAGATGTCGATTTTTTTTGTTGGAAATCTCATTGCCTAAGAGATGAAGAATTGGAGTTTTGAAGTGAGTTACGTGAGCTAGAGACTTGATGCAAGAAGTCATATAATTCAAGTGACTGAGTATAGTTTGAGCGAGGAAGAATCAATGTTGATTTTAATTCTATTGGGAGTTGGAGCTCAAATGTTTTGTTTGGACTCCAACGTTTAATAGAAGAAGTTGAATCAAAATTTTCTCCTCTAAATTTATTGTTACTTAAGCAACATAAGTTTGCTCAAACAAAATAAGGTATTATTCAGTTAGTAGGTTCATAACTGCGAGAAACTTTTTAATAAAGACAAATTATTCAAGTGAGGATGTACTGTTCAAATGACGCATCTTTGTTTTCAATTAGATGATGTTGTTGAATAGAAAAATATAAGTTGTTATGCGATTGAGTGAATATACATATATAAAGTTATTATTTTGAATTATATGGAATACACAAATACATGATGACGATCCAATAAAAAAAGATTAATACCTAAAATATTATAATGACTCTTAATAGTAAATATAAGAGTTTATTAGAAACATGAGATATCCTAACTTCACAAAATGTAAATCATAAATATTAAAATTAAGAAAATAAGATATCCTAACTTTATTACTTATAATATAAATCACAAAAATTATGATATCGAAGGATAAAAAACTAAATAAGATTTTTTTATCAAACTTTATATAATAATAGATACAACAAAATATCATAACAAAACTAAAATATGCTACATCCCATTTTTTTATAGGACTAGATTAAGTTAAAATAGGTTGCACTAGTCCGTTTTCCCTCCCTTACATAAATGTAAGGAGACATAAACTAACAACATATGTTGCACAAAACTAAAATGTTTCCATGATGAAAACTTATGAAAATATTTCTCCTATAAATTATTTAAAAACATATAAAGAGAATGTCAAAACAAGATTAGGATTGTATTTATTCATAGTTTTAAAAAACTCTAAAATTTCAAATACATGAATATATTTTTCTTGAACCCTAATTCGCTAGTGAAAATCTAGTTAACTTCTTTTATTGAACTCATTATCTATTAATAATTGATCAATTAATTAATTTTTTATATTTTTTATTTCACTTATAAATCATAACTATTATTACAGTTTTCAAAATTTCAAATAAAACAAATGCTTCATGATAGTAAAAGTATTTTTCCTAATCAACCCGAGTTATTTTTTAGTCCAAAAACCGGATTATAATTTATCCGGAAATTCATTTAAAGAATTAGTATTTATCCATAACAAACTTAGAAATTAAACTTGTCTCATAAACTTAATGATAATCTAAACAAACAAAAGTTTTCTTTTACCTCCTTGAGATTTGTAGATCTACAGAATTCAGAGGACACTGCAGAATTGGGGGAGAGAGTTACAGTATTAAATAATTTAAGTTGTTAATTTAAAATAAAATAAAAGGTTTAAATTAACATTTCACAATCTTATTCTTTTCCTCCTTAAACATTTATTGATGTTTGATGTTGTACTCCAAAGGCAATAATATCATTAGGGATGATGACATGTTAGCCTTCTTTTGTATGATTTCAAACACAAATTGTAATCAATCACTCTCCAATGTTTAAACTCAAGCTTTCAATGATGAATTGGTTTCTTCACTCAATGAAGTTCAGCTTTTAAGTATAAGAAACAAATGCATAATTTCAAAAATTAACAATTTAGCATCTATATATTTCCCTAATAACTATGGATCTTGAGAATATTATCTAACATCTATATAGTGGTTTTATGTTCCATTTTCTTTTCTTATTTGTAGATTCGATTTCTTGGTAAAAGAAATTGAATCACTTCATAAAAATGGTTCAGTTTGATAAACAACATTGATGGATATATGTACTACATAACATTGGTTACTTTTCTTATCATGTATGTACTTACCATGTGATTTCAAATTAATTGTGCAATCATCAGCGTTAACTCTCTATTAGGGCATTGTACATGCTACAATTAGTTATACTTTTTAGGAAAATAAAACACTTGAATATGTTTTTCCTATAAATAGTTGAATATATGGTTTCTTCTGCGTAACTTAAGTTCTTTTAGTCTACCCCCATAAAGGCTAATGAATCATATTTTTCAATAAAAATAAATTATATAATACTCTATATGGTTGAAAAACAAAAATCAGTCTTCTAATTATTTTCTATTTTAGATTAGATAAAAAAAATTAGACTGGCATTGCCTAAACATAATAAAGTTCAATATTATAAGGGTTTATCATTACCCACTTTATCCATTCAAGAGAGATATTGAGCATACACAGTATCTTCAACACAGTTTCAAAACATAAATTCATAATTAGAAAACTAGATACACTACTAAATTGAACTCCAAGATAAAGTATAGTAGAAACTCAATACACTCTTCTTTTTAATGAACATTAATATAGACTCGCTCTAGAGGGTTGGTATGGCTATGTGGCAAAAGAAGCTCATTGGTGCAAGAATTTTCATCCCACAATTTGGATTTGAGAAGAAGGAAAGTTTAGGACTTTTAACATCAGTACCTCTGGAAAAGCCAGTAGCAATCGAAGTTGTCAATTTTGATAGGAGTAATATCATCAGCAACATCAAAGTGACCAATCAATCGTGCAAAGAAGACCATTTCTTGTTCAATTGTGTTCTTAATGTTCTCAGCCTGCACCAGCACATTACTGCATAAAGTCAATGTTTCATTCCAAAAGATAAATAACTAAATCAGAACATACCTTTCGGAAACCGTGTTGTTCTCCTTCATACTCAACAAGAGCAACTGGCACACCTTTTTCCTTCACTGCCTGATATATTTTGTTAGCTTGATCAGGTGGCACAACCTGCAGTTCATAGATTGATCAACTTGATTTCTGAAGATTATATGTAGATTTAGTGGAAAAGGTGACAATTTCCAATTCATGGTTTCCAATTCATGGTCCTTCAAATGTTAGATATGGTAAGGGAAATAATAATAACACTGTTACTAACTCACAAGAAATAAAATTGAAGAGGAAAAGTAGTATTGTGCGTAAATTCTGTTCTACTCTTATTCAATGTAACTGGAAAATATATACAAGAAGAGGTTGGAGGTATGTAAATAGATAGGCACACAGCTCAACAAAGGCTGGCAAGGACACACACCGCACCATGTGCAGCAACACCCAACAGAAAATGCAGAAAATGCAGAAAATACAGTGTCAAGCCAGAGCAAATGCGGAGGCATTTCCCAAATTAAAAAAGATACAAATAGGCAGAGAAAAAATGCAGAAGCATATTTAGGAAAATAATAAAATGCTAAGTAATTTCTTGTATAGTGCATTTTTGCATCAGCTGAGCCGGGTCCTTTGTTACTAACCTTGTCATCCAACCCTTGAAATATTATAATGGGACAAGAAAAATCATCAACATGATTGATAGGGGATCTTTCATACATCTCCTTGTCACCTCCTGCAACCAGTTGAGACCAGTTGAGATAGACTGAGCACCAAATGAAACAATAAACCAACAAAATTAGAGGTATCTTGTATGGTCATTGTTGACTTACCAACTAGATTGTCAACATAATGGGATTCAAACTTATGTGTTTCTGCTCTCAACATGTTCAAGTCAGCTATCTGTTCAATAGAACCCCATTGGCAAATAAATTCCATTGGAACGAAAATACTTAGGGGTTTAAATGAATGGAATTGAAATATTCAATATCAACTTGTTCAAGTTTATTTGTTTATTCAAATAAGCAAACTCATTCTTGAGATTGAGTTGATAATTTAACCAAGTTAATCTTAAAAGTTCAACATTAAAGACTTGTTATTTTTGTTTTTATGACCAAGCACAGTTTATATGAAGTTATAAATAAGTTAAATTTAAGCTCTTTTATTTTAACAACTCAAGCTCATACTTTTAATTTGACTTGCTTAAATAAATGAATCAAGCTTAGTATCTAATTTTCTTAAATCAAACTCAAAGTTCAATAGTTTGACTTGACACAATTCATTTAGAGGCATAACAATAGCTATATTCTTTGCTGAAATTATAAAACAAATACTGTATTATAAAACTAATCCAAGTTGTTGTTTCAAATTACTAACAAAGTTTTGTAATAATCGTTAGAACAATGAATTACTCAACGGGAATAAATGGGAAAAACAAGTATCAGAAGATGCACTCACTCCATACAAAGAAGCACCAGCCTGAAAAGATTTTCTGAAAGCAAGAACTGCCAAGGTGGTATATCCACCAGCAGAGCCACCCATTATACACAACCTCTGCTTATCCACCTTTCCACTGTCCACCTAGATAGTAGAATATATCATACACCCCTTTGCTTAACAGATCCATCAACCAAAAAGGTAGGTAACAATTACCAAAAATGTGGCACAACTACAACAGTCATTAACATCAACTATTCCCCACTTTCTCAAAAGTCGTTCTCTGTATGCCCTGCCATAACCTTCCAAACAGTATGAAAGACAGAAAAACTAAGTTTCATCTTCTAAACAAGTCAAAGTGACTAAAACAGGCTACAAGTAAAATATTTAACAGTGACACAAAAAAAATGAATATTTTTCAGGGACTCAAATAAATCAAAGAACCAAAACCAAAAAACAAATTTTATAGGGACTAAAAAGTAAAAGGAGGGACGAAAACAAAATCCAGTGCTTCCACCGTGAAAAAAGGAGGTATAAAATTGGTAGTAGACAAGGTGAGAAACAAACCAGTGCTTCCACCATAATTAACATCAACGACTGCCCAACCTCGACTAGTCCAATACTGAACGCTCAAATTCAAAATTCCACGAGTTTCTTCAGTTGGGCCACCTGAAATATTCAAATAAAATCATATAAGAGCTTCTTTTGCACGAAGCCATTAGAGTGAGAAAACCCACCATGACAACTTTGACAAAAAGTAATTAAGTGCAATGAAAGGAATAACCAGGTAAAACTGAATTCAATTAAGAAATTTTAGACAAACTTGTTTTGAAACAACTGAATTAAATTAAGAATATTAATGTCATAATTGTTAAAATGAGAAACTTTGAACATACTAATGCAAAGACTGACAAACACATGAGTAAGGTCCTGTTGACAAGAGATAGAATTGAACCAAGGACAATATGTATGGAAAAAAGTAAAAACAACACTTTCATGACAATGCCCTCACAGCCAAAGCAGCATTAGCACACACTTACAATTTTTAAAGGCAGTTCATTATCAATTATCAAGTAGATCACCAGAAATTAAGCTACATATCAATGTTGGATGAAAAGGGAAGACCCAATTTTCAGCATCTAATTGATCAAACAAAGAAATATCAAATAGAATGTGATAATTCCAGATTCAGGACCCAGATTTACCGTGGCTCTTCAATAATAGTGGAGGCTTTTCTTCTTCACTAGCTTGGAAATCAGGATTAGATGGTGGATAAAAGTATGCATAAGCATTTTGACCAGGAACTTCGGTTGGGAATTCAATCAACTCTGGCTTACTGATGTATGAACTATACTTTAAACTATCCGGGGATGAGGACCAGATAATTTTGAAATCCACTGCTTTTGATTTATCATCATCAAAAGTCACCTGGAAAGCAAGAGGTTATGGGGTGGATCGAAACAACAAAGAAATGGAATGATGGCTGAAATTAAAAATTGCAGTTGCTGTTGTGGTTAGGGATATTGCAGTTGCATTGCAGTCATTGTGACGGTTGCATTTCGGAGTGTAGTGTGAAATTATTACATGATTACACCGAATGTAAAAGAAAAAGAAATTCTATAGTTATTCTAATTATTATTAGTATATCTTTACTTTATAAGACTATAATATTAAGATTTTTCATAGTTTTCCACTATCAAATACCTCTCAACACTCCTGTAAACTACCCACACCACAACAACTCATCAACCATAGATACTTGAAATAGAATATTGAAGTTTGATTCTCTCTTTTTTTGACAAAAAAAAGCAACATAGAATGGAGTTAAAGTTCTATTGTGACCCTGCTGCAGTTATGTTGCAGATGCGTTGCAGCAATTCAAATGATATAAAATTACACCACGATTTAGGTGTCGCAGTTGGCAATTTAAAACCCTTGGTGGAATAATAAAGTACCTTGGCCACTGACGATGGAAGAACCTCAGATGCTCCCTCCAAATACAGGCAGTCATTACCAGATGTCTGATGAAATGATTCAACAACTATGATTATTAATGCATTTCAAGACTTTATTTAAAGCCATCAAAGAAAACAATGAAGAAATTTTGAAAGTTACTATGTTATTTATATCCGTGCAAGGGAAATCAATCACAGTTAGCTTTGAGCCCTCTACATCAACAATACCCAGATATGACTTTCCATGCTGCCTACAAAAACCAAAACTTTGAATTCAATTACCAATTTGACACACACGCACACAAATTTGTAAGTAGTGGACTTAGAATTACCTGTAACTGCAAGCAATTAACTGTTTAGAACTTTGAACAAATTCATAAGAATTCACACCAAAAGTCCACAGTGGCCTTGTAAACTCAGCTTCCAAAGAATAAACTGACACGACCTTATTCTCAGACTCAATCTGCAGTCAATTATTATAGAAGTCAGAAAAGGAGAAATGCAAATGCAAGTAATTAATCGATTTTTAGTGGCTACAGCATGTCCAACCAGAAAAAGCAGTCAAGCATGCTTGCAACTGAATTATTTGTCACAACCATCCTTTGCACAGGGAAATCAAAGCCAAACAGAAAGGGAACAAGTGATCATATGAAGAGAGTATAATCTCAACAGAAAGCATTTCTGTAGCCTATTTAACCTGAACCTTAGAATCATGCTCACAAGTTATGTTTACATAAAAAGACTTCATTTTTTTTAATAGTTGTTTTGAAATTATTCATTTAAAGAAGATGAGTTTGTTGTTATTGTTGAATATCTCACATCGACTAGAAACTAGAAATATGATTAACTCAAAAAATATAGTGCAAATATCATTTTATAAACTGGTTTTGTGAAGATAAATAAGGCTTAAACTTCACTTTCTAGATATATCAATATCTTAATTTGGAAAATTAAAATTGGACTCCAAAGCAAAATACACTCATATACACATCTAAATAAAAAACAGTCATAGACATTTATATTTTTTCAAACAAGCAAATTTATATTTTATCAGCAGGAAATACATCTAGTTAACTACAAATCCTTCTTCCAAACATCATGATTTCAAAATTATTCAGTGTATTAAGGAGTATTTATTAATGCAAAAATTAGAAAATCAGAAGTTCTTGAAAACTGACACACATAATTAATGGCTTGGAGAAATAATACATGAATGAAAATTACCCATCTGTGGAGATTCCAAAAACCATTTTCCCTATCTGTGATGAAAAACAACTCCCCTGCATAGTCACATAAAATATCATAACCATAATGCACAAAAAGATCAAAATAAATGTTCCTATTGGAGTTAGCAGTAAGTTTAAAATCACTTTCATCAATGTGAAGAGAAACCAACATGAGTAAAAACTACGAAATTAAAAACATAAAAGTTTGAAATTATGGAACACTAAGAGGTCACAGATTAACATAGATCAAGGATCCTGAGCCTATGTCTGGTGTTATCATGATTTGATGATCTTAAGAAAACATTTACTCAACAAAATTTATCATGACTTGACAATCTAAAGGAAACATTTAATAAACAAAGCTAAATGATTGATACTACTGTTAATATGTCAACTTTTGGTTGAATAAAACTACTAAGTACTGTCTGGGATAGGGAGTTACGACAAGGCTAGTTTATGTACCCTCAGAGGACCACTTGGGTTCAGTTGGAGACTCTACAAGTGAAGGATCATTCCCGGCAACACAAACACGTTTGTAGATCTCACTGCAGGAAACCATGAGATGATTAAGGTTTAAGTTGAAACGTGTAATCCAATTATCATGTGAAACTTGAAAATGAGATCCAGGATACAAAGCTGGAAATAAAATGGATAGTTAAGAGGAAAAACTTTTAGAGGGAATAAAATCTATGCATGATCTTGTATGTAAATAGTGCATGGAGATAAGAGGATGGATAAGTCGTGTTAATAATTGAGATTTGAAATGTGCATAGAAACCGAGTAATCCTTGCTTCCTTTTCTTAATATGAAATGGGGAACACCAAATGGTGTTACATAATCAACAAAATATTTGACCTGAGTTGGATTATTCAGAAAAGAACTAAATATATCGCCAAAAGCACCAGCAGTGGATATTCATATTTCAGCACAGTATATCATAGATAGACTTGTAAGAAATTTGAAAAACCAAAATACACATTGGGAGATCTACATGGCTACATGTTAAGCAAAGTATCTTAATTGTTATAACTTACTAGTACCATAATAAGAGTTCCGCTCACCCATTTTCAGAAATATAGCCAACCCAAAGTTCTGTTTTATCCCATGGCATGTTGGGGTGATTCCACTGAATCCATGCTATTCTTTCACTTTTAGAATCTAGACGTGGGAAAGCATAGAAGTCACTCCCACCGACTAGCACAACTGGTTCTGAATGTCACACAACCGAGTCAGACATCATAGCAAATAATTGATGCACAATGAAAACAACCCTCAAGCTATTAAAAATAACAAACTTTTGAAAACCTTGGACTAGCAACAATGAAATACTCATCAGAGATATTCATTCAACCTCTCCACAAGTTAAACACACCAGTAAGATGGAAACTTTTACCCTGAACATCTTTGGTGCCAAGTGCTATGGATACAATAGTTGTAGGCGGATTTAGACTGCTTTCACGGCGATCTAGCAACATGATTAAGCATTTTTTTATCATATAAATGAATGATTTAACAATACTGTGGGAACATGCTAACATGAGCCTTGAAGATAAACTTATAGTGGATTTCTTACCTTCCCTAACACTAAGAAAACGGTTAAATCGTGTGTCTAATATTCCATCAGCGTAGCTGACTACAGGTCCACCATAATCCGGAGTGAGTGGTACAGGAGGCTCATCTACAAGGCAATGAACCACAAAATTCAAGCAATGAAATGCAAAAATGCTTCACATACGCCTTTTCAGATTAACATAATACAAAACCAATATTCCTGGGTTAATCAAATCATATGTAACTTAACTTAGTTATCAGGAAGATAAATGCTACTACCATACTATTTTGAACACACATTTTCTTCTTCTAAATTGAGCAACTCACTTTAGAGAAGAATGAAGTAATCTAGATATTGACAAGAAAATCAATTGTTGATATTATGTGTATATTCATACCAGATAATGAGGGAATATTAACCTTTCGTTTTTTTATCAATTAATTCAGATTATTCACTTTACCTTCACTTCATAGAAGTCAAATTTTACTTCTATTAGTGAGTGAAACGCATGGGGATTCCTATAAATGATGAATCATACTACCACCCTTGAGTGTCTTCCACCAGAAAAATTGTTCTGAAAAGAGTACATTAGAAATTATGTTTGTAGAACTTTTCTATGTATCTTGTTAACTGAGTTACAGATTAAAGAAGTAAAATAAGAAAGTGGCATTGAAATTCATACTAGAGTCTATGATAAAAAAATTACAGGAAACACATTTTTACACATCTCAATATAAAATTTTCCACTTTTAAAACATTTGTCTTTCTTTATGGAGAAAACAAAACAAGATGCAACTAACATAGGTGGAACTACACATCAAATCAAAGGGCCACCAACAAACATGTCATTTCATGGCAATAATATAACAACATGAAAATTTATGGTTGCAATACTGACCCAGAGAACTGAGGGACTGCTTGTACAACCTCTGATCTTTGTAATTTGCAAAGAAGACAACATCTCCTGAAACAGTGAAAGCAGCACCTCCATACTCCTGAGCCAAAGTTCTCACTCCAAACTCCTTAGGAGTAATATCCACAGCCTCACCTCCTGTGTTTTCTGCCTCAAGAACAAGAACTCCGCGCCTGAATCAAAAAAGAGTCAACATGCAAACTCCATAAGAAAGAGTGAATATTTAAGATTTACGGCATAAACTTATATTTTATATATAAGTTTCAAAACTTTTGAAAATTACAATCAGTTTTTAGCTTTTTAAAAATAGTTTAGGACATTTCTAGTTTTATTTTTCATATGAACTTTTAGTTTTAAAATAAATTAATGTTAAAATATCTATCATATAACAATAAGTTTAAAGTATATATTTATGCGATGGCACCGATAATATTTATCTAACCCACTCTTCTAAACTCGTCTTCTATTATTCACTGGATTTTACTCAACATTACAAATTTCGATAAGTTTTGCATTTTTTATTAGTATCATTTTTTCGTTTTTGTAATAAATTTCAACATATGATAAAGCATGCATATATTAAAATATTACATATATATATATATATATATATATAATATTTTAATATACTCTTTAAAACGTTTTTCTCAAAAGCAAACAAAAGTATGATGTAAAAAAAGGTAAACAAATGTTGAAAGATGGATTTAAAGTTATGCTTCATGGGACCGTTTGACTTTTTGTACTTCTAGCTTCTCCAAAAGTGCTTTTCACTCTCTTTTTCACTTTCATATAGAAAAAAAAAATATTGAAAGACCTTACTTTACCCTGATTCCAGTGGACGGAATTCCAGCCAGATGAGGCGGCCACGGCCATCCACGGCGGTGCCGCCGAGGTCCTTGGTGGCGCCGGAGACAACGTCGGCGGTGATGGGGGACTTCCATGAGCCGTAGGGAGCAGTGGTGAGGGGGGGTGTGGAGAAGGCCATTTCCCTTGTGTTGTTTCAGTGAAAGAACTAAGATGAAGTGAGTTTGACTTTGAAAGTGCTTATATTAATAAAAAATGGTTAAGAAGAAATTGGCGGTGAGAAAATAAAAAAAGCCTTTTTTTTTCTTTTTATGTATTTATTTTATTCCATGTATTTTTACTAATAAAATGTTCTTCGTCTTTTTTAAAATTGTAATTAGCAGTCAAGTATTATTAACAAGTTTAATTTATATATAATATAATATATAATTAATTAATTGTCTAAAATTTTAAGAGAATCATGTTATTGTATTTTTAAAATTGAAAATCTTGATTAAAAATTTTGTTTTATTAATAGAATGACGAAATTAATTAATAATAAATAAACAACAGGGTAAACAGAAATTTAAAAGAAAAAGCTGTGATTGATAATATGTGATTTTCGATCTTCAATTTTGAATATTATCTTTTTTCAATTATTAGAACTGAAAGAGACATGAGAATATTGGGACCATGGATGCTGCATAATTTGTAATACGAAGAAACCCACAATTGCACTATCATAATAATTTATGAAGAAAAAGATTACAGCGATATGTTTGATAAAATCTCGAAATCAATTTGTTCGGCAAAATATCAAAAGCAATATGTTCGACCAAATCCCTTTTAGCATCATGATTAAGTTCATGTTCTGCATATACCAAGCAATTTTTAAGCATTGTGATTAAGTCCATGTTTTGGAAATATTAAACATTTTTTAGCATCGTGATTAAGTCCATCTTTTACATAAAGTATACTACCTAATACTAAAAACATATGGAAAAAATATTATCCAACGAAAATAATAGTAAAACATCTAATATAATATTAGCCGTTTATGATATACTAGTAATCATCTATAAATCTAAATAATACAAATTAATTCATAATTACTTTTTATTATTAGGCTTAATAATTCATAGCATAATAATTATCTATCATGTCCAACGCTATAAATATACCCTCATGTTTTAGAAAAACACTTTGAATTTTGAATTTTTTACTTATTTTCTATGTACTTATTATAATTATCTCTATACTCTTTTGTAAGTGAATCTCTGTCTCATTAATAAAGCTCAAACAACTATTATAAAAAAAAATCCAGCTTGGTTAAAAGCTTGGCTTTCTAAAATTAATGCTAAATCATTTCGAAAGATTCCAACTCGGGCCTTAATAACAACACTAAACAATTTTTCAGCATTGTAATTACGTCCATGTTTGATAAATACCAAGCAATCTTTCACCATTGTGAATATGTCCGTGTTCATCAAAAACTGTTGTGAAAGCAGTATGATTTAAAAATGTCTTTAAAAGTGTCATGATTAAAGTTTGTCAAAATATGAGTGAAATTGCCACATCGCATACGAAATAATTTGAATTTTTTTCTAGATAAACTTGTTTGCCTATTTCGCTCGAGACTATAGGGTTGTATTTGGACATAAATCAACCAAGCACCATGATCAAGCTTGAATTATTAGATATTCAAAATGGACAAATTGCTTGTATGTTAAAGTTCAAGCATGATCTCCTTGGGTCATTGATTGAGAGAAAGATATGACAATCAAGTCTATTAAATGGTAAATCCCAATACTGGTACTAAGGCCTTTTAACCATTTTATTACCCATCAATAGAGAAATATAATTAGTAACAAATAAAATGAAAGAGTCGTACTTATAATAAATAAAATGAATAGATATTAAAACAATATCTTATACGAATCGTATACAAACCATGGGTATTTCCAAATATATACATCCAAGACAAAAAGGTTTTCCAAATTTCTATACTAATTCTTGAGCTCCTTACTCCTAAGATTTATCAACTTGTAGCATTTACTTCTGTTTAATAAACTATCATCATATATTATAAAAAAATAAACACAAACAAGAAAGTAAGGTAAGCTAATACTTTTAAAATTATAGTATAATTCTATGGCTGCTAAAAACATTCAATAATATTAATCAACAATTAATCTAACATTCAATAATATTAATCAACAATTAATCAACAATCAAGTGTCTATTTTCAATTCTTATACAACATTCACTACTCATGCCAAAAATCCACTAACATACAATAGAGATTTAACTCTACTTTTAGAAGATTGAAATAAAAGTTGAAGATTTGCATCATCATACCACTAAGTTGTCCCCATTCAACATCAAGAAAATTCATCCTTATATGATAGGATAAATTCCTTATGACCCACCTAATACAATTCTTCTTAACATCGTAGGATAGGTTGTAGAAACCTCCTCCAACTCTCAGTGCCTAGACACATTCATCTATGTGATTCCAGTTCCAGTATAGCAGGAGAGTCAAGATCATTTCTTTTACAAAGTCCCAAAATCAATACATCCTCGTAACATCTCAACAAATATTCCTTTCTTGAGAATAATTATGTCTATATTATATCACATACTATGTATCAATCGAAATACATAAGTATTTTTATCTCAGTCTATACAATTTCTCACCACAACGTCCACATATATAAAATCATCAATTCATAAAAGATTAAATCAGTACATGTATCATGACAACATCTGATTACAAAGAAGATCTCTCAAAAGCTTTAAAAGTCACTTACAAATGAAATTTTAAAAGTACAGAACATGCATTCTCGCTTAGTGAGCCATTCAAGGGATCCTTGTCTCGCTCAGCGAAACTCTCTGTGGCCCCACTGTCAAAACTCTTTGGTTTTTAGATAAAATAATTTTGCCTAGAGTGATCTAGGCTTGCCAAGTGACCAAACCCCTAGGACCAAATTTGCTAGCGAGAGTGGCTTGCCCAACAACCAATGCTCTCCGATTTTCTAAGAAAATTGAAGTTTGCCCAGCATGCACAAGTCTCGCCCAGAGAGTCTGCATAATTGTGCATAATCCGCAAAATTCTGAAATTGGTCCAAGTGCCTCAAATTGGGTTTTTCAAATCATTTCTTACTAGTTTGGAAGACTATAACCTTAACTTGAGTCACTTGATCCTATTTAGAGTTCTACAACCACTCAAGTAAACTTAAAACCAATTCACAAAGTTCAAAATACAAAATAATTTAAAATCATTAACCAAAGATTAGAGTAACTATACTTTAATAAATACAATATTCAATTTAACACCAATATTCACAACAACTGAACCAAATCATACTCAATTTACATCAAACATGAACCTAATTCAAGGTATAACAAGCAAAATATTGTCACAAAATAACACAAAAACCCTTGTGTTGGAACTTGTGACCATGTCACATTTACATCCAAATCATCTAATCTTCTAACTTAGGGTACTACTGAAAAGTAAAACTAGCTTATTACCAATTAGTATTGAATCACCCAAGTTTATTCCCTTTCCAACATCTAATTAGTAATATAGTAAACATTTATAAACAACACTCATGAATATATGTACTCTATGACATTGGTTACTTTTCTTATCATCTATGTACTTACTATGTACATTAATTATGCAATCATCAATGCTAATTATTCTATTAGGGTATTGCACATCCTACAATTAGTTATACTTTTAGGAAATAAAACACTTGAATATGTTTTTTTTTTACAAATATTTGAATATATGTTTACTTCTATGTAATTAAGTTCTTTTAGTCTACCCCCATAAAGGCTAATGAATCACATTTTTCAATAAAAATAAACTATCTAATACTTTGTAGTTAAAAAAAATTTAGTCTTTTAACTTTTCTATTTTAGATTAGATAAAAAAAATAGACTACCATTGCCTAAACATAATAAAGTTTAATATTATAATGGTACGGTTTATCATTACCCACTTAATCCATTAAAGACAGGTATTGTAGACAACAAACATATACAGTAATAAGTATCTTACACACACTTTCAAAACATAAATTCATAATTAGAAAAGTAGATACACTACTAAATTGAACTCCAAGATAAAGTATAGTAGAAACTCAACACACTCTTCTTTCCAATGAGCATTATAGACTCTCTATAGAGGGTTGCTATGGCTATATAGCAGAGCACAATTTGGATTTGAGAAGAAAGAAAGCTTAGGACTTTCTTTTACATAGTTACATAGAAATTCAACATCAGTACCTCTTGAAAAGCCATTAGCAATCGAAGTTGTCAATTCTGATAGGAGTAATATCATCAGCAACATCAAAGTGCCCAATCAATCGTGCAAAGAAGACCATTTCTTGTTCAATCGTGTTCTTAATGTTCTCAGCCTGCACCAGCACATTACTCCATAAAGTCAATGTTTCATTCCAAAAGATAAATAACTAAATCAGAACACACCTTGTGGAAACCGTGTTGTTCTCCTTCATACTCAACAAGAGCAACTGGCACACCTTTTTCCTTCACTGCCTGGTATATTTTTTTAGCTTGATCAGATGGCACAACCTGCAGTTCATGGATTGATCAACTTGATTTTTGAAGATTATATGCAGATTTAGTGGAAAAGGTGACAATTTCCAATTTACTTTCATGGTCCTTCAAATGTTAGATATGGCAAGGGAAATAATAATAACATTGTTACTAACCTTGTCCTCCAATCCTTGAAATATTATAATGGGACAAGAAAAATCATCTACATGATTGATAGGGGATCTTTCATACATCTCCTTGTCACCTCCTGCAACCAGTTGAGATAGACTGAGCACCAAATGAAACAATAAACCAACAAAATTAGAGGTTCCTTAAATGGTCATCGTTGACTTACCAACTAGATTTTCAATATAATGGGATTCAAACTTATGTGTTTCTGCTCTCAACATGTTCAAGTCACCTACCTGTTCAAACCCCCATTGGCAAATAAATTCCATTGGAACGAAAAATAGTTAGGGATTTAAATGAATAGAATTGAAATATCCAATATTAACTTGTTCAAGTTTATTTGTTTATACAAATAAGCAAACTCAATCTTGAGATTGAGTTGATAATTTAAACGAGTTAATTTTAAAAGTTCACCGTTAAAGACTCGTTATTTTGTTTGTATGACTAAGCACATTTTATACATGTTTTTTTTTAACAACTCAAGCTCATACTTTTAATTTGACTTGCTTAAATAAATGAATCAAGCTTAGTATCTAATTTTCTTAAATCAAACTCAAAGTTCAACAGTTTGACTCGACTCAATTCATTTAGAGGCATAACAATATGTATATTCTTAGCTGAAGTTATAAAACAAATACTGTATTATTCTTGATAATGTTGGTCAAAAGGTTAAGAAAAGTATATATATCTATAAGCAATTAAAACTCATACCTTAAATCTATTTGAAACTAATCCAAGTTGTTGTTTCAAATTACTAACTTTTGTAATAATCATTAGAACAATGAATTACTCAATGGAAAAAAGAAGTATCAGAAGATGCACTTACTCCAGCCAAAGAAGCACCAGCCTGAAAAGTATTTCTGAAAGCAAGAACTGCCAAGGTGGTATACCCACCAGCAGAGGCACCCATTATGCACAATCTCTCCTTATCCACCTTTCCACTGTCCACCTAGATGGTAGAATATATCATATACCCCTTTGCTTAACAAATCATCAACCAAAAAAGTAGGTAACAATTACCAAATATGTAGCACAACTACAACAGTCATTAACATCAACTATTCCCCACTGTCTCAAAAGTCGTTCTCTGTATGCCCTGCCATAACCTTCCGAACAGTATGAAAGACAGAAAAAATAAGTTTCATCTTCTAAACAAGTCAAAGTGACTAAAACAGGCTACAAGTAAAATATTTAACAGTGACACAAAAAAAATGAATATTTTTCAGGGACTCAAATAAATCAAAGAACCAAAACCAAAAAAACAAATTTTATAAGGACTAAAAGGTAAAAGAAGGAGGGACGAAAACAAAATCGGGTGCTTCCACTGTGAGAAAAGGAGGTATAAAATTGGTAGTAGACAAGATGAGAAACAAACCAGTGCTTCCACCATAATTAACATCTACTACTGCCCAACCTCGACTGGTCCAATACTGAATGCTCAAATTTAAAATTCCATGAGTTTCTTCAGTTGGGCCACCTGAAATATTCAAATAAAGTCATATAAGAGTTTCTTTTACATGAAGCCATTATTAGAGTGAGAAAACTCAAACATGACAACTTTGCAAACGTCATTAAGTGCAATGAAAGCAGTAACACTGAATTCAATTAAGAAATTTTAAACAAACTTGTTTTGAAACAAGTGAATTAAATTAAGAATATTAATGTCATAATTGTTAAAATGAGAAACTTAAAACATACTAACTATGAAGCACGGATACTAACACAGATATGAATAGACACTAACACGGATATGAATAGACACTAACACGGATATGTAGACACGTGTAATCTTTAAAATATAAGACATGAGGACACAAATTTATATATTAAATCATTATGAATTATATACATTGCCAATCAAGATTTATGTATTAAAAGATTATTTTTAAAAAATTATTGCATTAATCCCTTATAAAATGGTGTTGAAGCCGTATTAGAATTTTCAGATATCTAAAGTACATGTGTCAATGTCCGATACATGTTGGACACGGGACATGCCACTTAAAAAGAAGATCACTAGAAATTAAGCTACATATCAATGCCGAATGCAAAGAGAAGACCCAATTTTCAGCATCTAATTGATCAAACAAACAAATAAGAATATCAAAAAGAATGTGATAATTCGAGATTCAGTTACCGTGACTCTTCAATAATAGTGGAGGCTTTTCTTCTTCACTAGCTTGGAAATCAGGATTAGATGGTGGATAAAAGTACGCATAAGCATTTTGACCAGGAACTTCGGTTGGGAATTCAATCAACTCTGGCTTACTGATGTATGAACTATACTTTAAACTATCCGGGGATGAGGACCAGATAATATTGAAATCCACTGCTTTTGATTTATCTTCATCTAAAGTCACCTGGAAAGCAAGAGAATATTGGGTGGGTTGAAACAACAAAGAAATGGAATGATGGATGAAATTCAAAATTGCAGTTGCTGTAGTGGTTAGGGCTATTGCAGTTGCAGTCATTGTGAACTTATTATATGATTGCACCAAATGTGAAAAACATTTTCTCTAGTTTTTCAAATGCACCAAATTTAAGATTTTCATCGTTTTCCACTATCAAATATCTCTCAACACTCCTGTAACAACCCACACCACAATAGCTCATCAACCATAGACACTTGAAATAGAATATTGAAGTTTGAATCTCTCTTTTTTTGACGAAAAAAGCAACATAGAATGGAGTTAAAGTTCTATTGTGACCCTGCTGCAGCTATGTTGCAGATGCGTTGCAGCAATTCAACTGATATAAAATTACACCACGAATTAGGTGTTGCAGGAGGCAATTTAAAACCCTTGGTGGAATAATAAAGTACCTTGGCCACTGACGATGGAAGAACCTCAGATGCTCCCTCCACATACAGGCAATCATTACCAGATGTCTGATGAAATGATTCAACAACTAAGACTATTAATGCATTTCAGGAATTTCTTTAAAGCCATAACAGAGAAACAATGAAGCAATTTTGAAAGTTACTATGTTATTTATATCCGTGCAAGGGAAATCAATCACAGTTAGCTTGGAGTCCTCTACATCAACAATACCAAGATATGACTTTCCATGTTGCCTTCAAAAACCAAAACTTTGAATTGAATTACCAATTTGGACACACACGCACACAAATTTGTAAGTAGTAGACTTAGAATTACCTGTAACTGCAAGCAATTAACTGTTTAGAACTTTGAACAAATTCATAAGAATTCACACCAAAAGTCCACAGTGGCCTTGTAAACTCAGCTTCCAAAGAATAAACTGACACGACCTTATTCTCAGGCTCAATCTGCAGTCAATTATTATAGAAGTCAGAAAAGGAAAAGTACAAATGCAAGTAATTAAACCATTTTTAGTGGCTACAACATGTCCAACCAGAAAAGCCAGTCAAGAATGCTTGCAACTGAATTAGTTGTCACAACCATCCCTTGCACAGGGAAATCCAAGCCAAACAGAAAGGGAACAAGTGATCATATGAAGAGTAAAATATCAACAGAAAGCATTTGTATAACTAATTTAACCTGAACCTCACTGAGTGGATCAAGCCCCAAAAGAAGTTTACTAGAAATCATGCTAAAAGATTATGTGTTTACATAAAAAGCCTTCATTTTTTTTTAATTATTGTCTTGAAATTAGCCATTTAAAGAAGATGATTATGTCATTGTTATTGAAGATTCCACATCGATGAAAAATATGACTAAATTAATATATATATAAATAAATAAAAGTAGGGTACAAAGTTCTTATTACAAATTAGTTTTGTGAAGAGAAATTAGGTTTAAACTCCTCTTTTTTAAGATGGTATCATCATCTTAATTTGGAAAATTAAAAGTGGACTCCAATGCAAGTACACTCATACACATCTAAATAAAAGACAGTCATGGAAAATTATATTTTTTCAAAACCAGCAAAGTTATATTTTATCAGCAGGAAATACATCTAGATAACTATGAATCCTTCTTCTAAACATCATGATTTCAAAATTATTCAGTGTATTAAAGAGTATTTATTAATGCAAAAATTAGAAAATCAGAAGTTCTTGAAAACTGCATACATACTTAATGGCTTGGAGAAATAATAGGCGAATGAAAATTACCCATTTGTGGATATTCCAAAAACCATTTTCCCTATCTGTGATGAAAAACAACTCCCCTGCATAGTCACATAAAATATAATAACCAGAATGCACAGAAAGATCAAAATAAATGTTCGTATTGGAGTTAGCAGTAAGTTTAAAATCACTTTCATCAATCTGAATAGAAACCAACGTGAGTAAAAACCATGAAAGTAAAAACATAAAGGTTGGATATTATGGAACATTAAGAGGTCACAAATTAACATACATCAAGCATCCTGAGCTTATTTCTGGAGTTAATCACAATTTGATGATCTTAAGAAAACATTAGTCAACAAAATTTATCATGACTTGACAATCTAAAGGAAACATTTCCCAAACAAAGTCAAATGATTGATGTTACTATTAATATGTCAACTTTTGGTTGAATAAGACTTCTAAGAATGGTTTGGGATAGGGAGTTACGAGAAGACTAGTTTAAGTACCTTCAAAGGACCACTTGGGCTCAGTTGGAGACTCTACAAGTGAATGATCATTCCCGGAAACACAAACACGTTTGTAGATCTCACTGCAGGAAACCATGAGATGATTAAGCTTTAAGTTGAATTGAAACATTAACTATGCATATACTAAAAACATGTAATCCAATTATCATGTAAAACTTGAAAATGAGATCCAGGATACAAAGCTGGAAATAAAATGGATAGTTAAGAGGAAAAACTTTTAGAGGGAATAAAATCTATGCATGATCCTGTATTTAAATAGTGCATGGAGATAAGAGGATGGATAAGTCGAGTTAATAGTTGAGATTTGAAATGTGCATAGAAACCGAGTAATCCTTGCTTCCTTTTCTTAAGTATGAAATGGGGAACACCAAATGGTGTTACATAATCAACAAAATATTAGACCTGAGTTGGATTACCCAGAAAAGAACTGAATATATCACCAAAAGCACCAGCAGTGGATATTCATATTTAAGCACAGTATATCATAGATAGACTTGTAAGAGATTTGAAAAACCAAAATACACATTGGGAGATCTACATGGCTACATGTTAAGCAAGCTATCTTAATTCTTATAACATACTAGTACCATAATAACAGAGTTCTGCTCACCCATTTTCAGAAATATAGCCAACCCAAAGTTCTGTTTTATCCCATGGCATGTTGGGGTGATTCCACTGAATCCATGCTATTCTTTCACTCTTAGAATCTAGACGTGGAAAAGCATAGAAGTCACTCCCACCAACTAGCACAACTGGTTCTGAATGTCACACAACCGAGTCAGACATCATATCAAATAATTGATGCATAATGAAAACAACCCTCAACCAACTGAAAATAACACAAACTTTTGAAAACCTAAAGCAACAATGAAATACTCATCAGCGATATTCATTCAACCTCTCCACAAGTTAAACACACTAGTAAGATGGAAACTTGTACCCTGAACATCATTGCTGCCAAGTGCTATGGATACAATAGTTGTAGGTGGATTTAGACTGCTTTCACGGCGATCTAGCAACATGATTAAGCATTTTTGATCATATATATAAATGATTTAACAAATACTGTGGGAACATGCTAACATGAGCCTTGAAGATAAACTTATAGAGAATTTCTTACCTTCCCTAACACTAAGAAAACGGTTAAATCGTATGTCCAATATTCCATCAGCATAGCTGACGACAGGTCCACCATAATACGGAGTGAGTGGTAAAGGAGGCTCATCTACAAGGCAATGAACCATAAAATTCAAGCAATGAAATGCAAAAAATGCTTCACATACGCCTTTTCAGATTAACATAATACAAAACCAATATGCCTAGATTAATCAAATGATATGTAACCTAAGTTACTTATCAGGAAGATAAATGCTACTACCATACTATTTTGAACACACGTTTTCTTCTTCTAAATTGAGCAACTCACTTTAGAGAAAAATTAAGTAATCTGGATTTTGACAAAAAAAATCAATTGTTGATATTACGTGTATATTCATACCAGATAATGAGGGAATATTAACCTTTCATTTTCTTATCACTTAATTCAGATTATTCACTTTACCTTTACTTCATAGAATTCAAATCTAACTTTTATTAGTGGGTGAAATGCTTGGGGATCCCTATAAATGATGAATCATACTACCACCCTTGAGTGTCTTCTACAAGAAAAATTGTTCTGAAAAGAGTACATTAGAAATTATGTTTGTAGAACTTTTCTATGTATCTTTGACTGAGTTACTGATTAAAGAATTAAAATAAGAAAGTGTCATTGAAATTCATACTAGAGTGTATTATAAAATTACAGAAAACACTTTTTACATATCTCAGTATAAAATTTTCCACTTTTAAAACATTTGTCTTGCTTTATAGAGAAAACAAAACAAGATGCAACTACACATCAGATCAAAGGGACACCAACAAACATTAACAAAATTAGAAATATGGCATTGAACAATGAAAATTTATGCTTAATACTGACCCAGAGAACTGAGGGACTGCTTGTACAACCTCTGATCTTTGTAATTTGCAAAGAAGACAACATCCCCTGAAACAGTGAAAGCACCACCTCCATACTCCTGAGCCAACGTTCTCACTCCAAACTCCTTGGGAGTAATATCCACAGCTTCACCTCCTGTGTTTTCTGGCTCAAGAACAAGAACTCCACGCCTAAACCAAAAAAGAGTCAACATGCAAACTCCATATGAAAGAGTGAATATTTAAGATTTACTATATAAAAATATAACAATTATTTGATATTTTATTAGAGCGATTGGAAATATTTAGCTTTTTTCCTTTAAACAATTATTAGTCTTTCATATTTATTTAAGAAAATATTCAGATTAAACTATTTTGCACCCCATTATAATGTGTTTGGATGAGAAAAAATAGTCGAAGGAAACAAAATATGAATACCAGTGAGTTTCTTTTTATTTGATTAAAAAGAAGAAGAAAAAAAAGTTAATTCTAAAAGCAAAAAATTGATTTTTTTTTTCTCTTTTCATGTTTCCTTTTCTATAAACTGAACAAAGCATTACAATTCCAGCTACAGTGACCAGATCCTTTCAGCATGATTGGATAAAATAGAATACAAAATTAAGGTCCAGTTAAAGATAGTTTTTAGATATAAGTTTCAAAACTTTTAAAAATAGTTTAGGATATTTTAGTTTTAGTTTTATATTTCTTTTCAATTTTTAGTATCAAAATAAATTAATTTAAAAATATCTATCATATAAAAATGAGGTTAAAGAAGTATATATTTATGTGATGACACCGATAATATCCATCCACTCTTTTAAACTCGTCTTCTATTGTTCACTGAATTTACTCAAAATTACAAATGATAAGTTTTTTACATTTTCTATTAGTATCATTTTTTCGTATAATCATATTTAATAAAAATATATAAACACGAAAAACGTTTTTCTCGAAAGAAAACAAAACTATGATTTAAGCTTCATGCGGGCGTTTGACCTTTTTCGTACTTCTAACTTCTCCAAAAAGTGCTTTTCACTCTCTTTTTCTCTTTCATATAAAAAAAAAAAGATAAAGATAAATAACAGAGAATTGAAGGACCTTACTTACCCTGATTCCAGTGGACGGAATTCCAGCCAGATGAGACGGCCACGGCCATCCACGGCGGTGCCAGCGAGGTCCTTGGTGGCGCCGGAGATAACGTCGGCGGTGATGGGGGACTTCCATGAGCCGTAGGGAGCAGTGGTGAGGGTGGGTGTGGAGAACTCCATTTGCATTGTGTTGTTTGAGTGAAGTGAGTTTGACTTTGAAGGAACACAGAATATAAACGTTCTTATATTAATGGTTGGAATATGTGATTACCAAACAATTAGTGTACTAACCTTAAAATTATAAATAATTGTTCTTGGATTCTCACCTTTCAAAAATAACCCATATTCATATTTTTACGATTAAAATTAGTATAAAAAATGGTTAAGAAGAAATTGGTGGTGAGAACCTTTTTTTATCTTTTTATGTATTTATTTTATTCCATGTATTTTTAGTACTGATAAAATATTCTTCAACTTTTTTAAAATTGTAATTAGCAGTCGAGTATTATTAACAAATAAATATTAACAATTTTAATTTATATAATCATCTATAAAACTTATATTTATTTCTGTAATATTTTTTTTCAGCTTGATTCCTCTGGTTTGAAAAGCATGAATAATTTTATCAAAGTTGATTTCTGACGAAATTAGCATGTGTTTACGTATTACTATAAAAATGTCGTCATCATAATTTTAAACGAATTATATTAATTCGTTTATTAAAATAATAAACCAAATTAAAAACATTCAAATATCGTAGAGTGAAATTAAAAATTTATCGTAATGATAAAATGATTTTATTAAACCTAAAACATAATAATGCAAATTTATCTCATTTTTATATATTTTGAAAATTAAAAACCTTGATTAAATTTTAAGAGAATGATATCATTGTATTTTTAAAATTGAAAATCTTGATTAAACATTTTATTTTATTAATAGAATGATGAAATTAATTAAAAATAAATAACCAATAGGGTAAAAAGAAATTAAAAAAAACTTAATAACGATGTTGAACATATGTGATTTTCAATCATGTTTTTCAATTATTAGAAGTGAAAAATAGCTGAGAATATTGGGACCATGAATACTCCAACATTTGTAACTTACTTTGCAATTCTGTAACAAGTGTAACGCATGTCCTTAATACTTGTTTGGCTAATGTTTTACATTATCATATTATCTATTCTTTTGCTCAGACACAGAAACCTCGAATTATAATATTTTTCAGATGGAATAGAATCATTTATATAAATTATTACTTGCTGTTCTTGTATGAATATGAAAGATGCTATCTTCTTTCTTCTAGAAAATTTTATGTATCACTCTTCTACAGGTTTCAATACTAGCCAAAAGTTCTCTAACACTAAAATGAGTATTCAGTATTTGGAATATTAAATACTGACTTAAAAACGTATCACTATTTTAATTTGTTTTAGAATGTTGTAGTGAAAGATACTTTTTGTTTCATTCTAAATTTGTTTATTTTTTGTTTGTTTAGGAAAATAAATAAATTTAGAGCTAATATATAAAAAAATAATTCTTTAGACTCTAGATACTCATTGAATCATTATCACACAAAAAAAAAAAAAAACACTTTGTTTTGATTTCATGGACGTTGAAGTTATGTGAGTTGTTTAATGCTTTGGAGAGATATTCTCGGATTTTCCTTAAAAAAACACTTATATATATATATGTATATTAGTAATTTATTATGAAATTTTCTCACTACTAACTTTGTTTTAATAAAACATGATGTTAATAAATATTATTTAGAGTAGGTTAATGTTTTATTTCCTTAAATTAAACGTATTTATATTATTTTTTATAATGAAGCATTGGTGTTAATCTATATTTGTAAATATATTTTACTTATTACACTTTTCCTTTTTAATACAACGATATTAGACATATAAAAAGGAAATTAAATTAAAATGCTTTTTAAAATTTTTATATTTTTATTTCTCGACCCTAAACTCTAAAATAATATCTATTTTTATATGAATTTTCTAGTATACATATCATAAAATAAAAAGGTTTTCCAAATTTTTATACTAACCGGTAGTTCCATGCTATTGAGATCTGGTACTTGTGGTGCTCTCGTATAACAGCCATCACAAATTAAAAAAAAAAAAAAAAAAAAAAAAAAAA
>Ga0209700_100289_pt1 | contig 89394 bp, 51 predicted proteins | sample SiratroredBW_FD_187528 | JGI IMG/M metagenome (GOLD analysis project Ga0209700, IMG submission 187528) | Root nodule microbial communities of legume samples collected from California, USA - Siratro red BW (SPAdes) (version 2) | ecosystem: Host-associated > Plants > Roots > Nodule | place: USA... | reverse complement strand
ATATATATATATATATATATATATTAGAAATGAGTTAAGATTTACCTATAAACTATAAGTCAAATTAACAATTCTAATAACGAAGTCAAATAAAATAAATAAATAATGAAATTAAAAAGACAACACAGTCAAAACTTAATTTAGTTATTTGCAAATAAATATTAATTTAATATAGTTATAATTATATAAACAAATATTATATCACAACATCTTTAATAAAATAAATATTATTTTAATGTAAATCCCATTTAGGTGCTTAAAATTAAATTAATTTTAAGCACATTGAGATTTAGATTAACAATTAAGTTATATATATATAATTATGTTAAATAAATAATACTTTTATTCATAAACAGTTTTTATTACATATATTTTTATTATAAAATATTAAATCACTTATTATAATTATGTATTAATTTAATACTCTTAAACACAATAAATAATACTTTTATGTTAATAAAAATATAATTTATTGTGCTAACGACTATTTATTATTCTTCGAATGTGACTTGGACAAGCATTTTTTTCTCTAAAATTGATGGTTGAACAGTTTATATTTAAATTATCATTCTTAATACTTATATAAGAGTAACGTCTAGCCCATCACATGTTCCAGTAAAATTTTATTTTAAGACCCAAGTCTTAAATTTCAAATCCTTCCTAAAACTTTTAAATTAAACATTCTTAAAGATGAAATAAGATAAGAAAATATTCCAAAAATTAAGTGAAGAAAATATAAAAAAAATATAAAATAATATCCAAAATAGTAATATTTTGAAAAGAAAGTAAAAAAGGAAAAAATGCAATTTACCTCTCCGTTTATAATATTTTTTTTATCTGGTTGAAAAAAGGACTACTGTAATTTACTTTTAATTTAAATTAATAACACGGGAAAAACAAGTTATCTAATTATAGACCAGTGTTTTTTTTTAATCTTGAAACGATACCGTATGGTGTTGGACTTCAACACCAATTACCCCCTAAAACCCTAAAGTCATAAACCTCCATTCCCGCCACACGCCACCGTGAACTCTCGCAGTTCATGCAAGTAACGCAACCGTTCTACTCTCCCACCATTACTACCACCCAAACAAAGCGATGAACTTCAGGTTCCAGAATCTCTTGGGAGCACCCTACAGAGGGGGCAACGCGGTAATTTCAAACAACACCCTGCTTCTCTCCCCCGTCGGTAACCGTGTCGCTGTCACCGACCTTCTCAAGTCCGAAACCTCCACCCTCCCAATCCAATCCTCCTCCAACGTCGCCCGCATCGCCGTATCCCCCGACGGCACCTTCCTCCTCGCCGTCGACGACCTCAATCGCTGCCTCTTCATCAATCTCCGCCGCCGCGCCCTCCTCCATCGCATCTCCTTCAAGGACCGCGTCGTTGCCGTCAAGTTCAGCCCCGACGGCGCTCTTATCGCCGTCGCCACCGGTAAGCTTGTCCAGATCTGGCGCTCCCCGGCCTTCCGCCGCGAGTACTTCCCCTTCGAGCTCGTGCGCACCTTCGCCGAGTTCGACTCCAAGGTAACCACCCTCGATTGGAGCCCCGACTCGAAGTACCTCATCGTTGGGTCCAAGGATTTAACCGCGAGAATCTTGTGCTTGAAGAAATTGAATAGCGGGGGTAAGAAAAAGCCTTTTTTGCTCCTAGGACATAGGGATTCGGTTGTAGGTTCGTTCTTCGGTGTCAATTCGAAAACTAATAGGGTTTGTAAGGCTTATACGGTTACTAGGGATTGTTATTTGTTTAGCTGGGGTTTCACTTCTGATGGTGGTGGTGAGGCTGAGGGTTCGGAGCCACCTTCGCCAGGGACGCCGGAGAGGGACGTGGAAGGGAATTTGGAGGTTATTGAAAATGATGGTGTGAAGAAGAGGAAAAAAATTGATGTTCAGGATGGTGATGAGGGTTACCTGAGTAGGGGCAAGTGGGAGTTATTGAGGAAGGATGGGTTTATGCAGGGATGGGCGAAGGTGACGGCGTGTGATTATCATAGGGGGCTAGATATGGTGGTTGTTGGATTTTCTAATGGTGTGTTTGGGTTGTATCAGATGCCAGATTTTGTGTGCATTCATTTGTTGTCTATTTCGAGGGAGAAGATTACCGCTGCTGTGTTTAATGAGCTTGGGAATTGGTTGACATTTGGCTGTGCCAAATTGGGGCAGCTGCTGGTGTGGGAGTGGCGGTCTGAGAGCTACATTTTGAAGCAACAGGGTCATTACTTTGATGTGAACTGCGTTGCGTATTCGGCAGACTCGCAGCTTCTTGCCACTGGAGCAGATGATAATAAAGTGAAGGTGATTCAATTGGACTTTTGTCTGGGGTTTTGAAATTTGATCGAGATCTGACTGATTGCTGTGTGTTGTGCCTTCTTAATGTGTATTGCGCTGGTTTTCAAATTGAATGTTTGGATTGAATTAAAGTGTAAGCTATGTTGTTATGTTTACAGGTGTGGACTGTTTCGTCAGGATTTTGCTTTGTTACATTTTCGGAGCACACTAATGCTGTTACGGCTTTACATTTTATGGCAAGTAACAATTGCCTTCTTAGTGCATCTCTTGATGGGACCATTCGTGCATGGGATTTATTACGCTACCGGAATTTTAGGACATTTACAACCCCTTCTTCAAGACAGTTTGTTTCCTTGACAGCTGATCAAAGTGGTGAAGTGATATGTGCAGGCACTTCAGATTCCTTTGAGGTATAGTTTTGCAAAAATTAGGTTGATTTTAACTGTATCATTATTATTTTACTATTCACCCTTTTCTCAATGATATGTGTAACAGATTTTTGTTTGGTCAATGAGAACTGGCCGTTTGTTGGATGTGCTTAGTGGTCACGAAGCTCCTGTTCATGGGCTGGTCTTTTCTCCTACAAATGTTAGTTTTATCTTCTGCTGATATTTGCTTGCATAAGTTAATTTCATGAGCAGTATATTTTTAGCTGGTTCCAATTCTCCTCCTTAATAGAAATTTATCTGAAGCCATGCTCCATGTTTTCAGTTTATAAAATAATATTATCTTCTAAGCTTGTAGCACATCATCTAATATCAATAATATTATTGTCTCTTAAGATATATGATGAACGGAAGTACTAAAGTTTGTATTTTGTTTTATGTTTTTTACATCTATAATAACGAAAAACCTTAGAAGTCGTCTCTTTTCACTTTGTGCAGGCTGTCTTGGCTTCATCATCATATGATAAAACTGTTCGGCTGTGGGATGTCTTTGATGGAAAAGGAGCTGTTGAAACATTTCCTCACACACATGATGTTCTTACAGTAGTTTACCGTCCTGATGGAAGGCAGTTAGCTTGCAGCACATTAGATGGGCAAATTAATTTTTGGGACCCAATAGATGGTTTGTTGATGTACACCATAGAAGGTTCTAGAGATATTGCTGGTGGGCGTCTTATGACTGATCGTAGGTCAGCTGCTAACTCTACCTCAGGGAAGTTCTTTACAACCTTGTGTTATTCAGCTGATGGAAGCTACATATTAGCTGGGGGAAGTAGCAGATACATTTGCATGTATGATGTTGCAGATCAGGTTGGTCTACATGCACTTTGGTTGATTTTCACATATAAAAAAGTCACAGCATTGATTCTAAAAATTTTATCCTCTATAAAGCTTCTATATTGATTCAAAGTGCATGTTAATGTCATGCATACTCTCGATGTGTTTTCACTCCTCAGTTTTGTCCAACACATTAATGGTTAAACAAATATGTTTTGGATGTGGAGCAATTAGATAATTCATAAACTACAAAAAACATGAAATATTTCGCTAACTTTTGTATTATAATGATACACCTACTCACTAATAATGTTATGTTAAAGCCGTCTTCTTAACTTTTTGTCTAAATATTAAAGCTTAAATGCTGTCTGGAGTCTATGTGTACCGTTGCCCTATGGATAGTTTGAAAATTGAAGATGAGCATCATTTTACTTTCCTTATCGAGCATACCTTTCTGATGATGTAGCTTAGATGCTGGCAGAGTGAAGACTTTTAAGCCTAATCGCACCAAAGTTTAATGATACAGAAGTGAAAGGCTGATGAGCCCAATAAGTCCTTGTAGAGAAAGGCTGTTTAGTTAACAAATTTGATCCATTATTGTGATATGTAGTAAAAGAAATGGTTGTGATACTGTAACACGTTCTCACAGACAACTGTAGAACAGAACAGATAGCATCGAGATAATAGGAGATAATATAAGAGAGAATAGATGGAATAGAGTAATAGAGCTGAAATCACATATATTAGGTTTTCACTGTGGAAATATGCAGGTATTAAAAACTGTGTATGAGACAACAGAATGATAAAAGTTGGCTTTCGAGAGGCCAACACTCTCCACCCCTTTCCCTACTTTTTCTTTTTCCCTGCTCCTATACTCTCTTTCCTTTCTTATTTATATCTTCTCTCACTACTAACAAACTCTGATAAAAAACGATTTCCCTTCTTCCAATTAGTTATTTCTTTTTCCCCTTCTCTGATATGTAAATTGGAAAGGTGTGATATCCCCATGTTGCCCTTGGGTTGTTACAGATACCTCCCTCCCTCCTTCACTTTGAGCTGTGAGCAGGCATTTCCACTACAAATTGATTCTTGAAGGTTTATTTTCACTAGTAACCCAGTTTTCATAGGGGCATTTCTATTATTGAACCACTTTGTTTTCGCTAGGTGTCAATCCTAGCATCACTTCTTTCCAGGATCCAATCATCAATAAAATCTATAAGTGCCAGTATAATTGTAAAGGTGTTTATTCCATAGATCAATCTTGTTCAGTATTCTCTCCATTTTCTGATTTTTCATATCCTGCATGATGAGGAACTTCATTTGGTCACTTGTGTGTCCCTTTCACGCGTACCTTACCACATAATAATCTTTTACTGAACTCGGCCGTTAGTAATTTATTTTATACCTAGGTTTCTCAATTGGAAAATCAGTTTCTCTTGAAGAGGCAGAAACCATCTAAGATTGATGAAAGTTTTTTGTTTCTATTCTCTGAAATCTATTTTCACTTAGAAGATATTATGTTGAATGTTAATGCATCTGATGGTTAAAATATGTTACTCTTGAAGTCTTCTCTCATCTGTGCCTGATTGGTCTTATAGTTTTCATCCCTTGCCTATGTGTGCATTGTAGATATAAATTATGGCGTGTCCAAAGTGGATGCATATTTAAAATGGACTATTCTATCTACTTGTTTACATATTGTAGTACAGTTCTGTTTTATTAATTGGAATCTCTTTTGTTCAGGTTTTACTTCGACGTTTCCAGATAACTCACAATCTCTCTTTAGATGGAGTGCTTGACATTTTAAACTCAAAAAATATGACCGATGCTGGCCCTCTAGATTTGATTGATGATGACAACAGTGACATTGAAGAAGGCATTGAGAAACAAACACGAGGGAAACTAGGATTTAACTTGCCAGGATCTATGCCTAACCGTGGAAGGCCTATTATTCAGACAAAGTGCCTGAGAATTGCACCTACAGGGCGTAGTTTTGTTGCAGCAACAACTGAGGGAGTTTTGGTTTATTCTGTTGATGAATCTTTCATATTTGATCCCACGGACCTCGACATAAATGTTACACCAGAGGTAATTTAACTTTTTGACAGAACTAGCACTGTTTACTTCAAAGAATATAAGATTATTCCAGAAACTATTTTCTGTAGTAAGAAATGAGTTAGAGAACACCTACTCTGGTAACTTCTTTTCATCCAATAATTTGTGTTTTGAGTTGTTGAGATGGTAGTTCCCATATACTTGTAAAAAGAGGATGCAATTTTCTTCTTGATAGTTTGGATTTTTTTCACATCATTGTTTTTTTATTCATGACAGTCAACATAAAACAAGCAAAGTATAATTTCGTTTTTCAGCAATTTATTAAAAATGGTAAAATTTCTGTATCAGATATAAATGAAGATAACAGTGTCCTAGTCCTAGATCCCTTTTTCCATTTTCATCTTGAAAACAAGGAATCAAAATCAACATTGTGCGGCTTGAAAATGCAGCATATATAATTTTAATAACATTCCATGTAGCCGTATATGACGTTCTCCCTTAACTGTGCTGTTTCCTGTCTTGATGTCGTTAATAACTTGAGCTGGCAATTCGGAACAGGCTGTTGAAGAAGCCCTTCGTGAAAATCAACCAAGTAAAGCCTTGATCCTTAGCCTTCGCTTGAATGAGGATTCTTTCATTAAGAAATGTATATTTGCGGTTAGTCCGGCAGATATTCCAGCAGTTGCGACATCAATCCCTTACAGATATATCCAACGATTAGTGGAGGCACTTGCAGATCTTTTAGAAAAGTGCCCACATTTGGAATTTATACTTAGATGGTGTCAGGTATTCTTTACTTGCTTAGATTTAGTCTTTTCATAAGTTTGCTGCTCAATGTTATGATAGTTCTATAAAATCATCTTTATCTTTGGTATGATTTGACAGGAGCTCTGCAAGGCCCATGGGAATTCTATTCAGCAGAACTCTCGCAATTTGTTACCATCATTAAAATCTTTGCAGAAAGCAATCACTAAAATTCATCAGGAACTAGCTGATACATGTTCCTCCAACGAATATATGCTGCGATATTTATGTTCTTCTGCTGCCAAGAAATGAATGTTAAGAATTCACGAGTTGGATTTTGGCTGCTTTGCTCAATAATCCCTTTACAACCTGAGTATTATTTTAATCTGGTACCTAATGAGCATCATTAGCGAGTAGCAACTAGCAAATAGCAACCCCTGAAGAATCCAGCAGGATTTTGATGTAATTTCCAAATGAATTGTCCAATGAAGTTTCAATTTCTTGAAGGTGTGGCCTCCGTCAGGTGTGTTCACGGTCTACTAGCAATTTAACCAAGACATCTTCATAAATACGCGCTGGAGTGGCATTTCTTTGTAATATGGTGGTTAACTGATTGCAGAGGTTGAGGTTCCTGCTTGATATACGCAGCAATGTGTTTCGAATAAAGTATTTTAGAATTAATTAATGAAAAATGTTAGAAAATTTTGTCAGAATTTTACCCCGATGATAGTAACCACCTTGGGTGGAATCAAATGTGGAATTTTTTATTGGTGTCTTGTACCATTGTTATTGGTTGTTTATAAGTGAAATTAATTGTTGGCAACGTTGTCAATTTTTACGGACCTTTGATTTTTTTTTTCTTGTTCCTGGAATATCTCTGATGAATGTTCATTTTTAGAATTTAATATTCAATATTATAATTTTTCAAAATCGACCTTTTAGCTTTTATTGGCATATGTCGAGAATTGTAATTCTGCAAATCTATTGGTTACACGTTAAGAAAATAAAGACTCAAAAGTCTTTTTGTATTGTTTTAGAAATTATTTATTTCTTTCTGAATTATAATTTTAGAAATATGCAAAGGCATCCAAATATTTAATTTTGGAATATATAATAAATAGGTTTCCAAAATTTAACTCCAGAAATAGTGGGAAGGATATGTTGGAGCAAAATTTCATAAAAAATTTAGGAGAAAAGTAATTAAAAAATAATAAGTCTATTTGGAAATTGGAATTGGTTAATGCATAATCTAATTTTAGAATTCTGATTTTTTATGTATTAATTTGTGTAAAATTAATTTGTGTAAAATTAATTTGTATTTTTGGAAAATGCCTTTTATTTTTTTATTTTTATGAAAAAGTTTAGTCAAAACAAATTTTAACTAAGAGAATGTAGAAGAAAATAAGAAAGGAAGAACGGATGAATTAATATGTTTTCAAAATTTATAATAATTAATGAATGGAGTCTGACTATATAATATATGTACTAGACCAAACCTTGTCAAATAGTTACTCTAGTGAACATGTATGTGAGCATACCTTAGAAGAGCATTGATAAGTTACAAAACATATCTTGAGATACTTTAATGAAATTGAATATATTAGAATTTTTTTTTAGAGTGATTTATAACACATTTTGGAAGGTCTCTCTGACTTTGAATTTGTTGCAAATTTGGATGTAGGTTATATGCTCTCAACATTCATAGTTTTTTGGTTAGTTGAAAAGATGTTCTTTAATTAATAGCGACTTTGTTTGATCATTAAGATAAAATATGTTGCTATAGTAAAGATGAATAAAAAGAGACATGGTTGACGGGTTTGATGGACTATATAGATTCATGTTTAAGGAAATACAATCATTTTTTACAATAATTTGAGTACAATAAGTTAGCGAAGAATAATTGCAATGTGTATATAAATGTCCAATATGACTTTCTTTGTATTAAGAAGATTATTGAAGTGAAAAAGATCGACACTGAAGAAAATCTTTTATGTATCATCACGAAACTTATTTTCAAGAACAAATTCATGCATTGTTTGGAGTTGTAAATATCTATTAATAATAGTAGTTTAAGTAAAAAAATGTTATTCTCAAAGTGAAGTTTATATATCTTGGTCTACTAAAATATTTATAAGATATGCTTATATCCTCTTAAAAAACAATTGGGAGAGACCAAGCCTTCACTTTCTGGATTTTTTTTTTAATATGGTATATTTTTGATAAGCAATTACTGAAATAGATAAATTTCGAAAAAACTTATCTACATAGATAAATTTTGAAAAAAATTATTTACATGGATAAATTGTGTTAGTATGACCATGTATATCATAATTTTAAATTTGTAAAAATAAAATTGTATAAGTTTAACAAGAGTTTAGTGTAACTGATAAAGTTGGTTTAGACATACAATTTTAATTAATATTATCTATATTTTTATATTTTTTATTTTAAAGAAAATCATACTAATATAGTAAAACTTCAATTCAATATTGACTATTTATATTAAAGTGTTAATAAAATAACATAACTTTACTTTCACAGATAAAAAAAATTCATGTCACTCTTCAGTGTGAAATGATGTCTATTTTGGTAAATATTTGTCAAATTTGCACGAAACTTGAGGTAAAAACACACTTGTTCCGTGCTTGCCTCCTCGTATATCTCCACACCTTATGCACGTTTCGATGTACCATGTCAGGCTGAGAACATGAATGAGAATTAAAACGCGTGATGAATACTATCTACTATTGACCCATGTATTGGAATGATAAATTACTTTACTATTTTCTGATTTTATACTATTTGTCTTTTAATGGGGTAAAAGATAAGCATTTTTCTTATTTTATATGCATTTATCTTCCAAACATAGTTTTTATTTATTTACTTTTAAAGATTCATTAACCCTCACTCATTTCTTTTAGAAGATTAAATAAAAATTTCTAAATATATACTTATAGAAGAAATAAAATTTCTTTTGTCGTTATTATCACATATAACCAAAATCAACGAAGTTTTGTAATTTCGCACTTTAATTGACACAGGGTCGAACATTAACGAATTGATAAAGACAAAATAATCACTTCTTTGTCCAAGTATGGGTGCTTCGTCGCAAAACCCGCTCTTACTTTGGCGCGTGTTATAGATAAATTTTTTCAAAAATTTTGAGAGAACCCTACCCTACCCCACAAGGGTCCCTTCCAACTTTTTGCCTCAATTCTATACTCTCGTTTATTGGTTCCAGCTCCTGTGTCCCTCTCACACTCACTGCACCTTTGCTTTTTGCTACCCTCTACCCACTTCCTCTTTTCTTTTTCTCACCCTCTTCTTCAATCCCAACTCATATGTTCTAACCCACCCTCGCTTCCCGTTAGATCTCTACATTTTTTAGGTATCTCGTGATGCAACCGCTTTTTAATCACGCACATTCTGCTCTCTCTTCACGCTGTGCTTATTTTCTTTTCTCGCTCGCGTTTAGATCCAAACCATAGCAATTGGTGTTTACTTTGAAACGCTGCGTTGCGTATGATAGTTTAGCTCTTTTAAGTTGTTACTCCTCACTTGCTGTTTTTGTTTTTCAGTTAGTTGAGTTTCTGGAACCTTCGCGCTCCAATGGAAGTGTCGTCGGAGCAGTCTGCAGAAGACGTCGCGCCGGAGAAGCCTCTCAGTTCTCCGAAGAAGAATGTTCCAGAAGCTTCCAGGAGAGCTGCCAAAACCGCCGCGGACTTTGGCGCCGCGGTGAAGAGGAAAGTTGAACCGCGAACAGGTTCGACTACCGGTGCCGGCGCGGTTGCGTCGAGGAGATCGGGTTCGGTTGGCGCTTCTGCGAGCTCGGTTTCCGCGCCGAGACGGAACAGCACCGGAGGATTGTCTCAGAAGACGTCGATCTCTGCTGGTGGGAGAAAAACCGGTGCTGAGTCTGTTGGTGGAGGGAAGAGCAGTGGTTCGTCGGCGAGTGAACCTGTCCGGAGGTCGCTGCCGGAGCTCCGGCGTAATTCTGTAACTGCTTCACGTGCCGGTGCTGCGGCGAATCCGGTTGCGGCCTCGCCGCTCGGCTCGGCTTCTAGGAGTTCTGGTGTGAGTAAGGCGGAGGTTGCGAGGAAGCCGGTGAGTAAGCCGGCATTGTCGGCTTCGAGTTCGGCTTCGTCTGTTACGAGAAGGATTGGTTCTTCGTCGGTGGATAGCACTGCCAGCAGTGGAGGTTCTGCTCGAAGGACGGTTTCCAGGGTTTCTTCGCCGACGGTTTCAAGCGGGTTGAAGGCGGGCTCTCTGTCGATGTCTCAGGATAGAGCTTCTGCACTGTCTGGAAGGAGGAAGGGAGGCACTCCTGATAGCCGGGATTCACGGTTTATTGTGCTACCGCAGGTTGAGATTAAGGCCAATGATGACTTGGTAAGTTTTGAGATAGCGGTTGCGTTTTAAGTTTACTGTTAAGGATCTCATTGGTGAGTTGCTATTGGCTGTCATGTGGATGTAGAATTATTGGGGAAGGAATAGGAAGGAGTAAAGCTGCATAGGTGTGAACAGTGAAAAGGCAATAAGTGCTGGAAAAAGAAGGAATTATGGATGCCAGTTGAATGATTTTTTTTGGATGAGTAGGGAACGTAGGTGTTAATATAGTAGCGTGCAGAATCATTAGTGTTGAAATTTGTTGACCCGTTTGTCTATGTTTCATTCACTTTTTAGTAACTTTTACTAGTTGGTTTTGGTGGGTGCAGATGCGGGTATCTCTTGTTTGTCTGAAGTTAAACTTCTTCTATTGTATATTGAGCAACTACGATGGACTTTTCAGACCATTCATTATCTAAATCTAATTTCTGACCCATTTCGATATTTTATCAGAGACTGGATCTAAGGGGACACAGAGTTCGCAGTCTCACTGCCAGTGGATTAAACTTATCCTCAAACTTAGAGGTAAATGCATCTTCTATTTATCTCACTATATATATAATGTGTTAAAAGTTGTTTGTGCCATGTTTACAACAATTTAATTTATGCTATGGAATGGCCACATTTTATTTACGTCCTATATAGCAAAATGAGGATCGGTACACTAACATATTTTTGTGGACACGCTCTCTTTTAGTTGCTCTGTTGTTTTTATCATTTTCCTTTTGTCCTTGTATTTTTAGAATTCAGCTCACTCTGCAGTCTGTATCGAAAAAACAGTGTAAGAGCAAGTTATTAACTGGCATGAAAGAAAAGTATTGTGTAAAGTGCACACTTTTTTTGGTGCACCATTATATATATATATATATATATATATATATGTATATATATATATATATATATCCAATGTTGTATCTGCTAGTGTCATATACCACGCGAAATTAAGTGCAATGTAAGTTAGACAACAAATGGTCTAAAATAGTGATTGAGGTTTGTGTTTTCTTTTATATTAACTTATCTTATGATAACAAGCCTTAGACAAAAGCACATTGATAGTCTTGGAGTTTTGGACTTAGGGTCTAAATCACTTCACAAAACCAAATTGTAAGGTGACATTGCCCAAAACTTGTAAGCATTGTTTTGGTTATAACATTAGTCGATGCGGGATCCCAACATGTTCAGAGTTGATGCCTTTTACCTTTGTTGCTCTACAGGATGATGCTTCACATAATCTTTTTGGTCAGCTCCTTTGTTGGTTGTCCTTTTTGAGACATTGTGACCTAGTGGTGACCACATCTAAGTTGGCTCTCGAACACCCCGTTCACGTTTAAAGCTATGGGTTTGGAGCATGATATTGCAAGTTGTCTACCTATAGATTTAGGATAAATTTTGATATCATCTTAGAATTTTTGACTAAGGACTTACTCAATATCATAAAACTAGCTTATAAGATGATGATTTTCAAAGCTTTGCTAGCATTACTTAGGCCATATTTTTAGTTAATATGGGATATCAACCCACTGCAAGTAAGCCTCTTTGTGGATCCACATTATTGGTGACTGCAACTTTTGTGACTTTCTTAGATATATGCATTATTTTTCAACATTTATCATATTTCAAGCCTATGACTCTGAATGTTTTTAAAAATGTTAGCAGTGTCCATCAGTATTGGGGTGTTGACTCCAGTGTTTTATCCAAAATATGTAATTTTTAATGTTGACACTTGACAAGGAGTGTTTGTCTTTTATGGGTGTTAGGGAGGTGTTGGTGTCAAAGATGAGTTCAAGAAGTGTCTGTGCATCATAGTGCCCTGCTTATATTTTACTCATATTAGTTATTAACTCATTATAAGTTACCGTGTTTCATCTTTTTCTCCTTTGTTATGTTCTTATTACTCCTTGATTGATTGTGATTATATGAATAAATTGTGTTGTTTTATCCTGAATTTATGTAATCTTGTTTTGTTTCAAGTATTTATATGTGTAGCATTAATTATTTAGTTTTTATTATAATATCTAAAATAGCAGTCATTCTACTTCTGGTATAATGTTTTCAGAGCAACTGTTATGCACTGCAATCTAAGGTTGATAACTATGATTTTATTCCATGGTTATATTGCCTTAGGCATACCACTTCTCCAAATGTTTGCCTTCCTTGATATACTAGGATGACTGAGTTGATGTTGGTTCAGCTACAACTGTTCCTGTCTATGGCTTTAGGTTTTGTTCTTCAATTTGCCATAGCTTGTTCCAAGTACTGCATAGTGTGAATATGAGTGTATAACTCCTATGTCTCAAATAAACTCCTGCTGTTACTACAGTAGGGGTTCTATCTGTTGGCTGTAATGGACTTGGTTAGTCATTTATAGTGTTTAGTTTGTTATGTTATGATTAATTGTTAGTCTGTTACAGCTGATTCCTATTGAGTCTTTGTAGTATATATAGCTGTGTAAACACTATATACATTTTCTTTCTAACAGTAAAGGCAAGAGTTTCAAGTTGTATTTTTTTGTACCCTGGTTTGTTTCTGTTTTGAGGATTTTCATAATTATTAGCATTTAACTTATGATTCTTGTTGGCAGTTTGTTTATCTCCGAGACAATCAATTGTCTACACTGGAAGGAGTAGAAATATTGACGAGAGTGAAGGTTTTATATAATGATAATTTGCATTTTGGATGTTATGTTTGAATAATATAAAAAATGATTTCTATAGACTGATTGAAGGAAACTATTTACTCTGTCAGGTTCTTGATTTGAGTTTTAATGATTTTAAGGGGCCTGGATTTGAGCCTCTTGAGAATTGCAGAGTACTGCAGGTATGTTGTCTTCAATTGAATTTAGTTTTTTATGTGTGGATGATATTGTCTCATGACCGAGATAAAAAGGTTAAAAGATGTGAATACTTGTTTAATAACAGCAGTTTGAAATCTTTAACTCGTATGCAGCAACTCTATCTTGCTGGAAATCAAATTACATCATTGGCAAGTCTCCCTCAACTTCCTAATTTGGAGGCAAGTTGAAATCCCTTTCTATCATTCTGAATTTTAATTCAGATATTCAACTTCAGTGCTCATCAAAACTTTTTGTATCTTCTGTGTTTCTTTTTTGCAGTTCCTTTCAGTAGCTCAGAATAAGTTGAAGTCTCTCACTATGGCTAGCCAACCTCGACTGCAGGTTGTTCAGCTTTATGGAGTATTAAATATATGTATTCTGTGTGTTTTTGTGTATGCATGTGTATAACTGACTTGTTTATGAATGAAATAATTTGGTGCAGGTCTTGGCTGCCAGCAAAAACAAAATTTCTACTCTTAAGGGTTTCCCATATTTACCTGTTCTTGAGGTTAGTGGGAAACTGTTTTTTATTTGGTCTAACCACCTTTGTAAGAGATCTGACTCGTTTCACTTTTATTTTAGTAGACTTTCTATGGGACATAGTTTATCAGTTTTTGTTATTGTCTGATAAATAATCTAGTTATCTTTTCAAAGCATATATTATTACTTTAGTGATTTTTGGGCTCTAATCTTTTTAATTTTATGGTTTTTGTTTTGGTGAATTGCTATGTACCAAGGAAATGGTATGGTTTGTCATGTGTTTTTAAGTTCTATCTTCATCAGTTTCATAGATTATGTCTTGGGGCTGAGGTTGTGAGGAATCTCAGCACTGATTCCCTTTGTCTAGGAACCTAATGTTAGGAGGAGTCCCGCGTTGAGTAGAATGAGTTACGTGATGTGGTACTTAAGCCCGGAGGCTCTCCCCCCTAATGGACTAGTCTTTTGCGTTGGATTATCCAGTTATGCTTTAGTACTAATAATTGGTGCTTTTATTGAGAGCTGGACTACAGAAAGGGCTATTTATAGGATGAATTAAGGTGTGAATCTAGTTCTGATAGGTGAGTGAAGCCATTGCAGGGAATGAGCTGCTATCAGTTCTCCTATGCAATGGACTAGTTTAGGTTGGGCTCTTCTCTTGTGCTTAATTTCTAAGAATTGTATTGTTTCTTTTTGATAATTGGGCTATGAAAAAGCTACTTATAGGATAAGGTGCAAATCGAATGTTGATAAATGAATGAAAATGTATCAGAGAAAAGGGTTACCATCAGGTTAGTGTTGACAGAAGTAAGTCACCATGGACATCGGGTTGTGAATCTAATTGTAATTCATTGATAATGTAAATTTTTTAATGCTTTCATCTATAATGGATTTCCATATATTTGAAAATTGTAGACTTGTAATAATTGTTTTAGAAGTCATATTTAGGGTAGTTTCTAGTTGGCTTACAATGTAAAAATCATTACACGAATAATGCATCAAAATTATATTCGTTTTATTTTGGAGTCTACACTTGCCAAAATTTTTTCTAATTGGTTGCACCTTTGCCGTTAGGGATCCTTTAATTTAGTCATATGATGTGGGAGATGTTTTTCTTAGAGGTTAAAACTCAATCATATAATAGACTGGTAACCGTAAGGGTGCATTTAGAAACATTTGGTATTTATGCAATCTAATTGGAGAATTTTACAATATAGGTATTGGTTTAAAAATTGGACAAATAGATAGTAATTGAACCTAATGTTTGAATTTTAAGTAACTTTTAGGGACTTACATATTGTTATATTTGCATATCTGGCTGCATACATAAATGTAGACTGGTTGATTTTACTCTCAGTGATTTTTTTCTGTACTGTAGCACTTGCGACTGGAGGAAAATCCTATACTTAAGATGCCTCATTTGGAAGCAGCCTCAATATTACTAGTTGGACGTACTTTGAAAAAGTACAATGACAGAGGTATACGTAAAGTCATTCTTAGCCTTTGGTATCTTTATTTTTTTGGTTGTACTGATAGAAACCTAATTCTTACTATAGGTTGAAGAGTACCTGCCATATATGTTTTCTTCAAGTTATTTCTACTGGAATCATTGAACTCTTATATCATGTATTAAGATAGTTTATTTATTGAATATGAAAAGTTTTGCAGATCTCTCTCGTGAAGAAGTGGCTCTAGCAAAGCGTTATCCTGCACATACAGCTTTATGCATTAGAGATGGTTGGGATTTCAGTCGCCCTGAGCAAGCTGCAGACTCAACTTTCCGCTTCTTAGTTGAGAAATGGAAAGACCATATTCCTCCAGGTTTTCTTCTCAAAGAAGCCTCCATAGATAAACCTGTGGAAGAAGATGCGTGTCGTTGTCACTTCACCATTATTCATGATGGTGCAGCTAGCACAGACCCTCCGTTAGATTTAAAATATCAATGGTTTGTTGGTGATTTATCACTTTCAAATTTTGTCCCTATTCCAGACGCTACTGGTGAGGTAATGAGTTGATTACATCATTATCACTGCTTCATACTTTTTGTTTGTCTATATATTTGTTTATGTTATTTGTGTTCATTACATTTGTATGTTTTTAGGTTTACTGGCCAAAGCATGATGACATTGGAAAAGTTCTGAAGGTGGAATGCACCCTCACTTTGGAAGAAATGACATATCCTCCTATATTTGCCATCTCTCCTCGTATTTCGAGAGGTAGGCCTGTGTTGTATCTGTTTATATTATATAATTTAGATGAACAGCTAAATTTCTAGATCCTAAGCCTGGTAGGAATAAAGTGACCCACATACTTTATTAGCATAAAGCTGTGGAAGTATGTGTTACGTTTACTGTAAATGTATTTTGTATTCCGTTTTTGTTTGTCTTCTTTATGTTGCTGTTTGTTTTTTTGAAGCTAAAACATGCATATTCTTTGTGATATTGTGTGTATGCATTTTCCAAATATGCTTTCAAACAGATGCATTCTTAAAATTTTCTCTTTGGAGATAAACCCAGCATGCCCTTGAATGATCATCAATGAAGGTTATAAGCCAGAATGTTCCAGAAATATTGTTAATCCTTTAGGCCCCCCAAATATCATTGTGAATTAGTGAGAAAGGTGGGGATGATTTGTATGGTTGACTTGGATAAGGATAGTGAGTTTATTTAGCCAATATATGGGTTTCTCACTGAAAAAGAATTTATGGCTTTATTCTCAAACAAAGAAGGGTACATGTGTTTCAGACATGGAAAGCTAGGATGACCAAGCGAGTTATGTCTTAAAATGATTTTAGATACAGATGCAGGAAAGGATTGATGGATTAGACATGGAGCCAAGCTCTCTCTTCTCGAGGAAGGTTGTATAGGCCATCACACATCTTAGCTTGCCAATTGTCCTTCCCGAGTGTAAATCCTGAAACTCTCAAGAAAGATAGAACATGATTATACGATTCTAGTCTCTGGTCAATTTACGAATAGACACCAACTTACATGTTAAATCTGGAACCTCAGGAACAGAATTTAATGTCAAATGACCCTCATCCAGCAAAAGTCAGGAGGGTTCTATCAGCGAATCTGATTTTAAACTTCCTGAACATGAGGTGTAAGTTGAGAAGGTTTCTGGGTATCTGCTCATATGATTAGAAGCAGTGGAATCCATAATCCATAGTCTTGTAAGTCCAGACTTTGGACATAGGGCAGTATAGAAATTACCTTTATGGGCGGGACAGTAGGAAGTGAAATCAGACAGAGATTCAGGGATAAGAACCCTAGATTGGGAAACTTTTACGGGGTTGGGGAACCCTTATATGGCTTTTCAGGCACAACTAAGAACGGATATCAGACAAATGTTCTCGTGTCATTAAGGAAACAGCATAATATTCTATTATCTCAATATTAACATTGATATTGATATGTAAAATATATACAAAATACATTTCCTAAAATAAAGCATCTAAAAGAGGGGCCTAGTAATTACCATAATTACGAAAGATATAAAAGCTCAAAATTAGTAAATACAATCAGAGGCTGAAAGGAAATAGGATTCCTGGAGAATCTCCTACGAATTAAGATAGAAGCTGTCTGTTGCAGCTTTTGATACTGTGATTAAAATTCATCCAACAAGGCTCATTATTTTAAGAATCTTTTCAAATGGTTCATTGATAGTGTGAAACTCTGCATTGTTAATAGATTAAAATTTAATAGAAAAATATGCAAGAGCAAAAGCCTTTTTCCACTATGGGAGGACACTTAGATAGATCACACATCATTTGGGTCAGCTAAAGATATGATTTTTAGAGATATTATTTACTTTAAAATGCTTACTATTTTCTCCATTGTTCGTGGTTTCCCTCTACCCGTTTTCCTAGGACTGAAACCATGCAACAAAATTTTCTCACTGGGGCTTTTAGTGGCCTCTTTTGTACATGTACGAATCACCTCAACCAATTTTCTGTCCTCTTTTCCACAATTGGTGTTATACCAAGATCTTGTTTACAATTATTTCTTCTCTTATCCTTTTTTGTATCTATACATCCATTTTATCACTCATTTTTGGTACTACTACCTATTATTATAGGGTATAATCAGACATAAATCAAACGTTCCTTTGAGCTTGGTAGGGATTTTGTGATCACATGAATCCTGATACTTTCTCCATTTTATCCCTCATGCTTGTATCATGTGTGTGATATCCTAGTCGATTTCCATATTATTAAATTTGGAGAAAATGTCTGTCTAATTTATTATGTTGTACTCTATTACAATATTCAATGTTCATTGAGATATTGTTGACTGACCTGTCTCTTACTGGCCAAAACAAAAGGGAGCTGTCTGACTCTAGGATTGGGTTCCATATCAATGTTCTGTTCTTTTAATTGTTCGTTAATATGTTCATTGTTCATTCATCTTGAATAATTTTACACTTCTACTTTGTCCAGGGAATGGAATTCCAAAGGTTGTAAATCTTGAAGTATATGGCGAACTGGTAGAAGGAAGTATCATCAGGGGTTGTGCTAAGGTTGCGTGGTGTGGTGGAACTCCAGGAAAAGGTGTTGCTAGGTAGGATGACATTTCTTGTATTTGTACACGTGTCTGTTTATGTCATGTCTATAGCATAAGGCTATGTACAATTTTCTTTTAGTGGTTGACACAGTTATCCCATTTAGTGTTTTGATTTTTGCGCCAGTTGGTTACGGAGAAAGTGGAACAGCAGTCCTGTGGTCATTGCTGGGGCAGAAGATGAAGAGTATAAGTTAACCATTGATGATGTTGATTCAAGTTTAGTTTTCATGTACACACCGGTAACAGAAGAAGGTGCAAAAGGAGAACCTCAATACAAATATACAGATTTTGTAAAAGCTGGTGAGCATTTAAATTTTTTCATTTTTATGTAAACATGCTTGATAGCTATTTCCAAAATACTAATCTGGATTCAACAACGTGTTTAGCTCTTATTTGAAATATATTGGCAATGATAATTATGATTTCTTATTGTTATTGAGTAATTTAGCTTCAAGTTTGTCATTGTGCTAATTTATTTATTATTACGTTGGCTTTTTCATTTATATTTTGTAAGATTTGCTCACATGAGATAGCTGATGTATGGATTGGGGTATTTAGTACTTAAAATCCGGGTATTCTATATAGAACTCCTTTCACTAGTTTATTAATTATTGTTCAAGCTCTCCTTTTATGTGCTGGTGAAATCTTGTAAATTTCTAGATGAACAAGGATAGGTATATTTGATGGATTAATAGTGTATCATGAAATAAGTGACTGAATTTGAAGATTGATTTGTCAACACAAGATTAACATTATTTAAGAAGTGATATCGTGGGGGAAGTATAAAGTTGGCAGTGATTCAAAATTGAAGGGATATCATGGAGTCCCTAGTATTCTTGAACCACTCAATTCTCATGCTACAAATGTTGTCAAAGTTGTGAGTATACTTTCTAACTTGCATGATCCTGCAAGTATGGGAGACCCAAGTGAGTAGATGTGTAAGGCGGAAAATAGAAAGTCATGGGTCATTTTTGGATTGTGATTTTACTTGTGAAATCGATGGTTCATGCATTGGATTGATATTGAAAGTCTTTGTGCAAGCTTGGGCTTTGTTAACCAATTTAGGTTACCCAAATGGTGTAGTTGGGTTTCATGTCAGGTGTAATGATCCAATTTGAAAAGTTTAACCTTTTTGCCCTTAGATTCCCAATTGCAAATCAAAATCAAACAACCTGCATGACTTTGCTTTACTCAACTGTGGCCATCGTAGATACCTTTTCACTATTGCCAACCATTGCTATGCTCATGTCGCGGTTGCCAACTAGTGGAACACTTGTGTTGCTATTGTTGATACTTACATCACTGTCAATAAGGGTCGTGTCACCTATAGTTTAAATCATTGCTGATACCCAAATATAGTTGGGTTTGACGTCAGGTTTATAATGATCCAATTCGAAAACTTAATAGAAGTTAAAAACCAACTCATAATGTTTTTCCTCAATGGTAGAAAATTAGTTTGGTGTTAGCATTAAGAGGATTAGATCCAATAATGCCAAAGATTACATCAATCATGTGCTTAATTCCTTTTGTTGTAAGGAAGTTATCATTCATGAATTGTCTTGTGTCATAACACCTTAGCAAAATGGGATTGCTGGGAGATAAAATGGACATTTACTAGACCAAACTCGAGCTCTTTTTTTCCAACATGAGGTTCCTAAATCCTACTTGAATAAATAAGATGAAACGACAATGTATTTAACCTACATTGTTGGGCTTTTATTCATGTGTGTATATATACATGCACACACACACACACACACATATAGTTGAAATGTAATGGGCTTAGTCTATATTTTCTATTATTCTGTTATTATTTCTATCTATAAATAAACAACTCTATGTTTATTTTACACAAGGGTGATTAATTCTATATTTTTTTCTCTTTATCCTTAATATGGTATCTAGGGTTAGGGTTAAACCTTTTTTTTTTTCGGTGAACCTACTATTCACTAGTGTTTTCTTAGTCATTGTTGTTGTTGTTGTTGTCAATTGGAGTGGCGATGCCTCCAATCGACTCTCTTTGGCCAAACGACCATTGTGCCACCAGACTTGCAGTGATCGGAGCTTCCATGCAACTCTGTTCTGCCATGAATTTGCTTTTCTCTTTGTTGCGTGTGGCAGTATGTCAAACCTCCATTCTGACGACGGTCATCGTCGACAAGTTCTCCTTCTTCTCATCGTTCTGGATCTGTCCTTGCTCTATTGATTGGAGCTTTTTTTACTCTTTTTAGGTTTTTTTCTCTCTCTTTAATTATGGCCTCTTCTACTGACATTATTCTGATATGTCCATTTATACTAATTATGTCAATGTCCATATCTTCATTGACAAATTAGATGCAACCCATTGTGTTGTCAATGTTGCTTAAAATGAGGTTTTTTGTTAGTTGAAAATTGATATTCAATTATGCGTTGTTATCAAGTCTTCTGTTCGCTTGTCTTTAAAACAAATTTGTAGTGCTTGAGATGTGCTCAGAAGTTTGGGAAAAGGCGAAATTATTGTATACCAATGATACTCAATGTCTTTATAGTGTGTGTTGTTGCTTCCATTGTGTGTGTCTGTATTATATGTGTAGGATTCAAAGAAGAGGCAAGACACTTGCCCAAAACCCTAACCCTAAAGTTGGTTAGACACAAAGGAAAAGAATAATAAAAATAATATTTCATTTCAACAATCCTTTTGGGAGGAGGTTGTTGTTATTGTATGTTGTCTAATTAATAGAATACCTTTTATTTTCTAGCCTCAAAAAGTCTTATGAAGGTTCTGTCATCTTTCCATTTTTCATAATGTGGCCACATCCAATAAACTTGTTCCAAGGATATTTGGGGGTGCATCATTTGTCCATGTCTCTAGTGGTGCTAGAGAAAAACTCTATCCTAGAACCTTATAATGTTCTTTGTAGGATACTCATCCACGCAAAAGTAATATAAATGCTATCACCCATCACTAAAAGAATTATGTGTCCAAAGATGTCACTTTTCTTGAGAAACAAAGTTACTTTCACCTAGATCGTTTTCAGGGAGAGTCTACAAGAAAGGAAGGTAGTCCTCCTCTAATGCTGGTTGACTTCAGTCTTGGACCACAAGTAGGGAGTGAAAGTGAAAAAGATTATGAGAAAGAGTCTCAACTCACTAAATCCACTCAAGATGAGGTTGATGTAAGATTTGGGAAAATCTTATAATCATAGGGATCTAATTATATAAGGGCTGTTATTGAATTTCCTAAATGAGCTTTCTAGCCTTGTATATGACTCATGTACTCTTAGCTTAAGTGTAATGAAATCAATTTTATTCTACCCTAACTACTGAGATTCTTCTCAGTGCTTTTTGTTAATATTTTCTTTTGTTCTTCCAGCCATTTAGATTCAGATGTTGTTATGTTCATAATTTGTGTTAAGAAATTATGAATTCATTAGTTATTATTGTTGGGAATTCCTACATCGCCTATCAATTTTTGGTGTGTGACTTCTATATCTGTTGCATAGCTTTGCGTTTATTGGTTTTAAGTTGAAATCTGACTACTAGGGTTTATAGTTCATCTTGTTAATCGTCTATTATGATAGGCTTGCTTGGTTTGGCAGACATATGTGGAGGTGGGTGTTGGGTGGGAAGTACCACATCACCTGCTTGAATTCTTGCAGTGTAGCGTATACTTTTGTTAGGCCACTTTGTTTAATAACAATTGGTTTTAAGTAGAAATCTGACAGTTATGAGTTATATTATGACTTATGAACTTATTTTGAATTGTGTTACATATAGGATCTTAATATTTATAATTTGTGGTGAGTTATTTTTTTTGTCTATATATTTCTAGTTTATACCTATGGCTGTAAGTATAGTTTTATGTATATGCATAACTCTTACTTCTCAAGTTATGATCCTTGAGTTTTGTTTTTTTTTTTTTTTTTTTTTTTTTGTTTTTTTTTTTTATTTTTTTTTTTTTTTTTTTTTTATCTTTCTTCCAATCCTCTTACGATCCTCTAGTTTTATACATAGCATGCTACTGCCTAATTGTTCTCTGGTCATACATTTATTATATGGCAGCTCCTCCTTGTGTCAGTAATGTGAAAATAGTTGGAGATGCTGTTGAGGGAAATACCATCAAAGGAGTTGGTGATTACTTTGGTGGAAGGGAGGGTCCAAGTAAGTTTGAATGGTTGCGGAAGAACATGGATTCTGGGTCAGTATTCTTCTCATTAAGTTAAATAAATTCTATTATTCTAGACTCTTGAAATGTGTTTTTTCTACTTAGAAAGTATATTGTTGTATTTGTTACAATGCTTTGAGGATGCTTCCTGCTTTTATTTTGTTTAAAGTTTATTTTCTTTACTCCCTTATTGCACTTTACTGAGGTGTTTCTCTTGTTTCAATGTGGAAAATCTGTGCAGAGGTTTTTTGTTAGTGTCAGCTGGCACATCTGAGTATACCTTGACCAAAGAAGATGTTGGTTATTGTCTGGCTTTTGTTTACATACCCATTAATTTTGAAGGTTAGTATTCAGACATGATGAATATATCTTTTCCATATACTTTAGTTTTGTGTTTGTAATATATTCATTGATATTATCTTTCAGGCCAGGAAGGAAAATCTATATCTGTAATGTCACCTCTGGTGAAACAAGGTAACTTGATGACTATTAGCAATGTCTCCTGTATTTTGGTTCTGTTTTCTCTGAATTCCATTGCACGATGTTTTACCTGTAATTCATACGATTTTGTTGTATATGGAACTGGCAGGTGATATTTTGTTATTATTGTAATAACTGAATGCTATTGATTTGTGATTGTTGACTCTGGTACACATTCTGCTACTTCTGATTTGTGATGGGTTTGAGTTATTTATCTTGCTTTGACTTCAGCACATTTATATGCTTAATCCTTTTATTCTAAGGGATCTGTTAGTATTTTTCTCTTCTCTGCACACATAATGCTTTATATTGAATTTCTTCAGTTACATATCTTCTTCTATGAATACATTCTGTTAGCATCCTAGAAAAGAAGGCTTTCACTTTTCATATAATGCGATACAGCTGTATTCATTCTTCTAAGAATCTAAATGTATTTTCTGGATAGTCTGTTGCTTAGTTGTTAGTTCTTTTCCATTCTTTTGATAATACGATTAGATGTCTTGTGGTGATGATTTTAAAAAATTCTAAAGCTGCTGGTTTATACCGATAGTTTGAATGAATATGATGCACTGTTTCATTTTCAGCACCTCCAAAGGTAACAAATGTCAAAATAATTGGTGATCTAAGAGAGAATAGTAAGGTCACTGCAACTGGTATTGTAACTGGAGGAACTGAAGGATCTAGCAGAGTTCAGTGGTATAAAACATATTTGTCAACTTTGGATGAAAACAGTCTTGAAGCATTAAGTACTTCCAAAATTGCCAAAGTAGGTCTCTGTTCTGTTCTCTGTTAGATGGAATCCTACACTTACACAATGATTTTTTATGTACAGTGCAATATTCCCTCCTATACATCAAGTTTCAATTTGTTGTGGGTTTTTGTTATTCAGGCATTCCGCATACCTCTTGGAGCTGTTGGCTATTACATTGTGGCAAAATTTATTCCCATGACTCCTGATGGTGATTCTGGAGAACCGGTGTTTGTAATATCTGATAAAGCAGTTGAGAGTAGGTGTACTTGTTTCCTCGCACTCCCATTTGTTCTTGATCCCTCAATAATACAAATATGAATATAAATCCCTTTGATAACAGGAAAATAAATCCAAGAATCTATATAAAAACTGAATAAATCCAATAATCTTAACAACTTAATGCATTTCTTACAGCTCTTCCCCCAAGCTTGAATTTCTTATCTATCATTGGGGATTACAATGAAGATGGAATTTTGACAGCTTCATATGGATATGTTGGAGGTCATGAAGGAAAGAGTATATACAGTTGGTATATTCATGAGGTATATCTACATTAATGTTCCGCAGTATTTATCTGACTTATTTAATTCATGCTATGGGATTCTAATTCTTATCTTAGCCACACTGTAAAGCCATCTACAATACTTTACAAAATATATGCCAAGTCTCGAACAGTTATTGCCTAGGGACTGTCCTCGATTTGATTTTTGACTAAATATGATTATCAACCAGCATTCTATTTCTACCGACTATACCAGCCCTTCATTTTTGGTAGAATGTACCATATTTCAGGGGTTCTTTTTGTTTCTTAGTTTTTACTAATGCTTATTGTGAAAAAAGTGTATGCAGTAAGCAATAGTTATAGAATTACTTTTCTTGATCTAGAAAAAAAAATTACATTGGTATTTAAAGGAAAAGCAAAATCCTAATAAAAGGAAATAAATCTAGACAGAAAGACTCAATTTGGAGCAAATCTACATGTTAAAATAAAAGAAAAAATAATTATGAATTAATCTCTCTTGTGTAAAATACACACATAGAGATGGTTTATTTATAAATAAAAATAATGAAAAACTAATAGAAAATGTGGGTTAAGTCCATTATATTTAACTCCCCCTCAAGCTGGTGCATATAAATCGTATGAACCTAGCTTGTTACAAATATTATCAATTCTAGGTCCATGTAAAGATTTAGTAAAAATATCAACTAACTGATCATTTGAATTAACAAATTGAGTCTTGATGTCTCTAGATATAATTTTTCTCAAATAAAATGATAATCAATCTCAATATGTTTAGTCATTTCATGAAAGACAGGATTTAAGCTAATATGAAGACCAACCTGATTATCACATGTAAGTGGCCTCTCCAAATTGTAAATGTTTAAGCCAAATAAGCTCACAGGTAGCTGAGGCCTACTTTAGCACTAGATCTTGCCATAACATGTTGAATAACAAGTGGTTAATGGTGTTGAGGTTATTTAAATGACAAAGAGTAGTTAATTGTTCCTTAGATGTGGTTAATATTATTCACGTTGTTAGTTAATGCATTCATGTTCCTTTTTTTCTTAACTACTGTATGTAGTGAATCATGTATATGGGGGTCAACATTCAACACTCTTTATGGTTGAGTGAAAGCTCCTCTGTATGCTGTTGGATAAACTGTTCATCTCATGTTTTATTTGTTTCCGACTCTAGTTTTTGTTGCATTTGGTGGATGAGAATAAAATGGATTGACTGTTGAAAAATTTAATCTAACGGTTCGAAAAATAGTTGCAGATTTGATTTGACCATCTGAAATAGAAAAATATTCCTTTCAGTCACAAAATGTCCCTGGTATGTGCAGGTTGAAGGTGATTCAGGTTCTCGGATACCAGGGGTTTCGGGATTGCAGTACCGTATCACCAAAGAAGCCATTGGAAAATTCATCTCATTCCAGTGCACTCCAGTACGGGATGATGGTGTTGTTGGTGACGTAAGAATTTGCATGGGCCAGGAGCGTGTTCGCCCTGGTAACATTTATTGGATTAAGCACGAAAATATGATTATGAATTTGGTCTATTTCTTCAAGTAATATAGGAAGAAATTCACATTAATGACATTTGTCCTGAAGATTTTTACTATCAGGCATACCTATGGACAGAGAAGATACAAAAACTGAAAGATTAGGGAACAGGGATCATGTCTAAACTAGGCCCTGCTTCTAATATAATTATTACAGTATGTAGTGTAATTATATTTTTCTTTTGACTTATTAGTCACATGGTTTTCTCTTTATAATTCTAAATTATCATCTGAAAATTGTAAAAAAGAATAAGATATTTTGGTCTTTTCAATCTGACTAAGTTACCTCATCACACTATATGACTGATAATATTAATAGATAAGATTTGCTTCACTTTTTTGGTCACATTATTTATTGATGCCTTTTGCTTTGTTAAGGTCATTCAATTTGTGTTCCTCTTTGCATCTCTTAATGATTATTGTAGAGATAGATCCGGTCTTCCATATTCTAGGTTTCTCTAGTGGGTTTGAGTTGGTTGCCCCACTTTTCTATTTCCTTTTCTTTTCTATTGATAATATCGCAAATGCTGCATATGATTGATAAGGTTGTACTAGTTAAGATTGTACATTAGTGGTGCAATAACATTGGTATCTTGATTTAGGAAAAATAGGTCATTCAATTTGCTTTATATTTTGTTCTAATATAGTTGTGATTTTTCTTGGTGATCAGGAAGCCCAAGATTGCTTTCTTTGCGCATAATTGGAAATGCTGTTGAAGGAACGATTCTAAGAGTTGAGAAAAAGTATTGGGGTGGTGAAGAGGGAGATTCAGTTTACCGCTGGCTTAGGGTACTAGTAACTTCAACTTTGTGTTGTGAAAGTCTTTGATATGAATTTAAGTTTTGATTATGTCCAAGTCTTACGTCTTACCCTGAAACTTTTGCACTAGTAAGGTGTTGTCTTGCATTTATTAATAATAACAATAGTGAACTCTCATATATGTTTCTAATTACATTTTAAATTGCTGGTGATTTTCTTACTTTACTTGCTCTTTAGATCTTAAGTCTTTTTCACTTGTCATTAGAATGCCCGTATCCAACTTGCCAAGAGTTCGCCCTTTTGTTGATTTCTTACCATATGTTTGTAGCTGTTTTTTCTAAAAGAAAAGAAGTGACTATTGTGGAGCTCATGTGTTTTAATTACCATTCAAATTCAAGACAGGTTGGACTCAACCCTACATGTTTCCTTAAGGGGGAGGATTGGTTAAGTAGTGTCTAAAAACTCAGCTTAAACTGAATGGTTAGTTCAGTGAACCTCACTGGCATCTGTTTCACACACTACCTTACGCTGTTACAATTATTCTTGTTGAGTTTGCTGACCTTCCCAAGTTTTTCTTCAACAGTTTCAGCATATGGGTCTCTCATTTAAGACATCCCTTTGGTGTATTATATGATTCTTGCTAGTGCTGCCCATCTGTTGTCTCCTTTTCTGTGCTATTTAATTTTTTTGTTGACAAGCATATGTTGCTCTTTGATTCTCAAGGGTTATTTTGGTCTTGGTATGTTAGAGATTCTTTCTTAAATCTTGTGTAACATAATAGAACTAAACATTTGCACATCTAATCTAATGGTATTAGCACCACTCTCATGCTGCTGTAGCACAGAACAGGTCACTTCTGAGTCTGCCTTTCAGGCTTAGGGTTAAGTTTACATAGCCTTGGCCCATTTAATGGTTTCTCCAAAGCTCCAATTCCTCTTTGAATTGGACACCACCACTCTCTATTTTATGTCATGGCTGAAGATACGTGTTTTTCCTCGGGTCTCAGTGATCTCCCTACCGTGCTAGGTTTGTATAGATTTGATGGCTGTATTTTGTGGCTTGACTTTCTCCAAGGCATCTTTCGATGGGTCTCAACCAAAGCATCTTTTGTTTGACCTGGGTCATGGCATATTTTGGTTGGGCCTTAGATTAGGCATTTTCAATTGAGTCTTGACTAGGGCTTTGACAACTTAACCTTAATGACATCTTCAGTTGTGTCTTTGCTAGGACATCTCCCAAATGGTATACAACATGGTGTCTTTTGGCAAGCTCAACCATGTCATCTTTTTGCTAGCCTTGGCCAAGACTTCTTTAAACTGGATCTTAGCCAGGAGTTTGTTGAATAAGTGGCCAAGGCATCCTTGGCTGGTCTCTACCATGGAGTCCTTAGCTCAACCTTGGTTAGAGCATCTTTGGCTCAAACTTGGCTAGATCATCTATGGCTCAACCATGTCTAGATATGTTTCAATTTGTCTTGACCAAGACATTTTCAATTGGCCTCGGTAATGCATCATCAACTTTGCTTTAACCAATGCATTTTAGCCTGGCCTCGGTTTAAACATGTTTTGCTCAACCTCAGTCAACACATGTTAAGCTTATCATTGGCTATCACATGCTCAACTCAGCCAGAATTGAAATATTTCAACTGGAAAAGGATCTTCATCTAGTGTTTAGTCAAAATATCTTCAACTTCGCTCGACCATATTATATTTAATTTGGTTTTGGCCATCACATCCTTAATTTGGCTCAACCTTAATATCTTTAATTTGGTCTTGGCTAGAGTATCTTCAACTTAGTGTCAGTGATTGTTTCTACAATGTGGCTTTTGGCAGAATATCTTCTACTTGGTTCCAACCAAAGTATTAAAAAAGTAGGTCATGTTATTTAATCCAAGACCCATGGGCCTGCCTTAGATCGCTAGAAAAATTTGTCTTTACCTCCTGTGATTTAATTTTTAAAGTAGGTAGGCCTAACCTCTTGACCCTATGAGCCATTTTGCCCTAGCTCAAGTGGACTCAGGACAAATGGCTTAGGGCCAGCCCATTTGACAACTTAAATAAAATGTTTCTAGTTCCAATTTCTAGAAACTGCCTTAATGTATTATGATCTGAACTTGAAAGGGGGGATGAAGTAAACATATCTAAACTAATGTAAATTAATAAAGGAGAGCCAGGCAAAAACGTCCTTATAGTTGCCATAAATCTTGTTTTATTTTGGTTACTGTGTTGATGCTACTATTTATAATTGGTCAGTTAATTATTTGGGTGATCAACTATCTATCTTATGGTTTTACGTAGACTAATTTTGATGGCACGAAAAGAGAAATTGCGGGTGCCACTGCTGCATCGTATATGCCCTCAATTGATGACATTGGCTCCTTTATTTCTGTTTCATGCGAGCCTGTCCGAAGTGATTGGGCTCGTGGACCTATGGTTCTGTCTGAACAAATTGGGCCTATAATACCTGGTACTAGTTATTCTTATTTTATTATTGTGCTTGTTAAGGTTTATATTCTTCACGAAGACATACAGAGTTTTTTTCAGGGCCAGACAATTTTAATGATACAGCTATTTTTACATTACGAATTTAGGTCTCCCAACTTGTCATTCTCTGGAATTTGTTGGATCAATGATAGAAGGGCAGCACTTAAGCTTTAATGCCATGTATACTGGAGGGTCAGGCTTCAATTATCCATTGCTTATACTTCATGTCTCTCTACTTTTAGTACTTTTAATTTTATCCATCTGGTTTGTTTCCCTGTCTAAGAATTTTGTTGCTTGCTTTTCAGGGAGCAAGGAGATTGTACCCATGAGTGGTTTAGGGTAAAAGACAATGGCGTGCGAGAGAAAATAAGTAGTGATGGTAACTTTTATATTCTTATTTTATCAGCTAAGGTTATTTATTTGTGAAGGAAAAGTAAATGATTAATATTTACTATTAGCAGACTTTTTGGATTTGACTCTTGAGGATGTTGGTGCGTGCATTGAAATAATATATACTCCTGTGCGCAAAGATGGAACCAAAGGCAGCCCAAAGCATATTGTGTCTGATCTGATTTCTCCTGGTAAGATTATTTTACTTGTGAAATTGGACCTGTTATGATTTTAGTGGTGGCTACTTTGTTAACATTAAATAACATAGCCCGAGTTTTGTAGGTGGATTTTAGATACCAGTTTTATCAGGGGCCTTTAATTGAATGTTAACCTGCTTCTTTTAGTTCCCAAATTAATTTTATATGATATCAAAGCTTATCTAGTAAGACTTGTTGGGTTTATTGGGCTACTCCCACAAATATTTGGATCTATGTACGAGATGTCCATGTCTCGGTGTGAAGATGGTGTGTTGGAGATCCTACATTAACTAGAAATAAATAAAACTGACACACAATATATAAGTGGGGGAAATACTCACTTTAAAAGTCTGTTTTGTGAGGATGATTAGGCTTAAACTTTCTTCTTGATAATCACAATGCTCAAAACTATAATGAAATGGAGCATAGCTCCTTATAACGGTTATCAAAATCATAAAGATAACTTAGGAACCTAGAAAAGGAAATTATTCCACGTCTCCCACTTTTTGATGTTGTTGTTGCTTACTCATAATGTCATGCAAGCCTTGGTAGTCCTTATGATTATGATTTTAGCTTGGTAATTGCTATGCAACAGTTTTGATCCAAGAAAGATTAAAGTAATGACAAAGTGGGTTTGTGCTTCTGGTTTTTTATTTGTTTGGTAATATTTTATTAGAAAGTGGATTTAGGTTTAACCCAATCTTATAAAACTAGTTTGTATGGTAAGGATTGTCCTTAATTATATATTATATTTTGACACCATCCCTAGTTGATGTGGAATGTGGGTTTTGCCCCATCCCTCATGTCCATATTAAAGGGTAGGATTGTGATTTGGGCCTAACTCAACTTCAATATCATATGAGAAAGTAGATTTAGGACTAATTCAACTTCATAAAACCAGTTTGTGTAATGAGAATTGGCTCCAACTTATTGTATTTTGGCACTATCTCTAGGCGTTGTGGGTCTTGGGTTTTTTTCGATATATTTTAGCATGGGAAAAAATGTTGTCTTTTAGTGTGATGAGTAACAAAAGATTTGAGTTTTAACTTGTACTTCATCCTTTCTTTTATGGTGTCCCATACTCCATTACATTTTTTAAAATCAAACATGGAATTGTTTTTGTGTCCCGCCCGTTTACTCTCTAGCCTACCCTTTATAAATATAGTTTTTTTTTGTAATAAATTATGACTTCTCGTGATGTCTCTTGTTTCTCGGTCTTTCAATAGTTTCTTTGAGGTGTAATTTTAATTTTTAGCTTCTATAATATTTTTGTAAAGTAGTTATGTGCACCCCTAACGTAATTTCTTTATGATCTCCTGTGAACAGCGGATCCTAAGGGAATAGAACTCTTAATTCCTGATTGCTATGAAGACAGAGAGCTTATGCCACTGAGAAAATATTTTGGTGGACATGAAGGGGTTGGAGAGTATATTTGGTATCAGACAAAGCGTAAACTTGAAGGACCGGAACTGCTAGATATATCTAATGCTTCTGATGTTGTAATATGTGGGACAGAGCTGTAAGTACTGAGATATTGTTCATGCTTTTTATGGGAATAAAAACTGTACCTGAGGTTGAGGACTTTGCCATTATTTTCCTTGTCATGGCAGAATGTATAAACCGTCGCTTAAAGATGTTGCAGCTTACTTGGCTTTGTATTGGGTGCCTACTCGAGCTGATGGCAAATGTGGGGAGCCACTGGTTGCAATTAGCAGTACCCCAGTTTCCCCTGGTATTTCTATGATTCTTTGCTGGAAGTTCATTACACTGTCTGATGATAGCTTTTCGTCACATTAGTGTTGTGGTGGATGTGTACATCTTGGCTCCCATACATCTATTGTTGGGAGTGCCCACTGTATTTGTGTGCATGTGATAAACTTTATTATGTTTTAGATTTTCATTTGTTCTATCATTTTCTGCCTAACTGACGTAAGATGTAATATTTAGCACTTTTATTGCCTCACTACTTTAGTACTTTGCAGCTCCTCCAGTAGTTTCTAATGTACACGTGAAAGAGTTGTCTACGGGAATTTATTCTGGAGAAGGTGAATATTTTGGTGGACATGAAGGAGAAAGTCTCTTTAGCTGGTATAGAGAAAATAATGAGGGAACCATTGAACTAGTTAATGGAGCAAATTCTAAAATCTATGAAGTTACTGATTCGGATTACAATTTTCGATTGCTATTTGGGTAATTATTCTATATTATCTTTTAGCCTTTAATGTATGACAATGAAGATAGTGTATTGTATGCCATGCTAAACATTTTAGCTTTTCTAAACTTGAACTTGATAGTGTGAAAGGAATGATTTTATCTTCTTTTAATGCCTTGTTGCTTTGTATCTGTATAAATTATTAGACGATTGACTTCTTGGTGCTATACAAGTCGTTGAATTTGTGGTTGAGAAAGGACGACATAGTCTATGAATTGGAAAGTGATTTTGTGCTAGTGGTGCGAGCTCTCTCCCATAATTACATTGTTAGGAATATGAGATTGCATGTATCTCATATATATAGAGGGAAATCATTCTGCTGGAAGACTTTCTTCTTTTGGGGTTAGACATAGATGTACTGTGTGGTAAGATCTTATTCTAGATTTTACCAAGTTTGATTTCTATAAGAATAGATGGAATTTACCTTGTTATAGGTTTGTTTCTTGAGTGGGTTTTGGTATAGTCCCCCCATGTTCTTTTTTATTTTTTTTTATGTTATTTGAGTACACTGTAAATGATTGAAATAACTTGGAGTGTCAATGCAGTTGGGATAGCTTGTTATATAGTGGTGATGTTTTTGCATACCTTCTTTGCTTTTAAAAGAAAGCAGTTATCGGAGTTAGCTAATTTTCTGTCTAAATTTAATTAAGATTAGTAGTCTTATTTTATTAGTGGGCTGGGCTCGTGCCAGTATTATTACTGTGGTGCTTGACCTAACTAATAGTGTAAAGATGATGATTAGATTGTGGCAGAAACTTCCTTGCACGGCATCATTTTTTACCTGCACCCCATCACGGACTATGGAATGATTAAAATACCTTAGATTATATTCTATCACATCGTTTTATGCCATATCAATGAAAATATCTTATAATTGAGATAATCCTTTCTCTTTTTTTCCTCCTTGTCCAAACCCTTTAATTTCAACCTTTATATCATGTTGGTATTAACATTTTTATCCTGTTTTCCCAGATATACACCTATTCGATCAGATTCAGTTGTGGGAGAACTGATTTTATCTGCTCCAACTAATATTGTGTTCCCAGGTAACCCTTTTTTGTTTAAGCAAGCCTTTGATTTTGCATTGCATTTACTTTTAAATAGAGAAGCACTTTTGTCTTTCAAGATTTTGAAGTTCTTGGAAAATAAGTATGGTTTTTGCATTGTCCTTTAGAGCTTCCATGCGTGGAGATGCTTGCTCTGACTGGAAAGGCAGTTGAAGGTGATGTTCTTACAGCTGTTGAAGTGATTCCAAATAGTGAGACTCAGCGACATGTTTGGAGCAAGTACAAGAAAGATATAAGATACCAATGGTATGGTGATATACTTTACACTGCTACACCAAAGAGAGTAGCTGGAAGTAAAGTACTTCTAAAAGAATATGAAAAACCTGCAAAATTAAAATTCTGGCTAATTAATTATGAAATTCTGTACCATAAACAAATGAACAATAATTTGTCCTTTCCAATATTCAAAAATAAAAAATAAAAAATCATTTGTATTAGTTAACATGTAATAAGCAGCTTTAAGTACTAATAACTAGTTTAAAAGCATTGCCAAATAAGTAGGTAATAGAAGCTATCACTATCAACAGTAATGTCTTTTCATTTTTTGATTAGTAATCCACTTAGAAATTAATGGTTTTCATTAAAATAAAAAAACGAAGTTATCCAGATTACGCAAATATTTTACTTATGGATATTATGAGAGTCTAAGTTATATGTATTTATGTAAATTAGGGTAACCATCATTTATTACAATTATGGGTATCCTCTATTCTGTATGAGGGACAGTCTTGTTAATCCTGGAATGTCCATAACATGGTGGGATTAGCTCTTTTTACAGGTTTTTTTCATACACAAGATTCAAATCAGAGTTCTTGTTCTAGGGAAACCACATGTAACACCCGATAAAGTAATAGTAAGAAAAAAAAGCTAAATTTAACATTTTTTTTCCTGCTTCTGTGCAATGCATGTGCCTTAATCTAGTTTCCTATAATTTTGAAAATGGTGAGGGATATCAAGGATCTTACTATTGACTAGGGGTGGAAACAGGTGAGGTTTTGGTGGGTGCAGTTTAATCCTGAATCTGACCTGTTTAAAAGTTTTTCTAACTTGAAAGCCTATTTAGTAGCTTATTTTATAGAAAAACTTATAAGCAAACTAATAAACTTAATTAGGCTAACTAATATGAAAGGGTCATTAGATTGTGTTCATCACAAATTATTCTTTATTTATTACAGATTAGTATTAAAGGAAATAAAAAAGTTTCATAACGAAATAAGCCATTCTATTAATAACGAACAAATACAAAGCATAAATGGACCCTCATCTTGTCACAAGATAAAAAAAATAAGTTTTAAACCAACATAATTAAGCAACGAAAAGTAATACAGTAAGGAAAAAATTCAATTATAATCATTGAACATATGTATCCTTCCATTGAACCATTGTGCTATTACTCACTAGATACAATTCTCAACTTTAGAATAAAATAATTTCTCTCTAATTCAATCGCATTACTTGCATCTTATATATATATATATATATATATATATATACACACACACATTGGATAAATTTGGAAACAAGCACTGCCTATTCTAGGTAATTGTGGGACTGATATGCTAGTAATAAAAACAAGATACAACCAATGTACACAGTTTAAAAAACAATAGGAATCAGATCTGAAACTTCCTGAAATATCTTGACTACAATCACTCCCTCTCCAAAACATAACTTAATATTGAAAAATATCTTAATTATTTAGTAATACATATAAGGACTACATTAATTGAAGTAAAACTGAATTGGAAATTTTCAAATATGATATAAAACTTGAGTTGTATCAATTAAAAAAATATAATTTCTAAAACTATGTAGAAACTATAAAAATAACTTTTATTTAGTAATGGGTTATTATTTATAATTATTTTATTAAATTTCATAATAATTGTTCTAAAATTTATTATACTGATAACAGTTTATAATTGAATAATATTATAAAATTGTGTGGATCTGTTTGACTTTGATTTGTTTTCTTATTTCACTTCATTTTAGTTATTGTATATCCTATTGTTTCTTTTCTTCTGCTATGTATATTTATTTATAATGAATAAAGTAATAAATTGTTGTTACTTATAAGCAGCGGGGAAATATGCATCAATGACTATTCGTCACTCACAAATCCATGTGTCCAATACATTTAACGTTGACATAATTTTTCATTATAAAATTTATTAATATTAAAGTTATACATATAGATATATACCTATAGATGTTATATTTATATAATATGGATTATATATGAAATATATATACACACATATATGTGTGTGTGTATATATATCACCATTATATAAATAAGCCAGCCTCTCATACCTAACAGGTTTTTTCTAAATCATAAAAGCCTTTCCTTTTTAGTTAAAAAGGTTTTTAAAAGACCTAAACCCTGTCAGAGTTTTAGCAACCCCTGACACGCAGCCTGGTGTATTTCCTCCCTTACTATTATCTATTGAACTTTGGTATGAAAGAGAAAGAGAGAAAACATAAAAGAGAAAGACTGAATATTATTGTATTTGTTAACTATTCCAGTATAAAGAAGATAAACCATACATGGCCCAAACAGAAAAAAACAGAACAGACAAAAAACAACTAACAGAAAACCAACTAACTGAATGTATTCAGTTGAAAACAACTAACTGAATGTGTACATGAACAATACTAATACTATTGACCATGTCAGTAGAGTCTGTTACATGCTCCCATGTCAATGTCCAATTCTCCCAGACGCTTGGACGTCTAACAAAGTAATAATTACTGGAGTAGTTCTTTTCATTATCATGAGAATATTGGTTGTTAACTCAACATCACTTGTAGTATAGGCTGATTATATGTATCACTTAATCACATTAACATAATTTCAGGTTTTGTTCGTCAGAAGTTGGAGACAGTCTTTCGTATGATCCATTACCTAGTCAGAGTTCTTGCTCCTATAAGGTGCGGCTAGAGGATATTGGTCATCGTTTAAAATGTGAGTGTATCGTAACTGATGTGTTTGGAAGGTCAGGTGACGCAGTATGCATTGAGACAACACCTGTATTGCCAGGTAATTGCTTTCTTTGATAGTGGCTGTTTTGGTGCTTTCAACTTCTTACTTGCACATTCAGTTCCAACAAAGATATTGTCTATGAAATATTTATGGGCATTCGTGTTATTCACATCAATGAGCTGTTTCTCTTACTCAAAAGAAATACACAATGGCTTTGCAAATTGTCAAAACTGTGATGCTCATTCTGTATTTTAGGAAGCTTTTTATTTTATCCTTGCTATAACTTTATTACGGTGTTTATTGCTATTATAAGTGTCCTCCAAAAAAAGTGCAGTATCTAGAGGTAAATCTTTGGCTGTCTATAGAACCCGCATAGTCAGCATCAATGCAGGCTTCTAAGATTATTCCATTTCCCTTTTTAAATAGAATTCCTTTTCTAGGGGTTCCTTTTAAGTATTGTAGAATGCAATAAACAACTTTGAGATGAGTCTCCTCTGAATTACGCATGAATTGACTTACAACCCTACAACATAGTCAATTTTGGGTGTAGTGTGAGACAAGTAGATCAATTTCTTTGACCAGCCTTTGATTAGATTGTCTTCAACAACTACATCTTCAATTGATTCACCAACTTTGTGATTATGTTCAAGTGTCTCTGCTGGTTTACATCCTCATTTACCAGTTTCAGCCTGTAAATTCAGCACATTTTTGTTGGGAGATGAAAATACCTTGATGAGAATGAGCCACTTCAATGCTAAAGAAATACTTCAATCTGGATAACTCCTTAATTTCAAACTTTTTTTATCGAACATATTTTTAAGGCTTTCATTCCTGTCTAATCATTTCTAGTTACAACTATATCATCTACATGAACAATTAGTGTAGTAACTCTCCCTGAAGCTGAAAGCTTAATAAATAGTGTATGGTCACCATGGCTTTGCTTAAACCACACGGTCTTCATTACAGTATGAAACTTTCCAAATCATGCTCTAAGGGACTGTTTCAATCAATATTGTCTTCCAAACCACACTTTTCATTATGTATCTAGGATTTTTTTATTTTATCCTTGTTATAATTCTATTCCTTATTATTTTTGTCTTAGTATTAATACTAGGATTAAGTATTTAGAAACAGTCCCATAATTACATGGATTTGTTTACTTAGAATTAGCTCTATATTTCCTAAAATAACCAATGGACTAATGTATTTATAGGTCTAATGGCCTCATTATTGAAATACATAAGAAATATATTTTCTTTCTAAATTTGTGAAAAATGAAAATTTGAAATTGGACCACCTGATGCCCAACCATGTGATTCTTCATCTATCATATCCTACTAAAATACTTGTGATTTGCAACGTACTAAGGAGTGTAGTGTTTTAAACATTTATTGTCATTTCTTTTTGTGATTGATTTGCCCTTGATCTTTTTATCATGCATTCTCCTTGGTTAAAGTATTATGTTTACATTCTTAGGAATTCCTAGAATACACAAGCTGGAGATTGAAGGAAGGGGATTTCATACCAATCTCTATGCTGTTCATGGCATTTACAGTGGTGGAAAGGAAGGCAAAAGTAGAGTTCAGTGGCTTAGATCGATGGTTGGGAGTCCTGACCTGATCTCCATACCAGGTATGCTAAATCCTTTAAGTTACTTAAACTGATACGTTTCTAGTTAAAGATATTGAGAATTATATGATTGAATTACAATAAATCCACTATTGGAACCGTATTGCCTATTTTGACATTTTACCGTGTCCTATTATGGAGATCTCATGACTAGTGATATTTCAAATCCATAGTATGTAAGTGGGGTCCAAACCTCATTTCACAAGCTAGTTTTGTAAGGTTGAATTATATATAAACCTACTAACATGGTGTTAGGGCCACATTAAAAAAATCTATTAGTGGATTTGTTGGGGGTATTGTGCCACTAGTATTGGACTCCTGTTGGACTTCTAAAAAATTTCTAATCTTATGCTCGAGATATTTGTTAGCGATCTCACATCAAGTACAAAATCGAAATATACAAGTAGGATACAAACTTCATTTCCAAGTCAATTTTGGGAGCTTGAGTTAGAAATAGACTCACTTACTAACATTGCAGTGTTTGATGAGTGCTAGCAACACACTCCTGCACCTTTTACATTGGTCAAAGTTTATTGAGAACTACAAAATCATGAGTTGAATTCTTTAAATAAGTAGTGAGACCAAGAAATTTTCATAATTTATAATAAATTGTTTGTTAATAATGAAGACCTGTGTAAGCTTTTTCTGCCATATTATAGGTTTTCTTAGTGGGTTTTGGCTTTCTCCCTCCATCCTCATACTTGTCCTCTTTTGAAGTTATTGAAAGACCCTTAAAGGCATCTCCGATAGGGATTATTTATCAAATTTCCTAAATAATTTTTTTTTGCCTCACAATACCTTTTGTGATCTCGACAATCTTGCACACTTTTTAGAAATGCATACTTAATTGTTTTCCAATGGTAAAGAATTTCAAGAAACCTCAAAAGACTCATTTTTACATTTTTTTTACTTATTTATGTTTCAAATAAATTTTATTTAAGGATTTGTTTATCTTTACTTGAGAATTGTTTTTCTTGTGAAAGAAACTTTTCTTAAGTTGAAGAAACTTTGTGCCACATAGGATCTTTCAAATAATAGGTTTCTTCAATACTTGGTTTCTTTTAGTCAAGGAACTCATTAAGAAATCACAATTGGAGATGCTCTTAGTTTATTTAATACTCTATTTTAAATTTATGCCTTCATAATTTCTTCAGGCATTGAAGAGAAGAAAACATGTTCTTTTGACATTCAATTATTGGTAATATCATGTTTCCTTTGTTTTGATTTTTATTTTTTTTAAAGAATTTTTAGTAAATATTTGAGTGGGTATAAGTATTCTTGTTATCTGAGAGAGATGAGATACAAATTTCATATCTATAGAGTATTGAGGATGGGGACGAGCATGACCTTTAATTCGGTGATGGAGATGGGTACAGTCAAACTTGCACCCTACATGGCCTATTCTTGTCTCTAAAATATGACATTGGAGCACGTCACACACACACACACACATATATATATATATATATATATATATATATATATATATATATATATATATATATATATATATATCTATGTATGCATGTATGTACATATACACATGTGTCTATGCTCAAAGAATATTTTTGAATTGTTACATGCTGGAGAGGTGTTCAACATGCGTATGAGATTCAATTTAGAAAAAGGATAGGTAGAAAGAGATAAGGGGTTAATAGAAATTCCTAAAATTGTCTCTTGTTTTCCCTTCCGTTCCATATCTTCTATTTCATATATTACCTGTTATGTATCTTCATTGACCCTATTATTTTTTCTTTTGAATGATTAAACTACAGGAGAAACTGGCAGAATGTATGAAGCAAATGTTGATGATGTTGGCTATAGGCTAGTGGCCATCTATACTCCTGTAAGAGAGGATGGAGTAGAGGGGCAATCAATTTCGGTATCCACAGAGCCAATAGCAGTTGGTAAGACGAAATTCTTTATCTAATTAATAACATAGTTTGTGTATAGTTAAGTTACGTTAGACATTATGTAGCAATTCAGGGTGAGTGTTGAAATATTTGTTCAATTCTTGTTTTGGCTAAATGTGTTTGAATTCGTTAATATATGATGAGCAGGCAATGAATATTCGAAAACTCATCCATCGTTTTGGCAACCTTAAAAATTGGTCAGACTTTTCCCATCTATTCCTATTTCTTGCAGATCCCACAACTACAACCTTTAAGCCCTGGTCCTTTTGCACTAACTAACCCATTGTTGAATGTCCTGTGTGATCCTTCATTGCCTCTTGTTGAAAAGATTTACATTTATTGTCCTTAGGAAATAATATGTTCTAGTCTCCCGTGTTCATGTTTCTCACGTCTCGATGTATTTAATTTAGTGTTCATGTACAAGTATCTAGGAATTTGCATCTCTTGTTATTATCCTAGGGAACAGTCTCCACTAATGTTTATCAAGAATCTATATTTATGGATGATATGCAAAACCTATGCACCACACATCCTTTTGAACAATAAAGCATTCTCAATCTCTAAATTCTCTATAGAATAATTTGCTCCATCTTCCCCGAGTTTAACGTGATAATAGAGTAGCACTATCTATTGTCACCCGTCCGTCACAGTTCCATTGCCAGGTTTCCTTTAAATTTTCGATTCCCTTTATTAACTGGTATTGTCTCTCTTATACTTTCCCTCACACTGTTCTCCAGCGTTGTACATTAAATGCAATTTCTTTCCGTTCTCTTTCTCCCAAGTTATCTCTGTTGTTTTTTGTCTCCTCTACTGTATAAGGTTATTGTTAAACTATTTATAGGAAAGAGACATTGAGCTAAACTGTGTGTTTTTGAGAGAGTACGGATGCTTTGTTATATAAGATCTGCTTCTTGTCTACAATTATAAGTTATCAATAGCAGATAAGAGTCTATGGCAATGAGCCAAAAGTCCACCATATAAATATGGCAGAAGCCAGTGAAATATATATATATATAGGTAGAGAGAATGAATTTAAAATGGCAGATCTTAGACTAAAATTCAAGAAAATATCACAAATCTCAACCGAACAACAGAAGGATAAAATGTTCAGGAATTCTAAAAACAGAGAACTAAAATTAGGAAGTTCATAAAAATACCAAGAACTATAATTCTGAAACATTCAAACCTCAGAGCACCAAAAATATTGAATAGATAAAAGATTGAAGAACAACAGCAGCCACATACAGAGTAAGAGAGAAAACAGAGATGCGGGAGATCGTCTGAAGAAATCAAGAACATATGAAAACAAGCAAAGAAAAAAGAAGTAAATGGAAGGCTTGCTGGAGTGGTTGGGATTAGTTTCAAGGGTTTGCAGAATCGCAGATGATAAGGGAAGAGAATCACTAGGTTTCTCTCTTTTTGTGGCTTCACTTAAATAAGGGAAGAGGAAGTGTCAGAAATCTATAACCTAAAAGTGGTTTCTTAAAAATTGAAAATATATTCCATATTGGGTGCCATTAAGGTGCCACGGTAGTGGAGAATATCTTTTCTTTATATTTTCTACTGTCGTTTTGCAGTTTTGCTTCTTTGGTTTGTGGATATGGATACAATGTGTTCAGTTAAGCATTTTTTATGATTTTCTAGACAGAATAACATTTTGTATGAGTTTTAATTCGATGCAGAGCCCGATGTTCTTAAAGAAGTGAAGCACAACCTTGAACTTGGATCAGTGAAGTTTGAGGTGGGATTTTTGTTGTCTTTACCATGTTGAAAATGTATTGTTGATTGAGAAATGCTTGTAAAACACTATATTCCCACACTAACAAACCTCGCTAAGTAAACCACTTTGTCCGGGTACCTGAAATGTTAAAATATTTTTTTGGATAAATGATTGCTATGTCTTGACTTTGGAGTCTTCCTGTATCTCATTGATTCATTCTGTTTTTGTTATAGATTTTTATAGCTTTGCTCAAAAATTTGGTCTTTTTAAGCTTTGTTTTACCTTAGTTTTGAGATGTTTTACCTTTAGTTTTAATCCTTCATAAGCTCATTGCTTGTCTTCTTTGACAGGTATTATGTGACAAAGACCAAACCTCAAAAAAGGTACTCTGTAGTCTTCTTATGTTTATGTATTCATTTTTAAGTGGTGGTAAAGCCCAAAAGGGACTGGTGCCAATTGTCATAATTTTTTTCTTTCAGATTTCATCAGTGGGCACATACGAGAGACGTATCCTCGAAATTAACAGGAAAAGGGTCAAGGTGGTAAAGCCTGCCACGAAGACTTCTTTTCCAACTACAGAACTTCGTGGTAGTTATGCCCCTCCCTTTCATGTAAGCTTGGGTGACTTGGAAACTCATTTTCCCTGATCCATTATATAATTTTAAATTCAGCATTGATTTTCTCGTATTGATCTTTAAATGTATCAGGTGGAGCTTTTTAGGAACGATCAACACCGTCTTAGGCTTGTAGTGGACAGTGAGAATGAAGCAGACTTGATGGTGCACTCCCGACACATTCGGGATGTTATTGTTCTTGTGATTCGAGGACTCGCTCAGCGATTCAATAGTACTTCCCTCAATTCTCTCCTCAAGATAGACACATAAACTCGGTTACATTGTATAGTCAGTCATATTTGTTCCAGGGAACTAGGTTGTTGAGGCCGGTTTTTTCACATTTTGCTTGTTCCTGGGTGCAAGTGTTCTTATATTTAAGACAACAGTTTTCAATGCCATAATCATTGTAGGCCATTGATTGCAAGATGGCAGGTCATTTGCGTTGTGAATTTTGTTTGCATTTTAGATTATGGGTGATAATGGCGTGTGGGTAGGGTAAGTATTATAGTATTTATAGTATGGAGTGTCGATATTAATAACCTAACCGATCTAAAAGAATAACCGAAAATCAATTAAAGAATCGATAATCAATTAAAATTGCAAATTTTTTTGTCTACTTGAATTTTTCTTTCCATAGCCGGACAATTTGGTTTGCAGTTCGTCACTTCGAAACCCATCTAAATTGAACCAAAACTGAAATGAATTGTTTAAATATAATACTATACCTAACTTGATAACTTTAGATAATTAACAATTTGGTTTTATGTATGCTTACAAAAAATGTATTTTTTTTTGTCCTGTATCCAAATAGTGTATATTTAAAGTTTTCTCAACATCATAATTAAGGATAAACTTTGGAAATTAACCATTAGAATTGTTGATATTTAGAGTAATGAGAATATTTCAAGACCAACAATGAAGATGATTTTCATGAATAAAATGTAAATTATGCTTTATTACAAATTTGATATGTTGTTTTATTACAACAATATATCATAAAATCATAATATATTTATTAATGAAAAAGTATAGATACATGTATAAAAACCTATAAAAAAAATTGCTTCAATTTATTTTCTCAAATACTTAAAAGTAGAGTGAACATCATTTTACTTCAAGTAACAATAAAAGTATATGTTATATACTATTAATATGTTTTAAATACAAAACCCTCTCCAAAGTTCATCAGTTAATTGGTGTAGAAGTTGTTCCATGTACATGCACAAATTAAATTCTTAGGTAATCACATAATCGGAAAAAAAATTAATGTAAGTTTTTCAAATTAACAAGTTTGAATTTTTTGCAATAGGGTACCAACATCATGGGAAGACATAGATTAAGGAAAGAGAGATCTCAACTGTATTTGTTAGTGGCACTTTACCTTTAATTTCCACTATAAATACTACTACAATTTCTAACTTTCATATTTTAAGTAAAACAAATATTTCTAGCATCATTTTTACTTATTGTACAAACATGGGAAATGACATGACTATATATATACATATACAATTCACATTTTGTGTGTATAAATAATGAACTAAGCTAATAGAGTTTTTATAAGCAAAACATTATTAAGAAACGGGGGATAAAAGTACTTGTAACACATAAAAGGTTTTGGAAGAAAAAATCAAATGAATAAAAAAAAAAGTAGGCTACATAATCAATACAACAATAAAATAGGTAACAAGCATTATCCATTTGGGCTTTGAATTATGTTCGCAATTTGACCTATATTAAATCCAGCATATGTGTTGAAATCAAAAGAAGTAATGGTTAATGTTTATATATTTTATTTTAAAAATAACAAAATATAATTAAATTGAAAATATATAGTCGAAAGTAATGTAATATGTGACCAACTACCAAACTCATTGAGCAAACACATAGAGATAACTTAAGTCATATACTAGCTAGATTTAGGATTTTACTCACCAAAAAATTGACAAATGATGATAAGAATTAGTGTAGATCCTTAACAAAAGTCATCAAAACCCATCATTTATAAGCAAAAGGACATTACTAGCAAGAAAAAAAATACTTTTGTATGACAATGACATAAGTTAGTAAAATGGGGAGCATGCTATTGATAAATGAATTGTTAGATTTTTTTTTTTAATTTTATTATTTTGACATTTTTTATTATTCTTTTTTTAAAAAAATAGTTTTAATTATTGTTACTTTTAAAAAGGAAAAATGCTTATTAAAATTATTAAAGTAATACAAAATGTTAAAGTAAGATAAAAAGATTACTTTTAGGTGCATAATGTAAATAATCAATGTATTTTTCATTATCCAAAATATATTAGTTTATACAACTTACTTTTATAATTTATTTTTATTTCTAACAAAATATTAAGCATAAATTTTATATTAATTTTTTTAAATAGTTATTATTGTTTTCATAAAGTATGGTTAAATTATATAGCTACATATAATCATTATTTTATATTATAAATATGCGTCTTTATCATACGAAAATAAAAACAAAATAAATGTAATATTTTAGGAAAGAAATTTATTTTATATTAGTTTTAAATTGTGTAACAATAAAAAAAGATAAAAATACTTTTACATTATATATAATTTTCAATATATTGTAATTATAAATAAGGATTTAAAAATATAAAATATATTTAATAATTTTATTATTTTCTCTTTTATGAAAAAAAAATCATCTAGCAGTTTTCGCTATAATTGAAACTTAACTTACATTTACCTATAATATTTTTAAAATATCTATATTAAGTTGTAGATAAATAAATCAATAATATGATGATAATATGTGTTATATAAAATAATAAATATAAGATAAAAATAAAAAATAAAAAATAAAAATATATGTCTCAAATTCTAAAACTTTCAAGTAAAAAACTATTAAACATTAAAATGGTGTTCACAAATTATTAATATTAAAAATCACAACAAAACTTTAAAAAAATTTTAAAGCAAAACTAAAATAAACAAAAAACATATTTTTAGTGATGTCACTTATGACGTCAGATATAACTAATATAAAAATATATACACGATATTTGTGCATATAATATACTACAAAATGATAAAACATTAAGTTTTAAAAAAATATTTATGAAATATAAATGTGTAAATAAACTACTATTATTGTTTTTTTCTTTTCCATTCTCACACTTGCATGGAAGTCTTTTTTTTTCCTTTAAAAAATTATTTGCCCTCTCTCTACCTTCAATCCGTTAAACCTCATAAAATATATGATATAAAAGGTACATAATTAATACATTTCGGTAACTTTTATTAATATCTTTTTAAGTGAGATAAAGTCAAATTATCTATATCTAAGATTTCATTTTTTTTTTCATTTTCTTATTCACATCCAAATAATTTTTCTTGTCTTCTTTTCTAAGATTTTATTCCCGTTTCTTTTTATCTTCTTCCATTCAAATCTTATCTCTTTTTAAGATCTCATTATGCATTATAGTAATAGTAAAATGAGAACTAAAGATTATTCTTCAGATAATAGTTCCTTAATCAAATCTTATAAGTGTTGGTGAATTTCTTAGATAAGTTAGAAGTTTGGTGAAGAAGAAAAAAATTCAAATAAGGAAAGTCACTTTAGATAACTTTAATTAATGAATTTGAAATAGAGTTTGTTCTATTGTAAAAAATTTTGTTTTTTAGTTGTCTGGAGTTAATGTTTTATAAGTAAAATTAGGGTTTTTTTTTGTTTGTGGATCTGGAGCCTCCATTTTCCTTTAGTCTTAAAAGGTAAAATAAATTCATTTATTATATTTTATAAAAATATTTTTTATGTTACAAGGTTAGAATGTCACTTTGAGTTAAGTATATCTATTTTTAGAGTTTGTCTTAAGTAGGATGTAGTAGGTATCATTTAAGTAACTCTAGTATATATAATATGAAATCCTTGCTTAACCAAATCAAGCATGTTTAAGCATAGTTGTTGTCTGAGTCACTCTAGTAAATATATCCGTTTGATACACCTTCTTAGCAAAACTATTTTTGCTTAAACAGAGTTATCGTTTTATATTCATGTTCAAGTAATTTTTCTTATTTTTGCTTAAACAGAGTTATCGTTTTATATTCATGTTCAAGTAATTTTTCTTATTTTTTAGTAATATGTATTTCATGCATAAGTGTATTTATATGCAAAAAATTTGTATGCTTCAATTATTTATTCTTTAATTTAAAGTGAATTGAGATGTATATATGTCATGTGAATGTGTATGTATGATGTGTAAATTCAGTCATAAATTTTGGATGATATATGAACTATTTATTGAATTTGTATATTAAGTATCATATCTTTGACTTCATCAATGGTGGTCTAAGTTTCATAGACTAAGACATCATATATTAAAAAGTATAAGAAGGATTATTGCATATTTAATATAACATTTTTAAATTTTAAATGCCTTAAACTTATCTTAAATATTTGAAAAATATCATTAATATATGATGCATGTGTGACTTGTATATACGTGTACATAACTCATGCGTTTGCCGTTTGCTGACATAATAATAAACCACCTAAAATTTTATTGATTGTTGTTATTTAAGTAAATTATTATAGATTAGTGGTGTTATGATAATTTTTTTTTCTGCGTGACTTACCAAAAAAGAATTAAGGACCCATTTAAGTTTCTATTCACTTCTCATGAAACATGTATATACGTTTTACATTTTTACTATAAAGTTTATTTATGTGATGAGCTTCTTTTGTTCTATTGGATTATAGGTTAATATTAATAGTATTTGGGGTGTTATAGTATAGATATCAATCTTTTAATATATCAATCACTTACTTTATAATAGCTTATGTGAGGAAATAATTTGATACAATTTTCTTACGCGGAACATTTTCCTTGTGAGTATCCTTAGAGAGCATCAGTTAAAATCAGTTTATATGTTTATACTTAAATAATTTATAAAAAATTATTTTCATTGAATTCTGAAAAACTTATTTTAAAATAATATTAGTTAATTTTAATTTATCCAAAACTATTTTTTTAATTTTTCTTACAGAGGATTTTTAATTTATACATAAAATAATTTATGAAAGGTATTTTTAATTGAATTTTTCTTGTGAATTTTTCTCATGCGGAGTTCTTCTCCATCAGACGTATTAATTTAATAATAAAAACTCAAGTATTTCTAAAACACTTCTTGGAAAATGACAACTTTTTTTTTATAATGCATTCTGCGTTTACAAGAATTATGAAACCATTTTATTATTATTAAGTTTTATAATTTATTGTTTGAATTTGTAACTTTTACTTCAATACATAGATAGTACGTATAAGACTCACTTTAATAATTTTTTATTTATTTAAACTTAAAATCCAGAATCTAAAGCTCAATGTGATATAACCTATTTGAAAGAGAGTTTTTCTGCAACTAATTCTTAAACTCATAATCTGAATATAAGTCTGTAATATTGGAGATACCAGGACTTACTTAGAACACAAAAGCATAAATAAATTTGCCTAATGTTAAAGGAATAATATCTCAGAAGCAACTATTTTCTACATGCTTGTGGTGGAAACACATTCTTATGAACTTGAAATTACCTTCCAAATGTACATAGGAAGTGAGTGGTTTGAAAAATATTGACACTGGTATGGACTTGTACCTGCATGTTCCCTTATACTTTTCAACACCAACCATAACAAGATTACACACTCCAAGGAAGGCCCTCTCAACTACTATAAAAGGCCACCATTGTTGTGTGATATTTTCACCAACTAAAGAAATGAATAGCATGGTGATGGTTTCCCTAAGCTCCTTGGTGCTCCTCTTGGCAGCTCTGATTCAATCCCCTCATCAAGCACTTGCTCACTATGCCAACCCTCCCTCTGAGGCTCCATCTCCCATTCATAACCCTCCAACTCAAAACTCACCACTTTCCAACCCTCCAACTCAGAAAACACCCTCCTTTTATAAGCCACCCTTTGAAAAACCACTTTTTATGCCACCCTTTGAGAAAGCACCACTTCAAGTGCCACCCTTTGAGAAAGCACCAGTTTTTGTGCCACCCTTTGAGAAAGGACCAGCCTTTGTGGCACCCTTTGAGAAAGCACCAGCCTTTGTGCCAGCTTTTGAGAAACCACCATTTCAAATGCCACCCTTCGAGAAAGCACCAGTTTTTGTGCCACCTTTTAAGATACCACCAACTCACATGCTACCTTACCCTAAGTTCTTTCCAGCATATTGCACATGTTTCTGAAGTATAGTACTAAATGACTAGAATAAGAGGTAGCTGCTTGCTGCATGCTACCATTCTCATGCTCTCACTATTATTATAAGTTGCAATTAATGTAATACTTGTGTGTTATATGTATGGTTTTATTTGAATATGAAAAGACATAAATGATGTTTAGTTTAAAAATTACCATATTTAATGCATAATCTTATTTGAATGTGGAAAATATAAATTAAAAGAAATAAGATTGTGATCATTTATAATTTATTATAAATTACATTTTTACATGTGATTAACTTGGTCTGAAGAAGTTAATGATCAATTAAAATATGACTAACTTTATCTCACGACACATAAAGACGATTAATTTTGTCTTTCTAGTATATATAATCATTTGTAATATCATCAAATTATTTAAATGCCTTATATTAAATAATTAGATCTCACAAGCAGTATTTCTCTCGATTTTCAATATAAACATTATATATATATATATATATATATATATATATTATTTAATTTTTTCAAGAAGGTCATTTTGGCAAAAAACCCTTCATTAAATTGAAATTTTACCGTTAATGATATTCTTTCATGTATTTATATATAATTTTAAGGAAAATAAATTTTAAGAGAAATGCTTATTGATATTAACTGTTTTTTTAAACTGATGAGCTAGTTTTATTTGTTTATATTCATGAGGAGAGAGTGGATTTAAAATTGTCAAGAGGTTATTGGAATGCATACATATTTACATATTCAAATATGATTGATTTTGTATTACAAAGTTAATATAATAAATAAACACAATTGTAAATAATTAACTATATGTGATCAACAGTACAACTGTATGTTGATAATTATTTCTGAATGGTACAACTGTATGTTAAGAAATAATTACTTTTTGTTAACCTTCTAGGCAACAACGAAAAATAAACCTAAGAGGCACATTGAAAAATATGTAATTCAAAAGAATATTAAACTTCACATATATGGAAAGTCTCCATGCAAAAAGTAGATGGAGAGGAGAATAAAAATTAAAAAAAAAAAAAAAAGTCAAGTAAAGCTCCAATTGAAATCCTCAATTTGAAAGCTTATGGAATTGGTTTAAGTTTATTTTAACCGAATCATTCTGAAAACAACAATTTAGAAAACATTATAAATTGTTAAAAGAAAACAAATTCAGAATGAATTCTAAACTTTGCAAGAAAGCTCTTTCAATAAATCTTATTAAAGGATGTTCGAGAATGGTCTTTCCGTAGAATACTAAATTTGACTATTTTTGATAGTTTCACATTAGGTGCAGCAAGAAAAGAATTTTTGATTTTTGCTTTATTTTGAGGCCAATGTATAGTGACTTATGGTTATAATGTATAACCATATATAATATTTTACTAACATAATTTTCTTAAATATTACTTATTAATCTAAATTTTGGAATTTTGACTTATCATATATGTTATTTTGTAAATTGTTAAAAGCATTTGGTTTTAACAACGACAACTTTAAAAATTAAAAATAAGTTGTTTTTATATTAGAGAGCTAAAAACCATAACTAAATATAAGGGACTAAGAAAATATTTTTGAATTAAAAAAAATTAAAAAAGCACTTTTAATTTCCAACATTAAAAGAAACATTTTTAAATTCTGAGAATTAAAAAAACCATTTTTAAATTTAAAGGACAAAAAATATCACTTTTAAATTGAATAATTAAAAGAATCAATTTTAAAATTTAAAGACGAAAAATTTTAATTTTAAAATTTAAAACTAAAATGAAATATATTTCAATTTCAAAGGATTAAAAAAATATTTAATAAACATTTTAGTTACTCGTAAATTGTTCATTGTTCTTAAGTATGTCATTAACACACATAACACTAATAAGGAATTGAAAAATACTATTGTTTGAAATTTAAGATTACGTTTTTTAATTTGAAAAAATAAAAAAAAATCTAACTTTAAGAAACTAAAGAGTATTATTGAATTAAAAATATATTTAACTCATAGAAAATAGAGTTAAAGCTTGTTTCGATATTTAACTCATAGAAAAATAGAGAGTTAAAGCTTACCATTCAAAATCTTGGTCGAAAATTCTAAATTGAAATTTCTACTAGATTTATGCCTTCAGATTAAAATTACAGTGCCCTTGGTTTATTCAATTTAAAAGAGCTGATACAGTGATTGATTCTTTCTGCACTAAAAGAAGTTCTCAACTAAAAAATACATTAAACTCGAAAGAATTTTCCATCATCAATAACAATTTGTATAACAAACGAATTTAAAGTTAAAAAAAAATCAATTAAAAATATAACATTTAATATTTCTCATTACAATTGTGAACAGTTTTTAAATTTTAGAAAATAATTACCCTACACAAACTAAATTAATCACAACATCTTCTTTTGAGACGACAAATGTTTCTCAGCCTAAATATTCCTATATAGTTCACTTTCAAAATATTAAACATAAAATACATATATCTATAACTTTTTTTTTTCATATTTAACTAATATTATTAATTTGAAACTCATTTTTCTTAATCTTTTATGTCTTCTACGGTTCTTGATGGCGACACTCCGCGTGAAACAAAAAATGTGGTGAAGGTGTGGAAGAATCTTAATTATTGATTTTGGCATATGAATAATCCGAAATTTCGTGAGCATGTTATAAATAAAAATACAATTAAAAGAGTATTATTCATTTACGAAAATTAGTTATTAATAAAAGAAATTGGCTTTTTAATTTAAAGAAATAAGATTAAATTTTGGAAGCCCCACCCAGTTTTCTCCGGTGTGTGATGGTTCCGGGTTGAAGATCCCGATCCAGCAGAGCACAACACTTCCCTCTCTCAGATCCCAACGAACCCCAAAAAATCCACACTCTGCAATTCGTCACATTAACGGAAGAGAATCTTCAATTCAAATCGGAATCGTAATGTGATGGATTCCCCACCTTCGCAGCAATCGTGGGGAAGGTCAGCCACCTCCCTCTCTTCTTCGGCCTCTCTTTCCAAATCCAATTCCGATTCCATTCAAAGCCTCTCTTCGGTTCTCAATAACCCTCACGCCTCCGACGCCGCCTCCTGGGGCGCCTGGTGGTCCTCCGCCACCGCCGTTGCGCCGCCCGAATTCTCGCCCATCGCCGCTGCCAAGGCCGCCTCCGAGGTCTCCCGATCGGACTTCCACCACTACGTCGCTCCTATCGCCGACGCCTACCATCGCTTCGAGGACATCCGCAACCACACCTCCAAGGAACAGATCAACGACCTCGCCAATGCCGCCGCCGCCTCCGGCCAGGGCGAGGCGCTCGTGGCCTGCCTCCGCGAGGTTCCCGCGCTCTACTTCAAGGAGGACTTCCGCCTCGAGGACGGAGCCACGTTCCGCGCCGCCTGCCCCTTCGCCAACGTCGCCGAGAACCTCGCGCTGCAGGAGAAGCTCTCGCACTACCTCGATGTTGTGGAGCTCCATCTCGTGAAGGAGATCTCGCTCCGGTCCTCCTCGTTCTTCGAGGCGCAGGGGCAGCTGCAGGACCTCGATGCTAAGATCCTCCACGGTTGCACGCAGATTCGCCATCTCAAGGACACCATTCGCCTCCTCGACGCCGATTTGGTCCACGACGCGCGCCAGATTCAGGAGCTCAATGGCACCCGGACCAACCTCTTGGCGCTCCTGCAGAAACTCCGGCTTATATTCTACGTCAACCAGGCCCTCTCGGCTCTCAAATTGGTACTCTTGCTTTTGCATTTTTGATTGTGATGTTTCTGCTTTTCGCCTTTGTTGATGTTTTTGTGAAGAGTATAGCGATGTGAGTGTCGAAACTTTGCTGAGTAGGATTTGGGCTAGAGGAGAAACATAGATGTAATTCCTCACATACTTTGGGAGCTGTTATCCAATCAATCAGAATTATATAAGTAATTGACGCAATAAAAGTTTGTGGTAAAGATCAACATAAGCAACACCGAAAATACCTATGAAATTATATCTGAGTTTGTCTCATGCGAAACTGTGCTTGTGTTTTAGAGTTATTGTAGTTTGGTGGGGTTGTGGATTAATTTGGGGAACTTTAAGGTGGTTGTTTAATTACTAGTTGTCGCGTCATGAATGCTGATGGGGGAAATGATTCTCTGTATTCAAGGTCAGAGATACATCCCCAAGAAAGGATAAGGAAGAGGCTCAGCGTTCTATTCAGCACCTCAATAAAGGAAATTACACTGATATGCAGCTAATCTAGGCCATGTGCTCATAATAACAGAATTCCTTATAATCAATCTAACAAATTGCCAACTCAGCACGAATAGAATGTAACAGCAAATTCTAGAACTTATTGTTCCTCTCCTCTCAGTAATAAACATATTCTGAATTTCTTTTCTGTTTTAATCCTTCTGGGCCTAATGGTCTGGGTCTCTTCTACCTGCATGTTCACATCAATGCCACCCCATCAGAAGCAACCTTGCCCTCAAGGTTGTAAGTAGCAGATCATCCCAATTCTTCAAAGAAGTGTCATCTGGAGAAAGACCTTTCTACTGCACTAGAGCCATCTTAACGAACTTCCACTTACAAATATTTTTCTTGAACCCCAGTGTAGCTAATGGACTGCTGTCCACTAATTGGAATGGAACCTTACTAGAGTAGGAAAGGGGCTCCTCATATGGTTTCAAAAGTGGGCAGTGAAAACATTGTGAACATGTGATAATTCACACCAGAAACAGAAGTTTGTCATTAAGGTCGAAGCTTTACAATATAGCCACGAGCCAACCTCAAATGTTAGGTCCCTTTGGTGTTAATCTGCTGTGATTTTCATAACTTTTTGAGCTTTTGACAAATTCTTGTGGAGTAACGTCATAAGCTTATCTCTGCTGATTAAAAGTGAATCACAAGCTACAATGGGAGATGATCCCTTAACATAGAAATAATGGAAGGAGGCGGTTTCCCATACATGATATGAAAAGGAGAGAAACCTGAGGCAGAGTAATTTGAAGTGCTATAGTGAAATTCAACCCAAAGAAGAAAGGAGCCTTTGACCAGGTTTGGTACGAGCAAAAACTCGAAGGTGTTGCTCGATAATTCAATTTAGTACCTCTGTTTGCCCGTCTGCTTGTGGGTGATAAGAAAAGCTCATTCGAAGAAGTGTGCCATTTAACTTGAATAGGCTTTTCTAGAATTTGCTAATGAAGATGGGATCTCGATCCAACATGATGCTCTTAGGGAAAGTATGATGTTGACAAACAGTGATGCTAGTGTGGCCTCCTATAAGAGATTCATGGAGCTTTTTGAGGAGTAGGTTAGGGAAAGTATGATGTTGACAAACAATGGATGCTAGTGTGGCCTCCTATGAGAGATTCATGGAGCTTTTTGAGGAGTAGGTCTCTGAATGTTGAAGTGGTACTTACTCAAATCTTTCCCTGTTGCAACAATAGACCATCATGGAACTTAAATTCATGAACTAAGTCTGAGTTCGAGTTTGAGGTGCATTTATCAAGAATTTCTTGAAATAAAAGATCTAATTGAAGGTCGTGCTTTAAATCATCAAGAAAAACAAATTGAGGGACTAACAAGGACAAACAAACGACAAATTCTATTTATGGAAGTTAAGACAAAGTGTCAACAATTGTATTTGTCTTCCTTGACTTAAAATGAATATCATAATGGTAGCCCAATAATTTAGTAAATAATGTTGTTGCTTTAGGGTTTGAATGACTTGATTCAGGAGCTCTTTTGAGCCACAATGGTCCATTTAGATTATAAAACAATAACATTTTCCTGGAATAGTGGTCTGAAGATCTCATTGTAGCTCAGAATGTTGCTGAGGTATTACATAGCCAAAAAGGATTATTTGTATTCTATTCATAGCCAAAAAGGTATTACATAGCCAAAAAGGATTATTTGTATTAAAATTTGCTGAGATACCCCTCACAGTAAAGGACAAAGGAAGAGGATCAGTATTCTATTCAGCAACTCAATAAAGGAAATTACAATGATATATAGCTAATCTAGGACATGTGCTCATTCTAACAGAATTTCTCTTAACCAATCTAACAAATTGCCAACTCAGCATTAACAGAGTCTAACAGAAAATTCTAGAACTTATTATTCCTCTCCTCTCAGTGATAAACATATTCCAAATTTCTTTTTGTTTAGCAATCCTTATTGATTCCGTGTTGGGCATTTATTTGTTTAGTTTTTGGTCTTTTTCTTTGTTATTTTTGGTTGTTTTTGATTATTGCTATTTTTGAGGCTTTCAAGTTGATTTGGTTTTGCTGTGATACAGCTTGTTGCATCTGCAGATTGTGCTGGAGCGCTGGATGTGACTGATGATTTGCAACATTTACTGGTATCCCTTTAATCATTGTGCAATATGGTGTAGAAGTGTATGCTTGTAAATGATGGTCTTGGGATGCATACTGTTTTTAACTTAGCTTGATGAGGCTAGAGATTAATGCTTAGCTGATATCAGTCATTTTGTGGAACTTGGGTAGTTTTTTTGGTAGACTGTTTATGGCATAGCATGATTTGAATTCCTGACAGTTGAAGAGAAAATTCTGTTCTAATTTATCCTGTTCATTTCCTGTAACTTTGGCAGGATGGAGATGAGCTCAGTGGTCTACATTGCTTTCGGCATCTTAGAGATCATGTAATAGGCTTTATAGAATCCATAAACAGGTACGCCTTTTATGATGTACTTGCATCTTAAAATTCAGTAAACAGTGCTTTCTAGTTTCTTGATTTTATGGAGCTGAGTAATAATTAGAAGAGAATAGCGTTGAGCTAATTGCTTAGATGGTTTGAAACAATATTTACCTATTGAATCATAAGATTTAGACACAATGGAAAATAGCTTGAAATGCATATAGTTAATGTGTAATTCTATTGTATTCCATGCACATAAGTCTGATAGCAATAATTTTAAACCAGGAATTGATCACAAAACAATCTAACCACAAGTCTATAGAACAAAATTGTGGACATACCTTGAATATTACTATCCAGTATCAACTTAACCTAGTTCTAGTCCAATCCCCAAAGTTTATACCTTTGTTCTGTCTCCTTATTCTATTCATCTTCACATTCAATGTCAAATGACAGATAGGAAGAAATAGATAAAAAAAAAAAAATAGCTTTTTCTCTCCTCACTATGGAAGAACAGGGCCTTTTGTCCATATATCATTATTCTTTTCTCTACAGAAAAATCAGCTTCAGTTTTTGGCTTTGGCTAGCATCGGTTATCATCAGTAGAAGTTTGGTCCATGACTCAATTTCTGTACTAAATCTTATAATTTTGCCAATTTGAGCAGTTACTCTGGCTACTGAGTAATTGGCTCTTCAATCTATCAATTGTGTCAAAAATCATATCAAATGATTTTATGCTAATAATGATTTCAATTATTATGTTTAGGAAGTAATTCCGTTCTTATTTTGAAGTATTTTAAACTTCTTTGTTTCTTAAATATGTTTTCTTTATCCATTGGTATTCTGAACTTTGAAATCTTGACTTTTGGTTGTTATACATTGCTAAAATTTTAAAAATGCGAAAGAAAAGGGTAAAGTTATATTTTGTATTGGACATTTAGTAATGTATTGTATTATTTTGGTAGCATTCTATCAGCAGAGTTTATTCGAGCTTCCTTACAAGACGCTGCAGAAAAAGATGGGATAATTTTATCCAAAGCTAAAGCAAGAGCCTCCCTTCCAATGAATGGAAAGGATGATGAAGTAAGATTGTATCTTTATTTATTTTTCTCAATGCTTTTTCTTTAATTTTCTATGACTCCTTGCTGGAAATCTTTCAAATCTTTATCATTACTTTTTTGAGTGGGTACTATTTCCTATGGAGGATTCTTATGCTTTATAGGAGCTAACATTTGCTGATGGAGTTCATGTATACATGTATAGGTTAACTTTACTAAAAAAAGTGAACGTTAATTTTTTTAGTTGTATAAGTAGTAAACTTCATAGACAACCTGCTTAATGTATTGTTGTCTTTTAAGACACTGTTTTTATCTCATTTGAAATGGCTCGTGAGTGCAACAAAACTAACAATCTCTTTGCATATCAATCAATAATAGAAAATTTGCATATCAATCAATAATAGAAATTCCTTTGAAATGAGCACTACCAAGGATCAGGGGGCTATAAAAACATCTTTTGACAAATAAATGGGAAAGAAGATACCCTGGAAAATATTAACATTACTCTCCTGCCATGTACACAAATGAACTGCCAAGACAGCACACTCAATCAATCTGCAATGATATCACCCTCCTCTTTTGTAATCTCCCTAAAGGATATCATAACCTCTTTTCTACTCAATAAAAAGTATTTTTCCTTTAAAATAATCTACCAGGGGAAAGGACACATCCTGGGTTGATCTAGAATCACAACCATATTATGTCATAAAAAAGCCTCTTTGCAGTGCAGAAACAAATGGGTCACTGTTTCTTATTAAACTTGCTCGTGATTGGTATTGACATCTATTGTGAGGGACTATGAGAGAATAAATAGGAGAGTTGCAGCCAAACAAAACCTTTGAATTAAACATTACTGATTTCAACTGCATTACTAAAATGTGAGGAGGTATGATTGTTAAATAGGATGGTAGAGAGAGGTTAAGGGGATCTCAATTTTTTGAATTCAGCTGAAGAGATATTAGGTCTCTCAAAACTCACAAGGCCATTTCTTTATTCAGCATTTGTTCTTATCTAGTTCTGCTGTCACTCTGGGGCTGAACTGGGATTAGAGTTCTTGAATAAAATCCATTATTTTCCTATTCTACTGGTTCCAGTGTTAGTCTGCATGTAACAGACGTCTGGTGAAAAGCTGTCTGGTATATGAATGTTTTAACATTTTATTATATTTGTTTATCTTATCAAGGATCTATGTCTAAGAAAAACCTGTGTTTAGGAGGGTAGTGCAAAAGTTTCAAATGGGTTTGTAAAGGATGGAATTGTAATTTTTGGGAGACTGATTATTTAATTTAGAATGTCTGCATTTGAGAAAGATTTTTGTGGAGAACACACATGAAGAATCCAAAATTCAAATTCGTTTGTGCTGGAACATAGATGAGTAGTAGAATCAAGTAATGATAGAAGGGTAAATGATGCTAGCATAGGCTTTGTTTCTGTTTCCTTTTTCTTAACGGTGTTTAGGTGTGTTATAGATGATTGATAGAGATTGGGGTGTCAACGTAGTTGGATTGCAGTCTTGTATATGGGGACGGCAAAGGGGTGGGGCAGGCCGGGTTATGCATAAACCCTAAACTATTTAATTTGATAAAATTAAGATTTAAGTTTCTTAAAATGTAATACATAGCAGCGCACAATGGAAAAATGTATATTTGGGATTGTGATGAGAGAAATTACTGTAGGGATTTGAGTGAAGTTGATGGATATCAAACAAGTTGAAAATTAAGAGAGAGAATGAAAAATTGTATAACAAAATAAGAATTCTTCAAATGAAAAGAGATATAGGACCAACGAGAACAATAAAAATAAGTATTTTAGATTACCTAATAAACTAAGGATGATTTAGTAATTTAAAACAGGGACGGTTATAGGGACACAAATGAGGCGGGTACATATCCATCCTTATCCCCATGTCTAATTTAAAAAATCTAGTATTACCTATACCCATATTCGGTCAATGTGGGGATTTTCTGTCAAAATTCGGGACAAGTTCTGACAATACCCACGTGGATGGGTTTATTTGTTTTCTCTACTTGTATACTAAGATGCTTTTGCTCATCTTTTACTAAATAAAAGCTCTTATTGATTCTTCATGACTTAATTTTTACACACTGCCCATCAATTCATTGAGTACTCTGTTTTGGCTTTAATCCAATGATTGAGTAGCTGAAAGTCTAACAATGTAAAGTCATATAGTTGTGAAATTTGAGGATGCAGTTTGTGATCTAATCTGTTTCATGATCAGGTAAAGTTGGAAGAAGAGGAAAGCAATAATTTCAAAGATTGTCTGCTTCCTACTGTAATTGGCTTGCTCAGAACTGTAAGTAATTAGCTGTATTTTATCTTTGAGTAAATTAGCTGTAATTATGGTGTTCTATGGTGACAGAAATATACTGCCCAAGCTTAAGGGAAACTTTTCATATAAGTAAGATTTGCATTGTTAAGCTATAAAAAGCTAAGAAGAGAATAAAACTAATGTAGTATATATGAAAATGTTTCATTGGATGAGTGGGTGTACGAGCCAAGATTTTTCTTCTTTAGTTTACCCTGGCTCCTTTAGCTACTCATTTGTCTGATGTGTTTTTATCTCCCTTGGTATTTCTTTGTGCTGGGAATTATGCATGCTAAGTGATTTCACATTCTTTGATGGCATGAGCTTGTTGTTCTTCTGATAAACATCACTATAAAACATCAAGATAAACCAAGGGCTGATATGAAGATTGCTATTAAGACCTGGACTTGTCGTAATTTGGTTAAATAATACCTTATTTTCAGGCTAAACTTCCCTCTGTTCTGAGGACTTATCGAGATACACTGACTGCTGATATGAAGAGTGCTATTAAGACTGCCGTTGCTGAGTTGCTTCCAGTTCTTGCTTCTCGAGGTTCAGAGTCAGAGTTCTTTTCTGGAGACAGAACTGTAGATGCAGATGGTGAGAATTTCTTTAGCATAATTGTTGATGTTTGTCTATAAGAAGATATACTTTTATGTGCTTGTATTGCGTTATGTTTTTGTGGGATCCGTTGTATTTTCAACTTGCTAATCCTAGATAGTAACTCAGGTGGAGGTGCATCACTTGCTAGCAAGTTAAGGAGCCTATCATCTGACTGCTTTGTTCATCTTTTGAGTGCTATTTTCTTAATAGTACAGGTAATTTATACTTGGCAATTGTTAATTTGTTAGATCATCTAGACTAGAATATTGCAGTCTTTTGAAATGTATTCAGTTTTGATAATGTAGATGATGTGTGTTTATGTCTAGGAAGCCTTGGCACGGCTCCTAAAGAGTTGTCACGTGTTCAGCACTTTTTTGAATTTTGACACTCTTTTGACAGGTGTCGGATACTCATTTGCTGTGTGAATTATAAAATGTTTTTTCTCTCTGCTTAAACACTTCTCCAATAAAGCTAGGACTTGGGCCAAATTCAATTTAATTATATTATAAAATATAATTACACTAATGCCTCCTGAAGCTTTCTCAAATTACATCGAGAGAGACCCCAATTTTTTAAATTTTACACAAACCTCATTTTTGTTTTAAAAACTTTCCATTGTCAGCTCACTTCACATTACATATGCATCTCCTTACGAAGCCCTGGAAAGGGAGACGCTGTAATGGTGGAAAAAACGGGTGTAAGTGTACTTTGAAAAATTCTCAAGGGATGTTAGATTAATTTACTCTACTATAAATGTTAAAAATTAAAATGATTTAAAATATTATAATAATAATAAGAATATAAACCCAAAACACGAGGCTTATTATCATAGGACTTGAGCAGTTGTTTTAAGAGATATGCTTCTTCTTTTGGCTGTGTCCTGGGATTTATTTTAGCCGTGCCATTGTGAAGGTTTATCATATAAACCTTCACTTTTAGAAGGCGAAAATCGTAATTCAATCCTCATTATTTGTGTGTTTCTGCAGTCTCATGGTTGCTATTAGTTATTAGTTACGTTCTGGGGTTTGTGTCGTGTCTGGTGTTTGACTGTTGGGATTTCTTATCATTCATTTAGTTTTCTTTCTGTTAAATTACTCTTCTTATAAGACAAATAAATGTGTAATTGTGTGGAGTGGCCCATCCTGACCACAGAACCACTATGCCGTATAGTAGGATGGTGTTAGGGAGGAGACTGAACTGACCAAACGGGCTACAAGTATATTTTAGAAGAAAGAATACGAGGTTTTGGAAGTTAATTGTGGGTATAAATAGCCCTCCTAGTGAAGAGAGAGGGTATCTTTTTTGTTTTGTATAATCCACTGGGATATCCAGTGTGAAAGGATTGTGCTCCTTTGGGTACAATTGTGTACATTCTTTTGGTTACTAAGCGAAATAGTTCCTTGTTTCTATCTTTTCTCTCTCAATTGTTTCCTTGTTTGGTTCCTGAAAAGAATTAATTTGTTTTCTGAAGGAAGGAACCTAGCAGATACCCACCATTTTGAAGATTATGGATACAAATTAAACAATTTATCTAAACATATGTAAATGCTCAGAAATAAAAAAAATATCTATATTGTAAGCTTGCTCAAAATCAATAACCAAAGTCATTATCCCACTATACGTGAGGTCTACTGCATGGTTTGCACGATGCTCTATTGAGTTCAGCTCAAGACCAAATTCCCAGGTGTATTATTCACCATTAGATTGCTTTTAACAATTTCCTCGATGTCCTTCTTAGTCTCCCTCTCCGCATAGCTAAAAACCATGCAATCTACTGTCCGCACTATAAATGTCCAAACTACTTTAACCAAATTTTTGTCATCTTTGCATCATGGTGCCTAACCAATATTTCGTTGTGAACAATCATTTTGTATCCTGCCTTTTCTTGTGCGGACACACATTCATCTAAACGTTATCATTTTTACTTCTCTTACCTTTTTCTCTTGCCTAAACATTGTCAATTTTACTACTACCTTTTTCTCTCACTTACCCTTTAAAGGCCATCATTTACTATCGTAGTCTGTAGCTGAATGTATATTAATACAACAAATTGAGTTTGGTAGGTTTCAAACAACCCCTGATTTCTTTCTCCATTTTAACCGTCTAGCCTGTATCTTGTGTGTGACATCTTCATTGAATTCCACATCATTTTGTAATATTGATTCCAAATATTTAAGCCTAGAAACTTGTAATATGACATCTCTCAGTTTTACATCCATAAATTTTCCTGTTTGTTTGCTACATCTGAATGCGTATAAGGAACATATCTCTATGTTCCTTATACTCAAATCAAAAGCCTTTTATTCCATAGAGTTGAAATTTTGTGAAGTTGAGCAGATGAAACTATATTGTGATAATCATCCCCTCTTCATATTGCCTCCAATCTAGTAGTACATGAGAGAACCAAACATGTAGAGATCGATTTCCAATTTCTGAGGGAAAAGTTGTTGTCAAAGGAACTTAGTACTGCATTCATCAACACTAATCACCAGCTTGCACACATTCAGAGTCTTTAACATGGTCTAGAATTCAGTTTATATCTTCTAAGCTCGGTGCATACAATTTATATGCTTCAGTCTGAGTGGGATTGTTGAAATTGGTGATATTATTATTATACTGTTTTTGGGTGTACCTAGCTTTAGGTTAAGGAACATAGGCTATAGCCTTCCTCTTTGAGATATAATTGTACTCATACTTCTATAAATACATATACATCAGCTGAGATGATACTTACTGATAGTTGGTCATCTCTAAATCCAAGTGAAGTGATGCTAGCTGTGCTGTGCATGGGCATAGTTGTCAATAGTGTGCTATAGAAGCATAGTAATGGCATCTGCAGGTTACTGCATTCAGTTATACATTATTTTGCAACTCAGGTGTTTTAAGAGTGATGTAATAAGATTTTTTTCCTTTTAGTGATTGCAGGCACATTTAGTGCGGGCTGCTGAAGTGAAAAAGGCCATTGAATGGATTTTGAACAACCGTGATGGTCATTATGCTGCTGATTCAGTTGTGGCAGCTATTGCTCATGGTGCTGCAGCTGCAGAAACATCCCAAGAAAGTGAGGTTCATGGTACTACGTTTTTGCCATATTCACCACAAAGAAGTGTTGCCAAGGGTTCTTCATTTCAGGGAAAATCAATTGATGCTGTGAGATCCTCCAACTTGTCAAAAAATTTCAGGTTAAATCTTGGTTCTTGTTTCAGATATACTTGTAGTAGAAACTGGGAAACTTTTTCCTGATTCTTTTTGGTGTTTAGATTTAGAAAGGAAGTAATGTGCGACTTTTTTTAAAATTTACATTTTTGGTCCTCATAAATTGATAACTGCTATTATGTAGTTCTCAAGCAACTGAACAATATAATCCAGTTCGGAAATATAAGCATATTGTGATATTTTTAACTAATGAGTTCACCTGTATAGTGAAGATTTCTAAATTGATACACATTGGTGTTGTTATGACAATTTTTATTTTTCTTTTCTTTTCCATGCAAAGAATTTTGTTTTTCCCGTGTTTTCCCCTTTAAGTTAGATTACTCATTGAATAGTGACAAGTGATACGATATGATGTAGCTTTGAGAGGATATGATGTAGTTAGAAATATTGTAATATTTTTAACTAATGAGTTCACCTGTATAGTGAAGATTTCTAAATTGATACTCATTGGTGTTGTTATGACAATTTTTATTTTTCTTTTCTTTTCCATGCAAAGAATTTTGTTTTTCCCCTTTAAGTTTGATTATTCATTGAATGGTGACACGTGATATGATATGATATGATGTAGCTTTGAGAGAATTAGATTAATACCTTTATGGAGTGCATTATGTAGCAATGCTTCTTAATAACACACTATATGTCAAGACCCAATTTAGCCCAAAAGCTGAAGTTGTCAGATGGATACACATAAATGGTTTTATATCTTTTAACAGTTTCTATCCTGTCATTTTATAGTACGCTACCAAATAAGAATTGGAGGCGAGGGGGTAGAGGGGGATTGAAATTTGAAACAAAAAACATTTGTGCTCTAATATTAATATTAGCCTCTACTTTGTTCTTCCTTAAGATTTGAGTGCTTATTGCTTCTTTTTATTTCACATAGTTGCATCATTATACTCTTTTCCAGCTTAGCTAAAACATCGTATTTTAACTTTTTGACTGTACATTTTCAGTTTCTCATTAAAGGCTGTGGATGACATTTTTTAGAATGTGCACTACTGTTATTCACTTGTGAAAGTTGTGATAGATGACACAAGCTTCATGATCACTTGATATTAATTTATTTTAACAATTGGGAATGACATTTTAACATAGTTGATACATTAAATATGGAGTAATTTGTTTTTTCATGCAAGATTGATACCTCTTATCACCTCAACGATTAAATCAATATGCAAGCTATGCTAGACCCTTCTGCTGCTACTTGCTCTTGTACTGAATTTCCTTTTGCTGGTAACAAATGTCACTTTCAGGGTTTTCATCTCTTTAAAAATGAAGATACTGGGGACATCATTTGAATTCACTTACTACATTTAAAACTCAAAAAATAAGAGAGAATGCATTTCAGATCTTTTTTGTGTTCTGCAATAACTTTGTGTTTTAGTTGTCCCATTTGTTTGATGTTCTCAAAGAATCTGGTTCTAAACAGAGCTGATATATTGCGAGAAAACGCAGAAGCCGTCTTTGCAGCATGTGATGCTGCTCATGGAAGATGGGCAAAGCTTCTTGGGGTCCGTGCAATTCTTCATCCTAGGTTGAAATTGCAGGAGTTTCTAGCCATATACAACATTACCCAGGAGTTCATTACTGCTACAGAAAAAGTATATATTTTCATATTGATTTAAAACTTAGCATATAAAAATTATTTGACTTTTGTTTCCTGATTTAATGTTCATGCTTATGATTACAGATTGGTGGGAGATTGGGATACAGCATCCGTGGGACACTGCAATCACAGGCCAAGGCTTTTGTTGATTTTCAGCATGAATCTCGGGTTAGTTTTAATTTTTTGTGTTTTTGTATGGCATTCGTCATCCTGAAATCTTTGTACATCATTTTTAACTGCTGCTTCTATGCGTGTAGATGTCAAAGATTAAAGCAGTGCTTGACCAGGAAACCTGGGTGGAGATAGATGTTCCTGATGAATTTCAATCCATCGTCAATATGTTTTTTACATCTGATAATTTGACTTCTGAGAACTTTAATGACACCGAGGATGATAATTCAACCAGCTACAATGGTGTGGTCACCAACCATGATTCTATGCCAATGGAAAACAGTGCACAATCCAGTGCTGAACATCAAATTATGCGGGCTAATTCCATTGATGCATCAACGAATAATGAAAAATCAGATAGATCCAAATCCCTGGATGATTCAATGGAACCAAATAAAGGTCACGGTAGGATTACATCAGCACATAGTAACAATACTGAGAAAGACCATAAAAAATCTGCATCTCAGGCTCTTAATTACAAAGGTGTTGGTTATCACATGGTAAACTGGTTAGTTATCTAGATTCAACATCTCTCTTTGCCCAATTAGTTGCACCATCTGTTCCTTTGGGTTTCTGTTTTCAGTGTTCTCTCTGTCTCTTGAATATTGTCTGTGTAGGTAGGCTTTATTATTTTATTAAAATATACTACTATCTGTCAGTCTTTTATGATTTGAAGTTGCCTATTTGTGAGGTTCACTTGTCTTTTATGATTTTTTATCCTAGTTTTGTTTTTGCTGTCATCGGTAAATAATTTAAAGTTGTCTTTTTGCGATGTTTGGTTCTAGTGGCTTAATATTGCTGAAGATGTTGTCAGAGTACATTGATATGAACAACCTTTTGCCAACACTATCGTCAGAAGTTGTTCACCGTGTAGTAGAAATCTTGAAGTTTTTCAATACGAGAACATGCCAACTTGTGCTCGGGGCTGGTGCTATGCAGGTACCATTAGTATTGTTCTCAAAACTGTTGGTACCTTTTAGATATATGTGCATCAAATCTTACATGTACCAATCGACCCCTCAACCTATATATGTGGTTCCTTAATATTTTCTCCTTATGTTTTCAGGTCTTCTTCCTGTGCATCTTTTAATTGGAATTTCTTTCTTTTGATTTTTTTTTTTTTTTTTTTGCTGAAATATCTATCTTATGCCTGCTTTTCTGCCTCATCATTTCCATGTTTTTCGCACTTATATTTTGCTCTTATTGGCACTTCATTGTTCAACATTCAGTACCATAAAGTATCACTGGTCTTTTAGCCAGGTCTCATTATTATTTCACACATCTTGTAATAAATTATACGTTGTATAGGCCATAAATACAACAATCAACAATACCAACCAAGCCTTCTTCTCACCGAATACTGTCAGCTACATGGATTCTAGGTTCATTGGACTCGATCCTGTATCCAAACTTTCAAAACTTAATGTAATTTAAAATTCCAAATCTTTCTAATCTTGCACCATATCTTTTATGGTGTCCCTCTTGGCCTATCCCTCTCCACAAAGGGACTAGTGCTTTGATGCCACGTGTCAGACTATAGTTTGTCATTTTACATGCCTATACATCAATGACATTCATAGTCTATAGCTTTTATTCTATCTGTTATCCATTTTGATATACTGAATCATCTGTTTCAACGTACTTATTTCTATTAATAGAAATCAAAGAAACATGGAAAGGAGAAAGAAACTGAAATGTGGAAATGATCATTTAATGAATAGAAAGTCTGAGAAGAGAGAAACAAAGAGTGTATTTTCTGAATATGCTTCAGTGATTCTTCCACCCATCAGATTGATCTATTCATGATCAGAATGCTTATGAAGGTAATAAATAACTATTGCTATTTGGCAGAAAACAATTAAACTATCACCAACTTCATAAAATGCACTGAACCCTGTTAAATAGTCAGCCACTTGGAAAAGTAATAAAAGATTAAATGCTTTCTCAAATCTGCTCTCATTTCATAAAATTTCTCCACCCATTTAACCTTTGTAATAGACCTAAACACTCCCCCAATTCCACTAATGCTTTTGAGCTATTATCTGATAAAAATTGGATGTAGGCCATGGATACAAAAATGGAGGCTTTAGACAGGAACAGAACATGGGAGATGGTTTCTTTGCCAGAAGGAGAGAAACCAGTTGGTGGTTTGTAAGTGGGTATATATATAGTAAAATACAAGATAAATGGTTTGATTGAGAGGTAGAGGGCAAGGTTGGTTGCTAAGGTTTCACTCAAACCTATGGATATATTACTTAGACTTTTGCTCCAATTGCAAAGGTAAATATAGTTTGGATCAATGTTGTAAACTTGAGGATCATAAGATGATCAAAAGGGAGATAAAAAATCATAATTCCAACTCGTAAGATGTGGGATCTCCAATTAACAATTACTTTTCCAACAGGAAGGTTGTATGACTCATTGCTAAGTAAATAATAGATACACTAACTAACTTTGAAATGCAAATGAAATTACATGGAGGATAGTAAATACTAATACAAATGTACAATACCTCTAATATTCCCCTCTCAAACTCAGGGTGGTTGAAGAAGAGAGTCATGAAAACCTTATATAGGAAGGTTGTATGATTCATTGCTGATTTAAGCAGCTAACAGAATGACCGACACACTAACGCTGAAGTGAAAATGAAATTACAATGAGTTAACAAATACTAATGTACATTATCTCTAATATCTATGAACATCTTTTGTTCATTATGTACAAGTGTATCCTTGTATCTAGATTCCCCCTCCCTCTGGAAACTGGTTGGAGCTAGCTAAGACTCAAGAAACTCATCTTTAGGAATTCACTTCTGTATAGCATAGCATGGGGGACTATATACTTGAATGATTTTCACTTGTATAGCTGTCCTGCCCACTGGGAAAAACGCAAGATAATGCTGGGTTCTAGAATTTTTGGATTTTATTTCGTCTATCTGATTGTTGTGTATGTGCCAAACAATAAATTGAAGGACTTAAGATAGTCGTTTTTCTTAGAACTTGGGTTTAGGGTCTAATTCAACCTCAAAACTATTTTGTGAAGTGGGGATTACCCAAACCTCAGAAGCACTACTTAGGGCTTGTCTCTAATCAATGCAGGATATCAACCCACTAAGAGTTGATCTCTCAATTGCTCCCACATTTTGACACTTTACTCAATCTGTCTAGTTAGACCCTCTATAGCCTTTTGAGATTGTGTGTCCTAAGGGTGACTGAAACTAAGGAGAATTTTCAACATTATTCTTCACGCCCAGGCATATGGACCTAGAGGGTGGCAATACATGTGGCCTAATAACAAAAACAGGATAAACATTGATACCATCTTAAAATTTTGGTGATGGGTCTTACTCAACTGTACAAAACCAACATGTAAGCATTACTTTGGTTATATTTCTAGTTTATGTAGGATCTCAACCCACTTAGAGCTACTCTCTCAATAACTCCACACCTACGCTTCACTCAGTCTTTCTGGTCAGCCTCTCCATAAGTAGTCTTTTTTTAGACATTGCTGTCAGGGGCAGCGGCAACTATTGTAGCTTGTCAACAGTTTGCTTCCCTACTTCTGCTTTACTTCTTCTGTACTGGGTTCCTCCCTCACCCCAGTTCATTGATCTATCTTGATCCCATTTCAATTTACTTGGAGCTTTCTCATTCTAGTGTCTTCTAATTCTTAGTTCTGGTGCAGGTGTCTGGTTTGAAGTCCATCACATCTAAACACCTGGCATTGGCAAGTCAAGTCATCAGCTTTGTACATGCTATTATTCCCGGTACAAATACACTCACCTAAATGAAGTTTTTAATATATTTCATGAGTTTATTACATTGTTTTTTCATCGGATGGATTGATTTTAAAATTTTGTTCTTCATTTCTGGTATAAGAGATTCGGCAGATTCTTTTTCTTAAAGTACCTGAGACAAGAAAAATACTATTGCTTTCTGAGATTGATCGGGTTGCGCAGGTTTGTGCTTCATTGTTATTTAACCTTTATTCCTTTAGTTCTTTGTTAGAGGGAGACTTATTCAGATGTTTTCTTCATATGTAGGTTTTTTGAATGATTGTTGGTAGCATGACGGTTTTGTTCATGTAGTGAAAATTTACTTGTAGTTGAATAAGTGGAACGAGTTTTTACATTTAATTGCGTTTCCTCTGATTCCCCTTTTTTATCATCTGAATGGAAAAGGAAATATTTTTTGAGAGGAAGCGATGCAGTAATTGAGAGGTCACGACTTAAACAATAAATTATAGTTGCCATTGCATTATTATGTCACTGTTCTGGTGGTCAATAGTTAAGATTTTGCAGCCTTTATCAAAAATTGATTTTAGGGAAACGAATAAGGATAAGGATCCCTGAATAAGGTCCTATTATATCATACATTAGATTCTTTTTTCTCCAAAACTTGACTTTTTCTACTTAAAAGCATGTTTGAAATAATCAGATAAAAAGCAAAAACCAGAAGATAATTTGCTAAGGAGATTTTCAAATTTTTTTTGTTTTATCAATGAAATTCAAGCGTCTGCTATTAATTGTGATGACTTTAGTTTCACTTTCTGCACATTTGTACCAATTGTTGCTAGTTACTTATTTTGAATTTTCCTTAATTGTTTTTCTTCTTGTGAAAATAAAGTAAAAAAGAGGTATAAGATTAATCCCTTGAATATAATGAACACATGGGGTTATATATTTATAGATAAGAAACATACAAAAAGTATGGGCTAAGCCAATTACGTCTAACACTTCTCTTACTCCTCTTTGCACATTTGCATCAAATGTATAAGGTGTCTCTGTTAATAAGTATGTTATTCATCTTTCTAGTCCATACTACGTGGGATGGAGCATTTTAAGTGAAATTCAAGAATGAATTTGGTTTATTCTTCCTTGAGTGTTCAAACATATTTACAAAAACTTGGCTTTTTAGGATTTTCTTTAGTTGGCTAACCCTCAGACTCCCTATTCTTTTTGGTTTCTCTGTTTAGGAGGATATTGTTGTTTGTCCCTATATTTTTGTACTTTTTTCTCCAATAAAATACATTTTATATATGTATAAATTTCTTAAAAATTATTCATTTTTTTGCTCTACTTTTTTAAGAACTTCTGAGAATGTATTTGTCATAACATTTGCGTTGCTATTGTATTTTTCCATTCCAGGATTATAAAGTTCACAGAGATGAAATACATAGTAAATTAGTTCAAATAATGCGAGAAAGATTACTAGTACATTTACGTGGGCTGCCTCAAATTGTTGAGAGTTGGAATAGACCTGAGGATGCAGATCCTCAGCCTAGTCAATTTGCCCGGTCACTTACCAAGGTAAATAATTATATATAAATTCTTAGAATTCTTGTGTTCTGCCTTTGACCTTTTGTTTTTGCTTGATTTTTAAAGTTGACCGGGATTTTATTATGTATCTTCCTATCTGGTACTTAAAGCATAAATATGAATATCCCAAAGAGCAAAAGTAACTTTTTTGAGAGAGTGGTGGCTCACTAGTCACTTCATTAGGTTTTTCTTGCAATAAGTAGAGTGATTGTTGCACAATCAAATTTGAGATAAACCTCTCACAGATGTGTAATAAACTATTTAACAAACGATTTAATAACTTAAACACTTGTAGGCAAGCAAATTTGACATTAGTCATTATATATATGTTGATAATGGTGTAGGATGACATGGAATTATCATTTTTGCGTTCTACTTTTGTGGCCCACCTGTCTCTTAAACAATCTCCTAATTGGAACTTATCTATTTTCGGAATTTGTTAATAGGAAGTTGGGTACCTCCAACGTGTTCTGTCTCGAACTTTGAATGAAGAAGATGTTCAAGCAATTTTCGGGTAAGAATTGTAGAAATCTCCAGTTTTCTTATTCTTATACGTTCATCAAAGATCATAGTCAAGAGTACACTATTGAACATTGTACCTGTTGTTTTTATGCTGGGATATTAAAATGTTGGGTTTTATGTTAGCTTAAGATTAAGAACCCGCTTCAGATGTATGGTCAAAGTACTTCTTATTGGACAATCCTCACCCACTTAGCTTTTAGAATTGAGTTAGGTCAAATTCATTCTTAATTCTAAGATATTGATTTCTAGTAACGTAAGGTGATTGGTTATTTTCTTTCTGTTAGGCCTTATCTATAATTAGTTTATAAGAAACCTGGCTCTGAGAAAAGTAGCAGTACTTTTGAGTTCAACCATTCGGTGTGATTTCTGGTGTCTTATGCAGCAATGTTTTTTTTCCCCCGTGGTTGAAATATTATATCTGAAGATCGTGAAATGGATGATGCTGATTTAGTATTACTGTAATAAGCCGTCTAGGTATTTCTGGATGGAGTTTGGAGTGAAAAGGTGACAGTGATGAATGTCCAGGATATACATTATTTTCTGTGATGAATTTCAAAATAAAGTTCTCTTATTTTCCCAATGAAAAAGAAAGAAACTTTACTCTGCATAGAAAGAAAAATGATTGTAAAATATGCTCACGTCATCTTAATTCCTACAACTCACTTCTCAAGTTTGCTGTTTTTCAGGCAAGTGGTCATTATATTTCACTCACAAATTTCAGAAGCATTTTCAAGATTTGATATTAGCACTCCTCAAGCACAGAATAGGTATTTACTTTTCTGAAGTTATACCGTGTAGAAATATTTTTTACGGAACTTTAGAAAATTTGAGGAATTTTGATTTTTGTTCTTAAATTCTCCACACTTGCTAGGTTATATCGAGATGTCAAGCATATTCTCCAATGCATACGGTCATTGCCATTGGGTGATTTGAGTAAATCTGATACCCCAAACTGGGGTCAGCTGGATGAATTCTTGGTGAAAAGATTTGGAAATGATGCTGTTCAGTAAACTGTAGTGTAAAGTAGCAACTCAATTGCTTCCGTCGGAAGGCTAACATACTGTGGAAGATACGGGGGTGATTTAAACCTTCTTCACTCTGCATTTTCGTGTAACACTAAATTGAGGTAAAATTATTGTTACATTCTGTTCATAGCTTACACGAGAATTCTTGTTACCTTGATCAGTTTAAAGTCGAATAGGGAGCCATGGAAGCCATTAGTATCAGGATCTTAGTCAGGGGTTTGGGTGATTCATCACTGTTGCATCGATAATGTAATTTGACTTTAATATAATTTTAGTCCCTATAAAATGAACAAGTTTTGATTTTAGTCTCTAAAAAAATTTCTTTAACTTTCACCCTTGTGAGATTTGAAATTACTGTTCTTAAATCATATAAAATGAGTGAATTTTCGATGTAGTGTATAAATGTTTTCTTTGATTTTCGTCCCTCTATTTGAAATTACTGTTTTTAATTTTTATAAAATGAATGACTTTAGGTTGTAGTCATTATAATTTTATTTTTCATTTTCATCCCTCTAAAATTTGAAATCATTATTTTTTTGTCTCAAACATTAATTTTAAGATAAATGAATAAGTAATACTTACTTTACAGGTCTTAAAATTTTGTTTCAAGTGTCACATGCTTACATTAGCTTAGACACCAGATGACCAAAACAGAGAACGCATTTTCTAGGAACCAAACTCATCTTTTTCATTTTATTTTAAAAGAATAGTGTACCAAATTTTAATTAATTGTCCTTGTAAGCAATTTGTTATGTGAACACTAGGCAGGCTAGCTAGTAGACTTTTCATTAGTTCTTATTTTAGCAGTTAAGAGACCTAACAAACAGAAACAAATAGCACTGGCCTTATCCCATTAGTTATCGACTACATGAATCATGACATTGTTAGGCTCTGTTAAAAACCAAATTCATAGAAATTTTATTCACCGTAAGATGATCTCTTTTGATAATTTCTTTGAATGCCCTTCTTGATTCTTGCTTAGAGGGTTAAAGACCTGACAGAAAGCCTTGAGGATAATGAATACGGGATGGGTGTATTTAATATTTTTTTTGTGATGAGAGTATTAACATCGTTCCTTAGCTGTCATACAAAAGCTGAGTTCCATTCTCCTTTTTTTCAGGCCTTTGGTTGGTCTGTGGGTATTCAAGGTAATGTATCATTTCTGAGCATTGTGCAGCCGTGGTTGGTCATTTAACAAGTTTTGTAGCAGTCGATGTTGATATTCAAAATTCTTGGTTTGTCTCCTTAATTGTAATGTTAAGTTGAAATAGATATGATTTAGTGAATGAATTAAGTTTTGCCCCCACCCTGAATCTTTCCCTTCGCTTCTTGAGCCATGGATATGGATGCATCGATATGTACACAATTTGAGAAATCTATAGCTATATTACCAATTTGTGTGTCCTGTTTAAGTGCATATTTGGGTTTCTTACAAGAAGTACCCTAATTGAAAAACCCTTACTTTTTCTTGGGCAACTTAGTCTTCGCAATGTAATTATGTCAAACATACACCTTTGAAAGTGTTATGGATATAATGGTGTCAAGGAGTAGAGAAGTTTCGACATGATAATTGCCCTAATCAAATAATAGTTCAATGGTGCAGGAGCTGCATAATTCTGCTCAAACTGTAAACATTAACGCAATTTCTTGCAATTATAGATACTGACGATCTGATCATTAAATAGAAAGCTGTATAATTTTTTTGTAAGATGTTGACACATTAAGGTACAATTCTGTTTTCGATTATTTTTTACTAGTAAAACTTTTAAAATGAAGCAAGTGAAATAGATATGAGTGTCTTTTTATTTAGGTTAGCAATTAAATATATATTTTTAATTTAAATGTGTGAAATTACATCAGAGATAAATATTTTTACGAAAGAAATTAACGCTGTTAATATAATTTCTACTAACACACTTTTACATTTCACATTCATTCATACAATTTGGGTTTGAAAACTTTTAAAGAAAGAATTTCCAAAATGTGTTAAAAGTTTTGTAAATCAAGGGCTGGAAAAATTATACTAAATAATAAACTCTTGGAGAAACAAAGGCAACAGCAAAAATTAGCCGAAAATAATTAAATAGCATGATACAAGGTAACTGGTGTCGAAGAGAATTCTGCTTCAATATCTACTTCTAGACAACCAATGAATGAGGTAACGGGAAACTCTACTCCTCTAGCAAAATTAATCTCCTTTATTTCTAATGGGGATGCATTCGAGTTTAACCTTCGATCGTTCTGGTCATCTCTCTAAATGAAAGTGATCTGATCAAGAGGTTATTACAAAAGAGACTATTTCTTGAAGAGTACAAAGTATCATGGTCACCCCTCATATCAAAACATAACATATTACGGAAGAAATGTAAAAGGATTTCTTCTATCTTAGACATCACTGCAAATTAATCAAATTTAAATACTTAGGAGTAACTACATTCATATATCTACGATCGTGCACACTCTCATTTTACCATTTTTCTTAATTATCGGAATGGTAATAAAAACTCATTCAAACATACCTGCCAATTGAAATATAAAGTTTGCTTTTAGCCTCACAATTTCTTCTTTAATATTTCCAGTGACTTTTCTGAGTTGCAGGAAGAATCAGTGCATAATACTTTTCTGAAGAACATTTTGGTCCATTTTTTTCATGGACTTTTTGACCTTTGTCGACTTTTTTGACCCTAACCTATGTAGGTGAAGGTTTAAAGGTTAAGCACTATTGATTGATTGAACCAAATTGGCAAGTCTATACAAAACACATTATGGTCCTTTTTATCAGATAATACAATTTCAATGATACATTTGTTTATTTTGTACCTTTTGCCTAACAGAATGGTTTTTGTATATATTTCCATGTTTTTTTTTATCTATTTGGAGGTTGGTCTGTAACAAGGAGAGATATAAAAGCTAAGATATAACTCAGTATTTTCCAATAAAATATTATAACACCATGCCTCACACCAACCTTTTACAATTTCTAGTACTCTGCCAGCATCATGCTTCTAGCAAAACATGGAACTATTGTGAAAATTAATGTTTTAATCCACTTTAAATGTTTACTAATAGGTAAGTCAATATCATTTGTAAAAGTCTATAAAAATTAACTTAGTTATGTTTTTTGGACCATGTAACTTGGTTAGTGGTGTCTTAATAATAAACACTAGAGCAAGTATAATCACATTGTTATTATTTATTTTTCTTTTACTTTATTTGTTTTATTATTGGTGAATGCCAAGTCAACAAATAGGGTATAATATAACACACAAGATTTAACGATTTGATTGATTATTTTTTTTTTCATGAGTTATTTTACACCAAATCCTCTCGATCTTATATTCGATCATTACTAATTATTGTTGAAGGCAAGACTTAATATTTTTTCCTTCTATCATGATTATAATAAATATTTTTTAATAATAAAGATATAATTTAAGAATTTTTTTTCTAATAATACATATATAATTTAGATGGGATCATATTATAACAATCTCTTATTGTATAAAATTAATTTCTTATTTCTATATTTATAATATTTTTTTCAAGTTAGAAAATTGAATTATATCTGTCTATCTTATAGCAAATATAATTAATTACTGGTTCTCCTAGAAATTTAACAAATGAAATCTCTATATTTCTTTTAAAACACAATATGTTACCTACATCTTGTTTACCAATAATAATTATGTAATAAATACATAAACTCTTGTAGAAATTATTGATTTTTATTTTCATTATTTGTCAATATTAATTATTTACATTAACAATTAATTTAAAATCATCACGCCAATAATTTTTAAAATAGTAACTATAAAATTAACAAGATTATCATATGATATACAATATAACAAATTATATCATGGATGCACTGATAATTAAATTGAGCAGTCTCAAAAATAATATTTAAATAAAGCATCTAAAAAATAATAATTAAATTGAGGAAGTATCTTAATTCCCAACGGACTGAAAAAAAATAATAAAAAACTAGAAACACTATTTGCACTTGACTCAACCAAAGGTGTAACGGCTACTTAGAGGAGAACCGTTGGATAGTGGACACGTGGCACGCTCCTCGAGGCATTCTTTTTTTCCTTTCTTCTCCTCACTTTCTTTGTCTTTGCTACTTTCACTTCACACTGTGTCTCCTTCTACTCTGCTCCCTCTTCAATTAGGGTTTTCTCATCTCCAAGATCAACGCCAACATGAACATATTCAAGAAGAAAACCTCACCCAAAGGTGCATCCCTTTTTTTTTCCTCTTTTTCCTCTTTCAAAATTTCCCACATTGTTTTATTTTCCCTTTTTCCGTAAAGTTTTGGATTTGCGTTCAGAATTCGAACTTTTCTTTCCTCTCAGAACTGGATCTAGTTTTTGTTGAGAAGACACACCCGGGTCTTTGGAATTTTAAAAACATATGGGCTTTGTGCTGCTAATTCTGTAGAATTGGTGTCTTTTTTTGGTCCATATTTTGTGGTATTTTTTGAATTTGATGAAAGTTGGAAAGGAAGTTGCAGAGTTGAATTTCTTATTGTGTCTGGGTAATGGCACTCATTTGCTGGTGTTTTGTTTTTAATGACAGAAGCTCTGCGGTCAAGTAAGAGGGAAATGGCTGTTGCAACCAGAGGTAATTACTTGAATGGTTGTTGATTCAGAAGTTGTGGCATTTACTATCTGCTTGTATAACTCATGTAATGCGGATTGTTTTCGTTGTGATGTGTATTTTTTCCAAATCTCAAAGAATTAGCTTGCTTGAGTACAATGGTACTTCATCCATATCTGTGCCTTACTTCTGTGTGTAATCTCTCCCTCACTCTTGCTTTCCTCAAATAGAATAAAATTCTAACCTCATAATTTGTGTTAATGCAAGTGAATTTCCTTTTTGAATATAATGTGTGAGGCAGCATATTTCATGTGATCAAATAGTTGGGATGGCCTGAGCTAATTAATAGTTAAATCATATAGTTATAGGAGAATGTAGCAGACAATTTTATGGTAGTGTACAACTAAAATTTCCCGTGCAAACTATTTTTGGTTGATCTTTTCAAAATATTCTTTTCTTTACTATTTGTGAAAAGTTGCTAATTGCTTTGCTTCTCAACCACCATAATTGTTTATATGAATCAAACAGAAATACTGCTGATTTATTGTGGAGGTCATAATCTTAAATCCTAACATTATATTTGTTTTCAGTTGGTTCCATTGCCTACCAATAGACCAATAGACCAATTGGTAGTAGAAAATATTCAGGCTGATATACACAAGTCAAGCTACCTCAACTTTCAACAATTTTTCTGTTTCTCTACTTTATTTTTGTCCTAAGTAGTTCAGTCTTTACCTCAATGTTTTCTTGTAATCTATATCTCCCTAATTGGTTTTCTGTTAAAACCCGTACCTTGAATTTTGACCAATCATTTTTGTTTTCTGTGTGCTAAGATTTTTATAATTTCCTGCATGTATAGTTTAACAATTTTAGTTTGTGCTTGATGGGTATGATACTTGTTATTACTTCTTATACAGTGGACTTTAAACGTAACTTAATCTCACAAAACTGACTTGTAAGGTGAAGTTTGCACTTATTTATAAATTATAATTTGGTTGTATATTTGGTTGTTTGGGATATGTACTCCCTCATGCTGAAGACTGGACCTCTCGAGTGTGGGAATAGAGAGGATTCGATAACAAATGGCACAATAAGCCCAACAAACCTAACTAGGATAAGCTTTGATACTATTTTAGAAAGTGGATTTTAAGTTTCACTTAATCTCACAAAAGTGACTTGTAAGGTGAGATTTGTACCCACCTATACCATAATTTGACCATATATCTAGTTGATGTGGGATCTCCAACATTATTAATGGTGGATTCCATAATATATGTTTGAAATTCCATTCTAATAAAAAAAATTAACCAGAAGCTATTGAAATGCTTGATGGGTAGGATCAAGACAAAAGATGGACACCAAAATAATACTCAAATTACATATTTATTTCTTCTTAAAGAATGTCTTTCCAAACATCGGCATCAACATAGGTTGGATGTCGCTAATGGTCTATGTCATATGTGGCTGTACGTTTAAAAATATTAGTAGTAATTAGTAAGCCTTGGCATTCGATATTGTTTTCTAATTTTAATGCATCCGCACTCATGTGTATTGTTCTTCTCTGTTTTCTTCTCTTCATTTTCTTATTATTTTTATATTTGGGATGTACACTTATGTTATTTTTAAAATTGGTACAAAATACCAAGGGTTCAAATTCAGTTCATAGTTCCGTAAGGCGACACTTATGTTTGTTTCCTTTTTCTTTCGTTCACCCTTGTAGGAATTGAAAGAGAGATAACATCACTTCAAATGGAGGTACATAATGATAACAGTGCCTTTTTTAGTGATTTTCTTTCTGTTTCATATTTCTTTTTAGTGCTTCACTACCTTGTTAATTGCAGGAAAAAAAATTAGTGGCAGAAATTAAGAGAGAAGCAAAAACAGGAAATGAAGTACGTTTCTCATTTAAATGCATCTCCTCCGCAATTGTTTATGAGCCATAAAAAACCATGCTTTTTTGTGTCTATATGTGCTCCACAGATTATAGACAATATGATATTGATAATTATCTTTTAATCTGTTGTATATCTATGGTTTCATCTCACTTTGGATTTCCAGTTCACTGGTGTATTTTCCACCATTAGTCTGCTGGGGAATGATAGTGTATTAGTTTATGCCATTCAACAGAGTAATTTATATGTTAATTCTAGCTTCATAAGTAATATTATGTACCTATTTCTACGATACTGTTATATGTGCGTGTTTTGTGTGTATGAATCTGTTTGATTGATGTTCATGATATTAGCAACATAGGAATACTGAATAAAGAAGTGTTGGGTTACAGGCTGCCACCAAAATCTTAGCTCGTCAACTGGTTAGGTTACGTCAACAGATAACCAATTTGCAGGGAAGTCGTGCTCAGATCAGGGGTGTAGCAACTCACACACAGGTATGTGATTTGGTATGTGATTTGTTTCTAACGATAACAGGATTTTTAATTTTTCACAATTTCCAAATTTCTTTTGCAGGCATTATATGCAAGCACTTCAATCTCCACAGGAATGAAGGGTGCAACTAAAGCAATGGTGGCAATGAATAAGGTATGTTACCCAAACTGATTCTGCGTCATATCACTCAAATTATGGAATGCATTTCTTTTATTTATTGGTAATAAATTTGCAATGCAATCAGTTTGTTATTCAAGCTCCCTTTCCTTGACACTAAAACAATCTGAATATAGTCTTGAACATTTAAAGGCCAAAAGTCTTGAACTTGACTAATGCCATTTCCAAGGAAGCAAACTGAGCATAATAAGATCCTGTGTTAAAAGTTACTTAGCTCCCGTTGGATATATTGACTGTAAGCTATAGTGGCTCTCTCAACAATTTTGTGTTGTCACTGATTCAAAGGTTCATATATGTGAGATTCTTTTGTGAAATTGATGGATTTTTTCCAGACATGACTAAAAACGATGCATTTTTTCTTCTCAGCAAATGGCGCCGGCAAAACAGGTGAAAGTGATCAGAGAATTCCAAAAGCAATCAGCACAATTGGACATGACGGTAATTTACCCTTTTAATCATGCAAGTTTCATGCATAGTGGTAGCCTTTTAATTTAAACTATGATCCAGTTTGGTCTTCATTAGGTAGCATTTAACCCTGTTTGTCTGAACAATGTCGTTATTGTTAGACGTTGTTAGAAGGATCAACATTTCTGTCTATTGGTTGGCATTACAGTAGCAAGTCTCATTTAAATTCTCTTGTTCAGTGTTTTTTCAATGGTTGGTCCATCTAAGGGAGGGCATGGTGGTTAATAGAGAAAAAAGTCATTTTCATTATCAATATCTAATAACAATATATTTAACTAGAAGATTGATTGAAGGAACAACAATAAAATAACAGTTGAATGAAGAAAAACATATGTAAAAAAAATAGGAACGAAAACAATGAAGCTGAGGACTATGGATACAATTTAATGTGCAGCAGTCATTAAGCTTTTAGTTTTCAGCTGGAAACAAAGGGTAATAACTGAGGCTAGGTCTAGGCAGTAGACAAGTTGTACTCAAGGATTAAGTAGAAGCAACCAAAAACTCAAGTATCTATCCATGAAAAATATTGGCTTCGTGTTTCAGTAGTTTTTGTGTTGCTGCAAACTGCTAAGAGGGTGCTTTCGAGGGAAGTTACTCTTGAAAAACACTAGTGTTTTCATTTTTTAAATAATAGATTATCACCGTGTTCTAGTTTCCAGTAAGCTGGAAAAGATTTTTTTTTAGAGTGCGCATTTTTTATTAAAGACAAAAGGGGGGGTGCTTATTAAATTTGCAAAACAAAAGGCATCTATGGCAAACAGCTGTGATGCGCCTGCTTGATTGTGATATTCAAGGTCGGCTCCACCCATTGCATTTGACGATATTTTCTTTTGCTTCTTAAGTTTATAACATAATCTATTTGTAGATTGAGATGATGTCAGAATCTATTGATGAAACTTTAGACAAAGATGAAGCTGAGGAAGAAACAGAAGAGCTCACTAACCAGGTGAACATAAATAACAAACTTCTTAATTATACTGCCTGCTATTATAAGTAAGTATTCCCTTTTTCTAACATTTTCGTTTTATTCATGACAGGTTCTTGATGAGATTGGAGTGGATATTGCATCCCAGGTTAGTTTTGGACACAGCATTGTCTTTGCACTAATTCTTTCATTACTTTAGTTTTGTGAATGTTGATCCTGATGGCTGGACTTTTATGATGCTAGTTATCTTCTGCTCCAAAAGGGCGAATTGCTTCAAGGAATACTGAAAATGTTGCTCCAAGGTACATTTCAACCTTTTTTATAGGTTGCATGGTATACCACACTTTTTCTATTAGATTATCCTTCAAAACTTGATTGATCTTTCAGTTAAAACTTGATTTATAGGTTGCATGGTATACCACACTGTTTTGTATTAGATTATCCTTCAAAACTTGATTGATCTTTCAGTTAAAACTTTTGAAACACTTTTTGTTGTGTTGACTGGTATTTTAAGAGAGAAATTTCTTTTTGGATGCAGCAGATCAGAAGAATCCCAAGATGTTGAAGAACTTGAGAAGAGATTGGCTTCTCTTCGAAGAATATAAATATCTGGCTGCTACAGATGCTCAACTATGTGTTTCTTAATGTACAAATCGTTGTATACACTATAGCAATGCAGAGATTGTATTATTGGCTCCTAATATAATTTACAAAGTTCATGCGGTTGTGTTTGGACATGAAGAAATAGCAAAAATAGACTGGATATTTTAGATATTTTAGACTGCTCCTAATATATTTTAGACTGGATAGTTAAATATGTGAGTATTTTATTAATATTTTTTTCTAGTTTATTTTTTAATTTTTGATAAGAGACTGCGTTGATGTGAAAAAAGAGACAGCACAAAATTCCATGCCAGAATGAAGAGAGATGTAGTAGAAGTTGACACACTGACGTTTTTCCCTATAATAATTCATGTTCAAAAGATTACTACATAATCGGTGACTTCATATTTTTCTCAATAATTCTTGTTTAAAAATACTACATAATCGAGTATAAAAGTATATATGATTGACTACAGACATTTTTAGTTTTAAATATTTTTTTAAATATAATCAATAACTAAAATAATAATAATGATATATAGAAACAATAAAATCAATAATATTATATTACAATAAAAAATTTCTTCCTTTTTTCTCTATTTAAACTCACTGCTATTTTATTCATATCTATGTTCTTTCTTTATTTTTCATTTTTCACTTCCTCGTTTTTCATTATTCAACTCAAACAAAAGCTAATTACTAGAGCTTTCTATCACAATGTGTCTTGAAATTCAACCAGAGTGAGAGGTAATTTGAAATCGGATTTAGCTAATATTGACTTTGTATTATAGTTTGACATTGTGATACAAGTGCTCCCAGTTAGTTGCAGAAGGACAATAGAACGCACAAAATTCATTAGTCCTTTGAGTCTAGACAGAGTAAGGCATGTTTAAAAAACTTTTAACAGAAATATACCCTTTTAAAAATTATTATATTGGAGAGAGAGAGGGCATTTACTTTTTCTCTAATGGTTGTGGTTGACGCTGATGACTAAAAGTGTTTGCTGAACGTTTATTGATAGTCCAATACATATATGTGTGTGGATAAGTGATTATGATATTGTTTGGAAACCATTTAGAGTGTTTATGGTGATTTCTCAACATCGATTCTTTCTTTCTAAATCTCATTATCAAGAAGTCTTCCAATAAGATCAATCCAAAATAAATTTCGGGATAAAATTTTTGTTGTGTTGTATGTTTTAGAGAACAAATGTTGCATTTTGGATAGTACAATTTGTAGCAACAAGAATGAAAGTTCTTGATGACCTTATATGTGAAAAGCACCCCTATTGTTACTATTCTAGATTGAGCATTATAGGAGGTTTTTTTTACCAATTTAGATTAGCCAATCTAGAAGGTTGTGTTAACTTTGAATCAACCTTTCTATAAATATGAAAAAATTGCAGATAGTGTAATTCTCAACTTGTTCTCACACTGATGACATATTCCAAAATGTATGTGTTTTTTTCAAATGCTTGATATTAATGTGTAATGAATTGTTTCTTATAATTGCAATGAATTATAAGTTTTGGAGTAAAGTATGAGATGAAGTTGAACATATTATGAAATTTGCTTCAATAAATAAAATAATTTAAAGGGAATTGTAGTAATGTTTTGATAATGGATAAGGTGAATCATATATTTTGTTATTTTTATTCAAAATGTGAAGAAGTTAAATATAATTATGGTATAATCTATTTGTTTAGGTGTTTGCTATGTTAAAGGGTTTTCTTTAAGCTTAAGTTTATCATAGTTATATTAAAATCAGATACAACAAAAGTACAAGTCAGATATGTTCTATTTCTATCTATCCTAAAGTATAAAGTAGCATTAGGTGTCCACAAAACATTATTTCCATTGACAGCATATAAAGCTGGCACCCCGTCGTAAAAAAACTGAGCAATCCAGTAACTGTATTAGAAACATGGCAGAGTAGGTATATTATACATAGACTTTGCTATCTTTCATTAGACACACAATGGAGAAGCAGGTTCTTATCAGAGTCTATATACGCATATTCTTGCATAATAAAACTATTATTAGCATACATACTGAATATGCAATCAAGTTGGCATCTAGGACTTCTAATTCGAGATGTGAAAGACCTATGATACAAGTGCAGCAAAAGGTGGTCCTTGGCAATCACTTCAAAGACAAATTTTGTGCCATTTCTTCTCCTCGTATGCATAAACATAAAATAGATCCACCAGTCTAAAATTCATACTGGATAAAATGTATACTTCTATTGCAGCAATTTTAGATTCACGAACAATATCTTCAAGCTCCAGCAGCTGATGATGAGTAAAATAATGACCATTTACACTTATATAACATAATAATGTGATGAGTATCATTTCTTATCTGTTGTAACGCCCACAACAACATTGCTCACCTGTGACATCAAATTCTTATAAGTATAAATCTTGCTTTGACCAAAAATTACAGAAAAAATAGTGAAATGAAGTAAAAGAATTATAGGCTTAAGTATAATTTTTAGGTCTCTCTCGACGAGCTTCTTCACAAACTACTTCTAGAGAAAGAAATAAGAAAAATTGAGATTAACTTTTCGAGAAACTAAAATTAACTTATACATGGACTAATTTTCAGAAGTTCTCCGATATAGCTTAGCTAATTTTTTATGTTTAACTTTAACATAAACTAATTTTAACTAATGGAGAAATTAAAATAACTTTTATCTTCTTATTTTTCTCCCCTAGAAGAACTTACGTTAAAGCAGTTCATCTAAACAGGCCCATAGTCCCAAACCCATTTTTTTAATTGGTCTATTTTAAATTTATTTATTTTTAATCCTTAAAAACCATTAAAAGAAAGTGTTTTCATTCACCGGTGAGGGCTTTAAGAAAAGTATATAGTGTATAAGAATTAATAATGAACAAAAATGTATAGGGATTAAAATAATAAGACTTATGTGCATCCAAAACTACCCAAAACAGAAAAGCAATAGTAATTACCAATTTCCCACTCGAATCAACAGACATAGGATTTTCTACTACGACAGTTTGACTCTGAGAATGAGGCATTGACTGCAGATAATAGAATCATGTATTAGATATCACAATAACAAGAATGCACCAATATGAATAACAGAATCACCAAAAGAAAAAGACAAAAGCATACCGATGAAGTAGAAGATACTGTTCCATTTGGTCTCTGTGCAGGAACAGGAAGCCTTCCATTGGTCATCTACGGAATCAGAAGCAAAACACACTAAATGATAGAAAAACTCTGCTCAGAAAATTACATAGAATGCAAAGACTTGCACCATAATTCCATAACATTTTCACGTCCCGGTGAGTTGTGTCCATTGTACAAGGCATAAAAGTGGGCTGTAGCAACTTTTCTTAGTAGGAATGATCTCACCCTCTGATAACATTCATTAAAATAACCTACCTTTTTCTGGAAGGCATGAAAATAACCTACTAATAGAAGAAGCCTAAATAACCTACTAATATGGAAGCTTTTTCTATTAAAAGGGTACAGATCATAAAGTTTAAGTAACTGAATATGAGCCAAATGTTTTTCAGTTCTTTCCTATTCTACCCGTTTTTGCTTTCTTAAATATCCAGATTACACATTGAGTGAAGATAATTCTAATAACTGCCAAAGCTACAAAACTCGTGCATCTTTCCTTTCAAAAAATCCAAAAGCTCGAATGTTCAAGATCCAAAACATCTTTAAAGCACCAAATTCAGGAATAGTATCACGATTGAGAGAAATAAGAGTAAAAGGAAGGGGAAAGAAAGTAAAGCTGACAGCTCTCTTTTCCTTTCTTTCCCCTTTCCCTTTTCAGGGAACAAAACGCAGACACTTCATGTTATGAAGTAGCCAGCTTTAACAATTTGAAAGCTCCTACATGTTAGCTAGTTCATACTGAGGCGTTCCAGGGGGATCTTATGCAGTTTTCCAAATGAAAAAGTAAAGATAAAAAAAAATGTGAAAATGTATTAACTCTCCAAGTCTAACTTTAGTTGCACAGATGTGAGGAATGTTACTGTTTCAGGCTATCTTTCCCTTTGGTTTTAAACATCTGAACAATGAAAAAGAAAATCAAAATTTTCTTCCCACTTCTGCTCATTTTCTTGTTCTTTTCTTGCCTCTTCAAAATCCAAGAGGTAAAGGGGCGCAGAACAAAGTAACCTTGTTAGTAATACTTAAAGGATAGTGTAAAATAACTATTATCATGCTAACATAGAGGAACAAAGAGAGAGAAGACTTGAAAGATGGTAAATAGGTACTCATACTACCAAATCCTGAAATCTTATTTATAACAAAACATCAAGTAGAATTATTAACTTAAAGATGTAATTATCAATCCAAAATACTCTAAATTTCAGGATGCAATCTAATCAACCATTTAGCAAGTACCAAGACCATTGATTGAAAAAACCAATAGATTTTTTAACAAAATAAATACAAGCACATAGATAAGAAGCTATTCATTTATGACATGCCACTCTTATTTTTTTCATGAGTGGATACTATCCGCATTTACTCTCTTAGGTGCACCCTTTACTGAGAGGATCCAAATCCAATATATACAATGTCCTTTGCCTTCTGGCAGTATAAAAAAAACGAGTAACTGCTACATTTCCTATCCAATGGACCCCATCAACAAATATAGTCGAATAATTACTATCTTGTTATTTTACAAATACAATCCACCAAAAATTTCTAGCTACAAATTTATCACAAAAGGATTCTGACTGAAATAACAACAGAAAGGCACCTAAGTTTACAGTAAAATGAAACCCAAATGACACAACTTGTCAATTTATTTCAACAGTTCCGAAGCATTTGTGAAAATAGAAAACTACACATTATTATCATTCTATCAATGTATACTTACATTGACATTAGTAATATATTGACAAATCGCACATTTGACTGAGGGAGCTCCATAAGGATACATGAGAGTGGTCCGGCAGTTCACACAATGGATATGGCTGACTTGATTAGATTCTTTTCGAAGAAGACACAAACCATCAACAATAAATCAGTAAACAATTTAAGCAAATAATTGATTAATAAGCATCAAGGTTACATTAAAACAAGAGAATTTACTAAATGCCACATCAGACATCTAATATCCTGCATTTTGTGCAGTTGATATTGTGCATATAAAAACCTTATTACATAGCTTTGGGAATTATTCTTAAAATCAGGATTTAGGATCTATCTTAATCCTACAAAACTGACTTATAAAGTGACAATTGTTCAAGTTTTATAAGCTCTATTTAATTCACATATATCTAGTTTATGTGCTACTAAACACCACCCTTAAGGCTTCATCTAAAGAGAATGCAACTAAGATGGGTTACGGCTGGACAACATTAAAGGGGTTTCCAAACAATTATGCCGGCAGCATTCACCAATACAAACTGCCATCAAGGATAAAATACAGAATCAAATCAATATTAATCCAAGTTTCAAACTATACTTATATCAAATGATCTGGATGTCACTCTTGGTTTTGTGGTTTTCAGGCTGTGAACTAACTTGATGTTATTTAATGATTTATCTTGTATGGCTCTTTTTTATGATACGTAAAGGTTAATTAGGCTTGTTGATGATGAGAAGAAACCAACAATAGCTACATATATGAAGCTATGGATAAAGCCAAGGAAGCTATCCAAAATGCACTCCAAGGAAAAGAAGTACAAGGAAGTTTTAGTTATAAATTATAGATGGGAGTGCTAACTTCATTCATTGCATGCAGCAGTTCATTATCTAAGTCCTTAATCTTTTATGGCAATCTAATTGAAAATGATCCAAAAGTGGTAGAAAGCCTATATAAACGCATTCAGAGGCTATCTGCAAACAAATAGGACAAAGATAAATGCTTTAACTTGGTTTTGAAGTTAGCAATAAGACAAAAGACTATGCTGACTCCTAGTAAATGAAAAATCATTTTTATATTTTTTATTACATGATCACAATCTATTTATGTAGATGAAAATGATAACAAATTGTTGCATTGCACAAGAATGAAGAACCATGGATCACAAAGTCCATATTCACAAAAGATCGTTGTTAAAGTGATTCGTTTAACATGTATGTGTTTAAGATATAAGCAAAAAGGAAATATTTTTAAGCATTCAAGTATCTCAATTATCAAATTACTTCATTTTGAGTTTCATGTAAGAATGGTTAAACTAACAATAATTTTTGTAAAATATATTCATTCATTCTAAAAAGAGAAGCAGGCTGAGTGTCAAAGGTTGAAATCATAATATGAATATGCTTTTAATTTTGGGTACTTATATATCTCTTGTTCTGCATATACACGTGTAGAATAAATTTCTTTAGGGTTAAAAATGGAAGTCACTATGCTTCCCACTATCTCACCCGGAGCGGGGCAAGCCACTCAAGTCATTATTTTGGGATTGACTATTATGGGTAGTTGGTTCATGACAAATATTAGATTTGTTGATAGTCTTTCTCATTTTCATGGTGTGCATGCAGCAAGAAATTCCTTGCATCAAGCTGATTTGGATAACTATATTAATTTGGTTGAAGTATTACTCTAAGAAGAATGTGAAGGTGCATGGCAGTCCTTTTGACCTCAATTTATACAGTTTAATTTATGGCTGATACCATCAGCTTTATATCAAAGCTGGCATAAACTAATGTCTCCCTTATCATCTGATTATTTTCCTAAACCCCAATTTATAGAAGTTGCAGTCCAACGATGCTTTGGTCATATCTAAGAGAAAATATGCTCCAATACCATCTTAGAAAATGGATTAAGCCTACTCGACTTACAAAAGTGGCTTGTATAGTAAGGTTTGCACAATTTAGTCATACCGCTAATCAATGTAGGATCTCTAACAATAAGAAAGTTATGGAAAGCCACAAGGTTAGCATTTAAGTTTGTTCATTTTCCTGGTACCTAGATATCTGGTTTGATGGATTTTGTGTTCAATTTTGCATTTATTAGAGATATGAAAACTATTTGAGGTTTTACCAAACCTCCTTAGGCTTTTAGGAGAATTGGTAGTTGGCACGTGTCAGAGTCAAGGGGTTTAATTATGAGTCAAGAGTCTATCATTGTCACTCACATTCTTCTAAATAAAACTGAATTTAAGAACGAGGTCGAGAGTGGGCATGTACATTGTCCACGCTTAATGCCCAAAGGGTTCTTTTCTTGCATGAATGTGTTTAGAGATATAAAAGTCCTTCAGAATCCTTTACCAAACTGCCTATTTTGTTAGTACAGTTCATAATAGCAGACAGTAGTCGCTAAGCAATTGATGAATATGATGTGCAAAATGTTGGTTTGCATTCTTGAGTTCATCACAAATACATCAACATATGGCCAGGAGCATACAACAACATGGGTATCATAGAAAGGAGAAAAGGATCTCCCCGCTGCTGCCCTGCTGAACCCAATAGCAGGATTTGGGATCACCAATGAATTAAACATATTCAATGATAAAAAAAAATACCAAAATATAATACTTTATCTAGCAAATCAACATTCAGTACAGCAAAATGAATATTGAGCTAATATGCTTCCCAAATCTGGCAATAGAGAAATATATTGTACCAGGTACAAGGTTAATAGTGTAACAGCAGGAACATCTCACACTTGTAGCACCACGCGCGTACATTTGCAATGTCCTACAGCCTCCACAATAAAGTTGTGACATTTCCATTCCTGCAAGGGCATCAGGAAATCAAAGGTTTCCCGAGATATAACCATCCAGTTAATGTTCAACTACAAGTGAATATTTAATCAAGCTGGATGCATAATTTCTTTCTAGTGTCTGTCACTCTACACAACACATACAGTATCTCTCAAATAATATGCCTATTTTATTAATAGCTACACACAATTTCTTTATTTTTTTTCTTAATAAAAGCATATACCTAATATTCACATTGATCTGCCCCCATTATCAGCAGCATCATTGAAATGCATATCCGTAGTCAAGGTTAAGAAAAAATGTTACATACAAAACAGTGATTCCTTCCTTATCCAAAGAAAACTTAAAAAAAGAGAGTAACACAGCCAAGTTCAGATAAGACGGCTACCATACTATTTCATATTGTCATCCAATACAAGCACAGTACCAATTCGTCACCGAGTTTAAAGTTTTTCATGCATGAGATATATAAAGCAAAACAATGGCATCATTAAGCTAATTAATCACCAACTATCCCACACACCTACTAGCCATGGAACAAGAAAGTTTCTCAATTCTTGATAAAATGAAACGGCTAAAAGGGCGTACCAGGAGGAAGAACAGAGGAAACGGTGTTGCACAATGCACAGCAAACATTGGTTGCTCCTCTAGGGTAAACCAAGATGTTCCTACACCCATTGCACACAAGCTGGCTCCTCATAACTGCAAAGCCACACACACATCATCAACCTTTCGAGAATTTCAATCTGTAATCCGCAAAACAGAAAATTCGTAACAAGAAATATGCCCTGTCCTGAAAAATTTAATCTTTGCAATTCAAACGCGAAACCCATCCAAAATATGTTGCCAAAACATATAAACCTGACCCAGAAACCCCAGGAAATAATAATGATAATAAAATTGAAAAAAAAAACGATAATTGAAAATGAGAGAAAGAATAAGAAAACCTGTGGCGTAGTGCAATAGAACAATGGATTGAGAAAACGTTGAGGAATGTTGGTTGAGATTAGAATGTGTGAAGTGAACGACAGCAATAGAACGAAACCTCCCGGCTCCTCTGCTACCCAATTTTTGATTTCGCCTTCAAATTCAACTCGTTTTTGCTTTCTTCCTTTATTCTTTCACAAATTTTTCATAATATTACTTTTTTCTTACTTTTTCTTTTCTTTTTACTTTATATTAAAAATACCATTTCATAAATATTTAATCATACACTCTTTGTTACCTATCTAACACAGTTTTACTAATGCCGTTGCTTATAAGTTTGACCTTTTGTTATAACAGGTTTAATAACATTGCTTATAACATTCTCTTCATTCATGCTTAAGAATTAAAAATTAAGAAAGATAAATAAAGATGTAATTTCAATACATTATAACAAATTAAATATAATAATAATAATAATACAAAGAACTATTATTCATATTTATCCTCAATTTAATTTTAAGTTATGAAATGTTTAATTCTATAGGTAAATATTTGATGTTAAGGATGTACTAAGACTAGATTATAAAATGTAGAGAAGTATAAACTCTTAATATAAAATTTAAGGTTTGTATGCTAATTTGGAATGTGCATTTATTGTCTTTTAATAACCTTTTTAATTTGAGTGTCAAAGTGTTTTTACAATAAATATATATATGTTATTTATAAGAATTTTAAGAATGTTCTGAAAAGTAAATTGCTCTAAGTTTTAATATGTATAATCTATATATATATATATAGAGAGAGAGAGAGAGATAATAAGCTTTTGCTATACATATTTTATATGTTTTATTTTACTTTTATAACTAATACTATATTATTTTCCTCTTGCAATCGTATTTATAGTCCTCAAATCAATTATAGGCTTCAACATCACATAAAAAACCACCCCATTATGTATTTATTATTTAAACACTATTCTTACTTTTCCAAAAAAAAAAAAAAAAA
>Ga0209700_100288_pt1 | contig 89556 bp, 41 predicted proteins | sample SiratroredBW_FD_187528 | JGI IMG/M metagenome (GOLD analysis project Ga0209700, IMG submission 187528) | Root nodule microbial communities of legume samples collected from California, USA - Siratro red BW (SPAdes) (version 2) | ecosystem: Host-associated > Plants > Roots > Nodule | place: USA... | reverse complement strand
ATAAAAGTCAGCCAAAATACAATACATGACAATTTTTTTAATTTGTTGATACTGTAAAAATCATTCACAAGGACAATGCACTTACACTATTTACTCTTTTCTTATTATCTCCTAGGATTGCTTTCTTTTTTTCTTTATTATCTTTTTTTTTTTTTTTTTCTTGTAATGATCAGTAAAAATAAAGGGTTGGTGATTTATATTTTGTATCACATTACATGTGATAAAAATATTCAAATTCTCTATTCTCTTGGCTTCCGCCTTCAGTATCCATACACCATCTGTAACCCTTTTCAGTCTGGCAACCTTCCTGAGATGTCATCTCCAGATTGGTAGTTACCAACCAAACCACCCATACCATTCAAAACAGCCACACACTTGCACATGCTGATTTAACAGCTATCATCTATTGTGCAGGTGCTGCATCCGAAAGATTTTCTTGTCAGTGATTCCTGTGCCATGCTTAGTCTCACTGTTCTCTTTTAAATATGTGATATTTGGAGTTTGAACCTCTATTTGAAGGCATCAATTTAGGTCTCTAACTGGAATGTTATTGTTCATCACCTTCTCTTGTTATGTCTAGCCCATTGTCACCTTTGTTCACCACCTTTTTAATATTATTTTGGCTTTATCATTTTTGGTTTATGTATGACTCCTTTTCAATTTACATAGCTAGCATAGCCTTGAAATGGAGAAAGTTGGAAGGTATCAAGTCCCAGACACAGGTCCTACCTTTTGTCCTAGATGTGGTCTAGCCCTTCCAGTGATGCAATTTGGCTCCAACTTTTGTACTGTTATTAAATAGCCATTATGCTGGTGCTAACAATAGCTTTGCAAAAATCCTACAATCCGCTATTGTAACTCCATCATGGTGCAGCTTCCCCAAAAAATCATGCTATAGCAGCTGTGATGGTTTTGAGACTGATAAGTGGGGTCATGGTTTAGAGTCTGAGATTTGGGACTACCCATGACTTTTTCCCCAGTCCCAATGTCCCACTCACATAGAAACTCTTAAACCTCTCCCATACATGTTATGTAAACATTGTTCATGTAAGGAAGGACTTCTCTACTCCATTAATGTTTTTCACCTCCTCGTGCATCCTCCTATCATCTCTGGAAAGTAGAGTAGTCTTCAATGAGTTAGCAACTGAAGTTGAAGATGTTGCAACCTCAGTATAGATTTTGAGGACTAAGAAGGAGAAGAAATAGAAGGATATGCCTCACTATCCAACAATGAGAATGATGATTATACCGAATAAGAGGAGGAGGCAAAGGAAAATGAACAGATATTTTATCTTTAACATTTAACTTCCTTTTATTGTTTCATGAACAATTGACTTTTGATTCAATATTATGCCAATTACAGTGCAACGTTTCATTTGCATGCAATATATTTTTCTTATACTCTTTTAATTGATTTATTTCAACTGCTATATGACGTAGCAAATTTTTGGCTTTCCACCATTTTCCACTATACACTATTATTAACACTGAACTTTTTTTCCAAAAGTGATCTAGCCCCCACTAGTCTCTTATCCAGAATGCCCTGGCCTTGTCTTCATCCAATGTGGTCATGATGACTCATTTTTCCATTGAAATTTTTTTCAGTGACTTATTTCTCCAACAAAACATACAATAATAAACTAGTAAGGAATTGACTGTGATTCATATGGGCCTCCTATTGTCATTCTCATCTATGATGATTTCTCCTATTTCACTAATAAGTCATGTGGTGATGAATTCCTTCCTTGGTAGTGCAACACTCCAATATCTCAAGCATCCTTCATTTGCCTTTGCATTTGGTGGAGTGCGATTTACATATTTTATTTTTTCTTAAAGGGTTTAAAAGCATAATGAGCTACATCTTGAGAAGTAGAAGAATTAGAACAATATTCAGCACACATTATCTTGATTATGCATTAGAATGATCTAGCGTATCTTAGAGGATAAGTTTTTAAGTTTCTTTATCATACCATGATTTCTTTCCTTATTTAGTTATGATTACGATCTAGTATTAGTATAAATAATGGTTGGTGTTTTATGTTTTGTATCACCCTCTTAACACATTACGAATTCACAACACACAAGAAAATATTAACCAAAGTTTCTATTCTCTCTCTATACCTAAAATATAACGGATAACCCTGCAATTTCAAGACTAATAAATTGAGCCTTCATAGACTTTTTCTGATATTTGAGTTACCTGACTTCCTCCTTGCACAGCCACTGATGAAGGTTAGGGTTTTTGCTGTCCGCCGGGTGCAGAAAGCTAGGACAACCAAAAGGCAAAAATAAGGAAAAGCGGAAATGTAATCGCATGGGTTTAAACAAACAGCTTCCTAGCAAGTAGTAGAGGCCTCACTCATTGAATTCAGTCAAGTTTAGAACACCATCTCCGTCAGCATCCGATGCATTAAAATGCTCTTCTTTCCACCAACCCATATCATAACCGAAAGACTCATTATCTGGCAAAAATAAAAAAACACAACATTGAATACACAGTCACAATGATCGAATAACCGATACCCCAACATTTAGAACCCAATAGCGTAACTCAAAAAACATTAATCACGTACATTTGCAAAACTATTTTCTTTTCAGAAAAAAATGAAGATTCAATACTCGCTATCAAAACGCACGGTGATCTCGAGTTCAAGTCCATAGCAAGCAACTACATTTGTCGATTATGGTAGTGTTACTCGGATCTAAAAGGGTGAAGAAGGGGACATGCCTGCATTTTGAACCCAACTGGGAGGATCGTACTCGGAGAAGGAAACAAAGCCATCGTGGTTCTTGTCGTGAAGCTCCATCTCCCTCTGGGTGCGATGCAAGACCTCGCGCTGTGCCTGGTGCAGGTTCCACTGAGTCAACTCGTGCTCGGTGACGAACCAATCGGTGGGGTCCACGTCGATCTTGGGGAACAACAGTATCAACCTGTTGGTGACATTAAACTTGTCCTCGTCATTCAGGTAATCCTCGGCGTCCATGAAGTCCTCCCACTCGGGCTGGGACTCGTGGGCCGGGGCCGGGTCCGGGTCCGGGTCCAGCTCCGGGTGGTTCTGGTGGATCACCTGCTTCTCCCACTCCTTGTCCTCCCGGTGCCGCTCCAGCTCCGCCACCAGGGGGTCGAAGGCCACGGCGTGGTGGCGCGCCGGCGCCAGGGTGAAGTTGGAGCGGAGCTTGAGGCGGCGGTGGCGGTGGCCGGAGAGCTTCTTCGGGGAATGTGAAAGGAAAAGGAGCAGCACCGCCGCGACGACTATGTAGACGAATACCAACGCTTTGGCCATCGCTAACGGACAGCCACCAGATCTGATTCTGCACTTTCTAATTCAACTCAACTCAACTCGATTCTTATACCTTTTTTAAATCTCATTTCTTCCTAATTACCATTTACGCAACTTTTTAACTGCGCTTTCTGATTCACCTTCTTTTCTTTTCTGCTCCTAATTAGGTTTTTTCTGTTACTATTTCAAACAACCATTAACTTTCGTGCCTGCGATTTGTTCCTTTTCTTTTCTGTGAGAGATGGAACGAATCACTCTGTTAATTGTTAAACTAATTATTATAGCCCAAAACAAATAAAATTATATATATGATTATTATTTTTATAATTAATGAATTTAATATTCATACTTTACCGAAATGCCGAACTTAATCTACACTCTTAATTAACTGAATTTTATAATAATTAGTTTTAAAAATAATTATAGCAAAGCCTAGTAATTTTGCATAATTTCCTGATTTGTTAAGTGTTTAGGTACGTTTAGCTCGTCACCCAACTACGTCAAGTCAAACTTGACGTTTGATTATTGGTTTCATCTCTTTAATGGGTATGGTTAAACCTTAATAAGGGGGTTGTAATCACCTGAATAATTATAATTATTCACGTTGAAAATTTAAGCAGTGAAAACAACACACGTCGCATGAACAATGTGCATAAATTAAAACTAATACGCCTAAACTAATAGTATTTAACAACTATTTTATGCCTCTATATATGTATATTAAATTTTATTTATAATTTGTACATCATTATTCTTTCCATTGTACACTAGTTTATTTTCCATTGCCTTCACTTGTTAATTGTGTCAATATATTATAATCATGATTTTACCCTTTTAAAGATAGAGATACATATATAGTGGTAATGAGGAGAAGAAACAAATGTATTTTAATAAGCTTTTGTATAAAAATGATATAATTTTGTTTTAAAAGTATGAGGATGGCTATTTTCATTTTATTTATTAAAATAGGTAGATCGTTTCATGTAGTTATGATTTTGTTTGAAAAAATTATATAGTACCTGAACGATCATAACAAACTTAAAATTATGTTATGATTACACAATTTTTATTGAAAAATTGTGATGACTGCATGATTTTAATTGAAAACTTTTCTAGTTTTTTTATAAAATTAATCACGATCCGTAATTTGAAGTCCTTACGATCTGATTTTAAAGTCGTTACATGACTTCCATTCTATTACGATTGTAATATTTTTTTTTGACAACAGCGCTATGAAATCAATTAAAATAATATGAAATCAATTAAAATAAGGTAGTTATGACACAATTTTAAATGATTTTTTTAAGTAAAGGCTCACATCTAATACACGACTTATTCATTTTAGTAAATAAAAAAGTAGTTACTCATTCTCGTAATCTCATGACAAAAATGCATCATTTTAATACAAAAATCATTTTAATAACAGCTAAAACAATTGTCTTAATAAGATTATTACTATTTTTAGTTACATATATTTAATTTTTTTTATTAGGTGGTGTCTTCATTCGAAAACATTTTTTAAATGCATGTTAAAAATATAAAAAGTAAAAAGGATTATGTTGATACTAATTTTATCACTTTATTTTAAATTTTTCATCATTGTGCTTTTCTAATATTTAACAGAGCAGTATGAATAACACAAAAATAAAATCTATACAGAGAAAGGAAAAAGCTTTACTTCTCTTAATCCTTGAAAATTACCACCTCACATCTCTTCTTTATTTTTTGTCTAAAGACTAATTTTTCATATATTTCTTAAGAATGTTGATAATAAATATTTGAATTATTATAGAAAACAGTGGTATTTTGTCAAAGAATTAAGTTTTTGTGTTTTTCTATCGTGAGATTATGTATATAAAACAATTATTTGTAATGTTTTAACTTAATAGTGGAGTATCTAAATTAAAGAGTTTTTGAATGATTATATTTATAGATGTTAGGAAGGAGGATTTTTCTTAGACCCACTAAAAAGTGTCTAAGTGTAATTTATCTTTGAGATCTTGTATGGTTGGAGAAGGGTGTTTATATTTTGTCATATTAATCTCAGAAATTTCAATAACATGTTGCATTTTTGTGATTTTTTTTGGTAATCAATTAGTTAGATCATTTAAGGGAGATATATCACCAATTTCTAATAATGAGAAATATGAATGATGGGTTATAGGAATGATGGATCATCTTAAAACATTAAACATTTGAAAAATAATATAAAAAAATTATGATATACTTGAGTTTTATGAAAATTCAATCCTAACTTAATAAAATATACAAAGAGACGAAGATAATTTTTTTTTTTTGAAAATCCAATTGTAACTCAATGAAATATATCAAAAGATGAAGATAAAAAGTTTCTTTTATCTTCTATGTTAAAAATTAAAATACTTATAATATATTCATTAAACATATTTTATTAGTATTATATCAAAATTTAGTGAAAGATATTAGAAAAAAGTTATTTTGTGTTCATCAGTCATCAAAGTACGCCAACTCAACCATCTAGAATAGGTGAATTATATGGGTTAAATAATCTAAAATAAAGTTAAAAAAATGTTTTAATGTTGTAAAATATATGATCGAGAATATATATTTTGTATATTTTATTTTTTTTTATATATATATATATATATATATATATATATATATATATTCTGTTGTATGAAATAGGTATAGTAATTAAGAGAAATGAGTTAATGTGTTATTACTTTTTTTTTAACAAAATGTTTAAACTTCTAATGTGCAGGCTAGCTCAACGTACATGCTCTATCCGAAATGATATAGTTCCAAGTGTTTTCGGTCAATTTTTTTATTTATAATTGAAGTAGATTTGATTTTATCAATTAATTTAATTTATTTAAACACGTGATAGTTAGATTTTTGAATTCTCAAAATATTTTGATGACTCTACATTAAATAAAATAAGTACTTAAATGCGTCAACTAATATATAGAAAAATAAGGTTTCAATAAAGTGAAATAAGTTGCTTAGTGTAACAAGTGTTCTATTGTTGAAACAATCTTAATATTCATAAGCTAATTAAATAATTATTTAGAATAACTTACGGATATGTCTGTAAAAATACTCTTATTCTGTCAAAACTTGAGTATTATTCTAAATTGTAAACATCACTCAAATCCAGAATTTTCACCCAAACAAAAATTATTGCTAATCACAGGAACTATGTGCTGTGATGTTTACTCTACCTTTACAATAATATACCTACAAATATTTTTTTTTTTAAATTTTGAAAAAACAAGTCTTTAAAATAAAATCTAAAATAAAAAAATAATAGTTTTAAAGCATAATAAAAATTATATACTAAGATATTAATGTAAATAAATTTGTTTTTTTTTTTCTGAAAAATAAATTTAAATGAGCTGCACTAAAGTATAAGTTTTCAAAAAATTAATCCTTTTAAAAAAAATTAATTTCATAATTTAAATAAAAATAAAAATATATAAAATTAAATTCTAAACAATTTTTTAATAATTAAAATTTCCCACTCATAATTTTATTTTGATCACTTCATGTTTTTTTAAATATTTAAATAAAATTCGCTATAGTGAATAGCCACTATTCACATATTGGATACCATAAACTTTTTATTAATAAGCTGATTTAAATACCTGTATTTATTACCTGTTATCCATTAAATATATCTCCACAAATATCAAGGGTAAAGATTTTTTTCACCCATAATCATGTAAAGAGATTATTCATAACATGTTTATTTTTCATTCGAACAATCCAAATATTATAAGGGGAATTCAAATGCTGAGTTTAACTAAAATGTGAGCTGCTTTAGACACACACATGCTCTTAACATTCAAGTTGGTATTCTCAAGTAATGCTAAATCTTCATATCAAGAACAAATTTTCCTTTCTCATATATCATTGTGCTGATAAGCTGTTGAAAATGAATGTCAATGCCATCTTCTTTGTTCATGCAATCAGCTTCAGATATGTTCAGTTCAGAGGCTCATGGTACAAGTAAAAAATCAATATTATAGTGATTCCATAGTTCTCTTTTCTACAAACACAGTCTCGAATGACATGGTTTTAGCTGCCTCTGTTCTCAAGTTATTTAGTACTAACAGTTTTACCAATATGATGTGGTTCTATATATCAGGTAAATTGTATTATGGTTATCAAAGACAGCTTTAAGTTCTGCTGTATAAGTGTCTCTAAACCTAGAAGAATTCAAATATCTTCAACAGGTTTAGGATGTTGGCTTGAATCAGTAGCAAAATTGGTATGTTGGCTTAGTCCCACATGGATTAGAGCAAACGTTGAAACTGACAGAAGCTACAATAAATAAAGTCCTCGATAACAGTCATAAGCATCTTTGCGCTTGGGGCAATGACGCAGCTAGTGAGGTTCTAACCGAGGCGCGTCTATTGCTGGTTGAAAACTATTTCCAAACCCCCTCTTAGGCCTGGGTTCAGCCTAGGCCTTCGAGAATTTCTGGAAGGGCTCCCTTAGGGGTAAAGCCCTGCTATTCTCAGTTAAAAGATTTAAAATTAGCTATGTCATCAGGTTGATTATATTAGTTTTAGTCTTCCTTAATGTTATTATATTCCTCTAAATGTAAACTTAATCTATTAACTTCAAAGCCAAATTCTATTTTCTATTTCCTTCGAAATGTGAGTTGGTAGTGTATTTGTAACTGGTTGAGTCTAACATTAAAAGTAGTGAACTTTGGGTAAGAAAGGTTGACTAGTGAGTTATGTGGAAGGTTTGAAAGTAATACTTCTTGTAACTGCAAACTGTCTACTTCTTATTTTATAACTTACAGTACCAGATTTTTGTTCTTTGATAACCCCTTGGACAAACTGTACAACTAACAGTGATTTCCAACAAGGTTTAGGGTTTAACCCCTTGGACAAACTGTACAACTAACAGTGATTTCCAACAATCAGTTTCTGGTGAGGCATGGGGATGATGTGGGATTGATTTGACAATTTTCTTTTTCACAAACCTTTAATTATTAAACACTTCTCTTTACCACTGTTCTCACTAAATGACTTCTCAGCAAGCTCACTTTATGACATGGTATTACATATTATAGTTTAGATCCAGCAAAAAACATAAACAGATTCAACTGAAATGCAATGCAGCTAATCAGGATGCTTCATCTTTTACTTTTTTCTGCTTTCATTTCCAGGATAGTATGACTCTCCCTTGATCTTGGGTGACAATTTTACAATATATTAACATAAAGGATTTGTTTCCTTCCATCTGTCACCATGGAATCTTGCTTCCGAAGATATAAAATATCTGTCATAGCCTCTAAAATCTAAGCCGTATTATTTTTTAAAAGGAAAAAGCAACCATATTTTTTCTTGAAGGAACCAAACAGTCCATGATGTGAAAATATTATCTTAAATAACTGTCATTCAGGTTGTCCTGTCAGGACCTTTATACCAATCAAAGTTGTTGATGATCCAAGGTTGAGTCATCCCACAAAAATTCAAGATTCACTTCCTAGTTCCCATCCCTTTAAATACCTCTTTGGATTACAAGGGTCTCATTAACCCAATTGAGCACAACTTGCCTAACAATCTAGTAGCTCCATCTGCCTCTAGTCCTTTTAATAAAGCAGAAACCTTTCTTTTATCAATCATCAAACATGCAGACCTCACTTCTTCATAACCTAGTTGTTGGGACTCCAGTCATCTCAACTACATATGATCAGCTTCAAAAGTCCGATAACATATACTTGTCTGATCCTGCCACTCAGTGTCACTACTCAACCTCAACTTCTACATAAAGTAAAATTTTCTTTTCATTTCCTGACAAAGATCTAACTTTCAATACTATAAGGTATATAGTCTTTCACAGGAGTCCAAAAACATAGTGAGTATCCTTGTAAGCCTTAGATATCTTTACAAGTGATGGAACCAATAAGAATCTATTACGAAAACCCTGTCTGATCATCTAAGACCTGTGGTTTTTTGAGAGTACAACTATTTCTCCTTCCGTCAGTATATCCATTGAACTGATTGAACTGGCTTTACTCTGAACATATCTAATCTTGTTTATGTAATTCTGAAATTGCAGTGAGACTGGGGCAAACACGTTAAGTCGCAGGGGCTCACATTCTTCAATAGGGCAGACTGAAGATTGTTTAAACACTTTTTTAGTGTGAGAGACTGAGAGAGGCTATTGAAAGCTTCCAAGTGTTATCTCTCCACCACATCCGGCCCTCTAGCAGATCTCCTCTCCATCTCTACAGACAAAGCAAAGTTGCCTTTTGCAGTGAGAGATGAATGAAAGTTTAGTCTGAATAGTCACATGTTGAGGATCCATTATAAGGGCAGTCATGAAATACACAAAACCTATTCATATTCTCAGTTTCTCTTTATCCAAGATTTAGATTTATATGGTCGTGGACAGGTTTTCATTCCACTGAATAAGATGAAGTGTGTGAACTAAGGTCAAATCAGAAGCCAACATAAAAGTACACAGAGATACAGTCACAATTGACAATTTTGATTTCTGGTTTATGGGCATCTTGACATATCTGGAAACTTTGAAATATCTTGAGCAGAGTAAACTTAGTTGAGTGGTAAAAACCACTATTAAGGTTGAAGATACCAGAGTTGCTCAGAAACAAAAATAAGAGTTGGCAGTTATTATTGAAGATATTGGACTTTGTCTTTGATAAATCCAACATCGTTGTGTTATCCATTGTGTTGAACACTTCAAATTGATGTAACAGCAATAGGGGCGTTAATTTTATCGTAGACCTGGTTGCTAGTTTATTGTGGACACAAGTTGTGAATACAACAGTTCATCATTGGTGCCTTCTTTAGTGCAGAAGGCAAGCCACATGTATTCCTAACTGGTTGTTAATGCCAACTAGTTAAGGACCAACTTTTTTTTTTTGGCTCCATTATTTCTAAATTGATCATGTAAATATTTTTAGAACCTCTTTACAAAATTGTATTAGAGATTGTATTCTAATGATCCAACTCATAAATCAAATTTGAATATAATTATTTGAATGCGAATTTGTTTTATTTACTGTTTTTATTCAATACTGCTACTTATTTCACTTGGTTTTAGTACAATGATATTTTTATATTAAGGCTTGGTTGAAGTCACTGATCTCACAGCATATGAAATTAGATAAGTTAGTGTAGTCCAAATCATACAGTCTATAGATTTGGTGTTGTTTTTTGGACTGAAACGTGACAATGTGACCTCCTGACTTCCAATAAACAACTAGAATACCATTTTTGTGAACAAAATATAGTCTGGCTGGTGAGCATAGACTTTAAGAAGAATTTGTTAACTTCTTCCATAGATGTATACACATACACACAAGAATGCCCTTTCTCTACAAAAAGAAATATTTTAAACAGACTACAATAAGCTATAAGTTCCTAATATCTACAATCTTAATACATTGAAGACATTAAACTCCTTAAACTTTTAAAATATTACAATCTCACTCCCAAGAAATAAGACAATTCTACATCCTTTTGTGCAATTTCCAAGTATGCTAAAGAATATGGCCAATTCTCTGTAAGTTCTTGGTATAAAAATTATGAATATATTCATAAGTAATAACGTCTAAACCATTTGTAGGTCCCCATTTGACAACATGCATAACTGAAACTAAAAAGTACTAGATATATGCAAGAATAATATGTGTATATCAATTGATTGAATTTGATCCTTCTTTCCAATTTCAAAGCACAAACCATTAATTCAAAGAAATAGTAGCATTTGCCCTTCCGGAAACAGTTGAAGAAGATGAAATTGGCAATTCACTTTTCCACAAAACTCTGAAGTATGTCCAACACTCTTCTCTCATCCCCTACTGTTCCCTAGCACATGACTTTCAAAGCCAACATGCGGCTGCAGATTACTTTCCATTTCTGACATAAACAAGTTCACGTTCCCTTGTTATGTTCTTTTACATTATTTATCCCTTACCATAATCACATCCCTGTCAGCAAGCTCACTTTATGATATGAACCTGACCCAACAAAAAAAGCTGATGGCTTCGTTAATGACTGCCTGAGATTTAGTTTGGTCTCAAACCACGTGAGAGAGCATGGATACAATGCTTTTAGTTGCTGATGATATCAATTTCTTCAATTATCAGTCAATCACTCCAAAACAAGATAAAGGGATTTAACTATATTCAGAGAATGGTGCCCTTTTTCCCTTGAGAAAAAGTAAGAAAGAGATTCTGTTGATTCTACTGTCTCCCACATCACATGTCGGCACATGTCCAATCACCTTGCCTAATGCTTACTGTTGAAGGGTGTACGTGTATCTTACACGCCATGCAAGTGCCATCTTGAAATTCCACAAAAAGTCTCAACAATAACATTGAACTTTCATGGATTAATTCAATCTTCAACTGTGTTAGACAAAGTGGAAAATGTTAATTAACGTATCTGTTAATTGCAAATAGATGGTATAAATTAGATTGTCACACTGATAAACTTGTCATATCTCTACTTTTTCCTGACCAATCACAAGAGAATTTGGAGAAGTATGCCATCAGAAAGTTCAAATGCCAACTCATAAAGCTCTGGTGACACATCCTCACATGATGTGTAACCGAAATTGTTGCAACTAGTGTGTGTATTCATCATTTACTTTTTCTTGTTTAATTTCTTACCTGTTTATAGATTGGTTTGTGTGATAACATTCGGCAACATGCTATAAGCAAGAATGCTTTATTTCCTTACTTCGATCAATCACCATGGAGCCTTGCTCTTGAAGGTACATAAACCTTTCTCTAAGCCTCTTAAAATTAATCTTTAACATTCTTTTTCTAATTTTGAAAAGGTTGACTTGCTGTACTACTTTTCTCTAAAAGCAGCCAAACAATCCATGACATCAAAATATTGTCTTGAACAACTTTCCTTTTAAGTTGTCATGCCAATGCCTTTATATCGATTAATGGTGATCTAAGGTTGAGTCATCCCACCAAAGGCAAGATTCAACTCCTAGTTTTCATCTCTTTAAATACCTCTTTAGAATACGAGGGAACCATCAACCAAGTGAGCATATCTTCCTTAGCAATCTACTAGAGCTCCTTTCACCCTTTGATAGAGCAGAAAATTTGTGTGCTAATCATCAAACATGCAGACCTCACTTCTCCATAACCTAGTTGTTGGAACTCCAGTCATCTCAGCTACTTATGATCAATTTCAAAAGCCAGTTAACAGATACTTACCTGGTCCTGCCACTCAATGCCAACGTTCAACCACAACATCAAAACAAAGTAAATTTTTCTTCTTTATTGACAAACATCTAACTTTGATGAGACTTATTTATATATACCTGAAATTGTTTAGCTTGGTGACTGATCTGATTCTATTTATATTACTCTGATATTGTAGTGAGACTGAGGACAAATATATCAGAAACTGTTATGAGAAAGTTAAGCTTAGGAGCTCGCATTCTTCGAGTTGGTGGAGTGGAAAATGTGTTTAAGCAGTTTTTTAGTGTGAGAGAAGGAGAAAGGCTTTTGAAAGCTTCTCAGTGTTATTTGTCCACCACATCTGGTCCTCTAGCAGGTTTCCTCTTCATATCCACTGACAAGGTTGCCTTCTGCAGTGAGAGATCAATGAAAGTCTTTACTCAGACAGGCCAAATGTTGAGGATCCGTTATAAGGTTAGTCACGAAGTAATCGATAACAAGGCCTAATTTTCTCTCAAGTTAAAATCATCTTTTGCACTTCAACCTTTTTTTGGTAGTTCTGTGACTAACTTCTTCAAAGTAGAAATGCATAAGTTGATTTTGAGTTACAAAAGATTTATTCATTTTTCCTCCTAATTTCTTCTCCTTTAAGTGTTCATGAAGAACTTTATCCTAGACCATCTTAAACTTTCTCTGTTCCTCTTGATCCAAGATTTGTTGAAGTTCTAAAGTGTATTTGGAAATGTGCAGGTTAGCATTCCACTGAAGAAGATAAAGTGTGTGAACCAAAGTAAGAATGTTCAGAAGCCAACCCAGAAGTACATAGAGATTGTCACGGAAGACAACTTTGATTTTTGGTTTATGGGTGTCTTACAATATCAAAAAACTTTCAAATATCTTGAGGAGGCACTTTCTCAAGCTTAGTGAGCTGAGAAGCAAAATCCACGGTTTAAACTCGAAGATTCATGCTGAGCGGACAAACAGACAAAGAAGATGAAAGCTAAAATTTGAATGCTGTCATTGAAAATGTTGTGCTTTGTCTTTGGTAAAAGAGATTTCACTTCATTGTATATAGGGAATGGATGTGATTCGTGAGGTGAAAACTTGGAAGCAAGCAAAATCTCATTGTGAATCCAGGAGTTCACTATTTGGAACATCATTTGTTGCAGAAGGAAAAATACATGGAGGAGGGGACAATACTGTTAGGTCTCAAATGTTCAAGTTTGAGGCTCAATTAAACATTGATTTGTAATGCAAATTCTTTTAGAATGAGTTTTTAGTTCTATTTGTACATACCATCTAAGGTTTTAGTCAAATTTATGTTATTTAGGAGTTTAATGATTATGTACAGTGATTGTAAAATCTTACATTGTGAACCAATAGAGAAAGTTCTATTAGTATAACTTTGCAGGTGCTGACTTTAAATACTATAAATTCCTAAGACCAACACTCATATGAACTTCACTTGGATTGTGCATCAAACAATTTACAACATAATCAACACATCTACCCTTCCAAAACTCAACTAAAGAACTGAAGAATGAACTTCTACTATATATATCAACTTTACAGAATCTCTTTCTTTTCTCAAGAGGGTTTGAGTAGGTTGAGTCATCAGACCAAAGGATCAAGATTCACTTCCCAGTTTCCTTTGTTCAAGTTTCTTATTTCTAATTAACGTGGAACTCAATTTCACTTGAACTCCTAATCTGTTCAACGTGCTTTGAAGATGAAATTAGGCAAGTCTCTTTTGTCATAGCTATGTGGGACTAACTTCTAATAGGCTGCTGCATCTATTGTATTTTTTTTTCTTAAAAAATGAAGAAGAAACAAGTATCACTACCACCGTCAACAAGTCACAATTAATCCTAACAGTAACACGTTCGTATAATGAATGTTATACTTTGATAAATTTTGTAAGCATTTCAACTGTCCTACTGTGAACTCATTATTAAAACTAGATGATAACTATTTTATATTGTATCATAAACAACATTTAATTACCTTTTCAAGCATTATGAACTTGTTACGAGAATCAATGTGTAGTTGTTTTAGTAGTTGAATTAATTAAATTATATCATTATGTAAAATCTTCTTAATTAAACACATTAAATAATAAGGTAATATGAACAATAATTTTCCACCACTCCTGCAATAATTTTAACATATCTTTTGGATTGGTGTTACTGATAGAAGAAAAGTTTTACATGAATCATGGCTTTAACAGGTGAATGTTACAATTAGGAATGGTTTTGCTTCCATATGTTATTGCCCTCACAATTACAATCACAATTTTATCCTTTCCTAGTTGAGAGTTTCACATGCATCTAATTAGCATTAACAATATAGTAACTAGCAAGACTTTTCATATCCAAATTTTAAGTATTTCAACCATCATTCCTTTCTCCTTTCTTGTATAGTAATTGGCAATATCTAACACTATTCATTCTGCTATGTCAAAAGGATCCCAAACTTAATTTAATATTTCTTCTGACCTTTTCATCATTCATTTTTATTGTATATTGTTCACATAGAAATGGAGACTTATGAAGTTTTAAATATTCTATTTTTTTCTTCAAAATTAAAAGAAATAATAATGTAATATCATAAAATATAATAAACATTTATTGAATATAATACTTATTGTATATATACAAATATTTATGATAAAAAAGGCTTAAAAACAAATTATTTAAAGATAAAGTAAAATAAATTACAAAATATAATGTCAAAGGTGTCATAAGCATTACAGAAAACAAAGAAGGAACTTCTATTTTATAAACATGGATATATAAACATATTATTTATATACTACATATATTTTACATATATTAAACAATTTCTGCAAATGCTTTTCACTGTGAGGAGTGTCAAAAACTCTTCTAATGCAAGACTTTCAAAGCCAACGTGCGGTTACATATGCTTTCCATTTCTGACTTAAACATTAAACAATTTCATATTCCACAGATTTACCTTTTTTTTCTCTTAATCATCCTTCATTCATAGCCCTGTCAGCAATCTCACTTTATGCATGGATATAGTTTGACCCAACAAAAGGCACTGATGGCTTCGTTAATGACTGCCCCGGTTCCAAGTTTAGATTCAAACCCTCAAGAGCATGAGTGCAAAGTTTTAGACTTTCAGATTAATGGTATCAATTTCTTCAATGGTAAGTCAATCACTGATACCTAAGGCATATTCTACATTTGGGGAATGGAATGATCCCTTTTCCCTTAGAAAAGAAAGATATTGTTGTGTTGTCTCCATGTCAGCATGTAGCACAAGTGCTGTCAGCTTACCCTATGCAATACCCAACTTGGAACTTTTCATAAAGTCTTAACAATATTTTAGCATTATTCTTTTCATGAATCTAGTATCTGATTCAACTTGTGTTATAGAATGAAAAACTATATGATATTTTACGTTAATTACATATATTAGATATTGGGATATACTTGGTTAGAAACACCAAATGCTAGTAGAAAGCATTGCAACTAATTGGTGTATTTCATCAGTCAACTTTTCACAGTTTATGTGCATGGCTCCAATGGTTTAGGGTTTATGTGACAACATGTCATTATTATGTTATAAGCAGAAACGCTCTTATTTATTTACTTCGATCAATGACCATGTAGACTTGCCCTTGAAGATACATAAACCCTATCCTCTTAAAACAACCTTCCAAGGATTTTTGTGGTTTTGAAAAAGTTAGTTTGAATGCTGATGCACAATGGTTTTACTTTCTAAAAGTAGCCATGCAAGCCATGACGTCAAAATATTATCTGTAAGAACTTTCTTTCAAATTGCCATGCCACTGTGTCAGTGCGTTGATGTCAATCAGGAACGTGGTTGATGATCTAAGGTTGAGTCATCCCACCAAAAAGGAAAATTTTCAAGCTTTCATTTCATCCTTTAAATATCTCTCTGCAATACAAGCAAATCATCAACCCAAAACTTACCCTAATTTCTATAACCACCTACAAGTTCACACCAATTTTCTTCACCTTATTAGTCATCAATCATGCAGACTTCACTTCTCCATCAGCTAGTTGTTGGAACTCCAGTAACACATGGCCAGCTTCAAAAGACGGTTAACAGATTACCCGGTATTGCAACTCAATGTCAATATACACCTACAACATCAAAACAAAGTAAGTTTTTCTTTTTCTTACCTTTGTTCAAATGTATTTATATGAATATATATCTCAAATTGTTTAGAATGGTGAAGGGTTCTAATTCTATTTATTACTGAAATTGCAGTGAGACTGAGGACAAATATATCGGAAGCTGTGAAGAGGAAGTTAAGCTTAGGGACTCACATTCTTCGAGTTGGTGGAGTAGAAAAAGTGTTTAAGAAATTTTTTAGCATGGAAGAAGGAGAGAGGCTATTGAAAGTTTCTCAGTGTTATTTGTCCACCACATCAGGTCCTCTAGCTGGTTTCCTATTCATCTCCACCTACAAGGTTGCCTTTTGCAGTGAGAGAACAATGAAAGTCTTCACTCAGAATGGTCACATGTTGAGGATCCATTATAAGGTAAGTTTGAAGTATATATACTTAGGTTTCATTTGGATAATTTTTTTTTGACATGTAGTAATGGTCAAATCAACTTATGCACCTCAAATTTTTTAAAAGTTCTCTCATCCAAGGTTTGAAACTGGGAATTGCATAAAAAATGAATTTAGAAGACAAGTTTTTTTCATTTTACTTCTGAAGTGTCCATTAGAGAACTTTATCATGGCCATAAATTTATCCAAGAATTGTTCAAGTTCTGAAGTGTATATATGTTCATGTACAGGTTGTTATTCCATTGAAGAAAATCAAATCCATGAACCAAACTGAAAATACTCAGAAGCCAAGACAGAAGTACATTGAGATTGTCACGGAAGACAACTTTGAATTCTGGTTGATGGGTGTCTTAAAATATCAGAAAACTTTACAATATCTTCAGGAGGCAGTTTCTCAGGCTTAACTGGCTAGCAAAAGAGATTCATCTTTTCTGGACCAACTCAAAGAAACAAACAAAAATTTGGCATTTCTCATTGAAGATGTTGAGTTTTATCTCTAACCAAAGAGATTTCACTTCATTGTAATTTGTAAATATCCCTCCTTCTGGATGCCACATTTCACCTGCAATCATATTGAATGGATGTGGTTCATATCAATTGAGTTGTATACACTACCATGAATTAAAGATTCCACCATTTGGAGCATTATTCAAGAAAAAACACATTTTGATTTAGTTTTAACATAAGTTGATTCAGTTGTATGTATATACCATCATGTGAAATATAATTACTTCTAAAACCATGTCATATCTTTACTGGGTACTGTTTACTTACAGAACAGATTTTAAAATTTTGAAGACAAAAATAGATAGATATTGGAAAAAAAAAAAAGTTGTAAAGATAAGTTGAACCACAGCTATAAAATAAAAGAAGTGGAATAACTTTATTTTCATCCAACTTTCTTTGTAATTTTTAAAGAAATCATAAATCGTGCTTAAAAGCAGATGAAAAAGTATTCTGATATACATAACTTTATTTTCATGCAACAAATTTTATTTTATTTTTTTTAATCGTAACTGTGTTTGCATTCATGAGTTCTAACTTTCGAAGTTGTGTTTACCAGTAAGCTCAAAATCTACATCCTGCAAACAGCCAAACCTGAGAGAATTATTATGCTTGGTGACAAAAAAATTATAAGTCATCACTCATAAGACAAAACTTCCATTGACAAAATTTTAAACTCTGGAATGCAAGCGCAATTTCTTCAAACCTTGTAAAAGAAATTCAACAAAAGCAAAGTTGTGCACCGAGTCACCACATCTCCATTTTGAATTTCTGATTTTTAAACAGAATTTAAACATAAAAGTTTTTTTTTGGGAATATACTCATTTTGTTAATTTTTATACAAAATTTCACTCTATTTGTAAATTTCCCTGGATATATACTTGATATGTATCAGAAATAATTTTTGAAAAAAAACAAATAGATACTTCATTTGGGTACATACGTCTATTTTTATGGTACATATAAAAACCTCCAAACAAGTTAAACAAATCAAATTCTCAAATAGTGGAGAAGATTTTGTTCAATTTAATTTTTTACATGTTGCTCCTGTCTTATCTTTTAATTTTGGTAGTTTGGATTATTGTGAAAGACTTGTTATACCCTAGTTAGCACACAAGCCTTTTTGACAATTTTTCACAAACAATGACTTTGTTAATTTTATCTTGTTGTGCTTAATAATTTTGTACACTGATAACTATTATAAATATTTTGACATACCAAATTTAGAAAATGTTTTTATTAGCTTAATAAATATTTATTTTAGTAATTGAATTAAATAAATAATTAGATTACACGGATTGTGTAACTATATTTCAACAGAACTATATGGAACTTCCATACTAAAGACTTCAAAGTTTCCCCACTTTGGTTGTCCATTATGTTCCCTTTACCAACTTTTTTAGATTGTAGCTTACTTAATAAGAATCTTGGTGTGATATTCCAAGGGTTTTATCTTAATAAGAATCCATATTATATTTAGCACTTTTTCTAATAAAAATTTTGATCAAGATCACCTTCTAGACTTAAAAAACATAATATTTTTATTCATGAGTATTAGTAGAAAAGTTTTATAGAAAAATTTATAGTTAGTTGAGATTTTAATATTATTATATGGTTCCGTACTAAAACAAATTTTACTAATTTGAACATGATTTATAGTTAACTGTGATCAAAATTTTCCATAAATAAAAAAAACTGAATAAATATTAGTAAAATAATACAGACAAACAATAATCCAAATCATCTAATAATTTCATCATTTTAAAAGACATTTTTAGTCATTTAGCATTTGTTGAATTTCCAATTTCCTATAAGAGAGTCACAATCCTATTTGGTAGAAAAATGGCTTGCTTATACTCCTTTTAAAGTAATAACACTAAATAGAGTTTACAAAATTAAGATTTGTTTAAATTTAAGTTTATTAAAGCCTCTCCTTTTATTTATATTTAAGTTGAAAGAGAGTGGAGTACCTTAATTCAGATAACTCAAATTAAGGAAGTTAGTTATTTGTCTCCTTCTAGAATTGATTGAAATGGAAAGAAATGCTGAATCTATTTCATTGTCTCTGATAATAAATCTGAAATACCATGTGTGAAATGAATATAATCTATGCATACATATGGTTTTTCCTTACCTTAGAAGGAAAAAACTGTAATCCAAGAGATAGAAATTGAAATACAGATATTTTTACATCATACACAAATAAGTGGATCAAATGAAGGCATGCAGTGGATTGTTCTATAATTTGTTGGATTGTTCTACAATTTGTTACTGAAAAGGGTGTCAGGTAGAAAAGTTATTTTTGTGGGCACATGATAAGGGTCTTACAGTATCAATGATAACTTCTTATACCTGTTAACCATTACTTGCTACCCACTTCACAAGCACATATAATTGTGTTCTTTCTATCAATCACACACCACTTGACAACATGCACAACTTTCAGTGAATTGTCATAAATCAGAAGCAAAATAGTTTAAACAAGATTCTAGTTTAGTAATTTGAATCTTTCCCCTCAAATTTCAGAACCACAACACAACATTAGTACCTCTTAATAGGTAACAAAAATTCATATTCTTGTACAAAATATATGTGATGACAGAAGGAACTTCAAGAGTGAGCTTTCCGTGTGGGACATGGGGTGATGTGGGAATGATTTGGCCATTTCCTTTTCCACAAAACATTGAAGTATGTCTTCTCCTATACTGTTTCTAGCATATGATGTCCCTTTCTGACCTTAGATACTCCTCCTTTCCTTCCATATATCTGACCTAAATGATTTGTCTATGTCATTCCACAGCCATGTCTTCTTTTTCTTTAGAACTTAACATGGCACTGACACCTAGCTAACTCACTTTATCATAGCCCTTTCACCCACTAATAAAGCACAGTAACCACTTTCATTACTGAATAGTGCTGATGTATTTTATTAGCTAAACTTCACTAGTTCCAATATGATTTTTCCTCCTCTTGAAGGATGTTCCTCTACTCATGATGCATATATGATATGACTTGAAAAGTTAGAGGAACCCATCTGATTTTGATACTTGTGATCTTCATTCCTCAAAAACCTTTGCTGAAATTAGTTTTCAACACCAGCTTGATCTCAGACATAAAATATGCACCTAAATTGATGCTGGTTCTCACGTTTATGACTTAAAAAAATATTATTAACGACACTGTGGGAGGTGCAAAGTTTTCCAATGTTCACTTTATCTAATAATAGTAAAACTTAGAGAGGTATGGCATCAGAAAGGCGAGATTCCAGCTCAGAAAGCTTAAATGACACCTTTACATTTGCATTTATGAATAAAATAAAGTGGTAATTGACGTGTTTTGTCATCATGCACGTGGCACTGTCCCAACAAACCAAAATGCTTTATTTTCTTCCTTCCATTTTCAAAAGGGTGTCATTTTCTAAAGGCTAAACAGTTGTTGGTAGTTATTTTTCCCCAAGAATTCAGAAAAAATTGCCCCGTGGTTTAATTCTAAACCTTATAATTTCTTTTCATGCGGTAGATGGATTTTGCTCTTATTCTCTTTCCCCATTTTCCTACACAAAACTTTCAGCCAGAAATAGTAAATGTGACAACATTGTAACTGTAGATATATGAAACAAGAACAACAAGTTCTGTCTATAAACCGTAGAAAAATCACAGGTGTACTTTGAAATACATACACATAATGCAAACCAATGGTCAACCTATATTGATCAATATCCAAATGCGCTAAAAGCTAAAAGGAAACAACTGAACTATTGTCTCAATATATGCAGTAACAGGTAGGTAGCCAATTTTTCAAGTCCAACCACGTTTCAAGTTTTTATATATTGAGATCATATATTGAAATTCAACAGAATCAATACAGAGGGATACTTTGAATACCACAAAGTTGCCTTCAATTCTTTAATCAATAAACACATCTTTGTTTTTCATTATCTTTTTTCTTTCTGGGGGCAACCGAACATGCAAATCTTCAAATTTTGAATTACTTTTTTCCTTTTAGTCTTCATGATGATCCATATCTGACTCATCCAGCAAAAAGTTAGGAGTCAACTTGTTTCCTTTTGGCCATATATATACCCTTGCAAAATACAAGGATCCATCATCAACCAAAGTTGTTAAGAGCTCTTGAACATTATTCACAAGCTATTAATTTCTCAAGAAGACCCTTCAGAGGTAGAAGAATATAGAACTCCCAAAAGATAACAGCAAAAATGAAGGCATCATTTCATGAGCTAGCTAATGGAATTTCTCTCACCTCAACATACCATGTTGGGAAGTCATCAAAGAGATATTATTTGCCTGATGCTCGTGGAAAGTACATCAAGCCTATCACGAAATCAAAGCAAAGTAGAACACATCACAAATCTGGATTCTTACAAAGAGTCCGAGATCATGGTATATAATCTTTAAAACCTTTCAATTTTCACTTTTGCTTAATTGCAAAACATAGAACAAGCACTGTTTCATGTTTGCACGGAACTTTAAGACACAGCAAAACATTTCTGTCATAGTTTTTGTGATGCATAATTTGACATGAACACAAAACAAAACATAGCTCTTATTGATGGCTTAAACTTGTTGTAACAGCAGTGAGGCTTGGACCAAAGATCACAGATACAGTGAAAGGGAAATTGAGTATGGGAGCAAGAATTCTTCAGGTTGGTGGAGTAGAGAAAGTGTTCATGCAACTTTTCAGTGTTGGAGAAGGAGAGAAGCTATTGAAAGCATCACAATGCTACTTATCAACCACATCTGGTCCTATAGCTGGCCTTCTCTTCATATCCACTGAAAAAGTTGCATTTTGCAGTGATAGATCCATCAAAGTCTCTTCCCCAAATGGAGAAGATATTAGAGTCCATTATAAGGTGACATTTTTAATCAATTTTTTCTTCATGGTGTCTATGCAAATGCTTTCCAGCTATCTCCTTAATCTTTGTTCATACTTTTGCTGATATGTTACTGCAATTTTGTGTCATTTCAGGTCTCTATTCCCCTTAAAAAGATAAAGTCGGTGAACAAAAGTCAGAATGTGGAGAAGCCTTCACAGAAGTACATAGAAATAGTTACAGTGGATGATTTCGATTTCTGGTTCATGGGTTTCTTTCATTATCAGAAAGCTCTCAAATGTCTTCAGCAGGCTGTTCCTCAATCTTAGAGGAAAATACTGTATCAGTAAAATTGTTTGTCCCCTCTGCTTCTTCACTTCTTGTGCAGTTGCAAAGGTTCTCAAAATGTACAAATATTTTACATAATTTTGTTAATGATATATTCTTATTAAAAAAACTTTTGGTTGCATTGTTCAACACACAAAGTTAGTTCCTTGAAGTTCTAAGATCATACTTCATAAAACTATAAATATTGAGCGTTTTCTGGCAAAATCTGCAAGGATACTCAACAACCAATTTATAACCGGTCGGTGCTTAACAATATACTATAAACCGTTGAAATTGTGTTGCAGCATAGAAATTTTATTTAATTTATTTTCATATTGAGTTGTTTGGATTTTTTAGTTCTAGCAGATCTCATCTAATTTATCAATATTTATGTCTAAAATATGGAATATTATGATATGAAGTTTTGAATCAATAAAGCATAAATCATTCTCTCCAATTACATTTTACAATTTTTCTTTTTTTAATTTATTGAGTGTTTATTTCAATGATAAATTGGTATCACGAGCATTTGTTTTAATTTGGTGTATTGATAGAATTAGCGATTGACTGACTTATACATGCATATTTAGTTATGTCAATTTACCATGAAATATGCTTTACCCAATAATAATAAATTTATTGGATTTTCTATTGTATACATACATACACACAAATATATGTAAGCATTCCATTTTACATAATTTTATGTGTATCGCTTCATCGATTAATTCTATCAAATATTTTCAGTTCCATAAGTCAACTCGTTGTTTTTTAGTTTTTAGTTCTCAACTTTTTAATACCTATTATCATTATTATTATTATTAATTAATTAATTAATTAATTAATTAACTTTACAACTAATTATGACAAAATTAAGTCATAACCTGCAATGCAGCATGGAAAAGGCTGGACGTTGTTTGCCACTTGACACTTTCTGAAAGTAGCTTTCGTATTTCTTTTTCATTGTTTAACTTGCCAAATTAAAAAAGGTATTAAACAATTTTCATATTAGATTCTTGTTACAGTATTTAATATGATTGATATAATTTTCTTAATTACACTACTGATCTTCTAAAATTTGTTCGACTCTATTTATTTGGAATAAATTAAAGTACCCCTTTATTTTGAAATATATATAACAAGGTGGAAGCTTGTTATCTTTCTGAAAAGGTGGATTTTGCATGGTGGGGCAAAAGATGTGTAGGAAATGATTTGGCATTGGCTTCTTTCTCAACCCAAAAAGTATCTGACCTTACATCCCCACCACATCATATTCTTTGCCGACCTAATATATATAATATGATTCCTTAGCAAACTACATCATTAACAAATAATTCACCTTTATGCTTCCTTAGTTTCTGATGATTTGTTTTGACCCTTTTAAAAGGTTTTTCTCGTATTTTTCAGTGATGGAATTCAGTCCACAAGCTTGGCCTTTCATCTAAATCATCAACCATTATTGATTTTTAAAGAGTCAAGAAAATGTATTTATATATAAGTATTGAGTGATAATAAGAATAAAAAGAATTAATTAAATTTAATTTATTTTTAAGATTTAGATATTTTTTTCGTTACATTGATTTTGCTGGTAATAGAATAACATAACATTCGTCTCTAACCCACTCGATAGGTAAAAAACTTTTAAGACTCGATTAAAAGTGTTTAAATTTATGAGACACTAAAACTTAATTAAGTCAAACAGAAACTAGATTATTAAGATTCTAAATACATAATCTTGTACACTATTGAAATTCTAAATACGCAATCTTGTTTATAGAATATCAATAATGAAATTTAAAATAGCTGATAAGAAAGCAACTTTCAAAAATTCCACACATCTTTGATAATAAAGTTGATAAAATTCTTATCAAAAGAACAAAATCTCTATATAATTTTATAAAAAATATAATATAGATGTTTTAAAACCTGCTGAATTTGAAAAAACTCAAAAAGATAATAAATAACGACTCATACAAAATAATAGACCGACCTTAATACAAACAACCTATAAAAGTAAATTAGGTTTATAGAACTAAATTAAATATAAATGGTTCCATAAACCTACACCTTCTTCGAATTTCTTTGAAAATAACACAATTCAAGGAACAAGAAACATTTCTTGATTTTTGGTAGGAAAAATGTAATATATGCTAAGATTGTTCAAATATTTGAGCAACTAATGTCAAAATCGTATGAGAAAAATAATTGCAAAAACATCTAAGAACTACAGCTTTATTTAGCACTTTGATACAATATCAAAATTCATTCCACATAAGAAAAAATAGAACAGAAAAATAATTTATTTTCTCTTTTAAGTTTGTTGAGGTTCTAGAAGATCAGCTTTACTAAGAACATACGTCTAACTCCTGTAAGATAGTGAATTCACTATTAGATAGGAACTGAAACTAGTTTTGGGTATCACAAAATTTGTCTTATTTAAAGTATAAATTACTTATTCGTAAAGAAGCATAAATTAGAAGTCATTTTATAACGAAATTAGAATTAAAATTTGTACTTGTCATTCCAAATTGATTTTTGTTAGCATTACATATACAACGGATGATAAAAATAGAAGTGGTAGCAGAAATGAGTGGAGGGGACAAAAGGGTTGTGGTAGCAGCTAGGAGCGATGACACTCATGATTGCGACATGGTTATAACAGCAATAATTATCATGTCACAAAGAGGACCTCAGAATATTCTGCTTGAGAAAGCAGAATGACAAACTAAACAGCAAGAGAAAGAAAAGGACATGTAGTAAAGACGTTGATGCTATAAACACTCCCTCTATATTTTTATTCTAATTATAAAACGTTTTCAATTTTCATTGATTTCAACAATCGACAGTAATCTTGTTTAACAATTATTCTTCCATGATAATCCAAATGTCTTGCAAGCCATATTCAAAATCGAAAATCAAGCGATTTAAGGTAATTTGAAAAAGATGATTAAACAAATGTTACGCAACAAGAAAGAATTGACCATCTTTGTATTTTGTTTAGCAAAGTGTGGCAAAGTTTCAAATGTAAACAAAATTGACCGTCATCAATTTTTGTCAGGTAGGGTAAATTTAATTCTCACTATGGCATAAACTTTATGTGGACATTTTTTAACGTATGGGGTAGCTCAAACATTGACATTTATCATCCAAATAAAATAAACATAATCAAGGACTATCATAAATTTAATAATCTTGTTCCAACAAATTTAACATCATCTCATTATGCTCATTGCAAATGCATTCCATACAAACACAAAGTTGCAAATACAATGACTAGCTTCCCACTTCCCACCCTTTTCAGTTATCTGTTTTGGGAAATATTACCAAAAACCAACCACCGAAGGTTTGCTACCGTGAGATGCTACGTTTATTGCCAATGGAAGCAACAGCAACTTTTATACGACAAACAAATAAATAAAGGCAACCTTTCATTCCTTCTTTTTTTCCAGAAGTTAAAGGATATGAAAATGATGTTGAAGTAGGACTTCTCACAGCCTTAACCTCTCCCAACAGAGGCTTATAAAGATTCACAATAAATAACAGACAACTAATTTTGCCGAAGCTAATGATCAGTTTAGCTGAACCTATTTAATCAAACATAGTCATTCATTTCATTCGAAAATCTTCACAAGACGGAGGAGAAAACAACCATCTGCCATAGAGAATAAAATGTAGAAGAAATGCAGCAAAGGGAACGATCAATCCATGATTTCTCAAGTCAACCTAAAACTTATGATTACTGTGAAAATATCAACAAGGTTAACGTATTGCATTCGCGGAACATTCATCAGTGAAACATGTTTAGACAATTGGTTGACTGAATAGAGATGAACAATGCCTTTGTATGTCACAGAGAGAAGATGACAAACTAATTATGTAAGAGAATCGAAGAAGAAGTCATTAATCAAATCAAACACTATCGATGAGTCGCAAAGGAACAAAAAGTATGGTAGAAACAGTTTCAAACCTCCTTTTCCACGATGCAGAGACAATACCCGGTCTAGAGTACTTATTCAGAGCCCTGCGCTTTCCTTTTTGGTAAAAAAAAGAAGTTAAGGATACTGTTGAATTAAGTAGGAGCATCGTCTTTAGATATCACTCCATCCTATAAAGATGGAAAATAAAATCCTGAACCACCAAATCGACACTGCTACATGTTGATATTCTCAACCAAAGTGGTACAGCTTGTTTATAAAATTAATATCCTGTTTCATCTTGTATGTTTTCCTCCCATGAATCCAGTCATGCTCCAGTTTCTCATTCTTTGTTTGGCAAATGGCAGTGCCTTTCTGTTGCTCCTCTTTCCTGGCCACTCGAGTATTGGTACACAGCCAACTTTCAAATTAAGATTCTCATTCTAGCTCACTAGAGCAGAGACAATTATGAAATCCGATACTCAAAAAACATTCTAATCAAATTACTAGAGAAATTAAATGAAAGTGTTAGTTTTATCTTCAAGCTACCAGTTTGATTCTCATGAGTAAATCTTTGGAGGTAAATTTTTTCTGAAGCCTCCCCTCCCTTAAGGGATAAGTGATATTCTTAGCCTCTTTATGTTGCTCAGAAATGGAAATTAGAGTGTTATTTTAATGCTGCTTCCATTGCTGAAATGAACAGCGGCAAAGAAAAAACTTATGGATGCTACCTTAAGCTCTGTTCTGCACTCGTCCTCTCTTTCCCTCTCCCAAGTCCTAAACAACAACATCTCGTCTTCTACGAAAACAAGATCATTAATCTCAGGAAAAAAAAAAAAACAAAATCTGAACCCACGACCAAGAATACCAGATACACAGGGTTATATATATATTTATTCCACAAACAGATCATATGACATGATTGAGTCGAACAACCAAAAAGGAACATGCATAACAGGGAGAAAGTACAAATTCCATTGAGGTAGGTGATCTGATCACATTGATTCAAATGTGCTATATACAAGTATCTTAGCATCCGAGAGCTAAGAAGCCAACTACATAATAAAAGCTTCAAATAAATAATAACATGGTGCAAGCTTTGATGAAAATCCACTAATACCAAAGAGGAAGAAATTCAGAAACCACGAAATATATTACACAAATGGCAGAACAGAACAGAGCAGAGCAGAGCAAAGCAAAACAGAACATACCCAGCGGAATCAAACTATGGTCCTTCCACCACCACCGGAACTCGAAGCTCCGTTGGAATTGGAAGAAGTAGCGTTAACCACTCTCTCTTCCTCATATTCCTTATCATCCGTCGGAAGCTCAAACCTGCAAACAGGGCAAGAATTTCTAGAGCTCAACCACGGAACAATGCAATCTCCGTGATACTGATGCCCGCACGGTAACCTCTTCGCGGCGTCTCCAACACCCAGCATATCCTTACATATAGCGCACGCCACAGTTTCGCTCTCCGACGCAATCTTCACAGTTGGCAAGGCTTCCACCGCCGACTTCGACGCCGGCGGCGCTCCTCTCCTGCCTCCGCCGTCGGTCTCCACCAGTGTCTGCAGCAACGCCTCGTACTCCGCTGCGTCGACGTAATCCTCCGGATTCCCGACGTAGCGGTCAGATTCCGGAACGCGGAGGCGGAACTCGATAGAATTGTCCTCCAGGCCCATCAGAATCTCGGCCCAATCCAAGATCCGGTTCCGCATGCTCCTCGTGCGCGTTGCCAAATCCCTAATCCGAAGCCGAAGCAGCTCGCGTCTTCTCCTTCTCAGATCCTCGTCATCTCCGTGCGGATCCTCGTTGCCAGAGCGATCCTCCGCCTCCTCGTGCTCCTCGAAGTCCTCGTCGCCGTTATCGTCGTCGTTTTCGATTTCGTTCTCCTCTTCGTTGTCCCAGCCTCCGAGCTCGATCCTGAGGAAATCGTTCTCCGGAGAACGGTTCGGCGGCGGCGGAGGCGACGCGTCATCGTCACGCGCAGATTGTGCGATTAGGCGAAGCACCTGGAGGAACTGCGAGCCGAAGTAGGGGTCATCGGAGGAGGCGGAGGGGGTGCGCGAGCGTGACGGCGTGGGGACGGATTCCACGAAGCCGTTTTTGCACTCGCCGCAGACAACGTCGGGGAGATTGGCGAGCGTTTCGACGGAAACACGCTTCTCGCAGTGGTAGCACCAGTATGGCGGCGGAGGTACGTCGGCGGCCTGAGGCGGTGTCTGAGACGGTGGTGCTTCCGACATGGTACGGCGGAGAAGGAAGGAGCGGAGATAAAAGGAATGGCAGGGTTTGTTTGGAAGGTATAATAAATCGATAATAATAATATGAAGAATAATAATAAAAATAATAATAATAATAATAATAGTTGTCTAGTAACAGTCTTTTATTATCCTTGAATTTGGTAAAGGATCTTTCTCATTTTTGTTATTTTGGTTTTTGGGTTAATTAGTGGGTCTCACTTAACGTTTCATTTTCGCCAATAAACAATTAGAAAAATTGTAACGAAATGAGTTACGAAAATTTAAGTTTTCTTTATAATTACTGCTAACTATGATTGAGTTTCTCTACCATAGTTTAATATTAATTTAGCTTTTCTTCCAACATCTTTTTTTTCTTAACTCATCAAAGTTGTTCTGTATCTTCATCAGCGAAAAATGAGATGTGATAAATAATATAAAACAACAGAAGAAAAAAATCTAACAAAACTTGAGACCCAAGGACCTTCAAATAAAGCAAACCATCATGCATGTCAATGATCTTCATATTGCCATTCTTTGCCCAGATTTCAATAACTCGAAAAATGACCCTCTTTCCAAGCACTTCGACTACATACTTAAACTCTTTTTCTTACTACGTTGAAACACCACTTTCCTTACCAACAAAAACCCAGCATTACTCACAATTTTCTTAGATGCTGATTGCATAATCTTTCATTCCCAAAAATTAAATCAACCTATAAATCTCACTCTTAATACTTCGGCCCAATTGCATACCCACTAGTAGAAAATATAGATAGTTTGCATGAAGTTATAAAGTTTAAGCTTTATTTTTGCCGGTTATGAAAAACAGCACTTTTAACTTCTTTTTTCTTGAGTTCATAAAAAGATCGAATTGTAATACACAAAAATGGGGTTTTTAATGCTCATATTCAGTGTCAATCAAACGAGAAGAGCAAATTTCTATAGACGTCAGGATAGGGGGAAATAAAATAAGACAAAAGTAATTGTTCTCGTCAAATTTACAACCAAACTGATTAATAAAAATATGATACATCCGAAAGCATTTCAGTGCAATTACATTGTACATGGGTTGCACTAGAGAACTAACATCATCAGAACAGATCACACATTCTCATCAAATTTACGAAGGCACGCCTTATCAATAAAGTTTACAAATGAAGATCTAACGATGAAACCAATCATAAAATTATTATGGTCTTAAAGAAGCACAAGAGGCTCACTGGTGCTACCATTAAAATTAATCTTGCAGGATTTGGGGATATGGAAACCAGCCCCTTCTAGACTAGCCTTCGTAATGAAAGGGCATGACCTCACGTCCAAATATTGCAGAGAACTGCACTTACCCACAATAATGCCTATACCTGTCACTGTGATCTTTGGACAATTACTAACCTTCAAAATCTTCAAACTCAAAGCAGAGTCCTCACTGCTTGTAAACTGAAAAGAAGCATCAGTCAACTTTTCACAGCAACCAATGTCCAGTGCCTCAAGCTTTCTGCATTGACTCAAAACACAGCTCAATGAAGAATCAGAAATGTTCAGACACCAATCCATCCTTAAATTTTTCAGGCTGCTTCCACAACCAGTAGCCAGCGACTTTATCGCATCAGCAGAGACATCCCGGCAACCACCAATGATCAAAGTCTCCAGATTACCACAACATTCGGCCAGGGTCAATATGGTTCCATCCCCAATTTTGTAGCAATCTAACAGTTTCAATGTCTTGAGAGAAGATGAACAAGCCCTACAAATACTAGAAACCCCAACATCACTGACATTACTGCATTTATTGATGTCTAGAGACCTGATCCTATGACACCCACTTGCAAGGTACATCAGTCCATTGTCAGTGATACTTGGGCACCCTTGCAATCCCAACTCCTCCAAACTCCGACAGTTTTTGGACAGAGCTTCTAACAACCCATCACTAACAAATCTACAACCAGTCATATCTAATATCCGCAAGTCAGAACAGCCTTTGGCAACAGCTGATAATCCCTTATCTGTCAGCTTTCTACAGTAAGACACATCCAACGACTGCAATAAGGAAAGCCCTTCACCAATAGCCTTCATTCCAGCATCTGTAATCCCTGCTTATTACACAATTGGACTCTCCAAATTAACTAACTAATAAAGGAACCCTTCAAAGGTGATAGTCCTTAACAAAGTTCTAAAGAACAGTCCACAAAACTGTGATTTCGTAATATAAAACATGGGTCCTTAATCACCACTCAAAAATTAGATAACATGACATTTCTAATGACAAAATAACCACAAAAATTGAAAAGATGGACACTTTTGTTTTTAGTCCTCTGTCCATAGAAGTTAATTTAGCAGAATAATATATATAGAAAAACAATCAACAGTCGTAGTAAATCAGAGTAGAGAAAATCAAGATTTGAAAGGCGAATCAGAGAAAAACGGGAAAGAACCTTTGCAATTCTGCAAATTGAGGATTTTCAAGCAAGTGAAGCTACTGGCGACGACGGCGAGGTCGGAATCGGTGACGCCGGGGAAAAAGGAACGCGAAACGGACTGAGAGAGGTCCAATTCGAGCAAGCGTGTGAACCTATCGGCCATTTTGCGGAGCATGTGCGGACCGGCACGTGCGGCGAGCTTCTTCCTTTCGGTGCTCTGCAACCGAAGCCACCGCTTGCAGACCAAACCGAAGGTTTCCTTGTCCTTCTCCGCCTCCACCCGCCCCAGGATGTAACGCATCTCGTCGTCCCTCAGAACGTCGTTTATGCAGAGCTCCGATCCCGATACGCCGTCGCCGTGGATGGAATTCGAAGCCATTGACGCAGATGAAACCCTAATCAGAGGCGTTTGGGAATGAGAAGAAGAGGAGAAGAGAGTGTTGGTTGAAGCAGTGAAGAGTGAAATAAAAGAGAAGGCATCATCATGATTCTTCAAAATTACGATTCGCAACAACAAAATAATAATAATAATAAATTCCAATAAAATATATGGAATATCCATTTAAATTAAAAGGGTCTTTGTACTTTAATTTTAAACATTTTTTTCAATTTATAGTTTTTAAAATCCCCAATTTGATCTTAATTTTATTTAAAACAAATTAATTGATATGGTGTCTTGTGTTACAATTATATTAATTTGGTTAGAAAAGTGACAATATAGTAAAATAAAAATCTAAGCTTGTTTGATCACAATAATTTGGAAATTAATCAATTGGTCATTAACCGTAATGTTTTTTTTTAACTATTTTTTTTGTATTCATCTTCTTTATGATGATGTGTGATGTAATTTTGCCTTCAAATTTTTACTAGTCACTAATTTATTTAGAGAATATATAAGATTATTAAACACTAAGGACATAAACCATGATTATGATTAGGTATTATTTGTTTTTTTATCCACTATTATCTATAAAGGCAATTGATAAATTCTTGTAATTTGTATCTTTGGCAATTATTACAAATAATTTATCTCCATATTTTTCCTTCAAATCACAACCATCTATCATTATAAAAGGTTTGCATGGTAGTTGAAATGTTTGTTTACATCCATATAAACATACATGGCATCAATCATGGACAAATTGAATGTGTGCCTATCAAAACTAACCTATAAGTGTTTGTAGTAAATGATCTTTTATGATAAAACACAATATGATGATAATAAAAAATATTATTTATTTGCATCCCTTTCAATGATTTCAAGTGTTAATTGTTTTACTTTGTAAGTAAATTTAAAATAATTCTAATGTTTATGTTGTGCTTTTCCGAATATGGTAAGTTTAACTTTTCCAAGCATCTATTCTAGATACCATATTCACCCTCTTTATCTCATTTCTCTCAAACTTAATTTCTTTCTCACTTAAAAAAATATTTTATAAGAATATCCTTGAACTATGTCAATAAGTTGAATAAATTTTTTATTTGAATTAAAAATGGTCTTATTTTTTTTTTCTTAAAAGACATCTTCGATAAGATCATAAAATTTAAAAGAGGCCCCTGGCCTCTTTTTCAGCTTCATTATCACCCTCTCCATTCACCTAACCTTATCCACACATACGATAAAGATGTCGTTACATTTAAGCTTGAATTATTAACTAAAATATAAAATACAAGAAATTTTGAATAAAAAAACTTTAATTTCAACAACAACTTAGAAATGTCTTGAAGACTAAGTTAATTCACAGGATTATATAAATTTACAATTTAGCCTTAGAAAAGAAAAAACAAGAAGAAAGAAACAGCAACTCAATGAATTTAGATAAAAGGTTGCAGCACAACAGTAACATATTATTATTTATTATTATTATTTTACTTTTAATACTATTTATTATTTTATATTTATTATTATTATTATATTATATCATATTATATAATCAGTTATATGTTAACACAACGCCACCAACTAAACGTCCACCACATATAATATGACATTACATTCCAAACAAACGATCACCACAACAATGTAAAAAATAATAATAATAATAAGGCTATATATGTAATTTTCTCTTCCTCTAGTTAGCTTTTCACGCCTTTTTTTCACACAATTACAAGACAACCCTTGACACATCCTCTTTCGAATCCGCAACTTCAAATATTTGCACATTAGTCATTTGCCTTTATTTCAGGGGAAACAATACTCCTCGCAAAACAAACACATTAGAAGTACTAATTAAGAATTTAAAAACAAGATTTTACTAGATGAAAAAAATAACTATATTCCTCTATAATTTGTAATATTATTTTCATTACTTAACTAATGTTTTAAGAAAACTAATTAACAAAACCCTTAATCCATCAATTTGGACACAACGATGAAGTAATACCATATTAAAATGTTTAATGAAAACATTATTTTTTTAAATTACAGCTTTCATTCACAACAAGTAAAGGAGAAAGTTGCAATCTCTTTGATTTGCAGAGTATCAATATATCAATGAATGTGAGGGACCAATGGTGTAATGTCTTTCATTCACACTATCATATATAACAATGAATGAATCAAATATAATCTATGAGGGAACAGTTGTAGAGTCCCCATGCGGTGGTTGGCCTTTGAAATAGTCCTAAAGACCCATTAAAGGAATGGTTGCCTTCAAAAATCAAAAGAAATGAACTATATGGTGTATGAGTAAGGCAATTAGTGAGATTTACAATGGCTAAGAACAGTCTCATCCAAAAACTGACTGAGTTGAGATGTATATAATTTAGGGTCATTCCTAAAGTGGTCAACATGGGGTGAGGACACAAAATTGCATGCCCTCACATCATGTCCAGCCCTACGCTGAGCCTCTACAAACGATTCCACATAATCAGCAGGAATAACCGTGTCAGCGGAGCTATACATGTATAACTGTGGACACCTTGGTTGTTTTGATGATAACATGTTCATAACATCAGAGAGCCTCCTGCATTTCAACAAAATCATCATAGTTAGGAGCAAATTTATCATAAACAGAATGATTAATGTTTAATAAAACAGCCTACTTAATCATATCATTATGTAAACAAATATTGAATCTTTATATATTTGACACTAGTCAGGTCTTGTGAATCAACTCCAGAAAGACCATAACGTTTCTCTATGGAATGTTCTCTCCTATTCCCAAAAATCACATTCATACAACTTTCCAGCAGTGAAATTTGTTAAAATCTTGAATGTATGATGTTAAATTTTAGAAAGGGCATTGCAATTTGCAAGATGTCACTTTTTCTAAAGAACCAACTGCCGTTTTTCTAAATTGTCATCACATACGATCATGTTGCTCAACCATTAGAGGGTTGTGACAGTTTTTTTATCAAAATGATCTTATAAACAACAATGGTCGAATACCCACTAAAATAGCCATTTCAGGAATAAAAACAAGCAAGACTTGGGATGAAATATGACCATTTTTATAAAAACAATCAAGTAGAAGAAGAATTTGAGTCATTCTTTACCTATTTACTGAAGGAAGATCCAGAATGATCCCAAAAAACTTCCTTAGAATTAGTTGCAAAGCAGCTTCTGTTACCGCAGGTTTGAGTCCTAAATCATCTTCGCTACCAATGGATACTTTAATGCCAGATTCATCAGAAAACACACGTCTTTTTGTTGCAACACTATTCTTCTTGAGAAATGCTGCAGAGAAACCTGAGGCCCACACCTGAAATGATAATCAGAAAATTAAAATCATATCTAAAATCAGGTATCAGTTTAGTCAATTTAATGAAAACCTAAAATGTAAAAAGAAGCCTCAGAGCTTCAAAATAACTGAAATTAAAGAATTTCATTCTTTTTTTTTTCTATTTAACTATCCCCAGACCAAGAAAAAAGGGCAATTAAAAATGAAAAAAAATCAAAGATCTCAACCAAATGTTCAAATATCAATGCCTCAATTCCTTAGATGTAAAATCAAGCACAATACCCAAAGACCAAGTTCTCAATTTGATCAATCAATCTATTACAACCCAACAAGGCAACTTATTTGATACTTTTTTTGACAGTGTACAATGCACTGTGGATCCTTTAATCCTTCATCAAGTTACATTCATCAAGTTTCACAAGTGATGACCATTTACCTGTGGGTCAGGGTACGCAACAGGTGCAGAGTCTACAATGCATCCCTTAATCCTTTCCATGACATTTGGATCCTGCTTTTGAAAATGTTCAAGAATAACACCATATCTGCAACAAAGTATACCAATCAATAAAGAAACACAATAGAACAACACTGTCAAATTCGATGCTTGCAAATAACACATTCCACTCACGTTAACCATCCAGTGTTGCTGAAAGTATGAAAGACGAGATTCTTTCCGCTTTCCCCTTCTAACCACTCAGCCAAGTGATCAACAAGCTGATGAACATTTTGCTCAGCTTTTCCTCCCGGCTGATAGCTCAGGACCTCACCCATTGGAATTGTAAAGGTAATGACATGAAACCCCTTTGAAGTGTACCACTCCGCATACTTTTTCAAGTGCTTCTGCCTTGCTCCCAACCATCCAAGCAAGACCACCACTGTCCTTGACTTCGTCGATGAACAACTTGAATCACACAAAGCATTCGGGTCGGGCAAATGCCATTTATACATGACCTCAGAAGCTGAATTGGAGACACCATGTGAACATGCAGCAGGCCCTGACACTTTAGAGAACTCAGCAGAGTGATACAAATTCCGAAGAAGTGGTGACGACACAACCGAAGAATGGTGCAAATTTGAAACACAATTGTGACCCAAACTCGGCACCCGGAACTGAACATTAGGCACAGGCACCGGAATTCGGGTCACAAAAGAGAAGTCAGCAAGTTTTGAATCCGAAATATGAGAAACCCATGATGAATCTGATTCTTGAACGTTGCTAGAAGCTGTAGAACGCGTCAAATTGGAGGTAGAACAATCACGTGACGATCCACGGAATGGCAATTTATCAGAGACATCAGCAGAGAAAGAAGCCACAGCAACCGCAGCCGCCGCCACAAGAGGTCTTTGAATGGCACCGGAAAACGAACTCATTGCAGAAACCCAACCCAACCCAACCCAACCCAACTCAAAGCAAAAGCTTATGAAACCAATAGCATAACACCAGTAAGTAGTGCCAAGCAACCGTGTCCCAATCTACAATCAAAATTCGAGACCCAAAAGGGGAATTGCGAGTGAATACCAAATTTGAGAGGAAAGAACAATGCTTTAAGGAAAACAAAGACGAAGAATAAAAAGGGTAGGTGGGGTGGCACCCAATTGGCAGAAGAAAGAAAAAACGTGCACCGCAGAAATCACACGTAGAAAATACGCGTAGGGAATAACAATAAGAAAGAACAATAATAATGCGTGAAAAATAGAAAAAAGATAGGGTGGGGTAGGGTATATGGAATTGGGATATTCGGTTGCAGAAAAGATTATTCCTTTGAAACGGTACCTGAAAGAAACTGGGAACATATGAAGGAATCTATATCTCCAAAGAACCGGGCTGTCAACGTCGTCGTTTTGACAGCCCTATTGGATCGGAAGTGTGAACACGCCGACCCTGAAGCTTTCGATTTTCAAAATTCCTATCTCCAATTTAAACCCTCTTTGCAACCGAAAGTGTTTCATATTTAAAATCAAGATTACTGTGACCGTGACGGAGAATGCATCAACCAGATTGAGCCACGTGGCGCACTGTCACGAGATGAAGCCCACCACACAACGTTTATTGGGCCCGGGTAACTCGTGGCTCCGAAAAAACTGGGAAAAGTGTTGAAAGGACCTTTTTGCCCCTAAAAAGAAAAAAACTGGAAAGAGTGATTGAAAGGACCTTTTTGCCCCTATGATCGTTTAATCCGTGATATTGGATCAACTGATATAACGGTCAGTCAAAATAAGTGTCCGTTTCTCAGATAAGATTGAAGAAAGTTCAAAATTCAGATCCATTTTAAAACAAAAGAGAAGTCCGTGAAAATAAATAAATAAAAATTAAAGTAACGTTGAACTTCAACTCAAACCTTTTTCTTATTGCATTCAAAGCAAGTTTAGCTGTCCAATGCAAGTCAACGCTACCTTGCCATGTTTTTTTCATTTTACACAAGGACAAAATTGTACTTCTTTGAAAAGTTTGAAGAATTGGATTTAATTAAGAGTATTTTGACCTTAAGGTTTTATAATAATTCAATATTAGTGTGCCATCACATCAAGTAACCTGCCACTTATATATTTGCTAGCATAGCATGATCATGCTGTTTAGTTAGAATAAAAAAGAAACAGGATAAAATAAAGAGATGTTTGGCGTAAAATTCGTATACTAATTTACATTAATACAATTTTTTAATTTTGTTTTCCTTCAACTGCATTTTTTCACATTTTTATATTTTCTCTCTCTTAGTAGTATAATTAGTTGCACAGAAAATATTTCCTTAAAATAAATATCTCATACTGCTTCAATTTTATTATTTAGCAATTTAATATGATAATATAAATTTGTCTATTAGCTTATCCGGTAGGAAGCTAGAATGAAACATATGGAACAAGTTAAAGAAAAGTTTATATGTATAGACTACGTGTATAAATCTATTACAAAATACATCTCGAACTAGTTAAGAATACAATGAACAAAAAAGTTTTTTCTCTAAATTTTTAACTCAATGATACTCTCAATGCTCAAACTTAAAATCATCAATTAAATTAAACCAAAAATTCATAACATTTAATCCACAAACTTAGAATATATTATTTTCCTTTCATCCTTATAGCTGATTTCTCTTTTCAGCCTCAACCTCAATCCCTGTCTTATGCTTGAAAGTGAAAATTAAAGCGTACCAAGTTCATTCTTTCCTACTTTTATTTAACTATTTTATCCCATCAAAATAACCCCTGAATAGTTCTTTTACACCAATCATAAATTATAATTATATTAATTTTAAATTAAAGACATTTGACCAGAAACCTTGTACTTTTTGGTCAAAGGAATTGAAACCTAGACCACTTACCGAAGTGGACATTGTTTACCAAGACTCATGAAACATTAGTAATAGAAAAATACTAAAACATAGTTATGCCCAAAATTCATGCATCCCATTACAGGAAATCATGTATAGAGTTATGCTGGTGAAGAAAACTACATGAAGAATAACAGCATTTTCATATTGTCGTTATCTATTGGAATGCATATTAAACCATCATTGTGTCCACCAGTACTCTCCACTTTTTCCACCAGATTTATGCTTAAGTCTTATATCTGTAATAGCTATATCTTTTGAAGCAGCCTTACACATATCATACACGGTTAAGCCTGCAATAGACACTGCTGTCATCGCCTCCATCTCAACCCCGGTTTTACCTGTTGATGCAGCTTCCCCTTCTATTGTCACACTGAAGTCCTCATGATTCAATCTCAAATCCACTTGCACATGTGAAAGGTTAATGTTATGGCACAACGGAATAAGACTGCTAGTTTGCTTTGCTGCAGTTATGCCGGCAATTTTTGCCACTGTAAGCACATCTCCTTTCCCCATTTGATTGGCCAGGACTAAATCAAACACCTTCTTTCCAAGAATTACCTTGCAAACAGCAATGGCATTTCTTTTACTACTTTCTTTTTGAGACACGTCTACCATTTGAGCTTCCCCTGATTTGCCAGTATGAGTCAATTCAAAAGAACTTTCACCTATGCTTGGAGATGACAGTTGGGTTTCATTGTTCAAATTGTTTGCAGAGCTAGCAAGTCCATTTGCAGCAGGTTCACCAAATACCGATTCCATTTCCTGAAATGAAATAAACAACATTTCAGTGTACTGTTGGAGCAAAACCTTCATACTAGATATTAATAGTAAAATATAAATCACACAAATTTGGTTAGACTTTAATGACTTCACCTCTTCTTAATACAATGTTGAGCAAGTGAACTTAAACTCTTTTTACACTCTGCTAAACTGTTAGGTCAATGAGTTCTCTGTAGTTATTAAGACATCTACGTAGGTGCTTGCGCCAAAAATAGAAAAAACACTGAATTTAATTCTAGTAGAACGCAGCAAAGAAAAACTTTACCTTGTTGAGTTCCTGAATAGCACTTTCATAGCCGTGGTTAACAGATGAGCTGAACACCCGCTTTGACTGTGGAAATGCAGCAACAATTCTTCGAAGCAGCATTTTACACAAATCGTGCTAGCTACTGCTATTTACTCTACAACTGCTAATAGGAATACAAAGCAAAGGAATGTCATCATTTATAATTTAGCTGAATTGCCAACAACCTAGGGTAAGTTCTACTCTAGCACTGATTTTCCAACTTAAGTTGAAGCTTTGGCAAGAGACTAGCAAGAAAATTATGACAATACAAGCCCATACATAATTTAGGTTGGAAAGGATCGTTCAGGTCTTCAAGTTTCAACTTATTAGAGGAGATATCGTGCTTTGGTAATTTCTGCAATGTGTTCATGATGCTCTACTTATAATTATTTGCTGTAATGGACAAGTCTCAAAAATTCTCGGGACATCAAAATCTCCACACCACTTTTACACTTCACATTTTTAGTCAAGAAAGATAGATAGGGTATACTCAAACGTGCTTTTCTTGTCTAAAAGATAATGCGTAACAATGATGTACGATTTCATGTGTAAATATCATTACTTTTCAAAGTAGTTCTTGCAATTGCAATCTATCTGTATTAAAGTTGAAATGCCACAAAAGTAAGCTTCTCACTTTTGTTGTAGAAAAGCAGCAACAAGTAGAAGTCAAGACTCAACCAAGAATTCAGGAAAAAAAAATTCAATATATGAGGGAAGTTCAAATCTTCTTCAAATAAAAAATCTTGTCACTTGAAATCATAGTTTCAGACAAAAAGATCATTAATCAGCCATTGTACTTTTTAATCCCACACACTGAAATTTCTACACTAGATGAAAAATAAAAAGTATGACTTGAGTGATTATCATAGTATAGTGGCAACAAAGTGGAAGCTAAAAATTCCCAAAATTCATCACACAATCTGACTAAATAATTTCACAAGTACAAAACTAGTAACAAGCAAGTAATCTTTTGTTAAAAAAAAAACACGGGTTCACCTACCTTAGCGCAAACTTCAACTCCAATTATTGGAAGTAAAGTAAGAACTTAAAGAAACACACGCTTTACTTGCATATTTGCTAAAACACATCAAAACAATGGAAAAACAAACAGGAAGCAAAATAACAAAATGTATGAATGGCTTTGTTAGAATTTGAAAGATACTCACCTTTTGCATCTTTCTTTAGTCTGTTTGTTTTGCAAAGAATCAGTGTATGATTATGATTGAACCACATTAACCTCGTTGGGTAATTCACCCATAGAACAATGCAAAAAATCGAGTTCTGAAAAATTTAGATGATAGGGAGTGGTAGTGGATGAAAACGAAACTCACCTGCGATGAAATCGATTCAGGTCACCAATGTTCACGAATCGCGTTTCTAGAGAAGCAAGCGCCACACGGCGTCGTTTTGCTGGAATGGGTGGAGAGAGAGAGAGAGAGTGCTTCGAAATTTTAGGGTACAAGACTAATATTTTATTTCCCAAAAATCGCAAATCTCAGTGTAGTTTTTAGTTGCAGATAAATATACTCCACTCTGATTAAATAAGAATGCGCATAAATTATTTAAAATATTTATATAGAAATTATTTTATAATTTAAATTTCATATAATCTGGCAGATATTTCCATAAATTATCCTGAAAAATTATTGAAAGAGTTTGTATAATTTGGATTTGTTAAGAAATGTTGTACAATTACTCATGATAAAAGAATTTTTTATATACAATAAGTTTAAATAAACTGAAAATAATTTTTCCTAACGTGTTGCAGAATCATTAACATGCCTTGCATTATGAAGTTACAGCATGAGGGTGAAAACCCTTCATGTTCTATAGCCATTTTTCTCAAAAGATAGGTGAAAAATTTTATTTTTTTTCTCAAATCACTTCCAACATGTCAAATGCAACTAATTTGAAAGAGTATCGCAACATAATAGTGTTATTTGACAGACTTATATTTGGGCAAGCACAAGTAATCTCCAAAATCAACTCTTAATTTCCTGAAATAAGAGATGGAGCAACAATGAATTGAGTTTTGCTGAATCACTTTGTTTGGAGGCATATTGCAGTGAAGAGGGTGGAAGAGAAGAAAGATACAGTGTATATGTATAGCTACTGCTACCAGCCTCTGGATTAGGCAGCTTCATCTGGGCACTTTGGAGGATGAATAAAATCATCTCTAATTCAGAAGACTATAAATTTGAATAGAAACAATTTCTAAACTGAATCAGCTGCAGGAATCGCCAAATTCAATATGCAAGAACTGCAAATTTTGAAAACCAAAAATATCACTCAGACCTCCGTGATCTGTTTCTATATGCAAAAACTTGCTGTCAATAACTACTCTACACTGCACAACATTTTCCTGATCAAGCAAAAGTGAACACTTCTCATATAAACCTTCCTTTGGTGCTAGATTCAATATGCAGGATCTAGAAGCAGATATCTTATACTGCTCACTGCTGAATCTTTCTTGGTCAGTGGCCATCAATATGAGACGGTGTGGCCTACCCAAAAGCTCTGACACATACCTCACGTCCCCTACAGAAAGGGCTTCCCGAACCCGTGTCGACGACACCTGTCCCTTCTCTTTTGAGTTAGTAACAGAATTCATGTCTGCAGAGGAACGGTTCTTGTCCATGACAGATTTGATTATGTAAGCTTCCATTCCATACTCTTCACAAAGCTTTACCAACTCCAAGGCATCACCAGCTGCTTTGTACCCAAACCGGTAGTTCTCACCTACCAGGAGTTCCAGAATCCAGCACAGAATAAACATTGGTAACAGAATAAACCATGTTAATGTTGTTGGTGTTATGCTATAATAGCAGATACAAGTAAATTATGATATACTAATGTGAAAGGTGCTTGTAAATGTTGACAGAAAATTATGGAGCTACTTATTTACCAGCAACAACTCCCCGAACCCTAAGCTCTTGCGATAACTTTTCAACAAATTGCCGTGGACTGAGATGTCGTACACTTGAGAATTCAACCTGAAACTCTTCAGGGACCGTGTTACAGCAATAAGGAACCCAAGATGAAAGAACTCGCTTTCGGTCACATTTAGCAACTATAGGAGCCCTGCTTGGGAAAAATTAACAAAAATGTAAGTTATTTTACCCAAGGAGATGACAATTATGATACTCTGATCTTCAGCTAATAATTTTATTTGTCCAGACGAAATCGACTATTGACACTCAGTGATTCAGAATATAAACAAGAGTAAAACTTTAAATTCTCTCCATACCAACATGTTATGTCATACCTAGGTTCCCAACCAAGTACTTTTTCCATGCCAACAAATGATAAAAGAAATGGAGGTCCAGCCTTTGATGCTTGAATTGCAAGTTCTCGATGACCTATGTGCAGAGCATCAAACTTTCCCAAAGCTACAATTCCACCTGTTAATGTTAAGAATCAATAATAGTGCATAACATATATGCCCACTTCCAAAATGAAAACTTTGTTTTCTGCATATTCTTCACTAGTTCTCTCTACACAACTCATGTAGGCAATACTAAATATAGCAAGCGAATGATGAGAGCTACATGCGCAAAATAGTAGAAGAAGAATGACTTATTGACCATAAATAGCCTAAACAATAAAAAATTTACAAAGTTAAGGAAGAAATAGAATACTGAGCTAATGGACTTGAGAAGCTCAACAGGAAATACCCCTCCTCCACTATAAGAAACTATTGACATGGTTAATCAAAGAACCCATTCAACAATATCATAAATCATTCTTCTTTTACGTTTTCGAAAAAGCATGTTATTCGCCTCCAAACAATATGGATATTCTAAGAACACAAGTTGCACATTACAGAGTTGGACATGCAAATGAAAAATGATCAAAGATCATCAGGTGGAAGAGACTAAAAACCTGCCACAGCCGATGTTCCATCAGAGAGAATTTCACGTTCATCTTCTTGTTGGCTTCACAAAAGAAAAGGAATCAGATTCTTGACTGAAGAAGGATAATAATAGACATAAAAAGCAGTATATCTGTTTATATGTTGTCTTTTATTTCCATGATTTACATATGGATATTTTTTAACAACTTTAATCTGAAACATTTACAGCCCTGCGAAACTCTCTCTCTCAGTGTGTGTAAGATAAATATCTTCAACGAACAAACTAATGAACGATAAGCACATAAAACCCAGGTATGACTGGATAAATTTCTCAATAAGTATCTAAAGAAGAAAAAAAACAAGTAAATTGAATTAAACCTCCCCCATGAGTTGAATTTCAAGTAGTTCTATAGAAGTTTCTTCATCTAATTTCTCCAAAACCAGAAGTTAAGAAGTTAATTTTAACTTATGAAAAATGTTCTATTCATTTTGTCTTTTATTTAGTTTATTGAGAAATTTATTGAAACACAACCTCTGTAATCTTATCATCAGGCATGCTTTCGGCAACTGATTTCTCGGACATGGAGATAGAGAACCTTTAACGTTTAACTTTGGGGAGTAAATCAAAGGGTCACCATAGAATGCTATCTGAATACCCTATCTCAAGATACAAATTTTATAATAACAACATTTAAGTTTAAGGCCTAGAGATTTGTTTCGCTCATACCAAATTACCAACCTCTGAAAAATACACCTTAATCTTGCTACTGTTATTATTATTTTTATTCTCTTTAGAGATGAACCAGGTAAAGTTTCCATCACAATACCAGCTACCAAGAAGGAAAAGAAAACAAAACCCATTTGATAAAATGAAGAAGTGAACCTGAAACAATTGAAAAGGAGAGGAATTTCTCCAGGGGGCTTAGATGGGGTGCCAAAACAGCGGTAATTTGATGACACTCTGTTGTGCTTCTGAGTAATGGCGGTGTCTGGGCAACAAGGTTTGAGGGGCCGTGGAGACGAAAGGTGGAAAGTTTGAAAAGTACAGTATGTGAGTGTGAAATGGAAATGGAGGTCGCAGTCTCGAAAATGGTGGGAAAGAGCACGAGAGGCACAACCACTCAACATTGCGTCTTCCACTGACAGCACCGTCAATGGTAGTTTGTTAAGGGGAAGGGATAATGGGTTATGGGGTCCAATGGGTCGGGTCGGGAATTTGGCTTGTATTACGACCCGAATTTCTTCGGGAAACAATATTATGTTTGTTCATTTACATATTCCAATTTTTTTAGAAAAAGAAAACAAAAAAATGTTCACCTATTATGAATGTGATCGTATTCATGGACATTTTAGAACACCAAATACAAGAAAAAAAAAAAAAAAAAAAAAAAAAAAAATAAAAAAAAAAAAAAAAAAAAAAAATATATATATATATATATATATATATATATATATATATATATATATATTAAAACTGAGTTGTAATATAGTGGTATTATAAATGGTATCTCAAACTTCTAAAAAATATCTTATATACAAAAAAACTTTTTTAGATGCTTTAACAAATATTATTTATTAGGTGATGAAGTTATGTCCATTACTTTTTTTTTAATGACCTAATAAATGTCATTTTTAAGACTATAAAATTACATATATCACTATTTTTAAGTGATGTAATAAATATTTTTTGTTCTAAAGATGAGTTTGGTGGTTTAAATGATAATAGTGTCTCTTAAAACATTATAACGTACTCTGTGAAAGTAATAAACTGAAAATTCAAAACTTTATAATTTTGACCAATAAATTGAGAATAATGGAATTTGTTTTTTTAAATATTTGATATCTTTTTCAGTAATTAGGAGAATTTTTTGGTATATAAAGGATTTTTTTTTAAACAAAACATATTTGAAATAAGAAAGGATATTTAAACTTTTTAACTTAACACAATTATTTTGAATCATAATATCATAAGTGTGGATATTTAGTTTCTGGGAGCTTACAATTAAAATAAATTTAGGTTTGGTTAGGTTAGGTTAAGATATAGAATCTAACTTTGAGTTAAACGACATATGTAAGAATTTTAATTAAATATTTCAAATGGTTTAGATTAGTAATTATCATCCTTAATTTAGAAAACTTCCTTTTAGGGAAAAGTAAAGAGATTTTTTTTTTATTTTAAATTGGGTTTTGTTTTTTCTATTCTCTCGTTCTGAAAAATTAAATTCACAATTTGACTCCAAATGTGCCTCCTCATTCTTGATGCTGTTGGTATTTGAAATTTGGAATCCAAATCCCAGTTTTGTCCTAATAGACCATGTTCATACTCTGTTTGAATAAATTTTTCTATAAAAACGTTACAAGAGAAGAAAATAAAGAAATAATTATTTTAAAAGTTAAAATTGTCTTTAGAAAGATTAAATGAATTTTTATAAATTATGGACTATAAATTAATTTAACTTAAAAAAATCAATAAATGTTTATAAAAAAATAGTCAACAAAATCAATTTTAATTTGAGTTGTGTTAGTACTTTTCAAAGTATGGTTAAATATTCTTTAATGTATGAATATCAGTTTAGAAAGATGTGCACAACATATATGTTAACAGTCATGTAACTCATTTCATATAATAGAATTATTTTATTTTTCTTATTTCGCAACACTTTGGTCTCTTCTTTACCTAAGATGCTACAATTTGTTTAAGAGAAATATATTTTCTTTTCACTTTGGTAATTGAATCAAACAGATGGAATTGGAGTGCAAGACCCTGTTGGCATAAAGTACGTACACAAAAATGAAAAGGTTAAGAAAATGAAATTTAAATACTGAAAGTGTACCCAAAAGACATTCTTTAAAGTCAGCCAAAGTGTCCAAACAGGCCCACCAAAGCAACTAAGATTTCATTAACTTGCTTTTAATATTTTGGGAACATTTAATTTATTGGATGCTTTAGATTGTGGAATGCTCAATAGGCACCACATTTGGTGAATTTTTTGTGGAAAAGTGTTTGTTGGGGGCAGTGAATAACTTTTAAATCATTATTGGACTAAAGATAAGGATGTAACTTTTTGGATTTTTTTTAATAGTGTAATCTTTTTTATGTAATGTGTAAAATAAGTATTTTTTTATTAAAATGGACAACACGATTTCAAGTTCTGTGGGCTTAAATCGTGTCACATAGCTAGATTTTAGTAAAATTCTGAAATCCTGGCTAAAAAAAAAACTATTTTAAGAAAAGACAATCTCTCTCTCTTAATTGCACCCTTTTAATTATACACCTTTATTAATTACACCGTCTTAATTAAATCTCACTGGTACTACAACTGTACAACAGATAGTACCTTTTTAATTACATCCTACTGCTATTAGAACAGTGCATGATATGAAAAGATGCAGAGTATGAAAATGGTACACATTTATTTCTTATTTACCATTTTATTTTATTATTATTATTAAACCATTATCATGTTATTTAAAATTATTAAAAAATTATGAAAACCATACAGGATTAGAACGATGTATATGTTTCTACATTTTATCTTCTTTATTATTAAAAAATAAAATGTTTTAATAAAGAAATAATAAGTTAAACGTGAAAAAATAATAATGTTTTACTAATTTTTAATAATAATATTTAAATATTCAAAGATTATAAAAATGGTGGAGAGGGCAGATTTTTTACGTTTTAGATTTTATTATAGTTATTAAAACATTATCATTTTATTAAAAGATTATTTTAAATTGTTATTAAAATATTAAAACATAAAAACGAAGTAGAATATCAAACTGGTATATCATATTAAAACGGTGTAGTTTTTTTTATGTTTAACATATTACTTTTTATTAAAACATTTTATTTTTTTAATAATATTTTAATAATAGAAAAAATAAAATGTAAAAACATTTGTATCGTTCTAATCATGTACCGTTTTCATAATCTTTAATAATTTTTAATAATATGATAATATTTTAATAAAAATAATAAAATTAAATCGTCTTTTTCATTAACGATTTCAAAATTTATACTTTCTATTCACTTGAAATCGTGGTGGATGGGATAACTTAAGTCTTTAAATAGATAAGAAAAGAGACAATTTGTTTTGAAAGAACTTTTATGAGAGAAAATTAATAAAAAATTAAATAATTTTTTCAGAAATTAAAATTGATTTATTCACAATTCAAAAAAAAAATTATATGAAAATTATTTCAAACGAATAAACTAATTTTAACTTATATAGCATGCAAAAAAATATATATTTTTTTGGAGAAACTTGTTAAAGAAGATCTTAGTATACTTTTAAAAGTTTACATTTATAAACTCTCCGATGAGTCTGTCAAATTGGAGCAATAAAAATGAGAAATGCAAACCCGTGTGTATCAATTAATCAATATACAGGGCCAAGGCTTAGATGTTGGGCTTCTAAGTTTACAAGGAGACCATTTTTGTTTTGAACCCCTGTATTTTTCTTCTGCACCTCATACATATGAAAAGTTCCACTTAGTTCTTAAAAAAATATTTCGAAATTATGCAATCCAACATTAATCTTTCTGCATAAAAATAAAAGAACTTTTGAATTTTACAATTCAAAAGTTTAAGATTATGCGATTGGAAGTTGATTATTTAATTTGAATGTTGTACTATCCAATTTCGACATATTCAAATATATACTAACCACTTTTGAGTATCTCGAGCATGCATAACAAACTTAATTGTGATTGATGAAATGAAAAATGTTTGATAACCAACTCATCTTAACTACTTATACTTATAGATACCTTAACCTAAGTTTAAAGATATATAAATATACAATTGGTTTAACAAGAGATACTCAGATCGGAAAATTGAGGTAAACCTTCACTTGATATTTCTCAACAAGTAAAGCAACCATTTTTCAAAAGATTTAGCTGAGCTACCTTGAAACTTCCTCAAATCTACCTAGAATGCTTCTTACTCATTTTTTATAAGAACAAAAGTCTTTTTTTTTTTTTTATCTTCAAATTTGTACATGAAGAAGTCATGTTTTACGTGAAAGAAGTTTCTTGATTATACATTTCATAAATCATTTTTGACTTCCAAAATCATTTTCAAATTACGAAGTCTATTATGAATTTTCAAAATACATAATCCAAAAGTTAAATTTAGCATTGTGTAATTAAGTACAAGTTTTCTAGTGTTTAGTTGCACGGTCTGAACAATTTTCACATTCATAATTTGGAAAAAAATTTTAAACTAAAGGGAAAATGAAAATTATACTATTTATATAGGTGCAGAAAAAGAGATTGTAAAACGATGTTTATCTTGGGAGTGATTCTTTCTACATCTTCATATTGACTTCCCGCACCTCTATAATTTTAACATATTTCCATTTTAATTTTGAAAAAAGACAAAAATAACTTTCATTATGGTAATTAGGATTTTTTTTTTCACTTTGTGGGTTACACAAACCGCAATACAATTAAAAAATAAATACATTGTGGATTGTACAACCCGCAATTACATGTTTTGCACCTTTCACATTGCGGGTTGTACAACCCGCAATATAAATTTTTTTTAAATACATTGTGGGTTATACAACCCGTAACACAAAATTTATTTTAAATACATTGTGGGTTGTACAACCTGTAATACAAAAATTTTTCTAATTATATCTTGTTAAAAAATAAACTTGTGTTGTTGGCCAGGATTGAAGTAAAGACCTTTAAGTATAAGACTAGCATGGTAGCCACCATTACACCATAACATTTTTTGAAAAAAAAATTTGTATTACGAATTGTACAATCCGCAATGTATTTGTTTTTTAATTATATTGCGGCTTGTGCAACCTCTAAAATAAAAAAAATGAATGACAGTTACCATGAATAAAAACTATTTTTGTCTTTTTCTTAAGACTAAAATAGGAAGATATTAAAATTATGGAGGTGCAGAAAGTCATCATGGAGGTGCAGGAACAATCAGTCTTATCTTGGTTTTTCAAGGCCCAACATGGCCCATGGCCCATTATTTGTGTGTGCGCTGGAACTAGAGCCCTTAACAAATTCGCATATTAGTCGATCTTTTTACGCTTTTAGTGTTTTTGAAGTATAACTAGTATTTTATTCATACAAGATAAATGCTTATTTATACAACTAAAACTCCAATAATTTCGATACATAAAGTATATTAGGTTGAAGTAATATTGTAGTTCCTACAAAAACACGATTATTTAGTTTAATGTTTAGAAATTTATATTATCATATCAGTCCTTGTAATATCACGTTTTACAGTTTTGGTCCAAGAAAACTGTGAATGCTCATGCCAGTGTCGCTGGTTCGAACTCAGAATCTACACATTCTTGGCTTCAGTATGGATTCCCAATATTATTGTTGCTTGCAAAATTTACACACTGAAGTGCATGAAACATTATTTTCACAAGTGAGATGTTACAGATAGAAGGAAGGGAGACATTGATGAAACAGAGTACAACAGAGAGGAGCTTATGATGATACAAGAGGGAAAGTGAAGAGATTAAGAGTTGGTTAACCCTAATTCCTTATCGATGGCATTCTGAGCAGTTTGGAGATCCTCATCGAAGAACATATCCCAATGGCCATCCCACTTGATGAAAAATTCAGTATCCTCATAGTACTTAACTCTATGCACATCGCCTGCGGGAGTGAACAAGTAATCTCCAACCGTCAGATCGTATCTCTCTTCCTTTGTCAGATTCCAAACGCTCTTCTTCCCTTCCAACACCACCAAGTCGTGCCCGAACGTGTGGTGGTGCGCCGGCTCCACGCTACCGGCCTTGAACCTCACGAACGCTGACGTCGGCGTCTCCCTCACGATCTTCATCGAACCGCCCGGAATCAACTCGATCGGATTCAGTTCCCGATGCTTCACCAGACAGCACACCGCGCATGTGTCAAACGCTCCCTCTTTTCCGATCTCCGGCATCTCCACCAGCGAGTGGTCCAGAAACGTCTGGATCTCCCGCGGCCAGGGCTCGCCCTCGTTCGCCGGACACGCCGACTTAAACGGCGTGTTCAGCCATGTGTCCAGGATCTCGATTGCGGCTTCCGGCGAGGTGTACTTGCCGGAGACGGCGAGCACGTTGGAGTTGTTGATGGAGCGGGCGTTGACGGCGTCGGATGGCGTGAGGCAGGTGGCCGCGTAGACGCCGGGGAATTTGTTGGCGAAGATGGAGACGCCGGCGCCTGTGCCGCAGGCGACGAGGCCGCGAACTTCGGAGGATTGGGAGACTCGGCGACCGACCTCGGCGCCGGCGGAGTAGTAGGAAGAGGTTCCGAGATCTTCGACTTCTATGGCTTGGGAGCGGAGGTGTGCGACGAGGGCGTCTTTGAGAGGAGCTCCGAAGTCGTCGGCGGCGGCGATGATTTTGACGGGGCGCGTGGGTTCTGCTGCCATGGCTGATTATTGGATTGAAGGATTCTTCAGCTCAGTTCACTCACTTCACTACTATACACTCTCACCTGAGAAACCAGGTTCAATGAATCTCATCCCAATCTATTGCTCTAATTAATCAATTTCCATAATATCTATCTTTTCCCTCTGTAACTTAGGGCCCACTATTTGTTTTTTTGTAATTTTTTTGTAAAAGGAGATCTTTGGGCCCAAAAAAAAAAAATTATGGAGCACACGTTTGTTTTGGTACATCAATGTTAAGGCATTAGTCTATCTTTCTCTAAGGATTTATTTTCTGAAGTTAATTACCCTTAATGATTGTCTGTAATTCTAATATAGACCCTTGTTATTCTTCGTTTTTTTTATATGTGGCTTTTCAATATTTTTTACATGAACTAAAATATAATATCTTTTCTTAATTCAAATAAAATAATTGTATAATTTTCTATGGTACTGATTTCTCTTTCTATCTAACCTAACAAATACATATGCCAAAATTATTTAAAAGTTATTCTGGAGATTAAGAGTATAATTTATTAAAATAAAATAAAAAACAAAAAAGAAGAAACTAAGAGATAAAGAAAAGAAATAACATTTTTCAAACTTCATACAATTTCAAGTACACTTTTTGAAAAGTGCAACCTATTACATACAAAGTTACATGAATTTTGCTCATCAATAAACAACGCACTAAAAAAAGTTTAAAAATAGTAAATCTAATTGATGGAAAGATTCAAAAGAATAATCCACGCAGAATGGTCTCTTTAAAACTTATACAGCCTAAAATACGTTATTATCTCACTTGAGCTGGCGAAAATTTAGGATTGAAATGTGAAGAATTTTGAGGTGGCAACAAATGAAAATTGGAGCAATTGATTACACACGGTTTGAAAGATTAAAAGTAAAGCTTTGATTGAGAAATAATTTTATATGTTGCTGAGAAAGTGAAAGTGCTTTAATATTAGAAAATGGTGGGCGGAAAGATAACAGAACAGGTGATGTTGCAGAGAATCTGGCCCGAGCTCATCTGTTATAAGAAAGAAATGGTTACCTTTGTGATGATTAAGAGGAACGAGTCTCTGGCATGGGAGCGTACGCAACTGGTATTAAAGAAAGTAAGTATAGTTGGACAAGATGTTCTGCTTCGGGGTATGTTTGTGGGAGACATACATGTGTCACAACTCGTTGTATGAGTTTTGAATATTAATGAAGTGTCTCGTAAGTCACAAAGCCAACCCCTTACAGAGGGTAACCTAAGCAACCACCCTTGACGGGGCCGACATATTTAATCACAATTAATTAATACACTTCCTTCCATTAATAAGTAATGGCGGTCATATAAATCAAACCCTATTCTAAATAAAAAATAATAATATAAATGTTTTAAATTTAGAGAATATGTTTGTAATTCTGAATCATATCCATCTTCATGCAAATAATTAAAATTTGGACGACCAAAATGGTTATTTAATTTTATGTCCATCTCTTATGATTCAAATGGCGCCAATTTATTGCAGTTTAATGATATAAAAGTGAAATCACGAAATCCTTAAATTGGAAATATGACAATAAAAATTCATTGGGAATATTAGTGAGAAAAGTTGCTGAACATTTATAATATAATAATAATATGAGTAATTTGTTAGTGATTTTTATTTAAATAGTTTTATTTGAATGAGATAACAAAAATAAAAAAAATAATGATGAAAGAAATACTAACAATAAATAATTATTTTCCTCTTATATATTTATGTGTTTTTATTTACATTTATGAGATGAAAATTTCTTTTAAATATGTGAATTGTTTTAAAAGTTATATTTTGTGGTGTATAATTTATTTGTATTAATATTTTATTATATAATTTTATTTAAAATATATTTTAAAATCAATTTTCATTTGAATTTATTTTTGGATAATGTTATTTATGGTGGTTAGTAACATGACTTGTTTTTGAGAGGCAGTGCATTAGACGTCTTTTGCATCATAATCTATATACCTACTAGATCGGATCAATGATTACCAAACCTTCACATTTCTTCTAAATTAATTAACAGTATGACTTTTGAATAAATATAATCTATTGCAAATTATTTTAAAATCATAACATGTGAAATAACCATACTAAAATCATAAGCATTTTACGAAGATAGATGGAAGGACACGTTTATTTCTGAATATGATAACAACAATTGGAAGTTGGAAGCAGCAATACTGCAGAAGAAAAAGATGAGTATACATATATATGAACAAAATAATTGCAATCCAATCTCTGTAAAAGGTTGAAATCCCTGGAAAGAAAGAAGAAATGGAAAGAATGAGAAGAACTAATTTACAGTCCAAGCATAAAGCAAGAGAGAGAAGCCAGTGGCATTGCTGCCACAAGACTTGGTGGATGAAGAACACGAAGTCCTCCCACACTCACTACTTTCCTCTGCCCACTGCAACACGCTTGAACCCGAAACGCTTTTCTTTATCAATTTTTTCTCTGCCCCCACCATTTCCGGCCACACCGTTCCGTCCCCCACGTGAAACACAAAAACACCATGACCGTTAGCACCGTTACCGTTGCTGTTGCTCTCTTCGGCGCCGTTAACCACCCAACTCAACACGTCCCAATAAAACTCCACTTCGATTCCGTCGATGAATATTTTCTCGTACCCTCGGAACTTCCACGCCAACCGTTTCACCACCAACCGCGTCTCACCGTCCACTTTCACACGCATCGCTCCCCCGCCGCCGCCGCACTCGATCTCTATCACGTGCTTGCACCCCATGAACACCGCACGTGACACGTAGCATCTGCTTCCGAAAACGTGCTCTCTCCTCGACAGCAGAACCGGCTCAATGAGGTTGTTGTCGCTGCCCTTACCCTCCAGCTTCTTGTGCCGCCGGGTTAGATCGCGGAGAAGGTCGCCGAGGAAAAATTGGAGCTTGCCATTGTGGGAGATCGCGAGGTAGAACCGCGATTCGGGTTCGGCGGAGTTTTGTGCGAACTCGGCGCGCGTGAAGTTCCAGTGGAGCTTGATTTTGCGGTGGCGTATGGATTTTGAACCGTGGCGTGTTCCGAAGAAGGAGAGGGTTGAGGAGTTGAGAGAAATTGTGATGGAAAAGATATCTGCGGCGGAAACTGTTAAGGAGTGAGAGAAAAGGGCTTTGGACCAACTGAGAGTGAGATAAGTGGGGGAGTTGCATAGTTGAGTTTGGTATATGCATGTTACCACATTCTGAGGCACTTGGGAGCAGTAACTGCTGCTTGATGAAGAAGGGGTGTTGGGTTGGCTGAAACAACCTGCGATCATGTTGTTCTTTTTCTTCTACACTCCAACCATGTGTTTGTGTGTGTGAATGAAAGTTTAATTTAGAGGGGTGTGTGTTTTTTAGGTGAGGTGTTGGAAAAAGTGTGTAGTTTTAATGATGAGAACAGAAGGGTTCTTGGGTGAGAATGATGAGGGCCAGTTGCAGGGACTTTTGATTGGGTCATGTTGTTTTCCTTGATTTGCGCCTTTGACAAGGCAAGGCATAGCCACAGTGGATTCTTTATCATGTGCAACTGAGCTGGGCTGCACTCACATTTTCTTACATCACAACTTCCCCTTTTCTCAATTATCCCAAAGAAAATTCAGATTGTAAAGGGCCCTCAAGAAAAGCCACACCTTAACCACTTCTCTTTCGTCCTCTCTGAACAGGCTTTCTTTCTATGATGCACTGTTTAAGCCAAAGCTAGTGATTTATTAAGTGGTCTTGGAGTTCTTGTAGTGTAATATTGAGCCTGATTATGAAAATTCTGATAGTGTCTGATATGCTAAAAGCAGATTTGGATTGGTGGTGGTTGTGGGATAAGGAGCAGCTGAAGTGAAGAAAATGCGCGTCATTGGGGTCCATCAAACAACGGTTAAATGGGAGCACAAATTCTCGGTGCCAACAAGACACTTTCATCTGATAGAGGAAGACCTCACTGTTCACATTTTTCTGATTTCACTGTTGCATTATATTTCCAAATCCACCATAAGTCCAGAAACCAAGACAGCAACGGTCCTCACAATTCACTACCATTGTACTTGCAATGGAATTACTAATTATATAAATGGTTTATTTTGTCTTTAGAATTCTCTCTAGTTTTGTCTCTTTAAAGTTTTTACAAGTGTTTCGTGATATGTTACTGTTTCTATTAAATGCATCTTTGTTTGATTTACTGGAATGTTTTGTGATATGTAAATATTTCACTTAAATGTATATTTGATTTAACGTTCTTGGAAAGTTTATCATATTTTTAATCTTTCAGTATGAGTGAAGCCACTTTTTAAATTTTGTGTTGTTTTTCTCATAAAAGCCTAAAAACACTTTTAAATGAAAACAGTTTGTATTTTTTTTAAATTAAATTATAAATTAAAAAAAATAGATTTAAAATGAAAATGTGTAAAAAGTTTGATGATTTTTTTATTTTAATATTTTTATATTATTGTTTCATAAATCTAATTAATATTTTATTTCTTAATAATTTAATTTCTCGAAATAAAGGGTGTCTTAGAGAGTGATGAACATTTCTAATTGTATTGTTGCATTTTTTTCTTTCTTTCTTTTAATTATTTTTTTAAACATTAATTTTTTTTAATTAACCTTTAAGAGGTCAAAATACTCAAATAAAACTTAAAGTATATAAAAAGATAATCTAATTAACACTTCTAAGGGAGAGAGAGAAAAGAAGATTAAAGAAAAAAGAAAGAAAAAACATTAGATATCTAAGAAGGACAAGAAAAAAAGAAAAGAAAAAAGAGATAAAATAATTAAAAAATATTTAAGTACTTCCTTCTCATTATATTATCAAAGTTATAAGTATTTTTATAAAAAAAAAGTGGAAGAGAGTGTAGGACACGAGAAAGAAAAAAAAAATTGTTCAAACATAATGTAAAAATATATAAAGTTTACTTTAATTCTAATATGGAAAATAAGAAATGAAAGTATAATAAGTTTTTTTCTTTTATATGTACTCATTGAATTTAATATGATCCAAATTTATACTTTAAAATTTAAAGGTTATGCTTTAATTATTCATAATGAAGATAAAAGGAAAAATATTATATCTTTAGTAAAGACAGTAAAGAAGAAGATGAGAAGATATTCAAGTATTTTCTTCATGTTATCATAATGATAAATATTAAAAAAGGGCAGGAGTTACAACAGGAGGAAGGAGACCAAGAAAACATGTCCAAACATAACATATTCAAACATAATGTAAAAATATATAAATTTTATATTAGTTTTAGCATATATATATATATATATATATATATATATATATATATATATATATATATATAATGAGAATGAGAGAGAAAATTAGAATAAGTTCTTTTGTATATATACTCATTGAATTTATTATGGTCCAAATTTATATTAGAATTTGAAAGTTAAGCTTTAATATAGAAAAATTATATTTCAAAAATAACTTAGATAAAAGAAAAATACTATAAATAGTCAGTTGTTTTGCCTAAAAAAAATAAATAAGAGAAAATTTGTTCCATCCTATTATAAAAATGGATTTGATTGTCCAAATTAAAAAGTTAAGACAAAATAATAAAATTGTAAAGGAATTCTATCATGAAGAAGAGATAAAAGTTCTCGTTGTTATTCAACAAGTGAAATTTAAGTTATTCTAGTTAACTTTTAAGATATATGTTATGTTTGAGATATATGATTTATATTTTGATTAAATTTTAAGATATATATTATGTTTGAGATATATGATTGGTATATTTTAATTGTTGATATTTTTTAAAAATTATAAAATTTGATCTAAAATAAAAGATTAAAAATGATTAACCAGAAAAAATTATAAAAATATTCATGTTGAATTTTTTTCTCTAAAACAAACTTTGATTTTTTTAAAAGAGCTAAACATATGTGCTTTAAAATAGCCATAAATCTATATGTGGAGAAATGAATGTTATTTGCATCCATACATTTTTATCTCTTACATAATTCTGTACAATATTAATTTAAGGATAAATAAAGTGTAAATAAATTTGCCAAATTTTTGTTCATCAGTATATTGTCCTTAATAATTTCTTTACTATGTGTAAGATTTACTTGTCATTACAAATTAATGGCTGTGTTTAGAAAGGATTTTCTTTACTATATAATTTCTTTACTATGAAGAAAGGATAGGAGTTAGAACAAGAGAAATGAGAGAAAGAAAATATGTCCGAACATAATATAAAAAATCCATTCATTGTATGTTAGTTCTAACATGTAGAATGAGATAGAAAAGTATAATATAATTTTTTTTTATATGTATTCATTGAATTTAATATGATCCAAATTTACACTTTAGAATTAAAAAGTTAAACTTTGATTTGAAAAATTCATATTTTGAATTAGATAGATAAAGGAAAATACTATAAATAGTCAATTGTTTTGTCTTAAAAACATGCATAAGAGAGAAGTTTGTTTCATCCAATTATAGTAAGGATTTTTTATTGTTTAAATTAAAAGGCTAAGACAAACTAACAAAATTGTTCAGAATACTATGAGAAAGAGAAGAAAGTTTTCCTTATTCTTCAACAAGTGGAGATTTTCTAATTTAAGTTATTAATTTTTAAGATGCATGTTATGTTTGAGATGTATGATTTGTATATTTTAATCATTGATAATTTTTAAAAATTATAAAATTTGATCCAAAATAAAAGATTAAAAATGATTAACAAGAAGACATAAAATATTTTAAAAATTATAAAAATATTCATGTTGAATATTTTTCTCTAAAACAAGCATTGATTTTTTTTTAGAAAAGCTAAATCTATATTCTTTAAAACAGCCATAAATTGATATGTGGACAAATGAATGTTATTTGCATCCATACTTTTTATTTCTTAAATAATTAATTGTTATCGTATTTTTATACAATATTAATTTAAGGATAAATAAAGTGAAAATAAATTTGCCAAATTTTTGTTCATCAGTATATTGTCCTTAATAATTTCTATACTATATGTACGTAAAGATTTATTTGACATTACAAAATAATGGCTGTGTTTTAATAATTGTAAAGGTCGAATAAAAAACAAAATAATACGTATAATATTACCAAATCATCATCTTACTTTTTTTACTATTGTTATTATGGACAAAATATAAATGTAATATTTAAGATACCATTAGTGTTTTTTTTAATATAAAATATATTTGTATTTAGATTTGATTGATAATGCGTGGTTAATTTAAAAGTATTATATTATAAGTTATATTGGATATGGCTTTTAAAATCATTATTATAACAATTTAGAAAACCATCATGCATTATAATACATAATTTAATCTCAATATAATTCAAAATTTATTTCCTATTAATTTGTATTAAATGTCAATATTAATTTCCTAAAATAACAATTATTTTGAATAAAATCAATTTAAAATATAATAAAAAGGATTTATGATTAAAATATCACAATTACATTATAAAAATTATACACACAAATTAAGTACTAAACAATATATTAAATCAACAATTAAATTAATTTATATTTTTAATAAATTCAAATTTGAATTTGAATTGAACCAACAGGCCACTAGTCTAAGCAGGATTATGCTTAGGTATTTTAAACCAGTTTTTGCGTTATAATTAATGTAAAAATAACATGAGTGTAAGAGAAAAACTAAAACTTATCTATCAATCTAAAATTCCTTAACACAAAATGTTGAATTTAATTCAATTATATTAAAAGCATAAATGTATTTTACATTTTTATTAAATAATAAATTATCATTTTTGATAACAAACATAAATAATCATATTTATGATGAATTGTATCAATACATGAAAATTAAATTAAGAAAATCGGTGTATTCCTTCGTCTACAAGTTTTAAATATATTTTTTAATTCTATATTTATTTATTGGTGTTATGGCTGGCTAAGATAAACAAAATAATGGAATGATTTTTCTTAACAAAGAAAAGAATAATGTAATATTGAAAAGTGTTAGTATAATGTATTAAAAAAAACTTCAAAATAATTGATAGGTTGATTCGTAAGACAAAACACGTTAAGCACGTAATCCTTATTCTAATGCGTGGGTGAGATGGTGCTTGCATTTCCACCACCTTGTGGGCTCCACGTCCTATGAACCGTTCTTCTATAATACTAATTTTGCATAAAAATAATAACATAACTAGAATGTATCGTGTGAAAAAAAAATCAAAATAATGTCCAGAATGGCATATTATTATATGTATGCTAAATTTATTAACTTTTATATAAACCACTTTAAAATTTTATCAAAATTTAATTTTCTTAGAATAGAGTCTGAAAACACCTTATATATTTGTTCTGCTTCAAATAGAATATATTTTTTAATTATTAAATAATATTTATCACAACGTTTACATGGAATAAAAATTAAGCTGAAAAAACTGTTAGATATATATACACACTTACATATATAGAAGGACAAGGGAATAGATTGATTAGAATACATGAACAGTGTCTGATTGGATCTTTTGACGAAGGAAGCAATTACTCCATTTCAAGTTTCATGTTCTTTTTCTCTCTTCTTCGTGTCAGGTAAAAGCTTGGTCTCACTGAAAAAGGAAAAAAATAAAAGTTATGACCACAGTATAAAAATACAACCTTTTTTCTGTTTTCACCTTCATTCGCCCGTCATTACAATACCCAGTTTCGGTTTTCTTCATTCTCTTCACATCCGTTATTTTGCGTCTTAGAGTCGCCATCTTAAGGTTCTTTTCATTTTATGTTTATATTCCGTTGTGCCCTTTTTTTCATTCTTCGTTTTGGGTTGTGGGTATTTTTTTTTTTCCTGAAAAAATTTCGATCATTAGTAAAGCATGGACATTGAAAGTGAAAGAAGTATGCTTTTTTGTCTGCTTCTGTCTGGGGTTTGAGCTGTTTACTCTCCACATTCTCTTTATTTGTCTTGAAGTAAAACACTCTCTTCTCTCAAGTGGGATTCATGGGTTATAGCCACATATTCAAAAAACCATTCCTTTATGGGTTTTTCTGATCATGTTAAGGTAAGGGTATGTCCCAACTTCTTTTTTGAGACTTTCACCTTTTGCTGAGTGAGTATTTTGTCCATTTCAAATCTGGGTTCCATCTGTTTGTTGAAAAACCGCAGAGGGAAAAGGTTTCCTAGTTGAATTGAATTGAAGCGAAAAATGAAGGATTTTCCATCCTGTTTTGGTGAGAATGGGGTTCAAGTTGCGGATTCCTCGTCTTCAAGCGCTAGTAAAAGTGCCCAGAACGTGGTTACTTGTGTTTATCAATGCAGGGTTGGTGGTAGTTCCTGCCTGATTACCGTCACATGGAGTAAGAATTTGATGGGGCAAAGTCTTGGTGTAGCGATCGACGATTCCTCAAGCCAGAGTATTTGTAAGGTGGATATCAAATCCTGGGGATTTTCCAAGAGGAGAGGATGTAAGACTCTAGAAGTTCATTCTTGTAAAGTTGATGTGTATTGGGATCTTTCTTCGGCCAAATTCGGTTCCAGTCCGGAACCTTTGGGGGGATTTTATGTCGGAGCTGTGGTGGATGGACAGATGGTTCTTCTTCTTGGGGATTTGAAGAAAGAAGCTTTCAAGAAGACCAATGCCAGCCCATTACCCCACAACGCATTTTTGATTGCCAAGAAAGAGCATGTTTTTGGTAAGAAGTTGTATGGTACCAAAGCTGTATTTTGTGACAATGGCCAAATTCATGATATTGTGATTGAGTGTGACACTGCAACTGTTAGTGATCCGAGCCTTGTAATCCGCATAGACAGCAAAACTGTGATGCAAGTTAAGCGGTTAAGATGGAAGTTCAGGGGAAATCATACTATTCTGATAGATGGCCTTGCAGTGGAAGTTTTCTGGGATGTTCATAATTGGCTCTTTGGCACATCCCTTGGAAATGCTGTCTTTATGTTCAGGACAAGCCTCTCCGCCTTGGACAAGTTGTGGGCTAGCCAACCGTCTTCTGATTTGCCTTGGTCTTTCCCCGAGAGATTTCCTGAGACCAAATTTCAGGGTCTTGGTTTCTCGCTTAATTTGTATGCTTGGAAGAGCCAGTAGATGTGATGAAATCCATCACAGATTGAGTACTGACAGACCTTTCAGTGAGATTTGGTTTATCAACCATGTGATTGAAGCATAGTTGAGTAAAAATGAGTACTTTTGTTTCTCTCATTCCCTTGTTAAATTCATATGACCTATTTGAATAGATCAGAGACTCTTTTTTTTTCTCCGAAATGGCTGTACATTGGTCTTCAATTGGCAACTTTATGGTTCATATTACTAAAAATACAAACTTTACAGTATGTTTTATTCAACATCTCTATTCTCTCTAAATCAGTAAGTATTACCTACTTTTCCCTCTTTTAGGTCGTCATATGTTTTTACTTTAGTATTTTAATTGATGATTCATTCTATTAAGTACGTGAGGCTTTTACTTCAAATTGCTAACTCCCAGGTACCAAGAAGGCCATAACATTAAATATCTGATAAACTCAGCTAATGAATGTAAAAACTCTCTTTAACAACCATTTGAAACTTGTTTATGCAGTCTAGGGAGCTGAGATGGTGAAGCTGTTATCAGGCTGGATGATTTGTAGTTTGTTTTATGCTGTGTGATGGGACTTTAATATAAATATATTTTTGCCTTAGTAGGATTGCATACTTTGATGTCTGATAATAATTAGCAAATTTGATACTGAGAGTGTGGCCAAATATATGTATGTGCTGGCTACTAAATCATTATTGTATATTTTAAATCTTTCCACTGCTCAACCTATCTTGCCAGCTCTTTAAGGCCTCAAATGTTGAATTGATATATTTTATGATCATTTAGTCTGGTGCATCATCCTTTAAGTTTTGTTGGAATTTGAGATGAAGTGTAAAAGAAAAAAAAAGTAAAATTGTTAGGATTAAATATAAAATAAAAAGTTTGTTGTCGAATTAATTGATATGATAAAGTAAAAAAAATAAATTAATTGAAAAACATATTAAATGATTAAAGTATTTTTAATTAAAATTTAATAAAAAAATTAAATTACAAATAATTAATTATATAGTCATTATTTTATAAAATTAAAATAACATAAACTATTATAATTAATTTAATTAAATAATCAATTATAATTATATATTTTTTATTTTCTACCAATCAATTTAAAAAATTAAAATATAATAAAAATATTATAATATAATTAATTAAGTTTGACTTTTTTAAAAAATAATTACTAAAATATGAAATTTAGATTATTTTATTTATTATTAAAAATTATTTGTTTTAATTATTTATTATATTGTAATTTTAAAGTAAATATTTTACTATATTTATTTAAGTATAATGAAATATATAACTGGTTACATATATAATAAAATATTTATATGTGGTCAATTATTTCTTGAATATAATGAATTATGTTTGATTTTTAAAATATTTTTTACAATTTTTTTGTCAAAAGGTAGTATGACATTTTTTTCCGATTTTTTTGTTGGGCTTCTCATATGGGTTGGAAACAAATAAAGGGTAAATCTCAATTCTGCACCAGAACAAAGTTTAATAACAATAGTTTAACAATGTTAATTTCTATTTAAAACCTCAAATTTGCAATTTCAGTTGCAAATCTCAGATGGAAAAGGTTTTTGAACTATTATAAACAGAAAATTTCTAGCTTATTTTAATTCGTTTTTTGATTCTTGACATTAAATATTTATCAAAAACAAGAGGACCATAGCAGTCATTCTTTAGTCTCCAGCACAATCTATAAGCTTCACAGCATTTTCTAAAAAATCTCAATTTTCAATATAACAAAATATAGAAGGAAAATATTTAACAGCTTAATGTTATCAACTGAACTTCTAAAGGGCCTAATACAAATTCAGTGTGATTTTTTGTTTTACTTTGGCGTCTAATAAGAAATTTATTAACAAGTTATTTTATTGAATAGACTAAAATTTTATTGGATATATCATACTAATAATATATAAATTAATTAAAATATAATATCAGATTTTCAGTACAACATCAGTGTCGAATATCAAGTTCACGTGAACCACAAAACTAGTAAGCAATCCCAACCACAAGCAGGTCAAAACCAAAACCAATCAAATTAAAATGCAATTCAAACACTGTCACCATTTCGTTTTAAATAAATATAATTCTTTAACCTAAAAAAACAAAAATTACGATACATTACATAACATATTGTTAGATTTTTAAAGAGGAGACATAGGATATATTTGATACCAAAGGATTATGAAAAATATCATAAAATATTAAATTGCATTTTCAATTCAAAACTTCAACGCAAAGTTGGTAAATCTTTTACTTTACTTGATATGAAAGTTAAAAGTTGGATGCAATCAGGAGATATGTTCTTATCCTAGTAGAAGTAATAACCCATCCATGACTTTAAAATTTGAGATTTGAGAGTGTAATTTTATCTTAAGAAAAATTAAACTCTCAGACGGTGACAGTTTGACTTAACGAAAAATAACCAATATTAAAACTTTGGAGTGTATCTTATGAAATTGTATTTTATATTTTTGTTTTTAGATTATATATTTTTAACAAAAATATTACTTATAACTATATTTATCGGTTCATAATTTTTTATTGAATCTTAAATCATAAATTTTGAGGAAATGAATGACCGAAAAAGTTTATAAAAATATTGAATTCTAAGGGAAGGGAAGAGAAAGGTAACGTTAGGAGAAGATGAAATTTGACAATCATGTAACTGATTACCAACTTGCAACTTGCTTTTTGAGAATAACGTGATTATTAGAAAAACTAAAATTGGATGATCATAAAAAAAAAATATAGTAAAATTTATTGCATCCAAAGTATATGACTTTAATGTGAGAATGATAAGAAACGCAGTTGCATTAAATGATAGGTATGGGTGAGTGCATGCAAAAGCTGCAATTGGTACGTAAACACTCTTCAATGTTGAAGCTGAACATAGCAGTTTGCATGTGCCCATTTTTCAACTTGATACTTTCATTTCATGTCCCCATTTTCGTCACCCTCCTGTCGTTAACGTTTCTGACAAATTCACCATACTCACCATCTCTTCTTATTCTTCTTCTTTTTTCCCTCTCAACTATATGGTTATACCTTTAACCTTCTAATAACACATTCAAACTAAAAGAAGGTTATATATCCATATAATTTTATGGAGTGATTGAAGTTTGAATAGAGGGTAAAGTTTCAATAAATTAAAAGCAAATATTTTATCTAACAACAGACATCAATCATATTTAAGAAAATAAATGAAAATGAATTTTATTCATTTTAAATATTAAAATTATAAAAAAATATATAAATTTTAAACGTTGGTCTAGCCTATTTCTGAATTCTTGTGATGTTTTTTTCCATTCTTTTAAAACTCTTCTATTTATAACATTTTTTTTCTATCTAAAAGATATAAAAGATAATTAACATATATAATATAATTCTAAATATCCTAACAAAATCCTAATATTAAAATAATTAATAATATAATATTATCTTAATTAATAAATAATAACTAACAATCAAATTTTATCTTAATAATTTTTAACTAATATTTCTTTTATCTTTTTTAATTAATATTAGAAGGTTTCATTAATAATTTATTAACTAAAAATGTTTAATTATCACGTACACTTGGTTCTATCAAAGTTATATGTTATAATTTTATTTTAAGATGGATATTTAAACTCAACAAATTTACTTAATATTATGATTAAGGATGAGTATATTTTGATTAAATTTATAATGAAAAATTATATGATTAGATAGATTTAGATTACTAAAATAAAGTTTAGTTCTAGTAAAAGAAAAAGTAATACTAAAAAGTTAAGACCTAACTCGATAATAGAATATATAGACCGATATAAGTATCTTTATATATCAAACAGATGGTTCTGTCCAACCTATTTTTAATGGATTTGGATCTCTAGACTTAGACCTATATCGGGCCGATAGATAACTTTAGTCTGTTTTAAAATAAAATAAAAAACTTTTTTTAAACAAAAAATAACATTTAAAATATATATTTTTAAAATTTTAGGCACCAGAAAAATTTAATTTTAATTTTAGATATAATATTTAATATGTATATATATTTAATAGAATAGTATTATTATTTTTTTTCTTAAATAGAAATACTATTTTATAAAATACGTTCAATTGACCTCAGTATACTTATGCTATAAACTAGATGGGATGAACCAAAACTAATCCTGTTCAAACTTTTTAACTCAATGAAAACTATTTTGTAGACTTTTCAAACTAATTTATTGAGATAAACAGGTTTTGACAGCTATAAATCTCAAGATAGGTATTCAATATCTATGGATAAAAAATCTATGAAATCTTTCAAACTCAGCATCTATGAAATCTTTTTTGCTTTTTCATTTCTCAGTTGATAAAGGAGACCATCGCAAGAACATATACAAGAATATATCTTATCATATAAACCTTATTTGAAGAATAAACTTTAATTAAGTTCATACGTTAGATAATATTCCTCTAAAATTTGCCTTATTTATTTCTTTAGAAATAAAATTGGTCAAAATATGCTTTCTGAATTAAACGATTAACGTATAAACACTCATGTATCAAAGAAACACTTAATTGAGCTATTTACTCAGATATCCTAAACATGTATTAATAGCAAACTATTTTTAAAAATACCTGTTTTCAAGATCTAAACAAAAAAAATTACGAAAATAAATCTTCAAAATACGTTAATCCAAGCGAGCACGCTTCGAAGGAACAAATATTTGATACCAAAAATAGAATATTCTCCTTGATCCATTCACAGTACAACATGCCACATCATCAAATCATAACGTTACTATTTATGTTATGAATGGAACACTCACGAAAATGGTTAATCAAGGAGGGGGATTAATGTTTTAACTTAATTTGCACAGCCGCCGAAAATAACAAGTGGCAAAAGGATGTCAAAAACAAATTATGGCCCCATCTTATGCATTATGAAAGCTATGACAATACCTCTGGATCCAGGCCATCTGAAACTTTACATGTCTTCCAATAAATATTCGTTACCGAAGGTAAATTGCAGAAAATTAAGAATTTTCATTTTAATATTGAGAAGAAAATGACTGAGAAAATCTAAATGCGTTAATTAAAGCTGGCAACAATCTTAGAAAATTTCAAAAAGTGAGTAATAGTCTTTAAGAGATGCTGCATCATGATGACAATGTTAAACTCTTTAAGGCAGTTGTAAGTTGGGGAAGCTTGTCCGGAGCTCTCTGTTTGTAATCTTTCTCCAATACTTTGGCCGCTAGAGATTGTAACTGTGACCCTTCTTTCTCCTCCTTGCTTTTCCCTTTTGTAATCTGTGAAATAGCAGAAGTGCACTGGAGAACAGGAGAAAAACTATTCAGGCATATATAAAAATTAATAGTTTCGGAAAGAAGAATCCAGACATTCTGAGTTATTCAGGAGAAAATCGATAATCTACGAAGGAAAACTGAAATCTTCCAAAGCAAAAAAAACTAAACGATGACTTTCATTGCAACCAACAAAACCTAGGTTCAACCAACTTCCAAATTAAAACAACTATACTCGGTTCAACCAACACAATAACTTGCAGTTCCAGAGGACACAACAAAATTAATACTCAAATGGAAGATCTTACCAAGCATACACCAAAGAGTGCTCTGGTATTTTTGCCTCCAGTCAAGTCAATGGTAGACGCATAGTATTTCTTGGCAGTTTGGAGGTTTTCTAATCCACCAAGCGTATAAAGTACCTGACAATGCCACAAATCAAGAAAACGTCCTTATGCAATAAATGTAAAACTCTTGATATGTTACTACACCTCTAGCATGCAGTGCTTTCTGTGCCTTGTTTGTTTGTTACTACCGGAGCAAAGAAATGAGAGGAGAAGAATTTATTTGACCAAAATAAAGTAATCACATTTCATAAAGAAGTTACTCACATCAGCATAGGCTAAGTGGTAGAGAGGAACAGTAGGTTGAGATAATATCAACTCCTCGTAACAGAATGCTGCTTGTTTATACCTAATAGGAAGACAGAAAGCCAAAGGAAACAAAGGCAGATAAATAATTAGCAATATAAATGTTAACCCTACAGCGGGGAAGATAAATGGTAGAATAAAATCTAACATTTGCAGGGAGACGTATATTTCAGCCAGTTCTCTCCATGCATCATGATCTGCCATGAATCTGAAAAAACAAGAAGAATAATTCAGATACATGCAATATTTTCTTATGTAAATAAAAAATACTTATTTGAAGTTATGGAAGAAAATAAAACTCTTAACATTAGTCTCACGTTTCTAGATATTTATTAAGCCAATCAATAGCCAGAGAAATGTTGCCTTGTGCCTTTGCCATTGCCACCCTCCTCTTATGGATGGCCTGCACAAAATCAACACAATAAAAAAGATAAACACTTCAGCCTTTGGCCTTCTTTACTTAGGCGGCATAGCCTATTTAATTTAAAACCGAAAGATTAAAATCAAGTGGAAATAATAAAACACAAAAGAAGAAGCCATAATTATATGATTTTTGTTTCATCACATATAGTAACTGAACAACCAACAGTTCCCTTTTTTGGTATCCCAATAAGGTTATGTGAGTTTACTTGGTCAAGAGGATTGTCCTCTAAAAGGCTTGCGTAAGCCTTTTCTGCCAATTCCCAGGATCCTTTTGCTTCAAACAACATTGCCTCCAGCCTACCTGTAACAATTTCGACACTTAAATCAATTCTTTATTAAGAGGGAACAGGAGCACGCACATGCAGACATATTTGGATTTTTGTGTGATGTAGTTATATTATACAGTGTGTTTCGTAAAGCATTTCATCTAGATCATAGATGAAATTGGTAAATGAAACTTTGAAAATATGTCTAGCTTTTAGGTTATTTCAATAAGCTACTTATATTAACTTTCAAAATAATTTACTTAGATTAAACTTATGTTTTACCATCTTAACCCACCAGTCTAAAAGTTAGATTCAAGAACCTCATCTGGGCATCAACAAACAGAGAATAACATGCAATTGCTTGTGTTGGGAAAAGTAAACAATACAGTTCGTGTTTTTGGAAAATTATCATAGAGCTCAAGACAAAAATAAATTAGCCAGCTCAATCATTGCAATGTCAAAATAAATAGTTTCTTAGCCTAGCAGTGACCAAATGTAGGAACACTGGCCGATCATAAGGCATATGTCAAGCCAGAATAATGCTGCCTACGCAACTGTTACATCTGCATCTAAGGAGAACTATAAAAAGTGAGCTCTGAGTTCAAGTGGTACAATTTAAAACCCCCTTCTTAACAAGTGGATTTTAAACCTAATTCAATCTTGCAAAATCCTGCCCCAAAAGCTTACATAAAGTCAGTCTTATGTCAAGAGTTGTGTAGATAGTGCTATAACTAACTCAAAATCAAAACATGGTCAAAAGGTATAGATAATATCAACTTACCAACTCTTTTACTATCTGGAAATCTCTTCCGAAGAACCTTTGTACAGTCCTGATAAAGAAGAAAATATTATCAACTTCAAGACATAAAATCTCAAGTTAGATGGTTTCCCTTATCATATAAAGCGCACGACATCATGAACAGCATAAAAGTTTAGCAGCATATTAATTTCCAGACTCAGAACTTACAAAAGAAAACAACATCAAACATCTTGCCAAAAACTTTAACAAGAATGATACAACTCATAGCAAAAGAATAATGGCATAGCAAGATCAGAAAACGATTATTTCCTCCATCCACCATCAACAGAGAATAAAGGGCCGAAAGGGACTCAAACTTAAAACAAAAACTACCCAGAAATTGAACAGCAATCGAATGCAGTGGACTATAAACTTACAAGGCACGTAATGAAAATCAACCATTATGCAGCACCAAAACAAAAACCATCAAGCAACATTATAATTCCTTGTAAAACTCACAAACAACCGTCTCAGATGCATAATCAGAATCTCCACAACACAAGTTACAAGAGAGTAAGTTTCAACTATTTCACATAATTAACATTCAATCCGTGCATAAGATTCCTGATTTAGTAATCATTAAACAACATAAGAAATTCATTCCAACAATTTTGTTTCACGAAAAGGAGGCCATGATTTTACAATATGTATAGCATAGTACCCAGAAAAATTTACAATACACGAAAGAGACCAATACAACAAACACAGCCAAATTAGATCGAAACCTTGGCAACGTCGAGACACTGACAATCCATGGCAGCAACTGCAACCTGTTCGTACAAGGTCCACTCTGCACACAAAAACACCCAAACATTAGTCAAAAGTCAAATTCAATGAAAAACATACACATGCAACTAAAGCACAGCAGAAAAACAAGGTTTTACAAGAGAGTGAAATTCGAAGCTCCAAAAATCGCAGCATAAAATCAGAAATAAGAGAATCACGCAATAGAATCAGAACAATAAAAATTAGGTCAGTGGCGAAGGAGGAGGCACCATCAGCGCCAAGAGAAGATCGTCGTTTGGGGTCGTTCAAGATGGAGAGGCCATGCTTGAGAACCTTCTCGGAACGGCGAACCTTAAGCTTTCTGACAAGGCAGAGGTAGTCCCAAGCGCCGCCACCGCCGTTGTCGACCTGATTTTCAAGCCTGTTCAATTGAGTCTCCTCCGTTTTGGTAACCATCTTCTTTCCCACAATTCACAAACACAGATCCAACAAATCGATGAACGGAATTTCGATCTATGTCGTTGAAACACACGCCCGGAGTGAGACGATAGGAGCTGCAGTGGGATCGCACTTCCACTCCAGGTTCCGCCTCACAAATATATCAAAATAAAATACTTAAACGAATCAAAATAAGATATTATCAGAATTTAATTAATATATAATGAAATTTATTTAGTATACTGTTTTCATTTATAATAACCCTTTTATTTGAAGATAATTATAGCGATAAATAAACAAAATAGATTTACGCAACTATTATTAAGTAGAGGTGGTACATTGTTTCAACTGTTTTATCTCTTCATAGAAAAACAAAATAAGTATATCATCTTTATATATTGTTATAAATAAAATTATAATAAATAAATTTTAGTACATATAATTTATATTTAAAATTTAATAAATATTATATTTTTAAAAACTTTTATTAATTTAAAAATATTCAAATATTTGAAAATAAAGATAAACCCGATAAATTGAAAGGAATAATAAAAAAGTGGTACACCGCAAAAAAGTTAAAAAAAAAAAAAGTTCGTTATAAAGATAGTAAGTGATTTTCAATTTCAAACTAGGAGAGCTAAATTTTGTTAATATTTCATTCAGATAATCAACTTAACAAAATCTAGCTTGTATTTGGTTTTACTTTCTTCAAAATCTAATTTGCAATCTTAGCTTTCCATTTTTAGTTATAATATTTTATTTTTATTTAACTATATATACATATATATATATATATATATATATATATATATATATATATATATATATGTTGATTTTTGACCATGAAATCGTAGAAATTATATAGTTCGATCCATAAAAAATATTTTAATTCTTTTGGATCTGAAATAAATTGAATTTGAATGTTTATAAGGTTATTTACATTCTTAATTTTTTTTCTTTTTGGATTTCTAAAAAACTTTCGTTGTATAATATATTTCATATCCTCTATTGTATTTCTAAATTTTTCACTTCAATTTTCATTATCTTCGATGACCATATCTCACTTTTCAATAATAGATGATTTAAGAATTATTCTTATCCAAACCAATTTCAATTTAAAATATCTAAAACTTTCATGTGTTCTCTAGCTCTTTTTAGTGATTTTTTAAAAGTACAAACCATTTACAAATGAAAGAAATTGTCTTCAGTGAAGTAACCCTATCTATATACGTTTTTAAAATTAAAGAAACAGAATTTTAATATTTTAATTTATATTTATGAAATTTTTATAAAAAATTGGTGATTTTGTATATGAGTTTAAGTATTAGATCATCATTACTATTTTAAAGAATTTTGGCATGTGAAATTTGAAAGTCATTTTGAATGGTAGTTTGAAAGTAGTAAAAGCGGAGTTGTGATTTGTTACAATGAATTGTGCTTGAGTTGATGTTTTAATTTTATCGAATGGTAGTTTGAGCTTTATGTGTTCCATTTAAATAAAATGATCTCATATACTTATTATATAACTAAATATATTGTTGTTTTATTTTAAAAAATTAATTATATTTATATTTATTGTCATTTAAATATAGTATTTTATCATTAACATGGATATTTGAAAAAAAAAGTGGTTGGTTGAAAATATTTTTCAAATGTTAAAGTCACTCTTTATTGTGGTGCTTTACCTATTTTTTACATGGTATTGCTATAGCTAGAGCTAAGAAATAAGCTAAATAGTGATAAGCTCCTTTTAATGTCACCAAAATTTGGAGGATATTATTTATTGAAATCGAAATAGGCACAGTATAAGGAAAAAAAAGTAACTAACTTTATTAGATAAGATTAATTAATATTATTGGTGTTATTTTTGTTACATTTTGTACCTCTATTCCTTAACCATCATGTTGTGACAATTAGGATGTCATACTATGTAACAAAAAAACATTTTTCATATTGTTTATTGCATATTTTTTATATTGTTTATTGCTTATTGTATTAAAATTATTTTATAATAAACTATTTAGTTATATAAAATTAAAATTGTAAACATTTACAATTTATTTGTAAATAAAATATAATTATTTATCTTTTGTAATATACGTGATAGTCTTTTTCCCTTTTTAAACTTTTTTATGTTTTACTATATTTTAATGTTTTTACTTGTATATATTGATATTATTTTAATCTTGATTTCGTTTCAAAAATATTAATCAATTAAAAATAATTTGTGTAGTATGTATTAAGAATCTATATTTTTTACATTTTTATATTTATAGAAAAATATTATTCCGATAAATTATGTGACAGTGGAAAATAATATGGCTATCGATTTATATTTTTATTAAATAATAAAAATATTTTTAATGAAAGATAAAATAAATGACACTGAAAATAGTTATATGTACAAAATGAGTTAGTAATATATGAAAAAGTAAAGAGAGAAAGAAACAGTGAGTTGATAGAAAATAAGATAAAATTTAATTACTTATAAATTTATTTTTTATTACCGTAAAATATATGGGACACAAAAGAATAAAATAAATATTTATTTAAATCTTTTTAACATGTTTGGGTTGTTTAAACATAAGACTTTATAAGAAAACAAGTTGGTCAAAGGAACGGAAAGTTACATTAAGTACTAAAGGTTTAATTACAAGGTTAGAGGAGAAAAATAAACACATACAAAGATTTAAAGCTTTTCCGATAAATTCTAAATGAACTAATACTACTACAGTGTGTCGTTATCATAATAAGCTTGTTAAGAGATTTGACCATCTCTTAACAAGTCAACGCCATTTTATTTTCCACAATAATAAGATTAATTAGCTACTCAATAAGTAAATCTACAAGTCGTGTTATAATATCTTATTTATTATATATATATATATATATATATATATATATACATATTTATCATATAATCTTTTGATTTTATTTTAAAAATCCTGTTTAATGCATTTTTTTTTATAAAATACATATTTTAAATTTTATGAATACTCTTTGATATGACTACCGTCTTTGCAACATGATTTTTTATTTTTTATTTTTTTTATTCTTAAGCTGGAAGTTGCTGAGAAACTAAACGACGCGTTTCAATGGATGCTAGGTATGCAGTGGCGGTTGCAATGTAACTTCCCGCTCTGTTGCTCTAAACCCTAATCTAAACTAAAACCCTATCCAGAGGTGGTTGATCACCATTTGTGTAAAATCCTCATGGCGATGAAAACCGTTGAAGAAGACGAAGTGGGTATCTCCTGCTTCATTTCCGACCTTCCTGGCTTCCGCGGAATTTTAAAGCAAAGGTCTCTTCATTTTCTTCACAATTCTTTACTACCTTCTTCATTGCACCTCCTTGATAGTGATGTACTAGTGCTGAAGTGCATTATTCAACTGTGTCTTATTAATGCTGTTTTCAATTGAATTTTATTCAGGTATTCCGATTTTATCGTGAATGAAGTGGACAGAGATGGAGCAGTTGTTCATTTGTCCTCACTCGATGCCCCTGAAGAGGAGCTCGAGGTCTAATTATCCGTGATCATTGATCAATTAATTAATTTTTGCTTTGTTTTTGCTATCTCACTTTTTATGCTTATTTCAGAGTGTTCAGGAAAATGGAACCAACACATCTGACACTGTTGTAAGTTATGCCTCACGAATTGAATCTTTTAAGTCTCTTGCTGGGGAGGCTGATGCAATTCTTTTGGAAGAATTTGTTAATAAAATTAATGCCGGTGGAGAAGATAGCGTTTCTCCCATTGTTCTTTCTCCGGATTCTGATAAGTCTCATCGAAAGGTTAGCATGAGTTTTGTGGCTTATTTTGCTCTGTTAGATTCTGATGACATGTAAAGATGCCCATAATGGGGAGCACTTGGATATTTACTCCAAGCAGGTGCTCATCTCATTACAAAAGGCTGAAATTTTTGATGAATTTATATGATTTTTGGATTAACAACCAAGTATCAAACCGAATGCTTTTGAATTGCATTTCATTGATTTACTTAGCCTTTTTTTAGTACACTGCACCAAGCCACTGTAATTTTATTTTACATTTAATTGAATTTAGAAAGAGGAGACTGATCTGATTCTGCTTTTGTGGCATGCAAAACAAAATCATTTTGTAGTTTCTTTGCCATTTTATAACATCATAAATTTGATGTTTCTCAAATGTACCAGGCAGTGCATAACTTCTTTAAGGAAAACTTTAAGTTCCTTGTTACTGATGTGGTTGACGGACCTGACGCTTCCTTGAAATGTATACGCGTGAGATTGAATTCTGCTGAACCCAACAACAAAGGCAAAAACTCCAAGAAACGCAAAGAAAGGGTTGATAAACCCTTTGACAGCCGAGGTTCAGAAAATTGGCCTGAAAATGTTGGCAAGTTCCTCAGGTAAGATTGCCCAGCGGTTTTGTTTAATAAAATACAAATCAAGCAAGGCTTGCTGTCTTCAATTTCTAGTGCAGTCTGCTAGAGCGTTTTGTTAATTAACTAATTATTGAATATCCAAAAACATTCAACTTAATGAAGACTCTGGCTGTATTAAATTATGTTATTCATAAATTGTCAGAAAGTGATAGCCACTCATTGTTGCATTTTTTATTTGCTCGTGCCATTTCCCTGTTTTTATATTGTATTTGTTTGTGAACTGAATGTTTCTACCAATGCAATTTCTAGGTTCCATATTTACAAAGAGAACAAAGATACCCATGAAGCCCTGGGGGTTATTGGAAATATGCTCGGCATCCAGGTCTGTATGGGTCTTTGTTGGATACATTCTGCAGGCTTTTTGATTGAGTGTGAAAGTGAAGGTTTTTTTGGTGATGGTTCATTCAATTCTTGTATGTGATGATATTGATTCCCTTTTAACTAATTATCATACATTCTAGAACTGAAACATGTGTGATATAATAAATGAATCTGTTTGCCATATTTTTATTTGCACATTATTTGCTTGATATATTTATGATTGTGTATTAATGTATTATGCCTGTGTACAACCTTTTTGTTTTCAACCTGGAGATTTAGGAACTCTGTTTTATTATTGTTTATATCTCCATGATTTTTTCTGCTCATAAAATTTGGTTGATGGAAAATTTTATGATTTTAGTTGTGTGCACTATTTTATACTCGACTATCCAAGTTTATGCACTGACCATTTGGAAAGTAGAAAAATAAATAAATGCAGTCTGCCAACAGCATTACTATTGATTTATGGATAACTTTTCTGTTTTAACTGATTAATAATTAATTGACAGCCAAAATCATTTGGATTTGCCGGTACAAAGGATAAGCGAGCTGTCACAACACAAAGGGTGATAAATTGTTACATTCTTTTTTATTTTACATCAAGCATTCAATCCTTTCTTCACTTTCCAGAATTAGTATCAGTGTTCATTTATAGATAAATACTAAAACTGGTTTATTACTTGTTTGGTTTCTAGGTTACTGTTTACAAGCAGCGAGCAAGTCGACTCGCCGCACTTAACAAACGCTTGTTTGGTATCAAATTGGGCGATTTCTGGTAAGGTGATTGAATTTTGAATGGTTGACATTCTTATCTGGTTTTTGTGGAATGATAGCTATAAATGTACTATTGTCCAGTTATGTTAAGGAAGGACTATGTCTTGGCCAGCTCATGGGAAATCGATTTACAATTACATTGCGGTGAGGGTGTTAATTATGCTTGAAATTCATTTTTCCTATGTTAAATAAGTATCCCTTGAGGTTAGGGTTATTTATAAATGTAATTGAAGCTTTATATTTGTATTATAGCATTGACATATGTTCTCAGAGGTATTGTTTCAGATTCTGAAGATATCATAAAAGCATCTGCAGATGCCTTGGGAAAGTTTGGCTTCATTAACTACTTTGGTCTACAGGTACTTTATAAGGCAATTTTTTCCCCCTCTGATTAGTTCTCTCAATTCTGTTTCGATAACATAGAATTGGATAGCTACCTTGTGCTAGTTTAGAGGTAAACTTCCCGAGCAAGCCTGGGGGGAATGTCCTCTGATAGCATGTGGCCTTTCCCTGTATAGTATTCAGAAGTGACAAATACAGTAGGATGCTGTGTTAATCTATTGAATTAAATCCTCATTAATCAGTTACTGCTATTTATCATGTTTCATTTATTCCAACGTATGCCAGCTCTGTGTATTTTGTAATACAAACTCATGTTTTATTTTTATTTTTTTAGGATGACATACATGCTTGTCTTAAAGATTGCTATTATGATGTATAATTTAAAGATATAAGAAGCTTAAACATGTTGGAAAAGTTACCTAGCTTCATATTCCCTGTTTCTTGAAGAGAAAATTTTCTATTAAAATTTGTTATAAGTCCAAAACTTGCATTAAAACGTAAAATCTTATTTTACATTTTGTCTCTCTGTGGTTTTGCTCAGTGTCGCAGCATTTCTTAAAGTCACAACATGTGATTTAGCTCTGTTAAGATGTCCCGAATTGGACTAGAAATATGGCTATAACCTTCCTTATTAGACTTGGTAATCCTTCCGTTGAGCTAGCTTTTATGAGTGAGTTAGTCCTTGTTTGTTTCTATTTAATTTGAGTGTTAGAGGCGTGTGTTGAGATTTCCAAGATTGGCTAAGAATTTGATAAAAATATAATTTATAAGACTTGGAAATCCTTATCCCTTGCGCTAACTTTTGAGAGTGAATTAGGCCTAGTTCATGTCTAATTGACTATCTATGTAAGACTTTTATTTTTCATTTTTGTTTTACAAGTAACTTAATTGCCTGTGAATGTGCTCACTGTCAGCGTTTTGGAAGTGGTTCTTTGCCAACTCACCTTATTGGAGCTGCATTACTTCGAGGGGAATGGAAACTTGCTGTTGACATGATTCTTGATCCAAGAGAAGGAGATATCCTTTTCATTGTTTCTATTATTACATTTACATATAACGGATAATGTCTAGATGATTAATCAAGTAATTGCGTGCTGCTTATAGTTAAAAATAGCATATTGATTACTGTTGTTCATCATAACAATGTTATTAGATACAGAGAAATGCAATAGCGAAGGCACGGAAGTACTATAAAGAAAGTAACGATGCTGTTGGGACACTTAAGCAGTTGCCTCGATATTTAGTTGCTGAAAGGGCTGTGGTAAGCTTGAAATAAAAGTGATATCAGCATTAGACATTTCCTTGATGTCAGATTGGATCTAATTTTTTTTTTTTACTCACTATTTTTATTCTTGTATGATCTATATGATGTCATAACCATGTTTGTGTCATCAAATATTCTGCAGCTGCAATCTTTGAAGACGTCTCCTGGAAATTATTTGCAGGCTTTGAAAGGCATTCCAAGAACTCTGAGAATGTTGTGAGTTATAATTATCTGATGATATTGATTGTTTTGAATATCTGTCTAAAGTGGTGATACACTGTTAGTCTGTCACTGCTAGTGATTTTTCTTAGTTGAAGCATGTCGTAGTACCACAGTTCATTTTTATTCTAAGTGTCGACAGCTCGTGTTACAGAACTTCACATATCTTCTTTCCTTGGACCCTGCATAGTGATAGTGGTATGCTTATATTTTAACTGTTCTTGCATGAATGATAAAAAATAATTTCATAATCATATCTAACTTTTCTTTCTCTACTTTTCAATTTAAACATATACCAGACTTTGAATTTGACATAATTTTATGTAAAATTTTGGTACACATGTCTGAGTTCATAAAGTCAAAATTCACATACACCCTTTAGCTTTGAACCATCTTATTTTGTTTTTCAAAACACTGCAATCAAAATGTTCAAGCGTGAAAGTTTGGCTGAAAAGCCTTTTCTGGGCTTAAAATAATCAAAACCAAACATGCTCCATGGTTTTTGCATGTTACAGACTACACACTGCGGGCATGCCATGACAACATTAATTTCCTTACTTTCAATAGAAATAGGCTATGGTTTTGTTGCAATTGGGAATTTTATGAAGTTTATTGCCAATGTCAATTTTATGTTGGGGTGTACATTTGTTTTGCTCTCCTCCTCTACTAGTCAGTTCTATACTTCCATGCCAACCCAACTCATCAGCCATTCAGTGTTATTTGAGTTTTTATACTTCGGTATGCTTCACTATTATAAAATAAAGCTGGTCATTTTAGTACTAAGGGCCCGTTAGTTTCAGTTTTTTTAATGATATGGTCACTTTTTTTTTTTAATGATCACTTCTAAATTTTTTTCATGCAACTGTTTTAGTTTTTCAACATAATTAGAATTCGAAAGTAATCTAAAATCTAATTTAAAATGAGAAACTATTTTTAATGGGCTTCTCATAAAAACCAGTTAGTTTTTAAAGTGAGTTTTCTATGATCCTAAACAAACTTAAATTGTGACTGGATGATTTTACATCAGAATAATTGTTTTAATCTGTATCAAACGGGTCCTAAATCTCTGCTTTGACACCGCATAAAGCTAAGGAGGAAAGGTTTTCATGTATAGAAAAAACTGTTAACACAATGCACATGAATAAAATTTGAAAGTTAGGAAGATACAAAGGAATTTTTGCAGAAGCTCTAAAGTGGGTTGTTTATGCTGTCTATTTGATGATTGTTCTTTTATTTCTGTGAGAGTATTGTACAGAGAACTGTTGTTATAAGTCTCAGTTGGTTATGCCGTTACAAAGTTAGTTAAAGAGTTAGTTTTTTAGCTGTCACCTTGACAGCTGTATCTAGGTACTTAAGCTAGTTTAAATCAGGTATAGAAATACCTTTCTGTGTGTCTCATTTGTAAGTAGCATTCATTCAGAAATACAGTTCCTTTTCTTTTCTAAATTCTGTCGCTAAATTCTTGATATAGTTCAACTTGCAAAGACAAGTGTGCCTTGAACACAAATAAAAGATGTAATATATTATTCAACATCATTTATTTGAAGGATGAATAAATATTCATTGCATATTTCCATTACCTTTTTTAGGTACATACATAGTTACCAAAGCTATTTATGGAACCATGCTGCAAGTAAGAGGGTGCAAAAATATGGTAAGTTGTGATTTCTAATAAATTTCTAGATTTGCATTGCTTTCTCAGGGAATAAACTTCTAATTTCAATTCTCCTGATTCCTTAATGCATTTGATACTCGTTCCGTACTATCCTTACCATGAATTATCATTATTATGATAGCTGAAGTTGAAATATTCATTTATTGAATTGAGTGATATTCTACTGTGGCAGGAACTGAACAAGTAGTCTTAGGGGACTTGGTATACTGTAAAGAAAATTCTACTGCAAAAGTTACAGATTTTGTTGGATCTGAATATCCTGAAGACAGCAGTGGTGGGTATGATTCCATTAATGAGGATGAAATCTCTGTAGATATTCATGAAGACATAAATAGTTGTGTCAAGGTTAGTCGTTTGATTTGGCCATTGGTATGCTAGTACTTAACCGAAATGTAGTTTTAGAAATACGCCATGACTTAAAACTTTCATCTATCTATTCAGAGTCTAGTGCACACACATTATGCAGACATGAACAAATATTTGGTCATTTTATACCTATTAATTATTCTGAAAATGAAAGTTCAACAATATTGTATGAATTAAATACTTTTCATAAAAAGAATTAGGAGGATAAGAATCCTCCTTAAAAAAGAGAAAAAAAAAAAAAAAAAAAAAAAAAACCTAATAAAAAAAGAGAAAAAAAAAAAAAAGATACAGAAAAAAGAAAACATTAATGAAGCTGTTAGAAGATATTAAGAATTAGTCTTGTTAGCATTGGACTTGGGCTTGTACCTGCAATACTTGCACTTGATCTAATTTGTGGTATAAATAGGTACACTAGGTTATTGTATTTCAGGAACATCATACTATCAATTACATAATACATTGTTAACCTTCATTCTCTCTTTCGTTTTATTTATTGAAATCCTAAGTTTTGCATAGAAGCAAACCCAATGTGTCAATCTATAACACAAACCCTTGTAAAAAACTGTTTTTACCATAAGTTGTTGCCAAACTCTAGTCTTATCCCAGAGCAATTTTTAATTGTATAAATCCCTTAAAGAATCAAGAATTTACTTTCTGACAAAATGCACCGGAGTAAGGTAGATAGCATTTCACCTCTAATATTGGACTTAGATAATTCTATCAAAATTTCATTTTGTTCATTCTGCCTAAGACCTGGCTCACACCCCAAGTCTTAAAAAATGCCTAACTAAGAGTTCTATAAAACAGGTATAGAAAGTACACGAGCAATGGGGGCTTCTTAATTACATATTGCAGGCCTCTTGTGCATATATCTGTGTATAACTTTACAATATGTAACCTCACAGTATGAGTTTACCCCTTTGTTATTTATCTGTGTAAAATTTTACAACATTACCACCAGTCTCAGTCCTGGAGGCTCTCATCTTATCACCAGTATTTTCGAGTTTCCTTTGCAGTTTTGCCACCATGTTTGGTGAAACCATACTATCTTTTTTCTTTTTCTAAAATATAATTGTAATAAGTGTTGGAATATATGAAACGTATCCAATTTTATCTTGATTATATTTTATATTATCTTATTTTTTAGGATCCTTATCTTATTCTTAGGTGTTTTATCTTCCAGAAGTTATTTCTGATTTGTTCTTAAGGATTTAAGAGTCTATATAAAAGGGCCAGTGTATCATGTTTTGCATCATAGCATATCAATTTAATATCGTTGCCTTAAGTATATAAAAAACCCTGTGATTCTAACATTTCATTCCTAATTATTATTACCAGTAGAACACAAGTGTGCACAGCAATAGAAAGTATTTATCACAGTAAAAAATGGTTATTAGAACGTCATCATAGTAAGCTAAAATTGTACAAAAAAAATGTGTATAGAAAAAGCAGTTATCAAAATTAGTATCATGTTTATATGCTAGTATAGATTATCTGTCAACATGGGCAGTGACTTAGTGAGCATTTAATGAAATCAATAATTATTGAACATTTTTGTGTCAAATTTCTTGAATGAAACACTATTGTGAACCATTTTTTCTCAAATGAATTCCATATAGGCATTATTCTATGTCGAGGAACTTGATTTCTACTTTCATTAGCAGGAGGTAAAGTGTAAAATCGAGTTTTTAAGATTGAAAAAGATTTTCATTTGCGAGAAATGAGATGATGGATAATTTACTAACTCGAACCTCAACAAGGAACAACAGAAGTTGTGTGAATGATGTTCTAAAGTGTGTTTACTTCGTGTGACAGGTTGTTGATGCTGAAGATCTCAATTCTGGATGCTATACAATTGATGATGTCATCCTTCCTATGCCAGGGTAAGCATGATTGGCTAACAGTGTTCAGGTTCTTTGATTTTGGCAACTCAAATCATCATCCAATTATTTTGTTTTCCAGTGACTTTCTTCTTTTTAATTTGGGGCAGGGATCACTCTGACATTTGTGTATTTGTTATCTTGCAGTTCACGGGTTAATTATCCAACCAATCATATTGCCAATGTTTATGAAGATTTAGCAAAAAAAGTATGTATCAATTTTGACCCTCGTACTTTCATGCTTCAATATCCTCAACTTTATGCATTTAATTAGGAGTAGATTTATCCCGCTCTTCCTATCTCTTACACGTAAGAATTATCGTAAAAAACTAGTGTACGAGTAGATTTATCTATTTACTTGTAAAAAATACTTCAAGGTTATATTAATTGCTATGCATTTGGAAGTACATGAGAAAATGATTTTATTTGATGACGGGGTAAATCAGAAGGTTGCTCCTCAGGTACATTTTATTGAATTAAGCAGAGCAGTAATTGGAAGATGAAATAAAGAATGCTCTTAAATTTGAGAAGTTGTCTTTATAACTTAATTTTGCCTTGAATGCTATAGGTTCTGATTTAGATACGCTGTAGAACACCAACCTGAAAAGCCTGCTGTATTTATGTAATTAAGATTAACATTAATACTCCGTAGTTGACAATTGATATTGATTTGGAACTGCAATTTAGTGGTGATATCATTAAGCATGACGAGCCCCTTCACGCTCGACTGCTTCTATTTTGCCTCCTCCTTCTGTTACTTTTAGAACTATGTTCAACTAGTTCTTACATTTACGTTTAGGTTGCTGTCCTTGCTTTTTTGTAACCTTGTGTACTGTTATTGTTCCATGGGTTGTTATTCCCCTTTATAATATATTCACCTGTTTTATTGTACTTGGTCAGGATGGAATCAGTTTAACTGAAAGCGTGCACAATGTGGAGTATGTAATAAGAATCTCAACTTAATCTTGAAGAGTCTAATTCCAATTTTGTTCTTTTTCTTAATCTTCTTTTTCTCTCCTGCCAGTTCTCTTACCCTGATTTATTTGTACTTTTTTTATTAGGGAATTCTCAATAACTAGCATCACTGGATGTTACAGGAAGGTTTTTCAAAAGCCAATTAATTTTGAATGGTATTTTACGAAGTTAACCCTCCACATTGCACAGACTCGTACTTTTTAGTAGTTCTTTCTTTTTTATGGTTTTGCGTGTAGTTCACTCTGACTTATTTCTTTGATGTCTGCAATTCCAGGGAATTACTTACATACTCTGACAGTAATAAACCGTTGGTAGAGACAGATTTAGACACAATTAATAAGTCTGCGTCTACCAACACTGTCAAACCAATTGATGTAGGAAATGGGAAAACTGAAGAAGTCTCTGATTGCATCAGAGAGTTAGAGAGTTCTGATGACTTTCCAAAAGTTGAGAATTTTAAGGAGATTGCAGGTGAGGAGGTAAAATTACCTCATGGCGAATCTCTTGGTGACTCCAGTTCTCAAGATTCCCATATTGCTCTCAAACTGAGCTTTACTCTTCCTGCTTCATGTTATGCGACAATGGCCATAAGGGAGCTGCTGAAGACTTCAACATCCGTAAGAACCCCATTTGAAAATCTTGTCTGTTAATGCGAGGTTACAAAGTAATCATGATTGGGAAAAGTTTCTTGCATTGGGAATATGTACACAAATAATAGAGTCGTAAGAACATAAAATGGTAGAAAATTTGGTCCTGGCTTCACTCAAACTGGAGTCAGACATTTGCTTGTGTGTTTGGATAACTTTATGGGTGAGAATAATTAATTAATTTTTAATGGTGAAGATAAAACAATAACTAGTTGCTTCCACTTTTTTATCACTATGATTTTGTGGATTAGAATTGGTTCTTGTGTGTTATCCAAATACACTATATATTCTTTAAACTCTACTGAATTATTTCGGCATGGTTGAAACTGGCTGGGTAAAGGTGGGTCAGTTAATCTCGCAGTTGTATGTGCATATAAATTCTTTTATTTGAATGTTATTGCAGGTTGCATATCACAAGACACTAAACCAATAGTATGCGCGCAGCAGATACCCTGTTAGCAATATTTTCTGGAGGAAAAAAGTGATTTATAATAGAACAGAGAGAACACCATGAAGAGAAGTTCACTAATTTTATGTTATAATATCTTGTTAGATGAGATAGAGCAAAATCCTCTGTTGGGGGTACTCTTTGTATTTAGTTGAACTTAGAAATTTAACTGTATTAATCAGTTTTGCCGAATATTTAAATTTGAATTTTCGTTTTTGTATGAGATGATTCCATGTGTTGATTCTTAGCTTTCTTTGGTGTGTATTTTTTAGCTACCACGTTGAGGGGTGTTAGACTCAACTTCATTCGGGTTACCTAACTACCGGTATAGCTAAAAACGAGTAAACTTAAAAATTGTGTAACTTGAGGGTTAGGCATGTTGACTTAAATTAGTTTTGCCTTTTCAATTTTTTCATATAATTATTGTAGTATTATTGTCAACAATGTAAATTTATTCAATCCACCTTTTTATAATATTAAATTTAAGATATCCACTTATTTCTCTAATTATTAATCAGAATTTGAAAATAATATTATAAAGATAGCAAGCTATAATCAAAGTATTGATTTATATAATTAGGTAAATAAATTAGTTAAGCATCTAAACCATTTAAAATATCTATTGAATAATATCTTAGTTAAAAAAAACAATGTATTAATCTATATAATTAACAATATATTGGCGGATTACAGGTGTTCTCAATCTAAACTCACTTGAAGGTGTATTGGGCTGGGTAAGCGCACAAACTCATTTTGACACCCTTCATCACGTATGTTTTCCTGAGCGCATTTGACTAAGGTGTAGGGTAATGAATCTTTTGTACCATTTTTAGGAAATTGAACATCCGGTTTATGATTTCCTTATTTTAAAATTTGAAGGATGTATTTGTGAATTGAGATACATGAAGGGGTAATTTTTTATTTGTAATAAATGTTTTCCATTTTAGAATGAAAATAAATTATAAGTGATATAAAACCATTGGCAGTTGCGTTGTCCACAGTATATATTACTTTATGCACTAACCAAATTCTCAGTATCTCAACAATTTTCTTATTACTTTTATTTTAAAATTTATTTATTTTATTTGTATTGTATACAAATAAATATAAGTAAGAAGCTGTTAACTTCTCTCATAAATATTAACAAACTTTCTTGATAAATAATAAAAAAATCTAATAAATATTAAGAAATATTTATATTTTTTTTTAAGTAACATTGAATTAGTTATCATAAAACTAAATATTTAAAAATAATGTGTTAAACTGAATTTTTTAATTGTTGTAAATATCTTATCAACATCCAACATCATTTTTATTGTTGTTAAAAAAATGAGAGAGATGTTTCTATAAATGTGAGAAGAAGAAAATTTATTTAATATATAAAATAACAGACATTATTAATATTTTAAAAAAAATTTAAGTGCAGAAAGCATTTTGTATCATGCAGGAAGTAACTACCAAAACCATTGCCTTAAGATATATTTAATAGAAACACACCTACTATATTTATTTTTTTAAACTAAAGCAATTTTAATAAGTTTTAGACAGATCATAACTTTATATTTTTAATTTGGAGTTAACTATTATACATCATAATATTTATTACTTCAATAAATAAATAATAATTTTATTCTAAAGGTTAAGTTGGTTGAAGAATTTCTAGACAGTTTTTAATCACTTTTAGGTGTTATATAATTTATCCAGTTGAAAAATTGTTTTAAAGAACTCAAAAACAACTTCTAAGTATCTCTTATCACATATGCTCTTAATACTTTGTTTTTACCGATATAATATAAATTTTCAAAATTTTAATTAAATGATATTCATTTGACAAGATATTTTTTGTGTGTATAATTACGACAGTGAAAAATTCTTAACAAATTAAATATATTGATTCAGCAGACATTACTTTGATAGATGTTTATTAAAGTATGAAAGATTAAATATAAATTTTTTAAATGTTAAAATTGACTATAAAAAAGTCAAGAAAGTTGTGCAAGAATGGAATAAATAAAGGTGAGATAAAATAAACGAAGTTACAATCTAAATATATTTTAAATAAAAAATAAATAATACTAAAGGATATCACTTGACATGCTAAACATATAAAATTGTTTACACGAGTTGTCAACGTGAATAAAAATATTAAAAACTCTTGTCACGTTCTGGCTGTGGAAGAGATTTAATATTAAACTAATTTTGTTTAAAATTCGAAGTCATTCCTTTTTCACTATTTTTTAAGCTCATTGCGCGTTATTTCTCTCTGCATTATTTTTAAACAATTAAACTTTGCGAAACGTTTACTACATTAATTGAAGTGTGTTGAAAAAGAGTCTTGGAGACCCTCGTACGGAACACCGTCATAACATAAATTTTATCAAGAACTTGTAATCTTAAAACTTATATTTTATCTATTAAGATAGTATTTAGATTCAGAGATAAAAATACTTTTGCAAAGTTAAAAAAATTAAAGTTTGTTTATATTTAAATTCACTAAATATACCTTTTTTCTTTCTTATATATTGAATTAAGAGGAGTATATATTAGCATAATGTACCTTTTGAAAAAAATGTGTCAGGTTCAACCCATCCTATCCTGATCCTGCTTTGGAGGTTGGGTTGAGTGGACCAAGTTAAGCATGTTCCCAGGTTACAAAATCCAAATCATTTTACCAAATTTGGCAAGTTACCTCAGTTAACTCCTCCTAATTAACTCCTAATTAACCACACAATTAACAGAAGAACATTCAAAACTGCAATTCAAAATGATGAGAGCAGCATTCAAAGCACCTTCACAAAAAGAGCAAACAGTTACTTGGTAATTTTTGTGCAACTTAAATGTTGATTGTGTTAGGCTAACAGGGAGGTGGTGATTCACAACACAAGTTGCAGAGGAAGTGTTGAATATATAGTGACAACACAGGAGATGCATATGGTGCAATGTTTATGTAAGGAGAGAGGGTCCCACGTTGTCTTTTAGTATATGAGGCTCCTTTGGGGGGGGCCCTCTTCGGTGGCAGACACTGACTCAAGCAGCAAGCAGCAAGCAGACATCTGTTCATGTTTCATTTTTCTACATATATTTTATTTCGTTTTAACTCATACAATAATGCCATGTTTGCATCGAGTTTCCCCCACACAATGTGAATTTAGCAGAATGAGTAGTTGATATGGTGTTATTACACAGCATTGCATGCAAAACAAACAATTTGTTGCATAAGCTTTCTCCCATCCCATGTGCTCTTGGCTGTGTTCTGTGACTGTGTGCAAGCGTCCACTACACAGTAAGCGCTTGCACGTGCTGGCTGCTGTTCCTGTACGACACCACTGTATTCCTTTGTACCAACTGAAGATTCCCATCCTTAAATCATTGGTCCCACTCTCTGCTTCTTTTCACGTGTCCTGCCATCCCTGTGCCGTTAATCACACATCATCACCCTCATGCCTCAACCCCTTATCACTCGCATAACCTTCATCTAATTCTCATTACATCTTTATATCATCGGCGTACTTGGGTGTCCAAAGCTTCAAAATTTCTGTTACTCATGCACTAAGCAATGAGCTTTGCTAACAAAAATATTCTTGGGTGGTAGTGTGTTTAATGGGGTGATAAAGACGAGTTTGGATTTTGTTTGAAAAGAGAAAAAAGGGTGGACAAGTTTGAAATGAATTGAATATACTTTGAATAGCAACGTGGTTGGATTGACTTGTCCAGGGTCACACAATATTTAATTGCGTACAATACTATGGTTTAGGGGGGTGGCCGGTGAGTTCACTTTCTCCTAAAAGGGTGTCGGGGGCTATCTTTTCCTTTTCATGAAAGGACAATCTCCTTGATAAACGCGAGGGAGAAAGAAAGAGAAAGTGTGTGTGTGTGTTTTTGAGAAGTTAAGTGATCAGAGTTTCTTGAAGCAATGTGGTGTGATTCACAGTGAGCAGCGAGGAGAAAGGAAAGGACTAGTCCAACAGAAACACCAACATGTTCGATGGAGCACCAGACCAGTTCCACCAATTCATAGCACCAAGGACCACTCTTCCTCTTCACTTGTCTTTCCCTCTCCATGCCTCTTCAACTCCCCCAACTACCTTCCTACCCTTTGATCCCTATAACCCTTCTCAATCTCAACACCACTTCCCTCTCCAAACCAATCTCTTCCACCCCTTGCACCCTCCTTCTCCTACCCACAAACATCAACACAAGGCTGCTTCAATCCACCTTCAAACAGACCAAACACAGTTGCCTGACCTAACCGATTCCTGGACCAACGATGAACTGCTTGCACTGTTGAGAATCAGATCTAGCATGGAAAATTGGTTCCCGGAGCACACGTGGGACCATGTCTCAAGGTACGTATATATTCCATTCCATTACATTACATTGCATTACATTAATCATATATATATATATAGCACTGTTATCCTTTAATTTACTCACTGTTCCTTTGAGCAAGTAAACTGAGACTAATGAGAAATGAATGAGTTTGATAGAGTATACATTCCATTAATCATCACATATATGTTACCCTCATGTGGAAGTCAAATTAACGCACACGTGCACAACCGAGCTATAGTACTTTGGCTCGCACGCTGACACAGCACGGCAAGACACAGACCCCGAGAGAAAGATATATAAGGCTGAGCCGGCCATGGAGGAAAGAAGTTAACTTGAAGGAATCAAAACCATTAATTTGAAATGTTGAGGACAGTGCGTACATACAATTGTGTGAAGCAAATAACTGAAAATAACAAAAATGCTTCTGTGCTTGTATTTATGTGATGATGTGTGCAGGAAGCTGGCAGAGCTTGGGTTCAAGAAGAGTGCCGAGAAGTGCAAGGAGAAGTTCGAAGACGAGAGTAGATATTTCGACAACATTAGCAGCTACGGCAAGAGCAATTTCCGGTTTTTCAGTGAGTTGGAGGAGTTTTGCCAAAACCCTGATCCGAGTGGTGGTGGTGAAGGTGATGATGGAATTGTGAGAAGTGAAGAGACCCTCCACCTAGGAGGAGACAACATGGGCCATCAACGATGTGATCGAACAGAAGACAAGGTTGTTGTGGTGGGAAAGTCAAAGGAGCGGAAGAGGAAGAGGCGTGATAGGTTCGAAATGTTCAAGGGTTTTTGCGAGAGTGTTGTGAACAAGATGATGGCTCAACAAGAAGAGATTCACAACAGGCTCCTTGAGGACATGGTCAAAAGGGACCAAGAGAAGTTCGCCAGAGAGGAAGCGTGGAAGAAGCAAGAGATGGAGAGGATGAACAAGGAGCTTGATATCATGGCGAAGGAGCAAGCCATTGCCGGAGATAGACAAGCCACCATAATTGAATTCTTGAAGAAATGCGCAACAACAACAGCAACAGCTACTTCACCATCCCCTACAAGCCAAAATGCCAACGGTTCAACTCTTCCAAATCGTTCATTGCACTCACAAAACCCTAATAGTCCTTCCAATGAAGACAACAATCTTGATCCAACACCTTCTCCCAAAACGCTTCTGAATCATGATCAAACCAAGTTATTGCAAGCAGAAAACCCTAGTTCAAGTGACACACTATTACAAGTTCCATCCTCCTCCAACTCTTCCCCAACCCCCCACAACCCTAGTTCCTCCCTCAACAGCCATAATAATAATATTATTATTCCCTTAGAGTCAAATTCAGTTTCCACATATAAGGCAACCTCAACAACCCCACTAGCCAGCAGCGAGAATTCGAAAGAGGACATTGGGAGAAGATGGCCAAGGGATGAAGTGTTGGCACTGATAAACCTGAGATGCACGAGTGTAAGTAACAACAACAATGAAGAGAAAGAAGGAAACAAGGGTCCTCTGTGGGAGAGAATCTCGCAAGGGATGTCAGAGCTGGGATACAAGAGAAGTGCAAAGAGATGCAAAGAGAAGTGGGAGAACATAAACAAGTACTTCAGAAAAACCAAAGATGTTAACAAGAAAAGGTCCCTTAACTCTAGGACCTGTCCCTATTTCCATCAACTGAGTTGCCTCTATGGTCAGGGAAAACTTGTGCCACAGTCCGAAAGGGAAGGGAAGTACATGAGTCCAACCGCAAATTCCGGCCCAAATTCCGGCCAAGTGCCACCGGAAGATGATGATGAAGAAGTCCAAGCTGATGAGTCTTCTCATGTGGGGTAAGGTGGTTTGGATTGGATCAGTGTGCATGTTAATTGATCATGCTGGTCACAAAACTTTGAAACTAAGTAATACCTTCTTTGGACTGTGATTAATTACTTTCAAATTCATTAATTTGCCCATTTTATATGGCCTAATAAGTTCCACTATTTTCCTTTTTTTCTCTTGGTTTTGGTGGTGGAAGCAGTTTTCTATATATAGCAGCAGCATAAATTAATAGAATTTATGTATATTTTGATTTTTGGTGAGCACCGACAGCTTGAGGAAGTAGAACAATGTTTCTGTTCTGTGGAAGACTTTTGATAATGGCTCTTCAATCTACATTTTGTTTTCATGAGATTCATGTTTCATGCAATGCATGTATTCATCAATGCCCATTAATTGGGAGCACACTGACCCGGGAAAACAGGGTTGGATGAGACATTCTCAGGAATAGTATTTTATTTCCTACTACAGTTTTCAAACTATGTTTATTGTTTTTTTTTTAATATATATTATAAAATAAATAAGATAAAAAAATGTATAATTTCTGTTAATAATAATGATGATATTGTCTTATTAAAAAACAAATAAAAAGTTGTATGAAATGCAAGAAATTATTACTGACTATTTTCTTCGTTTCTTATTAATTTATCCATTCAGATATGGGCAATAAAGTATTTAAAAGTAAGATTTTTTTTCTTATGATAGAAGGTAATTTTTTTTTCAGAGAAACATAAAAGATAATCGGAGAATATTTCGCGAGGTGAATTTGGATGTTTGAGTTCGGTGCTCTTAAGTACCGTTGAATTTTCTCTCTTCAAAGATAAGGGTTTTAATTTTGAGACAATTATTTATATATATATA